>JFJP01020350.1_pt1 | contig 26155 bp, 19 predicted proteins | sample 431651 | NCBI WGS metagenome assembly JFJP01 (sample SAMN02602958, study PRJNA72255) | Microbial mat metagenome, whole genome shotgun sequencing project. | biome: fresh water; feature: sink hole; material: water; isolation source: purple microbial (photo- and chemosynthetic) mats found in...
CGTGGTCTCATCGCGTATTACAACTCCTTTCGGAGAATTATCCGCGTCCGATGGGTAGGTCAGCTATCTATTACTCACCCTTACGCCACTGTACTCACCTTGCGGCTTTCCCGTGCGACTTGCATGCCTAAACCCTGCCGCCAGCGTTCGTTCTGAGCCAGGATCAAACTCTTCAAAAGTTTAATCTAGCTTGTTAGTTTCGCATCCATGACCCGAAGGCCACGATGCACGATATCCAACCCGAAGGTCAGACACCGCGCGCGATTCCACCTACACGGGGGTGCAGGCTTCCTCGCTACGACTCGCGCTACGGATCTCGATTTGTCAACCGCCTCGCAAGATCGTGGCTGCCGGAGCAACCTCTCCCTTGCGTGGGAGGAATACCTTAGCGGGGTCTGAAATTCGTCAAGGGGTCAGTTTGCCTGAGCCTCGATCCAGCGCCTCGGCTCCGCCAGAACCTGCGTGCACCACGCCGGTTACGACGTTAGGATGTCACCGTGACGAGGTGTGAACCAATCCCGGCCCCCGGCGTGGCGCTGCTCCTCTGGGGCCTGTGCGCGTGCACCGCTGCGCTCGAGATTCCCAATGGAATCGCTGGGATTTCCGATCGGATCGATGAGGAGCAGGGTGGCAGCGCCGTGGTCATCGGCAGCGACGGCAGCGCACTGACCTTGGCGGAAGCCATCCCAGCCGGCAACGCCACCTGCGAAGTCGTGCTCTCAGGCGGACGGCGCCGGCAAGCTGCGGTGATCCGACGAGATCCCGGCAGCACTGCGGTCCTGCTGCGCATCAGCGACCTGCCATCCGACATCCGGCCGGTCGCCCTTGCGGACAGTCGCCGACTCTTGGCCATGGACACGGTGTGGACCGCTGGCAATGCCACTGGCAGCATCGTCCTGGATGGCGCGGCGGCGATCAGCCGCGGCGTGGTCAGCGGGCTATACGATCTCGCACCGGGTTCGCCGCCTGCCCGAGGTCGCGGCGGGCGCATCCTCGCCAATTGGAGCGGTGCCGCGATAGAGACCGACGCCGCGATCAACGATGGTAGCCAGGGTGGCGCCTTGCTCGATGACGCCGGCCGGTTGATCGGCCTGACCAGCCGGGCTCAGACCCGCGAGCGCCGTCTTCCGCTGACCGTGCCACTGGCTCGGATCCTCGACGGACTCGACCTGCCCCCAGCCAGCACCGCCCCGGTCGGCGGTGGTGGGGCGTGGCGCCGCGCGATCGCCAGCGTCGCCCCCAGCATCGGCCTGCTCTACCTCGAGCGCCTGCGGGGACCGGGCAATCCGGACGGCGTGCCGCGACCGCCGCGTCTCCTTAGCGATGCCGGTGCGAGCGAACGCGACCATCTCGCCCGCTGGTGGGAACTGCACTGGCACCAGCAGCAGGTCTTCTACACCGATCAGCCGGTCAGCGTGCTGTCGCTCGGCGAGGACCTGCTGCTGACCGCCGCGAGCAACCTGCATGGCGGCGCCGAACGCGGGCGCCTGCTGCTGCCTGGCGGCGCCATCGCCTGCAGCGTCGTCGGACGCGATCTGCCGCTCGACCTCGCCCTGCTGCGCAGCGAGCGGCCCCATGGCCTGCCGGCCGCCCCCTTCTCCACCGTGCCGGTCGCGCTGGCCACCCCGGTCGCACTGATCGGCCGCTGGCGCGAGAACACGACGTGGACGGCGACCGTCGGCACCATCTCGGCGACGGAACGCCGTCGCATGCAGTCGCGTCTCGCCTTCCTGCAGACCGATGCCCGTGCCAACTACGGGTCGCTCGGGGGCCCGCTCATCGACGCCGAGGGCAGAGTCGTGGGGCTGTGCGTCCTGCTCGGGCCGCATGACGAAAGACCCTGGTTGATCAATTCCGGCGTGGCGCTGGCCGTCGATGCCGCCCGCATCGCCACCGCACTGCCCGCACTGCGGGCAGGCAAGACCACTGCCAGACCGCCATTCGTCGGTCTCGGCGTGACGTTACGCCAACGCGATGGGGTCCTGGTCATCGGTGGCGTCACCGCCGATACCGGCGCCGCCGCCGCCGGGCTGCGCAGCGGCGATCAGTTGCTGTCGGTAGGCGGAGTCAAGGCGACCAGCCCGGACGCCATCAGCCGGACGCTGCTGCGGCGCAAGCCAGGCGACCACGTCAGCGTGGTGCTGCGGCGCGACCGCAAGGAGATGACCGTCGAGGTCGAATTGAAGGAATTCACGCCGTGACGCGCATGGCGCTCCTGCTGCTGATGCTCGCCGTGGCCTGGGCCGGGGACGATCCAGCCGAGCGGGCCGTGGCCTGCTACGTCTTCGTCGGCAATGGCAGCGGCGTGGTGATAGACGCCGGCGGCCTGGTGCTGACCAACCACCACGTCATCGCCGGCGAGGACGAACTCGAGGTCCGCTGGAGCGATGGCGTCACCGTTCCAGCCAGAGTCCTGGGCGTCGATCCGGTCGGCGACCTCGCCTTGCTGGCGGCTCCACGCCCTGACCGGCCAGCGGTCGCCGCCGTGCTGGGCAGCGCCGCCGACCTCAAGCCCGGCGCCGCGGTATTCGCTGTCGGCAACCCCTTCGGCCTCGGCGACCTCGATGACGTCCCGACCCTCACTCGCGGCGTCCTCGGCAGCGGCCGGCTGGTCCGAGGCAGCTACGCTGATTGCGTGCAGGTCGACGCGCCGGTCAATCCGGGCAACAGCGGGGGGCCGTTGTTCAGCGACTCCGGTCTGCTGCTCGGCATCAACGGTCAGATCCGCTCGCGGACCGGCTTCCGTATCAACAGCGGCATCGGCCTCGCCATCGCCTGCACGCAGATCGCCGACTTCCTCCCCCTCCTGCGCGAAGCTGGTGGAGGCTACGTCCATCATGCCGCGCCCCCCGAGGGACTTGAGTTGAGCGACGGCCCGCGCGGGCCACAGGTGCGGCTGCCGGGCAGTTCGGGTCTTCAGATCGGCGACGAACTGACGCTGGTGGCAGGAAGACCGGCGGCCAGCGCTGCACAAGCCGTCGGCTGCTTCGAGGCCCTGGCATGGCGCGAAGGGATGCGGGTGGAGGCGACCATCCGGCGTGGATCGGCCGCAATGACGGTGGAGATCCCCGCCCTGCGCGGCGTCATCCCAGGACGACCCTATTACGGCTGGGAGATCGCCGACCGCCAGGACCGCGTGCAGATCGCGAGCGTCGACAGCGGATCGCCAGCCCAACTCGCCGGGTTGCGCCGTGGCGACCTGCTGGTTGCCGTGGATGGCAAGCCCTTGGTCAAGCGCATCGACCTGCTCAGGGCCCTGGTCAGGGCCGGACCGGGCGACCGCCTCCGTCTGACGCGCCGGGCCATCGATGGAAGCGAGCAGGAGGTGACGCTGCTCGTGGTGACCCGGGATTGAACGGTTGACGGAGTGCTGAGCGGTTGCCCGGCCGGCCATGGGCCTAGCCTGCCGCTACCGCATGGGTGACCTCGCCGATCTTGCAGCCCGCGCCACATTCCCTGCCCGGGTGCGCCAGTTCGCCGCCGAGGATCCCGGACAGGCCCTGGCCCTGGCGATCGGTGCGGCCTGGAGCGAACTGCCCCGCGGAGGCCACGCTGCCGCGGTGGTCCCGCATGCCCGGCGCAACGAGCCCCTGGTCGCTGCGGCACTGGCGCTCGCCAGGCGGCTCGCCCTCCCCAACCTCTCGCTGAGACCGAGCGCCGACCCGGATCTGGCATGCGAAACACTGACCGCCCGCGAGCGGCAGCCGGTGCGGCTCTCCAGCCTGGGACGCGACCTGCGTCCCGCCTGGCCGGCCGGCACGCCCGCCCAGGCCCTGGACGCCAGCGCCGCCCGCGAACCGCTCCTGCTGCTGCCGGCCCGCGATCCGCGCTGGGGCTTCGATCGCGCCGCACTGCTCGCCCTGGCCTGGATCGCAGGCGATGGCCGCCGTGTCGCCTGGGAGCTGCCGTCCGGCACGCCGCTCGGCGCCTGGGCTTCGGAGCTCGCGCTGATCGGCAGCATGCAGCTGCCGATCAAGCTGCTTGCCGATCCTGCGGACCTGCCGTGGCCCCCGGCCGAGCGCGGCCTGGCGCGCTGGTGGGTCGCATTGCCGGCGCCGATCGACGCCGCTGGCGCGCTGGCCTGGACCCTGGCCGGCGAGGAGACGGTGCTGCTGGCCCTGCCCGGACGTCTCGATGCCGGCGAGGCCTGGCTGCCGGGCTCCGCCCGGCGTCTCGCCGAGGGCGACGCCGGCACCATGCTCTGCGTCGGGCGCGTGCCGGCCAGCATCCCGTCCGGATGCGGCCTCCTGCTGCTGAGCAGCCTGATCCCCCTGCCGCACGCCCATCTGCACCACGCCGCGCCGCCCCTGCTGGTCGAGGACGAGGACCTCGCCCGGCACCTGACCGGCATCGATCCCCTCCTGCGCTGCACCCTGGCGCCGCCGGCCGCTCAGCCACACTCGCCGCGATGACCGCAGCAGAGACCTTCGCCGCGTCCAGTGATGGCGCCCGCAGCGCCAGGCCGCTGCGCCATGTCCGGCGCCTCGACCTACCCGGGCCATTCGCACTGGAACGCGGCGGTTCACTGCCCGTCCTGACCATCGCCTACGAGACCTATGGCGAGCTCGATGCGGCCCACGGCAACGCCGTGCTGGTTTGCCACGCCCTCTCCGGCGACTCGCACGTGGCCCGCCACGACGAGACGGACGATCCCGGCTGGTGGGACTGCCTGGTCGGTCCTGGCAAGCACCTCGACACGCGCCGCTTCTTCGTCATCTGCGCCAATGTCCTCGGCGGCTGCCGCGGCACCACCGGCCCGGATTCGATCGATCCGCGGACCGGCGCGCCGTACGGCCCCGCCTTTCCCGAGATCACCATGGGGGATGTGGTGCGCTCGCAGGCCGCCCTGGTCGACCACCTCGGCATCACCCGGCTGCGCGCCGTGGTCGGCGGCTCGATGGGCGGCATGCAGGCGATGCTCTGGGCGACCAGCCAGCCCGACCGCGTGGCCGCCGTCGCCCTGCTCGCCACCGCCCACCGGCTCAACGCCCAGGCCCTGGCCTTCGATGTGGTGGCCCGCAACGCCATCCTGCGCGACCCCGACTTCGCCGGCGGCGCCTACTACGGCCGCGAGCGCGGCCCCGAGGTCGGCCTGGCCATCGCCCGCATGCTCGGCCACATCACCTACCTGTCGCGCGAGTCGATGCAGGACAAGTTCGAAGCCGACCGCCACCGGCCGCGCCCGCTGGACACCGCCTTCGAGGCGCAATTCTCGGTCGGCAGCTACCTCGCCTACCAGGGCGAGCGCTTCGTCGAGCGCTTCGACGCGAACACCTACTTGCGCCTGTCGCTGGCCATCGACCGCTTCGACCTCGGTTCCGATCAGGCCGCGTTGCGCACGGCGGTCGCCGCCTCGACCTGCCGCTGGCTGGTGGTCTCCTACAGCAGCGACTGGCTGTTCCCGCCCGAGCAGAGCCGTGAACTGGTGCGCGCCCTGCTGGCGGCTGGCAAGCAGGTCAGCTCCTGCGAGATCGCCAGCCGCGCCGGGCACGATGCCTTCCTGCTCAGCAACGAACTCGACCTCTACGGGCCGCTGGTCCAGGCCCTGGTCGATGGCTCTCCCAGCAGCGTGCCGCGCGCGATCGACTCGCTGGGCCACGATCCGGCGGCGATCTTCTACCACGATCGCCTTGACTACGAACGCATCTGCGGCCTGGTCCGCCCCGGCGCCAGCGTCCTGGATCTCGGCTGCGGCGCCGGCGGCCTGCTCGCCCGCTTGCGCGATCGCGACCACGCCCGCCTGGTCGGCGTCGAACTCGATCAACGGCAGGTCGCGGTCGCGGTCGGCCGCGGCCTCGACGTGGTCAACGCCGACATCGAGGCCGGGTTGGCGCAGTTCGCCACCCGCTCGTTCGATGTCGTGGTGCTGTCGCAGACCCTGCAGGCGGTGCGCGGGGTCGAGCGCGTGCTGGAGGAGATGCTGCGGGTCGGCGCCACCGCCATCGTCAGCTTCCCCAATGCCGCCCATCGCCGTCATCGCGAGCGCCTGTCCCGTCTCGGTCGCGCACCCGAGACCACCGGCCTGACCCGCTACCACTGGTACAACACGCCTGACATCCGGCTGGTCACCATCGCCGACTTCGAGGACCTGTGCGAACTGAAGGGCTGGCGCGTGCGCTCGCGCATCTGCCTGGACACTGCGACCGGTGCCGAACCGGCGGGCGATCCGCTGGTCGAGGCCGACGTCGCGGTGTACTCGCTGAGCCTCTGAGTCCCCGCCCTACCGCGTGTAGGTATGGACGCTGACCGCCGTGCTCGGCAGGTGGTTGACCAGGAACCAGCACATCAGCACGACGGCGAAGCAGCCGGCGATGGCCGCCAGGGCGGTGCGCGGACGCTCGCGCAGACCGCCTTCGGCGTGGATCAGGCAGACATAGGCGATCCAGGTCAGCAGGGCCCAGGTCTCCTTGGGATCCCAGGCCCAGTAGTGGCCCCAGGCCTCCTTCGCCCAGATCGCCCCCATGACCAGGCCGAGGGTCAGCAGCGGCAGCCCGGCATGGACCAGCCGAAACGGCAGATCGCTGTCAACCTCGCGCCGCAGCAGGCGCCAGCCCGCGACCCCGGCACTGAGGCCGAGCACGGCATAGCTGAGCAGATAGACGACGACATGCGGGACGAAGAGCGGGCTCTGCAGGGCGGGCATCAGGGTGCGGTCGAGGGTCTGCGGCATCGCCAGGTTCAGGCCGAGGAACAGCACGCCCAGTCCGAGCATCGGTAGCCGCAGCGTCGTGGTGTCCAGGCGCCATGCGATGAGGCCGCCGGCCGCCACCGACAGGCCGGCATACCACAGCCGGGTCTCGCCCAGGGTGCGCAGCGGCGGTCGGTCGAGGTGCAGCCACAGCCAGGCCAGCAGGCCGGCGACGAGCAGCAGGCCGGTCACGGTCAGCCAGCGGTAGGCGAGCGGGCGGCGCAGCATGGCGCAAGCGGCGGCCGCCAGCCAGGCCAGCACCGCCAGCAGTTCGCAGGTCCAGACCACGCCGCTCATCGCCGCCCCCCTGCCAGACGCGGACGCCACAGATGGGCGAGGACGCCGAGCACCAGCAGGACGAGGCCGGCATAGACCGCCGGCAGGGCGCGGTCCTCGACCGCCTCGAATACGGCGGTGCGGCTGGCGGGGCCGAGCGCCTCGTCATAGGACAGCAGGTAGATCGCCCAACCGTCGAGACGGAGCGGGCTGTTGACCGTGATCTCGGCCGCGCGGTCGTCGGCCCGCACGCGGGCGAGGAAGCGCTTCGGGCGCGGCGGCTCCAGATGCATCGTCCGGCCGCCGGGCAGGGTCAGGGCCAGTTCCGCCCCGACCGGTCCCTGCGGATGCAGCCAACCGGCGGCCAGTTCGGCGCCGGAGGCGTCCCGGACCGTGATCTCCGCCGCCGGGTTCGCGCCCGGATCGCGGAAGGCGACCACCCGGCCGGCGACCACCGCCGCGGCGGGCAGGAAGTCCGTCACGGTCACCGAGAGCCCGCGCACGCGGTCCACCGCGCCAGGTCCAAGCAGGGTCTCGCCGCGGGTCAGCCTGCCGCCACCCTCGTCGAGCAGCAGCATCGGCGCATAGCGTTCGAGCACGAAGTCGTCGAGCACCAGCGCCGCCGGCAGGCGGACGGACGAACCATCCTCGGCCTGCACCATGTCCCCGGGCCTGCCCCCCTCCTCGAGGATGAAGCGGGCGCGGACCAGGCCGCCATGCCCGGCCGCCCCGCCGACCACGGTGATGAGGAGACCGGCATGCAGAATGGCGAAGCGCAGGCGGTCCTCGCCCGAGCGCAGCCGCCGTCCGAGCGACACGGCGAGGTTGAGCACCACCGCGAGCAGGGCGGCGGCGAACGGCAGCGAGGACAGCGGGTCGCCCAGGCCGACGGTGCGCAGCCAGCCCGGAGCGGCGACGCCGAGCGGGAACACGGCGATCGGCCAGCAGGCCGCCGCCACCGCGAGCAGGCTGGCGATGGCGAGCTGGCCGGACCCCAGCGCCCTGGCGGCCCTGCCGTCCGGGCGCAGCAGTCCGAGCGCCAGTCCGGCGAGCGGCGGCAGCGCGACCAGCCAGTTCCACGGCACCCCCGGCAGATGCAGCGCCGTCCCCGGCCGCAGCACCTGCGCCACCCAGGCCCCGAGGAACACGGCGGCGAACAGGACCGCGGGCCTCAGCCCGCGTCGAGCCTCATCCACCCGCATGTCCAACGACGGACATGAACGCCATGTTCGCCTGCGTGACGTCGAGGCGGCTGTGCTGCACCACCACCGGAACGTCGCTCTCCACCCGCAGCCCATAGGGGACCTCGCGCGGGACGACGAAACCGCCAAGCATCTCCGGACGGTCGAAGCGGACATGCAGGCAGCGCTCACCGGCGACCCGGATGCGCACATCCTTCACAGCCGGACGGTCGGCGAAGTAGAACGCCAGGCTGATCGACGCCTCGACCGTCCCGGTGTTGAGGATGCACAGCGATTCGTGCCCCTGGTACGGCCCCGGCGGCCCGGCGGCCGGCAGGTAGGCGTCGGGGATCAGCCAGATGCGGGAACCGTCGCTCATGGCGGGATGCTCGGGGCCGCGCCGGATCTGCAATCCGCCGCCCACCCTACTGCGCAGCGGCGATCAGCTTCGGCGGGGTGGCGTCCTTGCCGAACTGCTTGATCAGGGCCTGCGCCTTCTCCTTGCTCGACCAGTCCGGGTAGATCACCGGCTCCGTGACACCCTTCTTCGCCAGCAGGCGGACGCAGGCGACGCGGGTCTGCTGCGCCAGGTCGGCGGCGTCGGCGAGGATGCGCTGGCATTCCTGCGGCGCGTGGAAGCCGAGGCCGTTGTTCGCCGCGACGTAGTCCCAGCGCAGCTGGGCCTTGCGCACCAGGGTGCGCACCTCGGCCAGCTCCTCGTCGGTGGCACCGGCCTGCCGGCAGGCGGCGATGTCGAAGTGCGCCTTGCACAGGGCATCCTCGGCGACCGCGCGGCCGTGCACGATCTTGTCCTGGATGCTCTCGACCCGGCTCTTGATCTCCTGCTCGCCCCAGCGGTGGCAGATGGCGCACGAGTTGGCGATATTCAAGAGCGGCGACTGGATGTGGTGGTCGGTGAACTTCTGACCGCCCTCGGTCTTGTAGGGCATGTGGCAGTCGGCGCAGGAGACGTTGCGGTAGGCGTGGATGCCCTTGCTGTACACCTCGTAGTCGGGGTGCTGCATCTTGACCATCTTCGCGCCGCTGATCGGGTGCGTCCAATCGCTGAACTGCTTCTCGTCGTAGTAGGCGTCCATCTCCTCGACGCCCGTGCCCTTGTCCCAGGGGAAGGTCAGATAGGCCTTCTGGCCCTTCGACTCGTCCTTCTTGAAGTAGTACTCGACGTGGCACTGGGCGCACACCAGCGAGCGCATCTCCTGGTGGCTGACCGCCTTGATGTCCTTGCCCTGGCGCTCGAACGCCTCGACCAGCGCCGGACGGGAGATGGCCAGGGCCATGGTGTTGGGGTCGTGGCAGTCGGCGCAGCCGATGTTGTGGGTGATCTCGGGAATCAGGTCCTTGGCCGGCGTGTCGTAGAACTTGGCCGGACCCATCTCGGCCATCAGGCGGGGCACATCAGGGCTCTTGCAGGTCCAGCAGGTGCCGGGCTTGGTGGTGATGTCACGGCCGGTGTCGAGGACATCCTTGACTGCGTACTGGTGGCCGCGGGCCTGCTTGTAATCGACGGAGAACGGGTACCCGGCGAAGAGGATGACGTTGGCCGGGACCTCGGCGAGCAGGTCGTACTGGTGCGAGCCGCCGTACTTGGTCTTGGTGTCCTTGGTCTCGGTCTTCTTCCAGGAGTCATGCTCGCGCGGCCAGTTGACCGCCCACTTCGAGGAGTCGGACTCCCACGCCTTGATCGGCTGCAGCACGCGCTGGCCCTGGGCGGCCTCGGCGCGGCGCTCCATGATCGAGGCCAGCAGCAGTCCGGTGACCAGCACGGCGACGAGGACGGCGCCGAAGACGAGCCAGCCCTTGAGCGCGGACGGGCCGGAGGAGGTCGGTTCGGTCATGGCTTGGTTTCCTTGGCGGGACGCGGGGCGAGCCCGCCGCTCTGCATCTTGTGGGGATTCTCGAGCACGCCCGGCAGCTTGGGCGCGTTGACATCGAAGGCGGTGGAGAGGCTGTTCACGCGGCCGTGCGGCACCTCGCGGTGGCAGTCCCAGCAGCGGTTGTCGCCCGGCGTCCAGGCGCGGGCATGGATCTCGCCGACCAATTGCTCGTGGCAGCGGCGGCAGTTCTGCTCGACCACCGGGACGGCTCCTTCCGACAGCTGGATCACCTGCGGCTCCAGGCGCAGGGTGAACAAGCTGGCATGGCGCATGCCGTCCTTGGCCTTGAAGGCGTAGGTGTTGATCACGCTGTCATGCGGTACGTGGCAGTCGTTGCAGGTGGCGACGTTGCGGTGGCTGCTGTGGTTCCAGCTGACGTAGGCCTGGGTCATGACATGGCAGTTCATGCACGTCTCGGGCGCGTCGCTCATGTAGGACGGGGCGCGGGAGATGTGGATGGCCACGATGCCCAGGCCACCGAGGACGCCCAGCGCGATCCACACCGGCAGGCGCCAGACGGCGGGGATGAAGCCGAGTCCGATCAGGGCTTTCAGCATGCGGGACCCCGCAGGCCGAGGTGGACGCCACCGGCCACGACCAGCAGCCAGGCCATCTCTCGAGCTCCAATGCGGGCAGGTGATGGCGGCATGGCGGACTGCTTATCCAGTAAACATACGGCCCTGACAAGGCCCAAGCCGAAAACAGCGGGAATGCAGGCATATACGAGGTCCGCAGCCCACAGGGCGGCGGCAATGGCGAATGCGGCCACATGCAGATCGACGGCCAGCGCCGGCCAACGCGGGTCGCTCCGCAACTGGGCACGAACCAGCGGGACGATGGCGATGAGGTGGGCGGCAAGAGCAGCGCCAGCGATCGCCGCGGTCACGGTGTCGCCGCCTCCCGCGACAGCGATGGCCACCGTCAGCAGGCCCGTCGCCAGCGCGGCGATGGCGGAGATCCACCACGGCCGACCGCCAACGGGCAGCAGGCAGACGACGCCGGTCAGGACGGCGGCCGAGAACCACCAGGCCCAGGCGGTGGAGACAGCCAGCAAGACCGTGATCGCAACCAGGCCGGCGACCAGTGAGGCAAGGAGCGCCGCGACAAGAAAGCGGCCTCGTCCGGCGGCTTTGACGGACATGGTTTGGCGCAGCATCGCAGCACAGATCCCCGCCCCGAGGAGCGGCAGTCCAGCCAGGCTGCCGCCCAGCGGCAGACCGACCAGCGCAGCTCCGGCGAGCAAGCCCCAGACGCCATGTTCACGCGGGACGATCAATTCTCGCAACCGGGCCATGCCCAAGCCTACCGACCACCCACTTGATCCAGGTCAAGTCCGCCCGGTGGCATTTCCAGCGCGCCCGGTCTAATCCGCCCCGTCATGTCCGGCCCTCTCCTCGACCTCACCCCCACCGACCCCCGACTCGCCGGGATCCTCGGGGACTCGCACCGGCGCTTCCAGACCCTGGTCGATGAGGCCCAGGCCAAGGCGGCGTCGTTCTACGAGAAGACGCTCTGCCGACGCGCCACCATCGAGCAGGTCATCGACGAGATCTTCGCCGCCGTCGAGCGCGAGGGCGATGCGGCGGTCAGCCGCTACGTCCTGGCCTTCGACGGGGCGACCCTGCCGGCCGAGCGCCTGCGCGTCAGCGCCGCCGAGATCGCCGCCGCCACCGCGCGCACCAGCGCCCCGATCCGCGCCGCCATCGACCAGGCCGTGCGCCAGGTCGCCGACTACCAGCGCAGACTGCTGCCGCGTGGCTTCGGCGAGGATCTCAGCCAGCCGCTCGGCGTGCGCTGGCTGCCGGTCGACAGCGCCGGAGCCTACGTGCCCGGCGGCGCCGGCGGCACCCTGCCGCTGTTCTCCTCGGTGATCATGAACCTGGTCCCGGCCAAGGTCGCGGGCGTCCCGCGCACCGTGCTGGTGACCCCGCCGCGCACGGACGGCAGCATCGCCGACGAGGTGCTGGCCGCCGCCGCCGCGGTCGGCGTCGATGAGGTGTACCGCATCGGCGGCATCCCGGCGATCGCCGCGCTGGCGGTCGGCACGCCGGCCTGTCCGCAGGTCGATACCATCGTCGGTCCGGGCAACATCTTCGTTACCCTGGCCAAGCGCCGCGCCTACGGGCGGGTGAATCTCGACATGCTCGCCGGGCCGAGCGAGGTGCTGGTCATCGCCGACGCCACCGCCGACCCGCGCTTCGTCGCCTCCGACCTGCTGTCGCAGGCCGAGCACGACGTGCTCGCCATGTGCATCCTGCTGGTCATCGGCGACGGGCCCGCCGACGCCGTGCAGGCCGAGGTCGCGCGCCAGCTCGCCGCCCTGCCCGACGAACGCCGCCGCGTCGCCACCGAGAGCGTGCAGCGCTTCGGCCGCCTGGTGCGCTGCCCCGACGTCGCCACGGCGGCGCGGATCAGCAACCAGGTCGCCCCCGAGCACCTCGAACTGCTGGTCCGCGAGCCCAAGGCCGTGCTGCCGCTGATCCGCAACGCCGGCGCCGTCTTCGTCGGCCCGTGGTCGCCCGAGCCGATCGGCGACTACCTCGCCGGTCCCAGCCACACCCTGCCCACCGGCGGCGGGGCGCGGCGCTGGAGCGGCATCGGCACCGACACGTTCATGAAGCGCAGCTCGATCATCAACCTCGACCAGGCCGGCTTCCGCGCCATGGCCCAGGCCGGCATGGCCATGGCCCGGGCCGAGGGGCTCGAGGCGCACGCCCGCTCAATCGAGGTACGGCTGTAGCGTCCCCGGTCAGGATGGCTCTTCACCTGGGACGCGACGCCCGTTCCGCCTTGCTCCACCGCATATAGGCTGCGTTCTGCGGCAGCCCTGAATCCATCCACAACATGCCATCGGCCGCTGCCTCCTCCAAGCTCCCAGCCAGCACGCCTTCCGGGGTGATCGTCGACACCCGCGGCGAGCCGATCAACGACCGGCGCCTGCGTGCCGGCATGCGCACCAACATCCTCGCCGGCTCATTCGGCATGGTCTGGGTCGCCATCGCCGGAGGCATGCCGGTGACCATGTTCATGGACGCCATCGGGGCCAGCGGCGTGGCCATCGGCATGGCGGTGACAGTCCAGCAGTTCGCCATGCTGCTGCAGGTGCCGGCCGCCTTCGTCGGCGAGATGCTGGCGACGCGCAGGCTCTATTGGGGCGTGCTGGCCCTGCTGCACCGCGCCTGCTGGCTGCTCATCGCCTGCCTGCCCTGGCTGTGCGGCGGCAACCCGCAACTGATGGCCTTCGCGCTGCTGCTGCTGCTGGCACTGAGCAGCCTGCTGGCGCAGGCGGCGACCCCGGTGTGGTTCGGTTGGATGGCCGACCTCATCCCCGAGCGCCTGCGCTCGCGGTTCTGGGCGGTGCGTCAGAGCGTGGTGATGATCCCGTTCCTGCTCGCCACCGTGCTCGCCGGCTATGCCCTCGACCTCTTTCCCGACCCGCGCACCCCTGGCGGCTCGTATCTGGGCTACAGCCTCGTCTTCGGTGTCGCCGGTCTGCTCGGCCTCATCGACATCCTCATCCACTTCGGAGTGCCGGAGCCGCGTACCGTCCCTATCCGCTTCGCCGCCCGCCAGATCGCCGACCGCCTGCTGGCGCCGCTGCGCAGCACCGATTTCCGCTGGCTGACCCTGTCGCTGTGCGTGTGGTCTTTCGCCCTGTCCGTGACCGGCCAGTTCGGCGTGCTGGCGCTCAAGCGCATCTACCAGGCCAGCTATACCCAGATCTCGTGGACCGCGGTCACCGCAACCATCGGAGTGATCGGTGGCGGCTTCCTCTCTGGCTACGTCATGGACAGAGTCGGGGCGCGAAACTTCGGCATCCTCGCCATGATCCTCAGCCAGCTCTGCGCCACGGTGTGGTTCCTGGTCGGAACCGGCAGCATCGACCTGCAGCTGCCCTTCGACCTAGCGGCGACCATGCCCACGATGGTACTGGCGCTGCTGCTGGTCAACCTGGTAGCCGGGGCGCTATTCTCCGGCGTCGGCCTGGCTCAGCTCAGCCTGCTAGGCGCCCTCTCGCCGGCCCAGGGCCGTACCATGTTCATGGCCGTGCATTGGGCGCTGATCGGCCTCGCCGCCGCCGCCGGACCGCTGGTCGGCGGCTGGATCATGGACCGGTTCACCGCCCATCCGCCCGCCTGGACGCTGCCCACGGGCATCCCGGTCAACTACTTCCACCTGCTGGTGCTGGTCCAGATCGCGCTCTGCTGGTTCGTCGCGGTGCCGTTCCTGTACCGGGTGCGCCGCCGCACTGGGGAGATGGCCCTCGGCACCGCCTTCAACCGCCTGGTGACGATCAATCCGCTGCGCATGGCTGCCAGCATCACCAACATCTGGAGCATGGGCTCGTCGGACACGCGCAGCGAACGCGCCGACGCCGCCCGTCGACTGGGCGAGGAGCGCACCGCACTGGCGGTGTCGGACCTCATCGCCCGGCTCGACGACCCATCGCTGGAGGTTCGCGAGGAGGCCGCCACCGCCCTCGGCTCGATCGGCAGCGACGACGCCATCGATGCCCTGCTGAGCCGGCTCGACGACCCGCGCAGCGATCTGGTGCCGGAGATCGCCCGCGCCCTGCGCCAGGAGCACACCGGTGCCTCGCTCGAAAGCATCCTGCGCCGCATCACCCTGCCGATCGCCGAACTGCTGCCTCAAATTGCCAGCCGCATTCCGGACGAGCAGCGCCGGCGCATCGAGTCGGCGCTGCTGCGGCTGCTGCCCGCTGCCGACCAGGTCACCGCCTGCGAGATCGTGCGCACCCTCGGCGCGGTCGGCTTCCGCGACGTCAGCGGGCCGGTCCTGCTCGCCTTCCTCCGGGCGGCCGAGACGCCCAAGCTGGTGGTGGCATGCTCGGAAGCCCTGGTGCGCCTGGAGGAGTTCGCCGCCGCCCACGAACTGGTGGTGCTCGCCACCGCAACCGCCGACCGTCGTCATGGCCGAGCCCTCACCGTCAATCTCGGGGATCTCCTCGGCGCGTCCGGCGGCTTCTACCGCCTGCTCGCACAGGAGGAGCGCAAACCCGGCAGCCAGGTCGAAGAGATGCTGAGGCATCTGGCCAAGGCAATCACCCATGTCTGCCGTGCCAATCCCGCCAGCCAGGCCGAGGGGCAGCGCGTGACGGCGTTGATCGGCGCGCTTGACATCGCCTATGTCGAGGGACGCACCAGCGTCTGCGTCCAGCATCTCTTCGATATCGGACGCTTCATCACCGGCCTCGAACTCGACCTGCCACCACCTGCTGGCGAGGACGGCCTCGACGGCTGGATCGCGGCGGCGACCGAGGCCAATCCTCGTGCGGGCGTCGGCATGCGCTATCTCATGCGGCTGCGTGATGGCCTGGGCAGACAGGACGGCAGCGCTCCGGACGTCACCGGCGTGCTGCTCGGCATCTACCATCTCAGCAACTGGTCGCGCACCTACCACGGGGAGGACTGACCGTGCCGGCACGGTCGCTGTGGAGTCGGCCCAGGCAGGCTGGAGAAGTGATCTCCACGGCCTAGACTGCCAAGCATGAAGAACGACGTAGCGGTCAAGACGCCCCCCAACCTGTTCGAGAAGACCCAGCAGTTGATCCGGCGGATCGAGCTGCAGCTCGACGGCCGGTTGATCTGCTACTGGATCTCACCCAACGGCTCGGTGTGCCAGAACGACGTCAACGTGTTCAATGCCGTGCTCAAGACGGTGGGGGACGCCGGAACCATCTACCTCTTCATCAAATCCGATGGCGGCGACGGCAAGGCCAGCCTGCGCATGGTCAATCTCCTGCGCAAGCACTGTCGGCGCCTGGTGGCGCTGGTGCCGCTCAACTGCGAGTCGGCCGCCACCATGCTGGCGCTGGGCGCCGACGCGATCCGCATGGGACCGATGGCGTTCCTCACTCCGGTCGACACCTCGGTACGGCACGACCTCTCGCCGGTCGACAAGAGCAACGACCGGGTGTCCGTCGGCGTCAACGAGATGGACCGCATCATCGCCAGTTGGAAGCGCAACGAGACGACCAAGGACGAGAACGTCTACAAGCACCTCTACCAGCACATCCATCCGCTGGCCATCGCCGCCGTCGACCGCGCCGGCAGCCTGTCGAACATGCTGTGCAACGAGATCATGGGCTACCACATGAAGGACGCGAAAAAGCGCGCCCGCATCAGCAAGGTGCTCAACAGCGACTACCCCTCGCACGGCTACCCTATCGTGCTGAAGGAAGCGCAGCGTATCGGCATCCCGGCCGAACCCCTGGACGATGCCGTGAACGAGATGCTCATCGAACTGAACGAACTGTACTCGGAGATGGGCCAGAAGTGCCGCACCGACTTCGATCCGCACCACCACCGCGACAACGAGATCCTCAACATCATCGAATGTGCCGGGAAGATGGTCTACTACCACCTCGACAAGGAATGGCACTACAAGGAGTCGGAGCGGACCTGGCGATTCACCAACGACTACAGTTCCTACAAGGCCCGCGAACCCGGGCCCAAGGGCCGGATCGTCGAGAGCCTGTTCCACGTTCGCTGAGCGTCACCCGCGATCTGGCGTCGAACTCTCCAGCTGATCCAGCTCGTCACCCATCGCATTGGCCGGGCGGGTGAAGCGGGCGACAAGGACGTAGAGCACCGGCACCACGAACAGCGTCAGCAGCGTCGACAGCGCCAGTCCGCCGATGATGACGGTGCCGATGGCCTGCCGGGCCTCCGAGCCGGCGCCGCCGTGGATGACCAGCGGCACGGCGCCGGCGATCATGGCGATCGAGGTCATGACGATCGGACGCAGCCGCACCGCCGCAGCCTCGCGCGCGGCTGACAGGACGTCGCGCCCGGCGGCGCGCAACTGGTTGGCGAATTCGACCAGCAGGATGCCGTTCTTGGCCACCAGGCCGATCAGCATGACAGCCCCGATCTGGCTGTAGATGTTGTTGCTCTGCCCGGTGGCCCACAGCGCGGCCAGCGCCCCGGTGGTCGCCAGCGGAACGGTGATGATGATGATCGCCGGATGGATCCAGCTCTCGAACTGCGCCGCCAGGGCGAGGAAGACGATCAGCAGGGCCGCCGCGAACATGAGGAACTGGCCGCCCGAGGTGTCGACGTATTCCTTGGCCTGGCCGGCCCAGCTGATCGCGGCGTTCTGCGGCAGGTTGGCGGCAGCCAGGGCACGGATCGTGTCGACAGCCTCGCCCACGCCCATGTCGGACGGCAGCGCAGCGCTGACCGTCACCGCAGCACGACGGTCGACGCGGCGCAGCTCCTTGGGCACGCCTTCCTCGTGCGCCTTCACCACCGCCGACAGCGGGATGAGCTCGCCGCTGATCCGGCTGCGCACATGCAGGCGGTCGAGGTCGGCCGGTACACGGCGCTGCTCGCGATCAACCTGGATGATGACGTCGTACTGCTGACCGCGATCCTCGATCGTGGTCGCCTTGCGCTCGCCGAAGGCGATGGCGAGGGCGTCGCCGACGTCACCGGCGGTCAGGCCAAGGGTGGCCATGCGGTCGCGATCGACCTCGACCGACAGTTGCGGCTTGGTCAGCTCGACCTCCTCGCGCACGTTGCCGAAGCGCCCATCCTTGCGCACGGCTCCTGCCAGGGAGGCCGCCATGGATCGCACCTTCGGGTGGTCCTCGGCGCCGACCACCACCTGCAGGCTCTGGCCGAAGTCGCGGATGCCGAAGCTGTCCGGGTTGCGCGCATAGATGATGGCCCCATTGATGGCCCTGAGGTCCTTGCCGATCGCCGCCGTCACCACCTGCTGCCGCACCGCGCGTTCGGCCCAGGGCTTGAAGCGCAGGATGACCGAGGCGGCGTTGACTCCTCCGCTGCTGCCGAAGCCCGGGATGATCGAGAACACGCTGCTGACCGGGCCGTCGGGGCCGATGAACCTGGCTGCCGCGGCATTGACCTGCTGGACCACGGCGCGGGTCTCGTCGATGGTCGCCCCCTGCGGCAGCTCGATGATGATAAAGGTGCGGCCCTGATCCTCGCTCGGCGACAGGGCACGCTGCACCTGCGTGTACAGCAGGACCGTGCCGGCGCAGAACACCACGAAGACGCCGAGAACCACGATCTTGCGCCGCAGACCCCAGTCCAAGGTCGCCGCATATCCCCGCTCGAGGGCGGACAGGACGGCGCCGATACCGCGCGAGATCGGCCCATCATGATCATGGCGGTGCAGCAGGCGACGGCACAGCACCGGCGTCAGTGTCAGGGCGACGAACGAGGACCCCAGCACGGCGGCCGCCATGGTGATGCCGAACTCCTGGAAGAGGCGGCCGACGCGTCCGGTCATGAAGCTGATCGGCACGAACACCGCGACCAGCACGATGGTCGTCGAGATGACGGCGAAGGCGACTTGGCGCGTGCCGCGGGCGGCGGCCAGGGCGGCCGGCTCGCCACCTTCCAGGCGCCGGTAGCCGTTTTCCAGCACGACGATGGCATCGTCGACCACCAATCCGATGGCGAGGACGAAGGCAAGCAAGGTGAGGACGTTGACCGAGAAGCCGAGCGCGGCCATCACCGGGAGGGCGGCGGCGAGCGACACCGGCACGGCCAGCATCGGGATCAGGGTCGCGCCCCAGGCGCGCAGGAACACCAGGATGACCAGGGCGACGAGGATGACGGCCTCGATCAGGGTCGAGACGACCGACTGGATCGAGGCGCGGATGAACTGCGATTCGTCATAGGCGATCGCCAGCTTGATGTCCTCGGGCAGGTTCGGCCGAATGCGCTCCAAGGCCGCCTGCACACCGTCCGCGACCTCCAGGGTGTTGGCGGTGGACTGCCGCACCACGCCCAGGCCGATGGCGTTGCGTCCGTCGATGAGCAGGCCGTTGCGGTAGCTGGCGGCCCCCCGCTCAATGCGGGCCACCTCGCCAAGACGGACCTCGCCGCCACTGCCGGCGCGCAGGATCAGGCCGGCGAACTGCGTCGGATCGGACAGGCGGGCGTCGGCGCGCACGGTCAACTCGCGGGCGGTGCCTTCGATGCGGCCACCAGGCAGTTCGAGGTTCTCGGCCTTCAGGCGCGTCTCGATATCGGTGGCGGTGACGCCGAGGGCGGCCATGCGGTCGGGGTCGAGCCACACGCGCATGGCGTAGCGGCGTTCGCCGCCGATGCGCACGCTGGCCACGCCGGGGACGACGGACAGCGCATCGATCAACTCGCGCCGGGCGTAGTCGGTCAGCTGCAGCGCGTCGCGCGTGCTGCTCTCCATGCCGACGAACATCACCGGACTGGACGAGGAGCTCGCCTTCTCGACCACCGGATCGTCCGCCTCATCCGGCAGCACGCGTTGCACCTTGCCGAGCTGGTCGCGGACGTCGGCAGCGGCGAATTCGATGTCGCGACCAAGCCGGAACTCGATGTCGATGCGGCTGGTGCCGTCGGTAGAGGTCGACGTGATCGACTTCACGCCTTCGATGCCGGCGATGACCTCCTCGATGCGCTTGGTCACCTCGCTTTCGATGACCGCCGACGAGGCGCCGGTGTACTCGGTGCGCACGCTGACCACTGGCGGATCGATGTCGGGATACTGCCGGACCGGCAGACGGGTCAGGGCCCACAGCCCGACCACCACCAGGCCGAGGTTGAGCACCGTGGCGAGGACCGGCCGGCGCAGGGCGAGGTCGGAGAGCTGCATGTCAGGGCTTCTTCGGCGCCGCAGGCTTGGCGGGTTCGCGGATCTGCACCGGCTGGCCGTCGCGTACGCCCTGCAATCCCTGGACCACGACGGCCGTACCGGCGGCGAGACCGTCGAGGATCTGGACCGCTCCCGGCATGCGAACCCCGGTGGTGACATTGGTCCGCACCGCCTTGCCGTCCGTCACCGACCAGACGAAGGCCGTGCCGCCCTGCATCACCACCGCGACTTCGGGGACGGTGACCGATCTTTCGAACCGCTCGGCGACCAGCTCGACGGTCAGGGCCATGCCCGGACGGAGCGCGCGGTCCTGGTTCGGCACCAGCGCCACCGCGCCCACGGCGCGGGTGCGCTCATCCGACCCCGGATCGATGGCGGTGACGGTGCCGGCGAAGCTGCGTCCTGGATAGGCGGGGGACGAGGCCCGCACGGTCAGTCCGGGCTTCAGCACCGCCAGGTGCACCTCGGGGACGGCGAAGGAGACCTGCATCGGATCGAGTCTGGCGAGCGGCGCGATCGGCGTGCCGGGTGCGACCAGGCTGCCCACCCCGACGCGACGGATGCCGATCGAACCGGAGAACGGGGCGAGCACGGTGCGGTCGGCCAGGGTCGCCTCGGCCAGTTCGAGGGCGCCCTGCTTCGCCGCCACCTCCGCCGCGAGGCGGTCGATCTCATCCTGGCTGACCAGACTGCGGTCCAGCAGCGGTTTCCGGTTGGCCAGCTCCTTGGCCGCCTTGTCGAGCTCGCCGCGCGCCTCCCGGGCGGCTGCCGACTCGCGGGCGCTGTCGAGACGCAGCAGCACCTGGCCGGCAACCACTTCGGATCCGTTCTGGAAGGCGATCTCGGTGACCAGGCCGGAGGCCTTGCTCGACAGCACGATGCCATCCACTGCGGAGGCCTGACCGAGCAGGCGCACGATCCGCTCGACCGGCTGTTCGCGGGCGGCGGCCACGTCGACCAGGGCGGGCTGGGACTGGGGCTTGCCCTTGGCCGGGGCCCCGCAGGCGCAGAGAACCAGGCAGACCAGGAGGACGGCTCGGAGCATGGCGGCACCTTGCCCGCGATCCGACCCCCGGGCAACCATTTAGGCTCCTAAGCGTTCAACGTCGTTCGAGCGCGCTCGGCACTCCGACAGGGTAGACCTCCAGGCCGAATTCGCGGCAGCGGGCGTCGTCGTACTGGTTGCGACCATCGAAGATCGCCTTGCCGGCAAGCTGCGCCGCCAGCTTGCGGAAATCAGGCCTGCGGAACGGACGCCACTCGGTCATCAGACAGAGCACATCGGCCCCTTGCGAAGCGTCATACATCTCTTCGTGGTAGGTCAGCCGCGGCAGCATGCCGAGCGCCCGCTGCGCCTCGTGCGCGGCCTTGGGATCGTGGGCCCGCACCGTCGCGCCGGCTTCGACCAGTTCGCGGATCAGGCCGATGGCCGGGGCCTCGCGCACGTCGTCGGTGTTGGGCTTGAACGCCAGTCCCCACACCGCCACGGTCAGCGAGGCCAGCTTGCGGTTCTTCAGCTCGCACCACGCCGCCAGCTTGCGCTGCACCGTGCGCAGCTGGGCCTTGTTGACCTGGTCGACCGCTTCGAGGATGCGCGGCGTATAGCCGTGCTCCTCGGCGGTGCGGGCGAGGGCGCGGACGTCCTTTGGGAAGCACGAGCCGCCGTAGCCGCAGCCGGGATGGAGGAACTGCAGGCCGATGCGGCTGTCGGCGCCGACGCCGAGCCGCACCTGGCGCACGTCGGCCCCGACCCGCTCGCAGATGTTGGCGATCTCGTTGATGAAGCTGATCTTGGTCGCCAGCATCGAGTTGGCGGCGTACTTGGTCATCTCCGCGCTGCGGATGTCCATGGTGTAGAAGCGCAGGCCGTTGCGGATGAACGGCGCGTACAACTCGTGCAGCAGGGAGGCGGCCTTGGGCGAGTCGACGCCGACCACGACGCGGTCGGGCTTCATGAAGTCCTCGACCGCGCTGCCCTCCTTGAGGAACTCCGGGTTGCTGGCGACATCGAAGGGGACGGCGGCCTGCCGCTTGGCCAGTTCCTCGGCGATCCAGCCGCGCACGCGGTCGGCGGTGCCGACCGGCACGGTGCTCTTGTCGACCACCAGGACGTGGGCGGCGAGGTTGCGGCCGATGTCGCGGGCGGCGCTCTCGACGTACTTCAGATCGGCGCGGCCGTCATCGCTCATCGGCGTGCCGACGCAGATGAAGGCCACCTCGGCGTCCTTCAGGCCCTCAGCCGCCTTGGTGCTGAAGAGCAGGCGGCCGTGGTGGATGTTGTCATGCAGGAGTTCGTTCAGGCCCGGTTCGTAAATCGGACTCTCGCCCCGGCGCAGGCGCTCGACCTTGGCGGCATCGACGTCGATGCAGGTGACGTCGTTGCCCATCTCGGCGAAGCAGGTGCCGGTGACCAGCCCAACGTAGCCGGTGCCGAAGATCGCGATGCGCATGCTGAACCCCCAGGGTCTGGCATGGTGCAGCGATCATCCCCGCCTCAAGGGGGGATGATCGCAGATGCACCCGTCGTCAGGCTTCGAGTTCGGCGAGGACGGCGATGGCCGCCGCCCAGCGGGCGAACTTGAGCTTGCCGAGGTCGCCGACGGTTTTAACGCCGAAGGCCTGCTGCAGAAGTTCGGCATCCTTCTCGGTGACGCCCTGCAGGGCGCTGACCGGGGCGGCTGCGATCTCGCGCAGGGACTTGCCTTCGTAGGACTTGTCAACGGCGGCATTGATGTTCATGGGCTGGTCTCCGTGGACCACCCGTATGCCTGCACCGGTGGAAGGTCAACGGGCGGCTGGCAGGGCGGAGGAGAGGCGTTCAGCCCTCAACCGTACCGTGTCGATCTCGTGCTGCCGCCAGGCGTCCAACTGCGGCCGGATCTGCTCGGGGAAGGCCTGCGACAGCAGTTTCTCCACCGCGTCGCCATGCGTGTCATCCGAGCGCAGGGCGAGGACGTCGTCGAACTGGGGGAGGGTCGTCCCAGCCAGCCGCCTCTTCCAGTCCGGCTTGGCGGACTCGACTAGCAGCCAGGCCACCGATTCTCGGGCTGCGCCGTAAGCCGATGGCAGGCGCAGCATGTTCTCGACGTGGATACGGATGCGATCGGCGTCGGTGCTGCGGCGCATGCGTTCGAGAAGATCCAGGCCGATCGCCCTGACGTCCTCGTCCTTGTCGCCCAGCCGCCGCCGCGCGTCCTCCTCGGCGCCAGGCAGAGCGGAGATCAGGTCGGCCAGCGTGCCGTAGTATGATGCCACACGGTTGGCCGGCACGATCCAGCGCCACGCCACCGCCACCTGCTTGGGCGTGGTAAGCGCCTTCAACTGGAGCACCGCCTCGAGGGTCGGCGGCTCGTGCTCGGGCAGATCCTCGATCACCGCTGCGGCCGCGATCTGGTCGCCGGGGTGGTTGCGCAGCAGGTCGCGGTAGGCGGTGGTCGCCTCCTTCTCCCGGCCGGTGCGCCAGAGCTGGCGCGCCTCGGCCAGATCGACCTCGCGCACCAACGGCTTGAAGTCGCCCGATGGGTTGCGTTCGACCAGCCTGGTGATGCGCGAGCGGGCTTCAGCGATCTGACCGATCTCGGCCAGCTTGCGCACCACGGCGTGCTCTTCCTGGCGGGTCGGAATCATGGTGTGGATGTTGATGGCCAGCCACAGCAGGGCGAGGAAGCCGACGCCGATGGCCGGGATCAGCCAGCGGCGCGGACGCCGGACGAGCGGTGCGGTCACGGTGTGAACGGTTTCCGGTACTGCGGTCGGGGCGGTCGCCGGGGTCAGCGTCGGCGCCAGGGCGGTAGGGATGGCGTGCGGGATGTCGCGCAGTCGGTCGGGGATGCGGGCGTTGCCGGCGAGGGCGGCTGCAAGGGCGGCTGCCGTCGGACGGTCCTCGGCGCGCTTGGCCAGGCAGGAGGCCAGCAGCCGGGCGATGGCGGGGTCGAGGCCGGCCACGCTCGTGGTGGGATCCGGCGGCGACTCCTCGGCATGGCGGCGCAGCAGGTCCATCACGTCGCTGCCACGGTATGGCGGCTGGCCGGTCAGCAGATGGTACCAGGTGCACCCCAGGGAATAGACGTCGGCCGGCTGCCCACCGGGCGATCCGTCGCGGCATTCAGGTGCCAGATAGGCCGGCGTGCCGACCACCGAACCAGCGGCGGTGAGCTGGGACGCATCGAGGGCCCGGGCCAGGCCGAAGTCCCCCAGCCGGGCGCTGCCGTCGCTGGCCAGCAGGGCGTTGTCCGGCTTGATGTCGCGGTGGATGACGCCTGCGGCATGGGCGGCGGCGAGGGCCTCGGCCAGATGGCGGATCAGGGCGCAGGCCTCGGTCCAGGCCAGGCGGCCGCACCACGGGCGCAGCGAGCCGCCACCCTCGATGAGTTCCATGACCAGGAGGATCTCACCGTCGGCCTGCACCAGGTCATGCACCTGCACGACATACGGGCTCTTCACGCTGGCCAGGGCGCGTGCCTCGCGGGCCAGGCGCTCGACCGCGCCAGGATTGCCGGCGAACTGAGGCAGGATGCGCTTCACCGCCACGTGGCGGGTGAGGACGATCTGCTCGGCACGATAGACCTCGCCCATGGCTCCGTGGCCGAGGATACGGCCGATGCGGAAGCCGCCGATGGTCCGACCCTCGGCGAGGACGCTCATGCCGCGATGGTGGCCGGTTGCTTCCGATTGCCAGCCTCCGACGCCGATTGCCAGGGTTCCGGGAGTGGATCGCCGCCGAATACCAGCCCGCCGCGCCGACTGCCAGCACGGGGGGCACCCCGGTTCGCTAGGATGCCGGCGTGATCACCCATCTCATCGAGCGCAGCGAAGCCTTCCTCAAGGGCCTGGCCTTCGGCTGCCGGGCCTGCGGCCAGTGCGTGCTGCGGGCCAACGCCATGACCTGCCCGATGCGCTGCCCGAAGGGCCTGCGCAACGGGCCGTGCGGCGGCACCCTCGGCGGACGGTGCGAGGTCCATCCCGAGCGGACGTGCATCCACGTCCTCATCCACACCCGCCGCCATCGCGGGCGCGTTGAGGTCGCCCCGATCATGCCGGCGATCGACCATGCCTTGGTGACCAAGGCCAGCCTGATCAACGCCTGCACCGGGGCCGACACGGGCTGCCGCACCCCCCTGCCCGCCCTGACCACGGCGGGGTGGAACGACGGTCCGCCGCGCACCGCCTCGCGCCTGGAGGCGACCCTGCGCGCCGGCCGATTCGCCATCACCACCGAACTGCGCGCCCCGCGCGGCGCCGACCTGACCCGCATCCGCCGCGAGGCCACGGCCCTGCGCGACTCGTTCGACGCCATCAACGCCACCGCCTACCTCAGCGGCAACCCCTCGCTGCCCAGTTCGGTGGTCGCCCGCGAGCTGCAGGCCATGGGCGTCGAGGCGGTGGCCCAGGTCACCGCCCGCGACTGCACCCGCACCACCCTGGTCGGCGAGCTGTTCAGCCTGGCCCAGGGCCAGGTCGCCAACCTGCTCTGCCTGACCGGCGACTGGCGGGTGGGACGGCCGATGGTCAAGCCGGTCTATGACCTCGACTCGTCGCTGATGCTGTACGAGGCCCGCCATCTGCGCGAGCGCAGCCGAGTCTACCACACCGGCGAGGAGGTCGCCCAGGCTCCGCGTCCGTTCCTCGGCTGCGCCATCAACCCCCTGTCGGATCCGATCGACGTGCCGGTGCGCCGCCTGCGGGTGAAGGCCGACTGCGGCGCCGAGTTCGCCCAGACCCAGGTCCTGACCGAGACCGTCCGCCTCGCCCGTTTCATGGAGCTGGCCCGGGCCCAGGACCTGCCGCGGCGGGTCGCCATCCTCGCCGGCATCCCGGTGGTCACCTCGCTCAAGGCCCTCGACCACCTGCACCGGGTCGCCGGTGTCACCGTCGATCCGGGCTTCGCCGCGCGGCTGCGCGCCGCCAAGGATCTGCGCGCCGCCGGCATCGCCGAGGCCGAGCGCCTGTGCGCCGAGGCCAAGGCCATCCCCGGCATCGCCGGCGTCCACCTCATGCTCTTCGGGCTTGATTACTCAGCCCTGATCGACATCGCCTCCGCCATCTCACCCAAGGATATCCCATGCCCTTCCCCGGCCTGACCGCTTTTTGCGGCGAGGGGCTGGGCCCCTCCGGCCCTGCGGGCCTACCCCACGGCCTTTGTCATGGCTCGGTTTCGTCGCATGGCTCCGAAACCGTGGCGGCATCGGCTTCGCCGATTGTATGCCGCCACCGCCATTCGGCGGCCGCAAACCAATCAACCTGACCCACTGAAACATTAAGGAAATCACATGCCCTTCCCCGGACTCACCATCATCGGCGAACGCATCAACCCCGGCTTCGCCTCGTCGAAGAAGCTGCTTGACGCCCGCGACCTCGCCGGCATCGCCGAGCTGGCGCGCAGCCAGGTCGCCAAAGGCGCGCCGCTGCTGAACGTCAACGCCGGCACCGCTGGCGAGACCGATCCGGCCTTCGTCGCCGAGCTGGTCCGCACGGTGCAGTCGGCGGTC
>JFJP01037741.1_pt1 | contig 26141 bp, 22 predicted proteins | sample 431651 | NCBI WGS metagenome assembly JFJP01 (sample SAMN02602958, study PRJNA72255) | Microbial mat metagenome, whole genome shotgun sequencing project. | biome: fresh water; feature: sink hole; material: water; isolation source: purple microbial (photo- and chemosynthetic) mats found in...
TCCTCCTGCAGCTCGACATCTGTCACCAGCGCCGAACGGGCATAACCGCTTTCCACCAAATCGTGACTCAGGATCAGGTTATCCGGGAACCGTCCGGCGGTGGCCTGCCGGAAGGCGTCCACATCGTATATTCCCTTGCCCACATAGGACCCCTCGGAAAAAAGATCCTGATAGACATCGGAAACCTCCTGCGTGTAGGGGTCAATCCCCGCATCGCCAGCACTGAGCCGGGCAAACCAGGACCGGTTGGCTGACAGCAGGCTGATGGGCGTACGCGGCTGCAGAATGGCATAGCCATCGACCACCCGGCGTTTGGACAGATCAAAATGCGGACGGTTCAGCGGATGCGCCATGGTGCCGATGAGTTTGCGGGCGGCATCGCGCGGCAGGCCGGTGTCGGTGTCGAGCGTGATGACGTAGCGAATGCTGGAAAGCAGTGCCGGATCGCCGGTGATTTGGGAAAAGGCGTCGCGCGGTCCGCCGCGCAGCAGCGCGTTGAACTGTTCCAGCTTGCCGCGTTTGCGTTCATAGCCCATCCAGACGGACTCATGCGGGTTCCATACCCGCGGGCGGTGGAACAGATGAAAAACGGGGAAACCAACGGTCGCATGCCGGGCATTCAATGCCTGGATTCCCTCGCGCGTCAGCCGCAGAAGCTCCGCATCGTCAGGCAGCGACGGCTCGGACGCATCGCGAAAGTCGGTCAACAGCGCGAAGAAGACGTTGGGATCGCGGTTCCCGAGATAACGGATTTCGAGGTTTTCCACCAGTTCGCTGGCACCCTGCAAACTGGACAGCAGTGTGGGGATGACCACCATGGTTCGCTCCGTCGCCGGAATGCCTTTCGAGAAATCGAGGCGCGGCAGCCGACGGGGAGGGATCAGGGCATTGGTCAACCGATTCACCAGCGTGACGGCCAGTTGCGAGGCCCCGACGACGACCAGCGCCGCAGGCAGCAGGATATGCCAAACCGCCCACTCCTTCATCAGCCCAGCGGCCCAAAGCACCGCGACGGAAGTTGCCGCTGTGATCCCCAGCACGGACGCAACATAGCAGCAGAGCGGGATCGGGCGCAGCGCACGCCGGATGGACCGGCTTAGCGTCCAGCGCAACCGGACGGTGTGCTCCAGCAGCGGGCGCCCTTTGTCAACGAGATAGAACCCCGTATGGGCCGACCGCGCCTGCGGACCGTCGCGGCTGGCGGCGTCCGTCGCCAGTTGAACCGCCGCACGGGCCACGGCCGCCTCGGTGAGACCGGACAACCGTGCCAGACGTTCAACACCGTGACGATAGCGGTCGCGCGTGGCGAAATCCATCGTGGCATACACCCCTGCGGGATCGGTGCGCAGCACCTGTTCAACGACGCTCAATGCCTCGACAAAGTCGCGCCAGTCCATCGCGTTCAGGAAGCGCAGGCTGCCGATGCTGTTGCCAATCGACACCTGATCGGCCGCCTGGGTTTGGCTGTCCGCCCGCTGCAGGCGCTCACGGGTCAGCCCCTGTTCGACAAGCCGATGCTGAACCCAGCTCTCCACCGTGGCCAATGCCGGGCTCTGCCCCTGTAACTGGCCGTGAAAGGACTCTACAAACGGACTGCTGAACGGCGGTTCCGACTGAGCCATTTCCGCCAGCACGCGCAGCACCGTCACCGGGCTTTTCCCGGCCGCCGACAGGAGTCGCCCCGCCCACATATCGGCCAGGTTCAGATCGCGCCGACGCTCGGCAATATGCACTGACACTCGCCGCAGATTCTCGATCAGCCCCAGCCGAAGCATGATCGGAACGGCCCAAAGCTCGCCCAACGTCAGCGGCGTAACGGTCTGATAAGCGGCAATAAAGTGATTGGTATTATCCGCATCCACACGGCCGTCCGCATGGGAAATCAGCTCCAGCGCGATATCATACACGCGCGGGAACCCTGCCGAGGCGCCGCCCGAAAGCCGCGGCAGCTCGCTGCTGTAGTGGCGGGGCAGATGCAGGCGCGCCAGCCGGATCTGCGCTTCGATCAAATGGAAATTATCCAGCAGCCATTCGCCGGCCGGACTGCCTCGCTGCCGTTCAGCGTCCGCCGCCGTCACCAGATCATAGGCACTCAGCAGCACCTGCTCATTGTCCGCCAACCGCGGCAACAGCCGATTCGGACCGCGCAGAGGATCAAGACGATGCCGCCCCGCCAGCCCCATGGCATGGCGCCGCAACTGCTCATCGCTGAACAGCTCGGCACGCAGAGGCCTCACAAACGCCGGTGACGACGCCTGCCCGGCGACTTTGCTCATATTGCGACGTATCCATGGCATCTGCATGATGATCTGTATCCAATGTCCTGTTATTTTGTTTTACGGCCGAATTTGAGGGCGGATAAGGTACCGCCGGCAAAACCGATCAACAGAGTCAGTGCCAATAGCGCGGCCAATGGCATGGTTAAGGTAATGAAGAGCAGCCGTGTGGCTAACGCCTGCGTGTTCTGCAGCACCAGCAGGATGGCTAGCAGCGCCAGCACCAGCAGGGTCATCAGTTTGATCCTGGACATCACGGCCTCCTTTTAGGTCACATGTTTCTCGCAGATCTTGCGGAAGTGATAGCCGTAGATCGCTAGCGCGATGGCGTTCGGGAGTAACCGCGGGTACCGGAACTGGGTCCAGACCATCAGCTTCCAGTACTGGTACCGCTCGCGTCCCAGGATCCCAAGGTGAAAGACGGAGCGGATGACGGCGAGAATGTGGAACAGTCGCAGTCTGTCCCGCACGTGCGATCCCTGGTATTCCCGCAGGAACGTCCGTATCCGCTTGTAGTAAGGCGCGGGGGCATAGATGTGATCCAGGATCCGCCGGTATCCCTCGCGCAGGACTTCAAGGGTCATTGACGGGACAATGTTGGTTGTGCCATCCACATTGTCACCCGACGATTCCGCGCAGAGCCGGCCTTCCTGCTTCATGCGCTCGTACAGGCGCGTGCCCGGGGGAGCCTGCAGCAACCCGACCATGGCGGTCACGATCCCGCTCTTCTGGATGAAATCAATCTGGCGCTGGAAGATGGATGGACTGTCGCTGTCGAACCCGACGATGAAGCCGCCCTGCACTTGGAGCCCCGCGCGCTGGATGCGTTTCACGTCTCCAACCAGGTCCCGGTTCTTGTTCTGGATCTTGCTGCACTCGGCCAGGCAACTGTCATCCGGTGTTTCGATACCGATGAAAACGCAGTTGAAGCCTGCCTCGACCATCTGTGCCATCAGGGGCGGATCGTCCGCCAGGTTGATCGACGCCTCGGTCAGGAAGGTGAAACCCTTCTTGCCGTTCCGCCAGGCGATCAGATCGGGCAACAGTTCTCCCTTGATAAAGGTCTTGTTGCCGATGAAGTTGTCATCCACGAAGAAGACGGGTCCGCTCCATCCCAGGGCGTGCAGGCCGTCGAGCTCATCGATAATCTGTGCCGATGATTTCATGCGGACCTGATGGCCGAGCATGGCGGTGACATTACAGAAGTCGCAGTTGAATGGGCAGCCGCGCGAGAACTGGATGCCCATGGTGGCATAACGCCGGAGGTCCAGCAGATCCCAGCGTGGGGTGGGGGTCTGCCGAAGATCGGCGAATCCGTCGGCGGAGTACAGGCGTCGTGGCTGACCCGACTCCAGATCCGAGAGAAAGCCGGGCAGTGTCAGCTCGGCCTCGTTCAGGATGAAATGATCGACGTGCACGAACTGGTCGTGTTCGCTGTCGAACAACGGACCGCCGGCAACGACGCGCAGCCCGGCCGCATGGCAGCGGTCCGCCAGTCGATGTGCCGAGGTGCGCTGGACAATCATGGCGCTGATGAACGCGCAATCCGCCCAGTCGAGATCCTTGTCCGTGAGCTTACGCGTATTCGTGTCCACCAGGCGCAGCGACCAGTCCGGCGGCAGCATGGCGGCGACCGTCAGCAGTCCCAGTGGTGGCAATGCGGCGCGTTTACCGGCAAACGCCAGCGCATGCTTGAAACTCCAGAACGTGTCCGGGAATTCCGGGTATAGCAATAAAATGTTCATGTGGCCGCCTCGCTCTCATCATATCCCTCACTGATGAGATCCTATTGGAATCCGGACTCCGCCGCCATGGGGCGAAACCCGTAGTAGGGGTTATGGAGTCGTAATCTATATCAATATGCGGTTCCACGGCTCTCAGGCACTCGTTACCCATGCAGTGTTCGCTTCGCTCATATTCCCAAGTCATTCTGTCTATATCTGTCAATTCTTGACAAAATCTTGATACATAACCACCGCATCTTGAGATGCAACTTGATGCGGGCGTTGATAATGTGTTCCTGAAACTATGGACCAAACGCAGTGTGGCGTATCATCGAAGAAGGAGGCAGTGAATGTGGTGCGTTATGATGTTGCTCGGAGTCATCTGTTTTGCCGCCCTCGCCGTGTTTGCGTGGGTGTGCGACAAGCTGTAGAGGAGGTTGAATAATGAATGCCCTGATTGTTATTATTGCATTATTGTGCTTTTGCTACTTGATCTACGCCATGATCCGCCCGGAGCGGTTCTGAGCGTGCAACGCCTGACACGGAAAGGATAAACCATGCTTGAGCTTGCCATTCCCATCCTGATCATCGGGCTGACACTTTTGTTGGCGTGGCCGCTCGGACTGTACATGCGCTGGGCAATGGACCCGATCGATCCTGGCCCCCGCCGCCTGGCCTGCGAAGGCCTCTGCCGGCGACTGCTGGGGTCCTCTTCCGCGATGGAACAGGACTGGAAACCGTACGTCATGTCCATGCTGGTTTTCAACCTCGTGATGTTCGTCCTGGTGTTCGTGATCATCACCACGCAGGGCCTGCACCCACTGAACCCCGATGGCAAGACGGCAGTGGAGCCGTCGCTGGCGTTCAACACCTCAGCCAGTTTCACCAGCAATACGAACCTTCAGCATTACTCTGGAGAAGTCACACTGAGCTACTTCTCGCAGATCTTCGCCCTGATGTGGCTTCAGTTCGTTTCGGCCGCGACGGGTATCGCAGCGGCAACGGCGCTGTGCCGCGGCCTCGCCGGGCGCAAGTTTCTCGGCAACTTCTATCGCGATTGCTGGCGGGCGACCGGACTCATACTGCTGCCCCTCTCGGTGATCGCGGCTCCGCTGCTGATCCTCACCGGCATGCCGATGACGCTGAAAGGCGCGGCGGTGGCGCATACGCTGGAGGGGCTTACCCAGACGATCGCACGCGGTCCGGTTGCCGCGATGGTGGCCATCAAGCAACTCGGCACCAACGGCGGCGGGTTCTTCGGCCCCAACAGCACTCACCCATTCGAGAACCCCAGCTTCTGGTCCAACGTCATCTGCAATATCGCGCTGATCCTCATTCCGATGGCGACCGTCTGGATGTTCGGCCGGATCACCGGGCGAATGAAGCATGCGGCGGTGGTGTTTGGTGTGATGCTCGTGCTCTATGTAGGTCTTGTCGGATCGGCGGCATGGCTTGAATCCGCGCCGACAGCGGCGTTCCGCGACGTGCCTGTCGGCGATTCCATGAACCTGGAGGGCAAGGAACTGCGCTTCGGCCCGACGGCTGGTGCGCTGTGGGCGGTCTCGACAACAGCCTCTTCCAACGGCTCCGTCAATGCCATGCACGACTCGCTGAATCCACTAACCGGCCTGCTGCCGATGGCGGGGATGTGGCTGAACGTGATCTTCGGAGGCGTCGGCGTCGGGCTGATCAACATGTTCATTTTCATCGTCATTGCGGTATTCATCGCCGGACTGATGGTTGGGCGGACACCGGAGTACCTTACACGGAAGATCGAGGCCAGGGAGATGAAGCTGGCGGCCATCGCGCTGCTGGTGCATCCACTGTTCATCCTTGGAGGCACGGCACTGTTCGCCAGTACCGCCTGGGGCGTGAGCACGGTCCATAACCCCGGCAGCCACGGCTTGAGCGAGATCATCTACGAATTCAGTTCCGCCGCAGCCAACAACGGTTCAGGCTTTGAGGGGCTGGGCGACAATACCGTTCCGTGGAATGTCGCCACGGGCATCGTCATGCTGCTGGCTCGATTCATACCGATTATCGTGCCGCTGGCGATCGTCGGGTCCCTGGCAGCCAAGAAGGCGACGCCCGAATCGTCAGGCACGTTCCGTGTAGACACTTGGATGTTCGGCGCAGTGCTGTTGGGGGTCGTGCTTATAATCGGAGCGCTCTTGTTCCTTCCACTCGCTGTTCTGGGTCCGATCGCCGAGCATCTCAGCATGCTGGTCAACACGAATGGGGGTCTATGATGCAGCGGCAACACCTGTCCGAGAATAACGAACACGCCAGTCCGCACTCAATGGCCTCGCGTGACATGATCATACCCGCGGTCGTGCAGGGATTGAAAATGCTCAACCCGCTGGTGATGATGCGCAATCCTGTCATGTTCATCACGGAGGTCGGGGCAGCCGTCACTACCCTCGTGACCGTGCAGGCAGGGATCACAGGGCAAGGCGATCTGGTCTATTTCAGCCTCGTTACCGCGATGCTCTGGCTGACCGTGCTTTTTGCCAACTTCGCCGAAGCGGTGGCAGAGGCGCGAGGGAAGGCGCAGGCCGCCGCGCTGCGGAAGGCGCGAAAGGATGTGGTGGCTTACCGCTGTGATCCGGAGACCGGAGGCATGATAAGCGAGTGCGCGGCTTCCGAGTTGCGTAAAGGCGACACCTTCCGTGTGGAGGCGGGCCAAACCGTACCCGCCGACGGCGAAATCATTGACGGCGTCGCGTCGGTGGATGAGTCGGCGATCACCGGCGAGTCCGCCCCCGTCATTCGCGAATCCGGTGGCGACCGCAACACGGTCACCGGCGGCACGCGTGTGCTGTCGGACCACCTGATTGTCCGCGTCACTGCCGATCCGGGAGAGAGCTTTCTTGATCGCATGATCGCCTTGGTGGAAGGAGCCGTCCGGCAGAAGACGCCAAACGAGATAGCCTTGACGATTGTGCTGGCGGGCTTCACGCTGGCATTTCTGATGGTGTGCGTTACCCTCTATCCGATCAGTACGTACTTTGATGTCAAGATCGATGTACCCACCCTCGTCGCCCTTCTCGTATGCCTTATCCCAACCACCATCGGCGCGTTGCTGGCGGCGATCGGTATTGCCGGCATGGCCAGGCTGGGCCGGAAGAACGTGTTGGCGACAAGCGGGCGGGCGGTTGAGGCGGCGGGCGACGTGGACGTGCTGCTACTGGACAAGACCGGTACCATCACCCTGGGCAATCGCCAAGCCACGGAGTTCATTCCCGCGCCAGGCGTGACGCAGGAGGCACTGGCGGACGCCGCGCAACTATCCTCGCTGGCGGACGAGACACCCGAAGGCCGTAGCATCGTCGTCCTCGCGAAGACGCGCTATGGCCTGCGGGGCCGCGACATCGAGAAGATGCATGGCAAGTTTGTGCCGTTTGCAGCGCAGACCCGGATGAGCGGCATCGATACCGACGGAAAGAGGATTCGCAAAGGGTCGAGTGACGCCATAGAGAAATGGGTCGGGGAGAACGCGGGATTCTTCCCTCAAGCAGTGAGAGAGACGGTCGATAGAATCGCGCGGGCGGGCGGAACGCCCCTGGTCGTGGCGTCGGGGAACGACGTGCTTGGCGTCATTCAACTCAAGGATATCGTCAAGGGCGGGATCAAGGAGCGGTTTGCTGCCCTGCGCCGCATGGGCATTAAGACGATCATGATCACCGGCGACAACATCAAGACCGCGACGGCCATCGCGGCGGAAGCCGGTGTGGATGACTTCCTCGCCGAGGCGACCCCCGAGGCCAAGTTGGAACTGATCCGGAAGTTGCAGACCGAAGGCCATCTGGTGGCCATGACCGGCGACGGCACGAACGACGCCCCGGCACTGGCTCAGGCCGATGTGGCCGTGGCCATGGGCAGCGGCACCCAGGCGGCCAAAGAGGCGTCGAACATGATCGACCTAGACTCCAACCCGACGAAGCTCATCAGCGTCGTCGAGATCGGCAAGCAAATGCTCATGACCCGCGGCGCGCTGACCACGTTCAGCATCGCCAACGACGTTGCCAAATACTTCGCGATCATCCCGGCGATCTTCATGGCGGCGTTGCCGCCTCTGGCAGCGCTCAACATCATGGCGTTGGGCTCACCAAGATCAGCCGTCCTGTCAGCGGTGATCTTCAATGCGGTTGTGATCCCTTGCCTGATCCCGCTGGCCCTGAAGGGTGTGGAGTACCGGGCGATCGGAGCCAATGCATTACTCCGGCAGAACCTCTTGATCTACGGGCTCGGCGGAGTGCTGGTCCCGTTCATCGGCATCAAGTTGATCGACATAGTCATCTCCACATTTGGCTTGGTCTGACTGAGACTGTATGATAAACGAAGCAGGAAGGATGAGCGCTATGAAAGAGATACTGACTTCCATCCGGCTGGTGATCCTCAGTGTGCTGGTATGCTGTGTTATCTACCCCGCCGCCATGTTGTTGTTCGGCCGGATCGTCGTGCCATGGAAAGCCGATGGCAGCTTGCTGGCCAGCGAGACGGGGCATATTATCGGATCGGCCAAGCTCGCCCAGGGTTTCACACGGCCGGAGTACTTCTGGCCCAGACCCTCCGCTGTGAATTACGATGCCAGCGCCACGGGCGGGTCGAATCTCTCGCCGACCAACCCCAAGCTGTCTGAACGCGCGGAGAGTATCATAAAGCCATACGGACTGAAGGACGACGAGCACATCCCGGCCGATCTCGTCACGGCGTCGGGGTCTGGAATGGACCCGCACATCACGCTGGAGGCTGCCCGTTTTCAGGCTGCTCGCGTGGCTGCCGCGCGAGGACTGCCGCAGGAGAGACTCGAAACGCTGATCCTGCAGGACTCTGAGGTGCCGACGCTGCGGGTATTCGGGGGCGAAATGCTGGTTAACGTGTTGCGGCTGAACCTGGCGCTTGACGGTTTGGCCGAAGGAGATACACCCCGCCTATGATTGACACCACACGCGATCCAGACGCCATATTAGCTAGGCTGCGTACCGATGAACCGTTGAGCTCGGCGCGAGAGACGCGTGATCGGGGGCGTCTGAAGGTCTTCTTCGGTTATGCCGCCGGGGTCGGGAAGACCTACTCGATGCTCGAGGCGGCGCGGGTGGCCGCCGCTGGCCAGCGGAACGTGCTGCTGGGATATATCGAACCCCACGACCGTCCCGCAACCGAGGCGCTCATGGTCGGGCTCCCGTCACTGCCGCGCAAGGATATCGACTATCGCGGCGTCACGCTGCGCGAGTTCGACCTCGATACCGCCCTTGCCCGCAATCCGGATGTCATCCTGGTGGATGAGCTAGCGCACACGAATGCAGCGGGATGCCGGCACAACAAGCGTTGGCAGGATGTCCAGGAGTTGCTCGATGCAGGGATTGATGTCTGGACCACGCTGAACGTTCAGCATATCGAATCGCTGAATGACATCGTGGCTCAGATTACCGGTATCGTGGTTCGGGAAACGATCCCCGACCATGTCTTCGACGAGGCCGACAATGTCGAGTTGGTCGATCTGCCGCCGGACGATCTTCTCGAGCGTCTACAGGAGGGCAAGGTCTATGTGCCGGCACAGGCCCGGCAAGCCGTTGAGCGTTTCTTTCGCAAGGCCAATCTTATCGCGCTGCGAGAGCTTGCTATGCGACGCCTCGCCGATCGGGTGAGCCACGAGGTGCAGACGGCCAGGCTCGGGCATACGCGCACGGTGACATGGCCGACAACCGAATGCTTGCTGGTTTGCGTCGGTCCCAGTCCCACCTCGGCCAAGGTCATCCGTACGGCCAAGCGCATGGCTTCCGCCATGCACGCCCAATGGATTGCCGTATTCACGGAAACCACGTCAAGCAGTCGGCTAGATGATCGCGGGCGATACCGGATCGGCCAGCATCTGAAGCTTGCTCAGAGTCTCGGCGCGGAGACTGTTACCATCACGGGCGAAGACGTGGCAGAGGAGATCATCCGTTACGCCCAGTCGCGCAACGTCACCAAGATCGTGATTGGAAAGCCCGGCCAGGCGCCCCGTTTTCGCTTCTGGCACCGGTCAGTGGTCGACCGGCTGATCGCCAGAAGCGGCGACATCGATGTCTACGTCATTCGCGGCGTTGAAGAGGAATCCGTCGAGCCGTCTCCTGTCACGGGAAAGACGCCGTTGTCATGGCGCGACTTTGCCGCGGCTGCCGGTACACTCGCCTTGGCAACGGCAGCGGCACTTGGTTTACGCGCCGCGGGCCTGACGGAACCCAACATCGTCATGACGTATCTGCTGGCGGTTGTCACGGTGGCTGTCTGGCTGGGGCGCGATCCGGCGATCATGGCCTCCATCCTGGCTGTCCTCTTGTTCAATTTCTTCTTCACGGAGCCATATTACACCTTCGTGGCTCGCGACACCCAGTACATCTACACGTTCACCATCATGCTTCTGGTCTCGCTTGTCGTCAGCGCCTTGACTGCTCGTCTTCGTCGTCAGATCACGGTGGCGCGGGAACAGGAGCGTCGCTCCGAAGCACACTACCGTGTGAGCCAGGCGCTGGCACGGGCAACGGGACGCCTCCAGCTTGCCCTGGTTGCCCGGGAGCAACTGGCAACGATCTTCGGCGGCGAGGTTGCGCTGTTCGCGACGGACAACGGTTTGCTTCTCCCGTTAGCACACGGCGGCCGGGGATTTGACGAGTCGCCGGCGGAGTTGGAGGCCGCCCGCTGGGTATTTGAGCACGGGAAGGTCGCAGGGCGCGGAACGGATACGCTTCCCAACAGTCGAGCCCTGTATCTTCCGCTACAGGGCGCAGATGTTGCCGTCGGGGTTCTAGGCTGGTGTCCGCGGGACGACCGCGATCTGCTGAGCCTTGAGCGCCAGCGGCTTCTTGAGACGTTTGCCAACCAGATTGCCCTTGCACTGGAGCACGACAGCCTCACCCAGGAAGCACAGCGCATCCTCACGGAGGCCGAGACGGAGCGGTTGCGCAGCTCGCTGCTCAGTGCGGTCTCGCACGATCTGCGGACACCGCTTGCGGCCATCGCTGGCTCTGCCAGCGCCCTGCTCGAACAGCAACTGGACGGTCGGACGCGCACCGAGTTGGCCCGAACGATCCACGATGAATCCGATCGGCTCTTGCGGCTAGTAGAGAACCTGTTGCATCTGACTCGGCTCGAGTCCGGTCATATGAAGGTGACGAAGGAGTGGCAGCCGCTGGATGAGGTTGTTGGATCGGCGATTCATCGGCTCAGGACCATGCTCGAATTCCACCGCGTGGAGACGTTCATCCCGTCTGATTTGGGATTCGTGCCCCTCGACGGGATCCTTATCGAGCAGGTCCTGGTCAATCTCCTGGACAACGCCGTCAAATATGTGCCCGTCGGTTCGGCGATCACCATCCGCGCGCGGCGCGCCTTGCTGGGCGTCGAAGTGGCGGTCGAGGACCGGGGTCCGGGGTTGCAGGAAGACGAGCGTGAGCGGGTGTTTGACAGATTCTATCGCAGCAGCCGTGTGTCCAGCGACCGCGGGCGCGGTGCTGGGCTTGGGCTGGCGATCTGCAAAGCGATCATTGAGGCACACGGAGGGAAAATCTGGGCCGAAGGCAGGGAAGGCGGCGGATCGCGCTTCGTGTTAACGCTTCCCGTCGAGGGTGCGCCACCCCACATAGTCGGCGGGGATCGTCACGGGGAGGGGGATGAAGATGCCTGATCTACCTATCATTCTCATCGTCGAAGATGAGAAATCCATCGTCCGTTATCTCAAAGCAACGCTGGGCGGTGGCGGCTATCGACTCATCACTGCGGAAACTGGCAAGCAAGCGTTGATGGTGATCAACTCTCAGCCTCCGGATCTGGTAATCCTCGACCTAGGACTCCCGGACATGGATGGCATTGAGATTATCGAGCAGGTACGCCAATGGTCGCAGCTGCCCATTATCATTCTGTCGGCTCGCGATCAGGAGAAGGACAAGGTGGATGCTCTGGATCGTGGAGCAGACGACTATCTAACCAAGCCGTTCAGCACGACGGAATTGATGGCACGCTTACGCGTCGCGCTTCGCCATCGCGCGCGTAACTCCGTTGGCGATAATAGTCCCGAGCTCGCGTTCGAGCGCGGGGACCTCCGCATCGACCTGCAGAGGCGGCGGGTGGACATCGAGGGGAATGAAGTTCACCTTACCCCCATCGAATACCGGTTACTTATCGCGCTGGTCAACCACGCAGGAAAAGTACTCACGCACCGCATGCTCATGCTTGAGGTGTGGGGCGGTGGTTCCTCGCAATACGCGCATCAGGTTCGCGTCCATATGGCCAATCTCCGCCGTAAAATCGAAGCCAATCCGAGTCAGCCGAGATATGTACTGACCGAAATGGGCGTTGGCTATCGGTTTGCGGAGGCATGAACTGTTCGACGCATACGCTCAAAGGGTACAAGAGGTGCGCTTATCTTTTCTCTTTACTTCTTGCCGTTGGCATCCTGCGTCTCGTTCACGGTCGGGAGCTCGGGGCGGGCGGCCCATTCGGTCCAGCCAGCGTCGTACCAGCGGACGTTCGGATAGCCCAGCAAGCGCTTCAACACGAAGAAGGTCTGGCTGGCCTGATGCCCTGTTCGGCAGTGCACGATGACTTCGGTGTCGGTGGTCGGAATCATCTGGCTGTAGGCAGTCGCCAATGCGTCCGTCGACTTGAGTGTGACGACCTTGTTGGACGTCGTGATGATATCCTGTGTGAACGGCCGATTGAATGCGCCGGGGATATGACCGGCGCACGCCTCGTCGGACTTCTCGCCCGTGTAGAACTCGGCTGGCCGCACGTCAATGATCACGGTTCCAGGCTTGCCGAGCACGGCGGCCACGGCACTGAAGTCGACCGTGAAGCTGTCGGCGTCGTTCCTCGCCGGGTATCTCGATGCGGTTACCGCGGGTAACGCGGCTTCTGCGGGCCGGCCTTCCTGCGCCCACTTGGCGTACCCGCCGTTCATGACGGCGTAATCCATGTGGCCCATCCGTTCGAAGGCCATGCCGGCCAGGGTGGTGTCGTGCAGCTTTTCACCGGACACGAGGACGACGGTGTCGGACGGCTGCAGGCCCAGCAGTGAGAACTGGGCGGCAAGCATGGCGGGCGGAAGCAGTAAAGACGGCACGCCTCCGATGTTGCCGCGGAGGCTCTCCACGTTGAGGCTGAGTGCCCCTGGAATGTGAGCGGTATTGTATTCCGGCTGGGGCCGTAGATCGATGACCTTCAGGCCCGGTGTCCCGATCCGGGCCGCGAGCCAATCCGTCTCGACGGCGCGCGGCATGGCGTCGTTTTCCGCCTTGGCAGCGGCACCGACTTTGACGGACACGCCGGGCGCGGCGAAGAAAGCGCGCCACGCGTTGACTCGGGCGGCGTCGACAGGCGACAACGGCTCCGCCCTCAGCGAGACGGGCTTGAGGCAGCGGTCCCGGAAGCCCTGCAAACCGTCCGTCAGCATGAACACGTTGCCAAAACCTTGTCGCTGGAGCGAATCACGGGCCTGGGCAGGGTGGGTCATCCCGTTGGAGTAGAGCACAATCAGGCTTTTGTCCCTGTAAGGTTGAAGGGCTTCCGCCAATTCGGCGAGCGGCACGTTGAGGGCGCCGCGGATGTGGAAGGCGCTGAACTCGGCGGCTGGCCGCACATCCACGACAACGAGATCCGGTTCGCCAGCCATCAGGCGGTCGGCCAGTTCCTCGGGCTCGATGTGGTCGCGCGCTTCCTCGACGTTTGCCATGAGGTTGCTCTCGTCCGTTGCCGGCACCCCGCCGGAGCCGTCCTGTGGCTCGGAAGTCACTGTCGCTGCCGGGGCCAGCATAAACAGGCAGGATGCAACGACCACGAGTGCCACGCTGAACGCCTTCAGGAAAGGAGATCCCAGATACGCGGAGCGGCCCGTGCGCACTTTCTCCGCCCATTCGGACAGCCAGAAGGCAGCCACGGCGACGAGCGTGAACGCCAGGGCGAACGCGTTTCGCGACATACCCAGCGTGTCATACACCATCTGCACGCCCCGGTCTCCAGCGGTGTAGAGCCCACCGATCATAGGGAACAACTCGTTGAACAGGATACTGCCGCCAACGGTGCCGAGGAGGAACACCAGCGCGTCAATCCGGCCGGCAGCCATGCCTGCCGCCGCCGTGCCGGGGCACCAGCCGCCCATGACGAATCCCACGCCGAACAACACCCCCCCCACGATCTGGGCACCGTAGATGGTCGGCATGAGGAAGATCTGGTCGAGTTGGATCCAGCCGAGCGCCACCAGGAATGAGAGCCCCAGCATCGCGGTGATCAGCGCGGAGAACATGACCTTCACAACGGCCATATCCGTGAAGTAGAAGACTCCTGCCAGGCGGCGTGAACTGCCGAAGCCTGCCCTTTCGAGTGCGAACCCGAAGCCGCATCCGATCAGGAGTGCAAGGATGAAGGCTTGAGGAGTGCCGAGTGCATCGAGGCTGTATAGGGTGTCAATCATGCCATTGCCTCCTCACAAACCAGGCCGTGGCATAACCACTGGCGAAGAGACACAACAGGAACACGAGACTGCCGGTAAGCAGCAGTACGCCGCCGCTCAGGGCCTGGCCGGACGTACAGCCCTGGGCCAGGCGGCTGGCGAAGCCCACGATCACGCCGCCCGTGAGGGCGTACGCCAGGCGGCGAGCCACGGATGACGCGGCACCGCGTTCGACCTGGATCCGCACGCGCCTTGCCAGGATCGCCGAGAGCAATGCCCCGGCGAACGTGCCTGCGAGCATGAACACGAGGTAGTAGTTCAGCGGCTTGTCACCCCACTTGCCGAAGTACTCTGTACCCAGCGTGTGCGAAGCCGAAACGCACATCGAGACCGACGCACCGATGCGCGCGATGCCGCCCGACGCGCCCAGGCCGGCACCGAGGATCACCAGGGAGGCCAGAAGCACGAGCCCGAGGAGCACTCCCGCCAGATAGGGATTGGCGTAGGGACGTGGCCCGCTATGGGGTGTTTCGTTTTCCGTTTGCATGACTCAGCACCCCGCGCTTTTCTTCTTGGGCGTTGCAGGAGCGGCCGGGGCCGGTGCTGCCGGCGGCGCAGTCGGCGGGACGGGGGCCGCCGGTTTCACGGCGGGTGCCGAAGATGGGGCTGGTGCAACCGGGGACAAAGGTGCGGCTGACTCGTTCCAGTAGGCTTCCAGTCCGCCATAGAGCACCTTGATGGGCCGCTGGGTCTTCTGGGAGAGAATGCCGCCCACCGCCATCGCCAGCGAACCGTCGCGATCCACGATCACGAGCGGAACCGAGCCGTTCAGGTAGGCAGGATTGGCTATCACGTCGGCGATATCCGCGTTCATCGAGCCGGGAATGCTGAAGTCTGCATGCTGTACCGGGGGGCGTACATCCACGACCTCGAACGTGCCAGGCAGGTCCATGAGCATGCGCTTGAGCTCCGCAGCGGCTATGCGGTCAGGCAGCCTGACGGCCCGCGTGGGCACTGTTGCCGAACCGGCCCCCGTGCCGGCAGCACTCAGTGTCGGCAAGCCGGCTGCGATCCATGCCTCGCTGCCGCCTTCCATGTTGAAGACCTCCTTGAATCCGAGCTTGAGCAGGACCGAGGCGCCCATGCTGGAGCGATAGGCGGAGTTGCAGACGGTCAGCACCGGCATATCCTTTGAAAGACGCTTGCTGTCGGTGAACATCTTGTTCAACGGGATGTTGAGTACACTGCCGATACGCAGCGCCATCCATTCGCTCGGGAGGCGGACGTCCACGATGATGGGTGCCGTTCCGTCCTGCATCTGCCGATGAAGGTCCTGGGGCTTCAGGAGCTTGAGGGAGCCGACAGGCAGCCTGGCCTGTTTCCACGCCTCCAGGCCGCCCTGCAGGAAACCGGCGGGGGAGTCGTAGCCGATCCGCTTCAGGCGGAAGGTTGCCTCGCGGACCTCGTCGTCCGAGCCCGCGAGGACGAACGGTTCACCCCACGGGATCATGATGCCGGTCCACGTCTCGAATCGTCCCCGGATGCCGATGCTGATGGCTCCCTGTGGATGAGCCGCCGCGAACACATTGGCGTCACGAACGTCGATAAGCCACGTGCCTTTCTGGCCGAGGGCGATGATATCGGCGGCGGTCAGGGCCGCTGGCGTGGTCTTCTCCCAATCCACGAGGGGAGGACCATCGTGGTTCATCCTGGCATTGTGCTTGAAGTATTGCGGAGCATCGGGAAGACCGTCGATCACGGCCGTCACGTAGGGCAGCAGATCCTTGTGCTGGAGGTAGACGTTCTCATGGCGTTGTTCACCGATGGTGGAGACCGGCTTGTCGCTCAGATGGGCACCGCAGAGGGAGCCTGCGCCGTGGGCCGGGAAGAACGGGGTTTCGTCGGGCAGTTTGGATAGTTTGTCGTGCCACGAATGGTAACCCATTTCAGCCAGCTCGGCGGCGCTCATGCTATCGCCCATCAGATCGGGACGACCGACGCTGCCGATGAACAAGGTGTCGCCCGTGAGGACGAACGCCGGGGTTTTCCCGGAGGCGGGATGATGCACGTAGAGGCAAGTGCCATCGGGGGTATGTCCGGGCGTCGTTACGACAACCGCGCGCACCTTGCCGAAGGTGATGGCTTCGCCATCCACGACCGCTTTGTGCGGGTAACCGGCCTTGGTGGCCGCGTTGGCGACGATCTCCGCGCCGGTGGCCTTGGCCAGCTCCATGTGCCCCGCCACGAAGTCGGCGTGTGAATGGGTCAGATAGACCCTGGTGATCTTCAATCCCAATTCCTGCGCATCCTGAAGGTAGCGGGCAATATCGCGGGCCGGATCGACGATCATGGCTTCCCCGCCACTACCAATCAGATACGAGTAATGCGAAAGGACGGCCAGGTTGTATTGACGGAACACGAAATCAGCGGACTTCTGCTCGGTCTCCGGAACCAGTTGGACATTGGCCGCCTCATCACCGTGCGACGCGGCTTCTGCGTCACCCGGCAGGCTGGCCGCCCGTGCCGAAGCGGCTGCACATAGCATCCCGACAAATAACCATTTACCCAGCCCTGTTTTCTTCATGCAAGCACCCCTTTCGGTTGATAGAACGATTTCACATGATCAGACGCACCATCACAGAGACATTTCCTTCCAATCGGGACGGATTACGCTTTGAATCATTGTCCACCCCCGCTATTCAGTCAACTTGTTTTTAACTGTGAAGCCGCGAAATCCAAGTTCGCCAGATGGTCCAGGAATGCCGCGAAAAAGTCCTTGCGGCGGTTCAAGGGTGTCCTGGGTGTAAGGCAACGCCCGCAGCAGGACGGCGGGTGCGTCTCCGCCGTCAGCCGGAGTCTTTTCTTGCGCGTTCGCCGCGATCACCATGCCTGCCAACGGCACCAGAACCATAATCGCCAACCACCCCCCGCTGAGATATAGATTCATCATTCGCCTTCCTTGTGTTATGTGATCCGTGGCTCCTAGTGTCAGGCTACCCGATGCACGGGGCGTCCGCCATGGGGTATTACCCTTAGACTGGCGGTTGATAATCCTGATCGTGATCAATGATTTGATAGCCCAGGAAGTCGTTTTCATGTCCAAGAAAGGGTTTCATTTCGGGTTATCCCATTTCCAGTCACGCACTTCCGGCATGTCGACGCCGTGCTCGTTGATGTATTGCTTGTGATCGGTCAGCTTACTTTCCATCAGCTTTTTCAAGCTCGCGCCTTTTGTCCCCGGATGCGGAAGCCGATGAATGACATCCATCACGAGATGGAAACGATCCAGGTCGTTGAGCACGGTCATGTCGAAATAGGTCGTGATGGTGCCTTCTTCCTTGTAGCCGCGCACATGGAGCTGTCCGTGGTTTGTGCGGCGATAGGTCAATCGGTGGATCAACCACGGGTAGCCGTGAAACGCGAAGAGGATCGGCTTGTCCTTCGTGAACAGGGCATCGAAGTCCCGGTCGCTCAGCCCGTGCGGGTGTTCGTTCTCCGGCTGCAGCTTCATTAGGTCCACGACGTTGACCACGCGAATCTTAAGCTCGGGCAAGTGGTTCCGAAGGATGGAAACGGCGGCGAGCATTTCCAGCGTGGGGACGTCGCCGCAACAGGCCATCACGAGGTCCGGCTCGGTTGCTCGGTCGCATCCCGCCCATTCCCAAATGCCAATCCCCTTGGTGCAGTGCTCCACGGCCGCCGACATGGACAACCATTGCGGCGCCTGGTATTTGCCGGCCACCACGACGTTGACGTAGTGGCGACTCTGCAGGCAATGGTCCCACACCGACAGCAGGCAGTTGGCGTCGGGCGGCAGGTAGACGCGCACGACGGACGCCTTCTTGTTGACGACATGATCGAGGAAGCCGGGGTCCTGATGCGTGAAGCCGTTATGGGCCTGCTGCCAGACATGCGAGGCGAGCAAGTAGTTCAGCGAGGCGATCTTGCGCCGCCAGGGCAGCTCGGAGCTGACCTTCAGCCACTTGGCATGCTGGTTGAACATCGAATCGATGATGTGGATGAACGCCTCGTAGCAGTTGAAAAGGCCATGCCGACCGGTGAGCAGGTAGCCTTCGAGCCAGCCCTCGCATTGATGCTCGCTCAGCATTTCCATCACGCGGCCGTCGGTGGCCAGAAACTCATCGTTGTCTTTTGTGCGGGCTTCCCACTGCCGGTCGGTGACCTCGAACACGGCGTTCAAGCGGTTGGACAGCGTTTCGTCGGGGCCGAAGATGCGGAAATTGCGTTGCTGGCTGTTGAGGCCCACCACCTCGCGCAGAAACTCGCCCAGTTCATGCGTGTCGGCGGCCTGGACGGCGCCCGGCGCCGGGACTTCCACCGCATAGTCGCGAAAGTCAGGCAGAACCAAATCGCGCAACAGGAGACCGCCGTTCGCGTGCGGATTGGCCCCCATGCGGCGGTCGCCCTTGGGTGCAAGCTCGGCCAGTTCCGGAATGAGACGCCCGCTCTTGTCGAAGAGTTCTTCGGCCTCATAACTCTTCATCCAGTCCTCTAGGAGCTTCAGATGACCGGGATGATCCGCATCCACCAGGATGGGAATCTGGTGCGCGCGGAAGGTGCCCTCGATCTGCAGTCCATCGACCTCCTTCGGTCCCGTCCAGCCTTTGGGGGATCGGAGGACGATCATCGGCCAGCGCGGACGGTCGGGGGCCCCGTGCTCCCGTGCACAGCGTTGAATCTGGCGGATTTCCTGAACGGCTTTGTCCAGGACTTCCGCCATGCGTTGGTGCATGGTTTCCGGGTCGTCGCCTTCCACAAAGTAGGGTGTCCAGCCGTAGCCGCGGAACAGTTGCTCCAGCTCTTCCGGTTCGATGCGCGCCAGCACGGCCGGATTGGCGATCTTGTAGCCGTTGAGATGCAGAAGCGGAAGAACAGCACCGTCCGTAATCGGGTTGAGGAACTTGTTGGAGTGCCAGGCCGTGGCCAGCGGGCCGGTCTCGGCTTCGCCGTCCCCGACGACGCAGGCGACGATCAGTTCCGGATTGTCGAACGCGGCACCGAAGGCATGGCTGAGCGAATAGCCGAGCTCGCCTCCCTCGTGGATCGAGCCCGGACATTCCGGCGAAACATGGCTGGGAATGCCGCCGGGGAAGGAGAACTGCTTGAACAGCTTCCGGAGTCCAGCCTCATCCTGGCTGATCTCGGGGTAGATCTCGCTGTAGGTGCCCTCCAGGTACGTGTTGCCCACCAGCGCCGGACCGCCGTGGCCGGGACCGGAAACGTAGATCATGTCCAGATTGTGTTCCTTGATGACTCGGTTCAGGTGTACATAGATGAAGTTCTGCCCCGGCGTGGTGCCCCAGTGGCCGAGCAGCATCGCTTTCACATGGACAAGCTTCAGGGGTTCACGCAGCAGTGGGTTGTCGCGCAAATAGAGCTGACCCACCGACAGATAGTTCGCGGCCCGCCAGTAGGCATCCATCTTTCGGAGCAGATCAGGCTTGAGCGTTGTTGTTTTCGTTGTCAATTCGTTACTTTAGACCTTTCCGACACGGCAAATATCAGCTTGTCGAATGGCGCGCTGAACTTTTTGACGCCTTCATCCTCCAGTTGCTGCGTCACCGTGTCGAGGTTGATCCCGAGTTCCGGCAATAGCGACAATACGCGGGCCGCTTCGAACACGTCCTGTTCAATACGGGCTTGCGGGGCGCCATGATCGCGATAGGCGTCGAGGGTCTCAACTGGAACCGTGTTGACCGTGTCAGGTCCGATGAGTGGTTCGACGTATTTCACGTCGCTGTACTCCGGATTCTTGGTGCCGGTGCTGGCCCACAGCAGCCGCTGGACGCGCGCGCCTTGCGTCGCCAGACTCCTGAACCGGTTGTTGTCGAAGATCTCCTTGTAGATCTGGTAGGCCATTTTCGCGCTTGCGACTGCCACTTGCCCAAGTGCCTCTTTCGCGACGTCTGCCTCTGCTTCGCCTTGAGCGACGATGGCTTTCAGCAGTGGGTCCACCAGCGCATCAATGCGGCTCACAAAGAAACTGGCCACCGAGGCCACATGGCACACCGACTTCCCCTGACTCGACCGCGCTTCGATGCCGGCGATGTAGGCTTCCGCCACCTGCCGGTAGCGGGGCAGTCCGAAGATAAGCGTCACGTTGACGTTGATTCCTTCGCTGATGAGTTGCTGGATGGCGGGCAAACCTTCGGCTGTAGCGGGGACCTTGATGAAGACGTTGGGCCGGTTCAGGGCGTCCCATAACCGGCGGGCTTCCCCCATTGTGCCGTTGGTGTCATGAGCCAGGTGGGGATTGACCTCCAGGCTGACATAGCCATCCCTTCCGTCAGTGCTGTCGTACAGAGGCCGGAACACGTCGGCGGCGTTTTGCACATCGCGCTGGCTGATCGCCTCGTAGATCTCCGGTGCAGCCATCCCCCTGGCCGCCATGATTCGAATATCCTCGTCGTAATCGTGACTGTCCACAATGGCCTTCTCGAAAATAGACGGGTTCGAGGTCATCCCTCGCAGTCCATCCTGCTCAATCAGGCACCGGAGCCCGCCGCCCGCGATCAGGTCGCGTCGGATGTAGTCGAGCCAGATGGACTGCCCCAGAGTTTCCAGTTGTCTAAGGGGGTTGCTATCTCTCATGTTCGTCCACGTCCTTTCGTTATCCAGGCGGCGGCATAGCCCGATGCGATGCCGCCGTTTCCGTTCCCGATCCGCTACTTCTGGCTCCCGCCCTTTTTTCCGCCTTGCTTTGCGCCTGCAGGCTTGGTCGTGCCTTTCCCTTTCCCGTTGCCGTGTCCATCACGCGGCCCTTCTCCCTTGGGTCCTTTTCTGTCCTTGTTTGGCATGTTTCTCACCTCCTGTCACTGTTTGTATTACTCTCGACCTAAATGACGCAGTGTAATGTGTAACCCTTCAGCATTGCGGTTTTAATCAGCATGATGTGCTCCTTTCCGTTGAGGGATTACTGATGGTGATCCAGCATTTCCGGTTTCGTGTGCTCGATGATGGCTTTGGCTTTGGATGCGTCATCCGTGGTGCCATAGGCAATCAGGACAAACTTGTCGGTCTTCAGTGCCGCTTCGTATCGCAGAATGCTGTCCTTGGGTATGCCAAGACCGTACAAGCCGGCCCCGATCGCGCTCAGACCGCCTACCACGGCAGCGCCTTCCAGCGCCCCGACAATCCAACTGACCAATGGTCCTGCAACCAACAGCGGCCCGAATCCCGGAATCCAGAAGAATGCTGAACCGAATAGAAACCCCCACAGCCCGCCCCAGAAGGCACCGGCCTTTCCCCACACCTTCATCCGGTCGCCGGTATTGTAGTAGCCAACCACGTGCTCATCCGTGTGATAGTCGCGGCCGACAATCGACAGTTTCTTCATATCGAACCCGGCTTGCTGGAGGTCCTTGACCGCCGCTTCCGCGGCTGTATGCGTTGGGTAGATTGCCACGATCGAATTGCTATTGCTCATTTTTGTCCTTTTCATGATTGAGTTATCTGTTACTTCTGATGGCAGGCTACACGGTAATTGGGAGGATCGCGATGGGGTGTATCCCTACCGCGGTGAAGCTGTGTTCACAAGATAGAGCGACACATGGATTCCGCGTTTCGGTGCTTGTCTTTTCATCAAGACCAAGACGGAACGCTACCCCGAGGCCGAAGCCCTGATCCGGAAAACCACCCCTATGAGTGCCCGGGAATCATCTGCCTGTCAATCACTGCGGGCCTGCCAGACTATCTAGCATGGCTGCAACGCGAATCTTGAAATTCGCGCTTGCAAATAGCCGATTGGCAGCACCGTCTTTCAACACCGAAACCCGGATTTCCTGTTTTAAGGAAGGGCCATCCAAGGGTTAACCAACGGCACGTCCGCAGCTCGCATATCCACGTCATTTCGCGTGACGACGGTCATGCCGTGCACAAGTGCGGTCGCGGCGATCAAACCGTCAATGACAGGCAACGTCAGCCCCCGCCCTTCCGCCGTGGCCGCAACCAGGCCCCATCGTTCCGCCACTTCCTCATCAACAGCCAGCCAGCGGCCAGCGAAGCGCAGCCGTAAATCGCCGTCGAGCCAGTTTTCAAGCCGCGTTCGCATGGCACCCTCCGCCAGTCTGCCGATTCCCTTGCGCAATTCCCCGAGCGTGAGGACACTCATGAACAATCGTTCCTCCTGCTGACTGCGTATCCAATCCACCACACCCTTGCTCGGTACCATGCGAACCAATTCAGAAACAACACAGGTGTCCAGCAAATACTTCAAAAGCTCACCTTCCGACCCTGGTCACGATCCCGTTCGAGCCATGATGGATCCAGGCCTGCCAACGGCGAATTGTGGAAAAAGGCAACCATATCGTCCTCGCCCCGCGACCTGACAAACTGCCTGAATTGTTCAACCGCGACCACGACGACCGCCTCCTTGCCTCGCCGGGTGACCAATTGCGGACCTTTATTTCTGGCGCAATCCACAAGTTCACTGAAACGCCCCTTGGCATCCTGTAACGCCCATCCATTCATAATCCACCATCCTTTCATCTAGTCAGACTAGACTGTACACTTTTCTTCCAGCATGCAACCTTGAAATCGCGCAACGCGAACGCATATCCACGGCCATGGATTTGCCAAGGGACTGGCCTTGATCACATTCAATCCAGGCTACCACGATCTTGTGCTTTTGGGGCGGAAGGCTGCCCGACAACACCTGCCCATCCGAAATCGGCTGGTAGACGAGGCGGTCGATCTGGCGGTCGGTGGCAATGCATTATCTAAACATCCGCCGCCGGTAAAATTGTGATTGGCTTGTTGTCTGGCATGTCGGCGAGAAGGCAGGCCAGCATACCGTCGGGCGATAATTGGCCGATGACGATATGGTGTGCCAGATGCAATACGTACTGGTTGCTCCAGGCGGCACGTGGCCTGTTCGGGCGGGAACGGGCTAAGCACAAGCAATCGCCCGCTCGCGATGGCCCGCTGCACTTGCGGCGACGAGCTTGCGGGAAGGCCGCGCGCCAGAATCTGGATCATCGGGATGTCGCCTGCCAGGCATTGGTCGAACACGACACGTTCCAGCGGGCTCAGGAAACCGCTGATCACGCAGGCGGGCCTGATCGGCCAGTCGTTGACGCGGGATGGGGCTGCGCCACTGCCCGTCCGCGAGGCCAGAAAGGCGGTGAGTGGCAGCTTCAGCAGGTCACGATTGCCGACGGAAAAGTGCGGGGGGCCATAGCGGCGGACGTCGGTATTGGTCGGATTGTCGCGGATATAGGCGCGAATCGCGTTCAGCGCCCGCCCGTCGCGCACGATGATTTCGTAGTAGTTGCGTTGCCAGGGTGATTCGCCAAGCGATTTGGTGACCCCGATTTTGAAGCCGCGCACGATCGATCCCAGCGTCCGTGAGGTACCGGTGCCACACGGTAGGGGCGAACGCGGTAAGGGCGAAAGATTTTTCGCCCCTACTTTCGCCCTTACTCTGGATGGGGACGTATCATGACAGGTGTCGGATGCCGTGCCATCATCCGCCCGTGCGCCGGGCGCGATGGTGATGATGCCGTGGACGTGATCGGGCATGATGATCCATTCGTCGAGCGTGGCTTGCGGGAAGTGCTCGGGGATTGCACGCCAGCAGGCAGCGGCCATGCGCCCCGCCTCGTTGTGTGCCATGCGCCCATTGACAAGGGTTGATCGTGACGAAGTAGGTGCCCCCAGCCGCATAATCGTGCCCCGGCATGCGGATGGAGCGCCGGTGATGGTTGGCCGGATCATAGCGGGGGTTGCCAGCGGTTGTCATGTCGCATTTCCTTCGACGATGGCGATTTCCTCGGGGGTCAGGGCGTAGAGTTCGTAGACGAGGCGGTCGATCTGGCGGTCGGTGGCACTGATCTGCGTCTCGAGCTGCTCAAGGATGTTCGGGTTCTTCTCCGCCGCTTTCTTCTTGTTCAAGTCCAGCATGCGCTCCACCAGCAATACCATCCGATCAACATTTTCCGCCCCGGCCTCCTCGGGCGGGATGACTGGGGCGGTCTCGATGTATTGCTTCGAGAATTTGATGTAACCACCGCGCAGGTTGGTGCTCTGCGCCTTGATGATCTCATACGGGAAGATGATACGGGCTACCGCTTGCGGCGTGGTGTAGACGCTGAGGTCACCCGTCAATAAAAACGGGCGTGTGAGGTTGCGTTCGATCTCGGAGTCGAGCGGGACAACAAATACGTTGTCGGCACTGGGTTGAAGGCCAACGAAGATGTGTGCGACATCGCCCAGTTTGGTTTTGATACGATCCAGTCGTTCGAGAGCCCCGGCACGCTTCCCCGTGATGAAGTTCCAAGGCTCACCACTGAGCAGGCTGTTGGGGGTGGTTCGCCAAATGCCGTTGTCGTTGGCATGCGGTCCGGCTGATCGGCCAGCCTCTCTTGCCGCCGCGAGTGCGGCGTCCAACTGCTTTGCGCAGGCAGCGGACAGCCATGTTCGGGAAGCTTCATGGAATACGGTTTTGCTCATTCAGGTTGTTCCGGCAGGGAGGACTCTTCGGGTGTTCCGTACGGCGTGCGCGATTCGGCGACGGCTAAGTGCTTCTCCTTGACTGGCAAGCGCCCTTCCAGAATATGCACCACTTCGATGTCCTCATCAATTTCGGGCCAGTGCAGCATCCGTCCACCGGCGTAAACTTCAAAATGTGCTCGCTGCCTGCTGCTCGCCCGCGCCAGCCGGGGAAAGCAACGGTATGGAACCGCGAGGCGACGGCCATCGCGCAGGCATACTACAAACTCGCGCTCGCCAATCACTACCCCTGCGGCAACGGCAGCGCTATCATTGGTCTTATTGCTTAAAGTGTTCATACCACCTCTTGTTTATCAGTTCTGCATGTTCCTCAACAATACGCAAGACAGAGCGAGTATCCCGCGCATTAAACTCAGACCAAGCAATCCCCAAAGGAGAAAGCCAAACTTTTGCGCTTTGATTATCCTTGCGCACATGGACATGAATAGGCTCTGTTCCGTCAAAGCTGACAAAGTACAGCCTATATCCGCTTACAATGATTACTGTTGGCATAATGTATCCTTACAAATCATCTTCCCCCTTCGACGATGGCGATTTCCTCGGGGGTGAGATCGTAGAGCTGGTAGGTGAGGCGGTCGATTTGGCGGTCGGTGGCGGTGATCTGGGTTTCGAGCTGGTCGAGGATGTTGGGGTTCTTCTCCGCCGCTTTCTTCTTGTTCAAGTCCCTGCCCCCGTTACGGCGCAACTGACTCTACGCTTCGACCAGGTATTCAGGGTGGCGCTCTGCAATTTCCAGCAAACGCAGGGCAGGACCGGACGGTTTGCGGCGACCTTGTTCCCACGAGCGAAAACAGCTTGGCTTACGCCCAGTTTTTTGCGAATGCGCACAATCTCTTTTGACGGACGCTCTTCGGGTAATTCCGGTATCGGCACGCGTTTCGTTTTTAGCGTTATTTTTCCCTGTGCATGCGCCAGCACCTCGTTCAGGCTTTCCGTAAGTTCAGCAAACACGTCTTTTTTCATTTTCATACTCCCGTTTGATGGCTTCTACGATTTTCTTCAGTTGCTTCTTCTCGTCGGCCGCAAGGTTATCGCTTTCGCTTTTCGCAAAGACAAAAACAAGGTGAATCACATCGTGTATTTGCAGCAGAAGGTACATAATGCGTATCCCGCCGCTCTTACCTTTGCCCTTTAGATTCCAGCGAACTTTGCGAAGACCGCCAGTACCCTCGATGACAGGCC
>JFJP01002078.1_pt1 | contig 26128 bp, 19 predicted proteins | sample 431651 | NCBI WGS metagenome assembly JFJP01 (sample SAMN02602958, study PRJNA72255) | Microbial mat metagenome, whole genome shotgun sequencing project. | biome: fresh water; feature: sink hole; material: water; isolation source: purple microbial (photo- and chemosynthetic) mats found in...
GTGAACATGAACATTTCCGACAGCGGCGTGGTGATCGGCGCCATGCCGCCGGACACTCCCGCTGGCAAATCGCCCATCGCCGCGGCAAGACGCTCGGCCACCTGCTGGCGCGCCCAGTAGATGTCGGTGCCATCCTCGAAGTCGATGGTGATGTCGGTCAGCGCGTATTTCGCCACCGAACGCAACAGACGCTGTTTGGGGATGCCCAACATCTCGGTTTCAATCGGCGCGACGATGCGCGCTTCGACTTCCTCCGGCGTCATGCCGGGCGCTTTCAGGATCAGCTTGACCTGGGTGGTGGAAACATCGGGAAAGGCGTCGATGGGAATCTCGCGCCAGGCCTGCACGCCGGCCGCAATCAGCAGCAACGTGAACAGCAGGGTGAGCAGGCGCTGGGTGAGAGCGAACTCGGCGAGTTTATTGAGCATCCGCTGCTCCCAGCCAGGCTGACTTCAGCGCGGCGATGCCGGCCACCGCGATCATCTCGCCAGGCTTGAACTCGCCCGCTAGAGAAACAGCGTTGGCCGATTGCGACAACACCGTCACCGGACGTGCCTCGAAACCATCGGCGCGACGCACAAAAACATAACTCTTGCCCGCCTCGCGCGCCACCGCCTTGACCGGCACGCGCCATTCCTGGCCACCGCCGAGACCCTCGATGCGCGCCGAAACGCTCTGGCCGGCACGCAGCGTGGTATCGGCGCCGATGTTTACATTCTCGACACGAGCGCGGATGCGCACTGTCTGCGCCGCACCCGCGCCGGGCAATACGCGCAGCACCGAAGCGCGCATCTGCCGCCCCGGCAATTCCACCTTCATGCCAGTTTTCACCCGTGCCGCTACGTCAGCGGGTGCGTCGATTTCGATCCAGAGCGGGTTCATGCTGGCGATGGTGTACAGCGCCGTCGCCGCTTCGACGCGACTGCCCAGCGTTGCCAGGCGCGCCAGCACGATGCCGTCAATCGGCGCGGTCAGCGTAATTTCGCTGGCATAGCCTTCGCCCCGTTCGGCGCGACTGATCGCCGTGTCGCTCAAACCCTGGGCGCGCAGGCTGGCGCGCTGTGCGTTCAAGGCCGCCTTGGCCTGCGCCAATGCCGCCGCGCTGACGCGTGCGCGTGACTCGGCAATGATGCCTTCGCGCAGCAAACCGGCATCGCGCTGTGCCGTGTCCTGCGCCAGATTCATGCTGGCCGCAGCTTGCGCCAAGCCACCTTGCAAGCCGATCAATTCCGGGCTGGACAACCGCGCCAGCACCTGGCCGCGCCGAACCGGCTCACCCTCCGTCACCAACGTCGCCAGCACCAGCCCGGCCACCGGCGCGGCGACCACCCGCATCTGTCCGTCAGGAATCTGCACACTGGCCGGCATGCCCGGCGACAGGCTGCCGGCATGGCGGGTCAGCGCTGCCGTTTCAATGCCTAGTGACTTGATCTGAAGCGGTGTGAGTTTGATCGGTGCGGCTTGAACGCCGATGCAAAGCTGCGATAACAACAAGACACTCAAGCGAAGGTGATTCATCGACATAGGGGGAGCGGAGCAAACCAGAAAGGTTGATGGGATGAGGCTGAATGGGTGACCAGGCGGCGCGCACGGAAACCCGTGATGCGTCCCTTCTGTTACGCACCACGGGCCTCGCCTGGCAGAGCAAAATTGGTGTCAGAACAATGTAGCGTCTTCTTCGTCTGTTTCGGTTTCCGAGGCATCCTCGGACTCGACCAGAACTTTAACCGACGGCGAACTGGTCGCACTCCATTGGGCCGGCGGATCAACGATGCGAACCTGATCCTGAACAATGCTGCCTTGCCCTACGTCGCCGCGCTGTTTGCCTCCTTCGGCGAATACGCCGGCGCTAAGCAGCAGCATCAACACGAATGCAATGGGTTTCCCGTTTTTCATTTGAGACTCCTTACCATGTATATGCCCCGACTATTCAGGGCGAAATCCCGTCCGGCATGCTTTCCATGCCAAGCGGGGGCTTAGGGATGCGGAAACAGCCAATATCCCCTTTGAGGCAGCACTAACGGGCGCATTCCATCGTTGTACCTCACTTGTGTGGCTAGCCACACCGCACTCGATACGCCTCGCACTGCATCTCGCCAGCACCACCAAAAACGGTACATCAGCTACTTCCGCATCCCTTAACCGCCTTGACGATTGCGTCCGCCGCCCATGCCATTACCTCCGCCCGGACCCATACCGCCACCCGTGGCGGGAGGGGTATCCGGCAGTTGCATGCCGAGTTGCTTGGCGCGCTCCCGCATCTGCTCGTGCAATTCCGCGCGTACCTGCGCTTTCTGTTCCGCAGTCTGTGCCGCGCGCAGTTTGGCGCGATGCTCGGTGCGTTCCTTCTGGGTCATCAACTGGCTGCCAAAGACCGGTTCTTGCGCCGATGACGCGACCGGATCGACGGCCATAGCCATACCCATACCCATTGAAAGCGCCAGAGCCCAAGTCGAAAATGTAAGTGTCCGTTTCAGCATGACAATCTCCTTGTGTGAAGAAAGAAGAAAGCTTTGCGGCAAGAACATTGACTGCAACACTTTCTTCGACAATTTCATTTCAGCAGACGGGTGTAACCGGCTCGTATCTGGAAAACGCAGTTTTGTAAGCCGTTGCGTATGCGGCGCGGTTTGTTACATGGATTTACAAATTGCCCCGGGAATGTGCCGTCGTCGGGAAAATAATCACCTCACTGTTACGGAATGCCCGACCATGAAACAAGACCACCTGCTGCTGGTAGATGACGACCCCGAGTTGCGCGAGTTGTTGCGCGACTATCTCGGTCAGGCCGGTTTTCGCATCACCGCTGTAGCGGACGGGCGCGAGATGCAGAAGGCGATGGATGCCGCGCCATACGATCTGGTGATCCTCGATATCATGCTGCCGGGCGAGGACGGCCTGTCTCTCTGCCGCCGTTTGCGCGCGCAAAGCCGGATTCCGATCCTGATGTTGACCGCGCGCGGCGACGAGATCGACCGCATCGTCGGCTTGGAAATGGGCGCCGACGATTACCTGTCGAAGCCATTCAATCCGCGCGAATTGCTCGCCCGCATCAAAAGTGTTTTACGCCGCGCCGGCAGTCTGCCGGAAAACCTGGCGGCGGAAGATGTCCACAGTTTCCATTTTGCCGGCTGGACGCTGGATGCGCTGAGCCGGCAACTGCGCTCTCCGGCGGGGGTGATGGTTGACTTGTCAGGGGTGGAATTCAAAATTCTGCGCGTGCTGGTCGAACGTCCGAATCGCGTTCTGTCTCGCGACCAGTTGCTGGAATTCACCCAAGGCCGCGAGGCCACCCCGTTCGACCGCGCCATCGACGTGCAGATTGGCCGCCTGCGCCGCAAACTCGACGACGACGCACGTGAGCCTCGCTTGATCAAGACCGTGCGCAACGAAGGTTACGTGATGGCGGTGGAGGTGGAGAAGGCATGAGCAGCAGGAGTCGTATCAGCAAACTGAGCGACTTGAAACGCTTCGATTCGATCTACCTGCGGGTGACGGCTGTACTCCTGCTCGGTCTGCTGGCCGCGCAATGGGTATCGGAGCGGTTGTATCAGGAGGAGCGGGAGCGCGTCGTCTCGCATCTCATCGCCGGGCCGTTGGGCCAACGGCTGAGTCAGGTTGCACAAAAACTGGAACACACCCCCGCCGCCGAGCGCGGCGAATTGTTGCAAGTGCTGAACTCGCCGCGCATCACTTTCACCTTGCCCGCCACGCCCGGCGCCGACACCGAGCCCGGCCCGTTGCACCATTTGCAGGATCGACTGCGCGAAACCCTGGGCGACGGGCGGCGCGTCATGGTGACCGGCCAGCCTTCCGCGATACGCGACGAATTGCCGACTTTGATTCAAATTTCACTATCCTTGAGCGATGGTCAACACCTTGTCGCAACCCACTATGCGCCGGAAGAAAGCGCGCACACGCCGAGCCGTCACCTGCCGCTGCTGACCGGCTATTTCCTCGCCATTGCGGTGATCACACTGCTCGCCATGCGCTGGGCGGTGCGGCCCTTGCAGCGTCTGGCGCATGCGGCGGATGTGCTGGGCCGCGATCTTTCCGGCGCGCCACTGGCGGAAACCGGCCCGCGTGAAGTGCGCCAGGCCGCGCGCGCCTTCAATACCATGCAAAACCGGTTGGCCAGTTATCTGAATGACCGCTTGCGCATTCTCGCCGCTGTTTCGCATGATCTGAAAACGCCCATCACCCGACTGAAATTGCGCAGCGAGATGCTGCCGGATGGGGTTCAGCGCGAGAAATTTCTGCGTGATCTGGATGACATGGAAACCATGATCGCCTCCACGCTGGATTTTCTGCGCGGCGAATCGCGGCAGGAAAGCGGCGTTTTGCTCGACATCAACGCATTGGTATCGACGCTGCGTGATGATATGCAAGCCATCAACAACATTGTCGAAGTCGTTGGTGAAGCCAGTCGTCCCTTGCTGGCACGGCCGCAAGCGCTGAAGCGCTGCCTCGCCAACCTGCTCGACAACGCCGTCCGCTATGGTGTCTCGGCGGATGGAAGTGCCGGCAACCTGGTGCAAATCACAGTGGAAGACGGCCCTGAACTCTTGACGCTGCATATCGACGACCACGGGCCCGGCATTCCGGACCACGAACTGGAGCAGATGTTCGAGCCGTTTCGTCGTGGCGAGACTTCGCGCAACCGCACCACCGGCGGCGCTGGCCTTGGCCTGGCGATTGCGCGGAACCTGGCGCGCGCGCATGGCGGCGATGTGACGCTGAAGAATCGGCCAGATGGCGGCTTGCGCGCTACATTGATACTGCCGCGCAATTGAATGCGGGATTTTTCGATGTCGAATATTTCTGTGCCACCGCCAATGCGTGGTGATCTTGGACCCTGAAATTAAGCGCGAATTAAGTTGCGCCATCTAGATTGGGCGGATTGCGCGCCAACACCGATCCACGGCGCGATTCCGCAAGTTTCAACCTTCTCTGGAATCCGTTGCATGAAATTGAAGTTTTCTCGTTCCCGTTCTGCCGCTGCGCTGCCGTTTCTGCCTTACGTCTTGCTGTTTCTCGCTATCTCCAGCCTGACCCGCTTGGCGTTGACGCTGCACACGGGTCTCGACAAAACGCCGTTGTCACTCTGGCCCAGTCTGTTCTTGCATGGCATCGGCTTTGATCTAACCGTGCTGGCCTGGCTGCTGGCGCCGATGTTGCTGTGGGCGGCGCTATGGCCTGAGCGCTGGCGCAACACGCGCTGGCAAGGTGGTCTGCGCTTGCTCATTTACTGCCTGATGACGGCCATTCTGCTGTTTGGTGCATTGTCGGAATGGACGTTCTGGGAGGAATTCGCCAGCCGATTCAATTTCATCGCAGTCGATTATCTGGTCTACACGCATGAAGTCATCGGCAATATCGTCGAGTCTTACCCGGTAGCGGCGTTGCTGTCCGCTATCGCGGCGCTGGCGGTGTGGTTGACCTGGCTGTTGCGTTGGCATATCAGGGCGGCCACGCCACCCAATCCACAGCCGCGCTGGCGTCTGCTCTATGCCGGCCTGGCTTTCGCTTTGCCCTGGAGCGCCTGGCATCTGAGCGATGTCGACCAGATGCAGTTTTCCGGCAATGCCTACGCCAACGAACTGGCCGGCAACGGTCTGATGACTTTCACCGCCGCCTTCCAGCGTAACGAACTCGATTACCCGCGCTTTTACGCCACGCTGCCGAGCGTGCGCGCGGCTGAGATCCTGGATCAACTGGGCGTTGAAAGAAAACCGCTGTCGCAAGTGCTGCAGTCCAACACCGATGAAGACGAGGTGTTCGATCCGCACCGGCTGCCGTTCAAGCGCGCACCGCGCAACATCGTGCTGATTTCGGTGGAAAGCCTGTCCGCCAGCTACCTGGGAAGCTTCGGCAACCCGGATGGGCTGACGCCGCGCCTGGATGCACTGGCCAGAGATGGGCTGTTGTTTACTCGTCTGTATGCCACCGGCACGCGCACGGTGCGCGGCCTGGAGGCCTTGAGCATCGGCATTCCACCGATTCCAGGGCAATCCGTGGTACGCCGGCCAGACAACGAACACCTCGCCAGCATCGGCGAAGTGCTGCGTCAGCAGGGCTATGAAACCCTCTTCCTGTATGGCGGTTACGGCTATTTCGACAACATGAACGCCTATTACGCCGGCAATAACTATCGTGTTATCGACCGCACCGATTTTCCCCCAGCCTCGGTCGGTTTTGCCAACGTCTGGGGTGTCGCCGACGAATTTCTGTTCGACAACAGCCTCACCCAGTTGGACCAGGCGCACGCCGCCGGCAAACCATTCCTGGCGCAGATCATGACCACTTCCAACCACCGACCCTATACCTACCCGGATGGCCGTATCGACATTGCCTCGCCCGGCGGGCGCAGCGGCGCGGTCAAATATACCGACTATGCCATCGGCCATTTCATCGACCAGGCGCGGAATAAACCCTGGTTTGCCGACACCCTGTTCGTCATCGTCGCCGACCATTGCGCTTCTGCTGCCGGTAAATCCAAACTGCCCGTACCGGGCTATCACATCCCGTTGATTTTCTATGCCCCCGCTTTGCTCAAGCCCGGACGCGACAACCGCCTGAGCAGTCAGATCGACATTCCACCGACCTTGCTTGATGTCATCGGGCGGCCCGGCGACGATCACTTCTTTGGTCAGTCGGTGTTCGAACAAAAGGACGCCAATCGCCGCGCCTTCATCAGCAACTATCAGGAATTGGGCTATCTGAAAAATGACACGCTGATCGTGCTCGGTCCCAAGCAGCGGGTAGACACCTTCGCCATCGACGCCAACGGTGCAGCCACCCCCGCCCCACTGGCGCCACGCCTGCGCGACGAGGCCATCGCGTATTACCAAAGCGCCTATCAGGCGTTCAAGGATGGCAGCTTGAAATTGCCGACGCCGACTCGCTAAGGAATCGAGCAAAATCAACCAGAACATTCTGGCCGCACAGCCAGGCGTGGCGCTGCGTTGGAAATCGCGTGCAGGGAATGAGCCTGCGGCAGGTTCGTCGTCGCCTTGCCTGGCTATACGGGAAAGCCCTTCCGGCGGGCGTGGCGATGGTGTGATCGAGGACGCTCGCCATCATTTTTGAAAGGATGAACACATCATGAAAAACCGATTTTCCGCGCTGTTGCTCGCTCTGGGCCTGGCCATTACCACCTCTGGCGCGAGTGCTGAACAGCCCGCCGACCCGCGTCACGATCTGGGCTTTACGGCGCAGGAACGCGCGGTGTTCCTGGCCGACATGCGCAATATGCTCGCCAGCATTCAAGGAGTGCTGCTGGGTATCGGTGAAAACGACCGCGCGGTCATCGCCGCCGCGGCGCGCGAATCGGGCAACCGCATGGCGCGTGCCACCCCGGCCTCGATCCGGGCCAAGATTCCGCAATCCTTCAAGGACATCGGCGGCCCCACGCATTTGGCTTTCGAGGAACTGGCGCTGCGCGCGGAGACAGATGAAATGGATGCCCTGGCCCGACAAACAGCCGCCGTGATGCAAAAGTGCGCGGCCTGCCACGCCATGTTCCGGGTGCATTGAACGCATGGGGGGCGCGTTCGATTTTTCTTTCCGCGCCGGGCATGAAGAGGACGCTGGCGCGACTGGACTTGGTGAAGCCTTGAACCTTGCTTGTTTCTTCTGTTGAATCGATTTACTTGGCCAGCGAGCGGATCCAGTCGAGCATGTTGCCGAGTGCTTCCATGTCCTTGGATTTTGCGATCTTGTGCTCTTCCTCGCTGCCATCGTCGAGTTTGACTATCGCGCCGGTGGTGATCTGTTTCAGCATCGTGGCGTTGGCGTTCGCTTTGCCCTTGAACTTCTTGGCGATGTCTTGCAGCGATTTGCCTTCTTTTTTCTCATCGATGCCATGGCATTTGAAGCAGCCTTCCTTTTTCGCCAGCGCCTTCGCTGCTTCGATATCAATGCCGCTCCAAGCGGCGGACGAGAAGACAATTGAGAAAATCGAAACGATGAAGCCTGCGTTACGGGTGCTGATTTTCATGCGGTCGGTACTCCGGGTGTGGTGGTTGGCGGGCGGTTCATTCCGCTTCGTGCCAACCGGTGATCATGGTCTTGTGCGTGCTGGTCGGCCGGGCTCCCATGGTGCCCAGGTAGACGTGCGAAATCGCAAACATCAGGATGACCGCCGCCGATAGATAGTGCAACAGCGCCACCGGCAGCAGGCCGTCGAGTCCGAACATGCGAGCTGGCGCCCATTGCGGGTTGAGGTAAATCAGGCCGGAGACGATGGTGATGGGCAACAAGAGATACATCACCAGCCAATAAATGATCGCCTGCAAGGCGTTGAAATTGGCCTCTCGCGTCATCGGGAAGGGTTCATGTTCACCCTTGAAGACACCCCACAGGTAGAAGCGGGTCTGGGTCCAGCAACGTTGCAGCACGCCCGGTGATTTCGGCACGTATTGCCACCAATTTCCGGACACCGCGTTGGCGATCACGAAAAAGCCATACAAAGCGGCGAGCGCCAGGCCGGCGACGTTATGAATGCGCACCGCGAGGGAGAAGTCGACCAGATACATATCCGGACCAGCGAAATGCAGACTGATGCCGGTGACGCCCAAAACCAGGATCAACAGGGCGTTGGCCCAGTGCCATAGCCTGAGCCACAGTGGAAACAAATAAATACGCTCAGTCATGCTGTTTTCTCCGCCGCAACCGGGCCGCGAGGTAGCGGACCAAACCATGCGCCAACATGCCAACCAGGGTAAGCACAACCAGCGCAATCACGATGCCATCCAATAACGGGTTGCGCGTGGCGCCAACCACGTAGGGCTTGCCCAATATCGCGCTATTGATGAAGCCATATTTGCGCTGATCCTCTTCCGCCAGGTGACGATAAAGCCGGGCGGATAGCAGGCTGTCGCGACTGTGGCAGGCGACACAATCCTTGACCGCCTTGTCCTTGCTCAGGATTTGATGCGACTGCGTATTCGGGTTTGACGGCGTATGACACTCAACGCAGCGGACCGACTTCCAGTGCATGCGCGCGTTCGGCAGCCAGGCATGGGCGTCATCGGTCAGTGGCCTGGTTTTCTTTTCCGGTGCGTATTGGGCAAAGGTCGCATCGGAATCGTGGCAGCCCAGGCAGACGCGGTTGTCCTGAGCAACGATCAGATCCGGTTGCTTGAGGTTTTTCGCCGCCTGCATTCGGTGCGGGTTGTGGCAAGTCAGGCAGGTCATAGGTTCGGTGAGGTTGTCGGCATGCACCGATTGTTCAAACTCAGCCTCGATGACGCGGGCCTGTTTCGAGTGGCAGTCGTCGCAGGTGCTGGTCATGTCCTTGGCATCCTCGGCATGCGGATGCTCAGCATAACCTTCGGTGTGGCACTTGCCGCATGCCAGCCGAGCATGGCTTGAAGCCGCAAAAGCAGCTGGATCGACTATCAGTCCACGCAGTTTCTTCAGGTCCAGATCGACTTTGGGCGGTTGCCGCAACGCGGCTTCGCTATGGCATGCCAGGCATTTCAGATTGGCTTGGCGGTTTTTTTCCAGCGCTTCCGGGGTAGGGTTGAACGCTGCGGCGAGCGTCGATCCACCCAGCAGCAGCCAGAGGCAAACGGCCAGCCAGCCAGATTGGGCCACAGAAAACATCCGCTCAGGCATCGCTTCAATCAGGCGCAACGCAGGTCACAGTGGTCGGTAATGAAAAGCTGCGGAGATTCGATGTTGCGGCCGAAGCGGTTAGTCAGCATGGTGCGTGGGTTAGGTTGGAAAGGTGGGTAAACGTATGAATGGGAGATCGAGGCTACTCCGGGAAATGAAAATCGGCGAGGCTCGCGTCTTGAGCGTTTGATCTAGATCAAATTTCAACGCCGCGCGGCCAACAAAATGGCTTGTTTCATGACGCGAAGCTCAGCATCGACTTGTATTCGCCGCCGACGATGCCAAAGTCCGACAGCCTGCCAGCCCGATTCCGCTCATAAAATGTGAAGTTTTGAGACGTAAATGCTCATTTCCAATTACGCCGGGCAAGGCGGTTATATCGCCCAGGCGGCAAGTCTTACGATGAGAAATTCGCGTTGTGATTTTTTCGTCGGAGGGAGTGATTTTGAATAAAACCGTGATGGAGATTCAACCTTGAATGATGTGGTATGTGTAAAACACGGTTTCTGCCGATGAGGTCAATATGAGTTCCCAGGCCGAAGCATCAAAGTCTGATCTTGGTCCAGTGCAAATCAGCGAAGAAGAGGGTGTGCGGTTGTTGCATCTGGGCGGCGGCGCAGTGCAAAGCGCCATGCGTATCCAGGCGCCTTATCAACTGGAGCTGGAATACACCCGTTCGATGATGGCATTTCTGCTGTTCAAGACGTGCTCGCCGGATGTCGCCTTGATCGGGCTGGGGGGTGGTTCCATCGCCAAGTTCATTTATCGATACTTGCCCGAAAGTCGCCTTACTGCGCTGGAAATACACCCCGAAGTGATCGTCGCCGCGCGCGAGTGGTTTCAACTTCCCGCCGACGATGAACGTTTGCGCGTCGTCAATGCCGACGGCGCTGCCTATGTGCGCGACCATCCAGAGGGGCAGGATGTATTGCTGGTTGATGGTTACGACGCCAACCGTGTCGTTGAAGCGCTTGTCACTGACGACTTTTATCAGGATTGCTACGCCATGCTGCGGCCTGGCGGCATTGCGGTATTCAATCTGTGGGGCTCGGATGAAGCTTATCCGCTTTACTACAGCCGCCTGGCGCGAGCCTTCGGCGCACACGTTCTGCAACTACCTTCCGAAACCAAAGCCAACATCGTGGTGATCGCCTTCCGCGACCCCTTGCCAGACGCCTCTTTTGTTTATTTGGCTGGCCGGGCAGAACGTTTACAGGCTGACATCGGCCTGGAATTCGATGATTTCCTGGTGCGCATGGGCTATTGCAACCTCTGTAGGGAGGATGGATTTGTGCTTTGAAAACGCTGCCCATGTTGCGTGTAATTCGGCGTCGATAGCGAAAATCGACCCCACCGAGTCCGATTTACAGCCGACGATTCCAAAGTCCGACAAGCTCTTAGGGGCTGTCCATGGATAACCTGGACAATTATCCTTGATTCCTCTGTTTGCGGATTAAATCGTTACGTATCAAGGCATTGCGCGTGACCTGTAGGTGCGAATTTATTCGCACATAACGCTTATGGGTGTGCTGTCGGGATGCGATGCAAGGCGCCGGACGTGCCGCATGGCCATTCCCTGCAAACGGCCGGCAACGCGGCAGCGCGCCCGCCAGTGCAGCCAGAATGTTCGGGTTATTCATGGACAGCCCCTTAGGCTCGCTCAATGCTTCATCGCCTCGGACAGTGGCATACCGGCCAGTTCTCGGATCGAACGCGCCAGGTAATACAAAACCGCCATCATGATCAGCATCGAGGGCAGCGCGATCATCGGGTAACTCAGCAGCGTCAGACGGCCGAGTTCTTCATTGAATGCAGTGGTGCCGGACGGGCTGGTGACGATCCAGGTGGCGAGTATGTAGTTCATCAAGGAGGAGAAGAAAAAGGAGCCGCCGAGCATCCAGGTCGCGCTTTTCAGCCGTCCCTCGAAAGTGCCGTGGTTGCCGCGCTGTTCGAGGTTTTCCTGAATCCGATCAACATGCATCAACAGCGGGCTGAACAGCAGCATCCGCACCAGCGGATAGCGGGTGTGGGCGGAAATGACCACGGCAAGACCGATCAATCCGGGGATCGCTGCTTCCTTGATCGCCAGCCAGCGGGTGTCCAATTGCAGCAGGCCAATGCCGCCGGTCAACAGAATACTGACGATGCCGAGGACTGCGAGCAGGTTGAATTTGCGCCGCAACCAAAAATCACGCAGTCCCCAGAACAGCGGGAAAGCGAGCGCCAGGATCAGCGCGTTGACCGCGCCGAGGTTGCCCGGGTCGCTCAATTTCATCAAGATCAGTGACGGGATGATCAAGGTAAGAAGAAGTTCCAACATGACATTGGGTTTGGCTGTTGCGCTCATGGTGTGGTCCGTTTGGGTTGCGACGGGGGTGGACAAGGTTGTCGCAATTATGAATGACGCTATTCGAAATTACGGAATCACGGAATCACGGAAACACGTATTCCCGCATTTGAAATCTGTCGGCAGGTCGAGCCTGTCGGATGCAAGTCTGCAGTCGTTCTTTGTCCTCACTTCGACCACGCGCTGATTCGCGCAGACAGCCCGGAGCGGCGCAGGGTCGAAGCCTGAATGGCATGGTCCAGGATGGTTTCCGCACCTGCTATTGTCATGCATTCGCGGGCGCGGGTAATGGCGGTGTAGATGAGTTCGCGGGTGAGTACGCGGCTGTGTTGCAGCGGCAGCATCACCAGCACTGCATCGAATTCCGATCCCTGCGACTTGTGTATGGTGATGGCAAAGGCCGATTCATGCTCGGGCAGGCGCAGCGGGGCGATAGCGCGATAGCCGGTTTCCGGGTCCGGGAAATACACCATCAGCGCGCCGGAGGCATCTGGCAGCGCGATGCCGATGTCGCCGTTGAACAGCTTCAGGACATAGTCGTTGCGCAGCACCATTACCGGGCGGCCGGGGTACCACTCGGAATTTTCATCGGGGTCCGAAGGGGATTGCAGCGCCGCGCGAAAATGGTTGCTGACCATGCGGTTGATCGACTCCACGCCGCGCGGCCCTTCGCGCACTGCGCAGAGGATGCGGAAGCAGCCGAATGCATCGAACACATTTGCCAGGCTCCGCCCCTCTTTGCGCAAGGCATTCAGGTAAGCGGCATAGCCGGAATCGATGTGCTGGCGTAACGCGTCACTTGCCCCTGGCGCACTATCCTCGATCCAGCCGAGCGAGTTATCCGCGTTGGCGCGCAGCCGGGCGATGGCCGCGCTTGCTGCGCCGGAATTGATTTCCTGGGCGAGTTGGCCGATGCCGGAGTCGCTGGCGAAGCGGAAGTTGCGGTTGAGCCAGATGACGCAATCGCGCAGGCCGCCGCGAGTCAGCGGTGCGGGCGGCTGAATCCGCTCGATCGGCAGGTCGCAGAGGCCGGCAAGTTCGGCCCGCCTGGCATCGCCGAGGCTGGGGTTGATGCTGAGTTCGGCGAACACCGCGCCTGATTCAACCGCCGCCAGTTGGTCTTTGTCGCCGAGCAGGATGATGCGCGCCGTGTTCGGCGCCGCCTCGAACAGCTTGGTGGCAAGCGCCAGGTCGAGCATGGAGGCTTCGTCGACAACCAGCGCGTCGATCGGCAGCAGGTTGCCGGCGTGGTGGCGAAACGCGCCCGTCGACGGAGTGACGCCGAGCAAACGGTGAATGGTATGGGACTCGCTGGGCAGCCGCGCCTGGAGTTTTGCTGGCAGATGCGCAGCGCGCTGACGAATGGCTTCGGTCATCCGCGCCGCTGCTTTTCCGGTCGCTGCGGCCAGCGCGATGCGGCAGTCCGGATTCTGTTCAAGCAGGCAGGCGAGCAGGTTGACCACCGTGGTTGTCTTGCCGGTGCCAGGCCCGCCGCTGATGATGGTGAGCTTGCCGAGCAGCGCCATTGCCGCCGCAATTTTTTGCCAGTCTGGCGAGGTGGCGTCATCGTTCGCCGCGAACAAGCTGGCAAGAAGCGATTTCATGCCGGCGCCGATGGCATCCGTTGTGCTTGCCGCCGCGCGTTGCGCCAAGCTGCGGGCGAGGCGGTCTTCATAGTCGAAGTAGCGGTGCAGATAGAGCCGGTCATCGGCGTCCAGTATCAGCGGCAGCGCGGCGCGCGCCTCGGGCGTGCCGACGATGCTGGAGTCAAGCAGCGCATGTCTGAGTCTGTCCGCATCGAGCCTGTTTTCGAGAGATTCCGCCAGTTCTTCGAGACCGATGCAGACGTCGCCGCCGGCCACCGCCATGCTGACCAGAAACGCGGCCTGCTGCGCTACCCGTATCGACAATTCGGGCGCGCCACCGGCTATTGCCCACTGCCGCGCTTGCGTGGAAAACGCCATGGCGAGGGCGTGGGCGGGCGTGATTTCAGCAGTCATGATGATTCCAGGAGCGTGTTCAAGGTGTCGATGACGCGGCGATCGGGGAGGTGGAAATACACCCCGGCGGCGCTGTCGGCGGGGGTTTTCCAGTCCGGGCGAACGCCACGCACGAACAGATAAAGAACGCCGCCGAAGTGGGTTTCGTAGTGGTAGTCGTCGATTCTGCGACGCAGATAGCGGTCGAGCGCAACCGTGTAAAGCAGATATTGCAGGTGATAAGCGTGCTCGGCCATGGCCTCGGAGATCGGCTCGGCCGCATAAGCGGCGGCAGTGTGGCCGAGGTGGTTGGATTTCCAGTCGAGGATGAAATAGCGGCCTTGATGCTCGAATATCAGGTCGATGAAGCCCTTCAGATAGCCACTAAGGTCGTTGAAGGTCAGGCGCGGTCCCCGGTAGCCGAGGTTTTTCAGGGCTTCGTTCAGGTCGTTGGGCGTAACCGAATGCGCCGGCAGATTGAATTCGAGTTCGCTCAGACGTCGATCGAGAGTAACCGTGGCCAAGCGCAAGCCGGGGCAAAGTTCGGTTTGGGTGACGTCGTCAACGAGTCGCCGCAACATCCGCGTCAGCCTTTCCATTTGAACGTTTTCCGCCAGTTCGGGCAGCGCTTGCGGATGGCTGAGCAAGGCGGCGGCAATCGCCGCGTCCCAGCTGCTGGCATCGCTGAAGTCGAGGTTTTCGAACACTGCGTGGATGCACTCACCGGCGGCCGCGCCACGCGGAAAGCGCAGGATGTCTTCCGCCTCGATGGCGGCCGGGACCGGGCCGATAGGCTCACTAACGCGTGCGTCATGATCGCTCGCCGCCTGTTCGCTCACCGCGCCATGACTCAAGCCGCTATAACTGCTGACCCGCCAGCCACGCGGGATTCTGGCCGGAGCGACGAGGGCGGTCAGTGTCTCGGGTTGGGGGGCGGCGCGCGCGACCATCACGCCGGCGGTGACAGGCAAACGCGTCAATTCGATGTGGGGGTTTTGCGCCAACGCCGTCCAGGCGGCGGTAATGTCCGCCGGTGTCAGTTTGGCGGCGAACCAGTCTTGCGGCGATAGCCCGGCCCCGGCGGCCAGCCAGTTGAGCATGCTGTGGGCGCTTTCGCTGGCGGATAGTCGGCCGAAAGCCTTGGTCGAATAGCAGCCCGCCACCAGGTAGCAGCGGTACACCGCGCGGGTCAGCGCGACATAGATCAGGCGCAGGGTTTCGGCGGACTGTTCGAGTTTGATGCGTTGTTTGATTGCCGCCAGTTCATCGGCATCGATGGCGTCGCCGCGCAAGTCGACCACCGGCAGACCGTGGTCGTCGTGATACTCGCTTGCAATGCCCTGATTGCTGCCAAATGCGCCGCGCCCATCCCAAAGAAAGGGGCAGAACACAATCGGATATTCCAGCCCCTTGGCTTTGTGGATGGTGATGATCTGCACCAGGTTCTGGTCCGATTCCAGGCGAAGCTGCGCCGCCTCGTCAGCGGCGGCGTCGAGACGCTGCGCTTCCAGATAACGCAGCAACGCTTCCGGCGCGGCATGTGTTTCGGCGGCCTGGTGCAGGCTTTCACCCAGATGCAGGAAATTGGTCAGCCGACGTTCGCCATCGGGGCGGCCGAGCATACGTTCGGCGACGCGCTCGGAGGCGAGAAAACCTCGATACATGACGCCGAAACCGCGTTGTAACCAGAGCGTGCGCAGATCGTTGAATTGAACGAGTCGGCGCATCAGACGCGCTTCATCATGCGAAATCGCTTCGATGTCGGCGGCATCGCAGCCCATCAGTTCGGTTGCCAGCGCGGCGCGCAGCAGGCGCTCGCGGCCGGGTTCCAGGATCGCGCGCAGCACCCGTTCGACTTCTTCGGCATCGACAGTCTGGAAAATACTGGCTTGCGACAGTTCAACACTGCCCACCCGCAACCCCGCCAGCGCCCGCTTCATGTCACTGCCTTGGGCGTGGCTGCGCACCAGAACGGCGATGTCGCCCGGGCGCAAGGGCTGGTCATCAATGCGGATTTTGCCGTCGGCGGCGGCGTTGATCAGGCGGGCGATTTCACCGGCGGTGGCGTTGACCACGCCGCGCCGCGCCGGTCGCTTCTCGGGCGGATCGGTGGTGTCATCGTGCAACTGCCATAGCTGCAGGTCGGCGCGCGGCTCGGATTGATCGACAAAGGATTTGCGCGGTTTGTCGCCGAATTTGACTGGCCGGTAATCGAGACCGGGCAACATGAAAGCCAGTTTGTTCGTCTCGAACACCGCATTCAAGGCGCTGAGCAGTCCGGCGCTGGAGCGTTGATTGGCGTCTAGCGCGTGTTCTTGTGTCGCCTGCTGCCGGGCGCGCAGGTAGGTGTGCAGGTCGGCATGGCGAAAACTGTAGATGGCTTGCTTCGGGTCGCCGACCAGAAAAAGGGGCGTCTCCGCTGTGCCGTATATGGCGCGGAAAATCTCGAATTGGAGCGGGTCGGTATCCTGGAATTCGTCGATCAGGGCGGCTGGAAAACGTGCTTTAAGCGAGCCGGCCAGCCAGGGATAGGCGGGGTTGGCGAGGCGCTCGTACAGGTTGAACAGCATGTCGTCGAAGCCGACCACGCGTTGTTTGCGCTTCAGTTCACGCAGGCCGTCGCCGGCTTCACGCAGCAGCGAGCGGAGCAGACGCAGCCGCGCCAGGGATAGCGAGGCGGAAAATTTTTCCCGCAGTTCGAGAAAACGCTCGGCGGCATCGAAAAACGGATGCTCCGGCGGGGCGAATTTCTTTTTGGTGCGTTTGCGGATGATCTTTGCGTTGAACAGACCGGCCTTGTCGCCGAGTTCAGCCAGCGGTGCGGCGGCCTGGAAAAAGGCGTCCCAGTCGCGTCCGCCTTGTCGCACCGACGCTTCATGGTAGGAATTGGCGTTGAGCGCATCGAGCGAGGCGAGCAACAGCTCGACGATGGCCCCGCCTTCGGCTCGCCAAGCGGCTTGCGCGGTGGCATGGAGCGCTTGCAGCGTGCTGTCGTCGAGATCGTCGACAGCGTCGATGTCGGCGGGCCAGATTCGGGTGGCCAGTGGTTTCGCCAGATGTTGTTTGACGAGCCCGGCATACTTCTCCGGATGGTCGCCCTGGCTCACCAGGTAGCCCGCCAGCGCCGGCGGCAGACTGTCGCCGGCGATATGGCGACGCCAGAAATCATGCACCACTTGCAGGCGTAATTCGGCGTCGCTCTGGATCAGTTCCATGGCCATCGGCAAACCGGCGGCGAACGGGGTGTCGGCCAGCGCGCGCTGGCAGAAGCCGTGGATGGTGAAAATGGCGGCCTCGTCGAAGGTCTGCAAGGCGAGGTCGAGGCGGCGAGCGAGGTCGGCCTCGGCGAGTCCATGTCGATGCAACAATTCGTCGATCAATTTGGGTACGAACGGATCGCTGCCGGCGAGCTTGTTGTTGAGGTATGTCTGGGTCTCGACGATGCGCGCGCGGATGCGCTCGCGTAGTTCCGCCGTCGCCGCGTTGGTGAACGTCACCACCAGGATGCGCTGGGTTTCCAGGCCGCGTTCGAGCAGCAGGCGCAAATACAGGCCGCAGATATTCCAGGTCTTGCCGGTGCCGGCGGACGCCTCGATCAGATTGATGCCGTCGAGGTCGCAGTGATAGACATCGAGTTCGGCCGCTTGGCTGATGGGCGGGTTCATAGTCGTGCATCCTCAAGATAGCGCCACATGTTGCCGAACACCGCCTCGGCGCAATCGATGAAATCGTCGTCGAGCGGGTTGCTTGTGCCGCGCAGGGCCAGCCGATACGCGGGGTGCTCGGCTTCGCTCCAGGCGGGGTTCTGGCTGGAATGCCAGGTGCTCGCGGCTGACCCGAGGTTGGCGTTTGCTGCGATGTATTTCCACGCCGATTTGGGGAAGAAATGGATCGGCTGGCGCAGTCCGCGCCGATACAGGCGCAGCAGGGTTTGCAGTATTTCACCGGCCGCATCGCAGGGCAGCAGCCGGTATTCGCCGTCACGCGACAGCCAGCGGGTTTGCCGGGTGACGTTGTCCGGCGCGGCGGCGCAGAGAAACAGGTGATTGAGCCAGCCTGCCAGGTAATCGGTGGCGCGGGTGTCGTCGTAACGCTGGCGCACCAGGCCGCTGGCGCGCAGATCCGCGAAGGCGGCGGAGATGCGCCAGGCCTCGCCGTCAAGATCGAATTCGAGCGTGTCATGGCGCGGTGGCAGGCAAGCTTCGGCAGTCGCCTGGCGGACGTTTTCGGCAAAGGTACGCAGACTCAGCAATTCTTGATCGAGCAATAAATTGCCAAAATTTCCCGGTGGGTATTCGATGCCGGCTTCGGCCAGTTGGCGGAGATCGTCATCGCTGATGCCGCTTTGACAGCGCGGCAGCAGGCGTTCTGCGAGCGCCTGACGGCCGGGGAAATCGGGCAGAAACGGCTCGTCATCAAGCAAGGCGTCGTCGGCTTCAGCCAGCTCGATGCCGAGCCGCTCGCGCAGCAGAAAGCGGCAGGGGTTGCGGAAGAAGCGGAGCAGACGATCCAGCTCCAGCGTGTGCCATTCCTCACCCGCTTCGGCGAGTGGAGCATTGAAGAATCGCCCGACCAGCGTGCCCGCAGTTTCGCTGTCCACCGCCTCATCTTCGGCGCTGTCGTCGACTGCCTCGGCGGCGGTCGAGGCGGCGGAAACGTCCGCCGTGGCGGTCAGGCCGCTGCGCAGGGCATCGCACAATTCACGGTTGAAGCTGCGCGCGCGGGGATCATCGCGGGGGTCTGTAATCGGGCTGAAATAGCGCGGCGAGAACGGCTGCAAAGGATGTTCGACGACCAGGCGGCGGCGCGCTTCTTCGCGCGAGGCGGCCAGTGACGGCTCGTCGGCGATCGCCGGGATCAACGTTTCGAGCAATTCGGAGACCAGCACCGATCCCGGCAGCGGGGCGTTGTCGCGGATGCTGCGACCGGTATGACTCAGGTACAGGCGTTCGCGCGCGGCGAGCAGAAGGTCGAGGAACAGGTTGCGTTCGTCGATGCGCCGCTGTCGGTCGCCGCGTTGCGGCGCCAGCGCCATCAGGTCGAATTCGAGCGGGCGGCTGGCGCTGGGGAATGCGCCATCGTTGAGCCCGATGGCGCAGACGATGCGGAACGGCAGGTTGCGCAAGCTGCTGATCGGCGCGAAGGTCACCATTCCGGTTGGCGCGCCGCCGCGCGTCGGATCGTCCAGCATTGCTTCCAGCGCGGCGCGCATGACTTCCGGCGCAACCGGCGTGGTGATGCCGCCTTGCCGCATGTTGTGGTGAATTTCCCGGATGGCGTCGCGTACCTCGCCGAGATCGTCGATTTCGCTGTTGTCGGGGGCGAGAAAATTGTCGAGCAGGGCAAACATGCGCTGCATCCAGACATCGGCTGTGCTGGCTTCGGCAAATTCCGCATGCAGCCGCGTCAGGTCGGCGATGAAACGCGCAAACAGGCCGAGCAACAGGGCGCTGGAACCTTCGACGTTGCCGGCTGGCAGACGCCCGTGCCAGGGTAGCGGGATGCCGTCGGGCAAGGCATAAGCGAGAAACAGACGCTGCAAACCATCATCAAAGCTGAAGCGTTCGAGACCGGGCAGGCCATGTTGTTGACGCTGCCGGGCATCGATGCCCCAACGAATGCCGGATGCCTTCATCCAGTCCTGGATAATCTCCAGATCGTCGGCGGCGATACCAAAGCGGCGGCCGACGATGGGTTGTTGCAACAGATCGAACACCGCACTGGCGGCAAAGCGCGAGCCGGCCAGGGCCAGCAGCGCCAGCATGGCGCGCGCCGGCGCATTCACCTTGCCGCGCGCCCGCCCGCTGATCGCAAAGGGAATAGCGCGATCGCGCGGCGCGTTGCCGAACACCGCGTCGACCAGCGGAGCGGCCGCCTCCAGGTCGGGCGTTACCACCAGAATGTCGCACGGTCGCGGTGGATTCGGCCCGGCGAACATCGCCAGCAACTGGTCCTGGAGAACTTCCAGCTCCCGCGTCAGCGAATGGCAGACATGGATTTCGATGCTGCGATCGTCGGTTGCCGGGGGCATGCTTCCGGGGGCGATTTCGACCAGATCGAGGATTGCGTTTTGCAGTCGCGCCAACATGCTGGCCGATGCGTTGGCGATAAAGCCCGCATCGTCGATCTCCGCTTGTTCGACGATTTCGAACAGCAGATCGATATTCGCCTGCGTCTGCTTGCCCCAGCCCGCCAGCAGGCGGTTTCCACTCTCGTGATGGTCGGCTTTTCCCTGCGCGGCGAGGTAACTGAGGCGGCGTTGATCGACGATTTCGAACCAGTATTCCTGGCAGGGATTGAGCACGTACAGATGCAAGTCAACCCAGCGCCCCAGTTGCCGGAGCAGGTCGAGATAAAGCGGTGGAATGGTCGGCAGACAAAACAGGTGGGCGACTTCGGGCAGACCGAAACGCTGCGGCGCGTCATGCCCAAGCGCTTCGACTTTGCGCATGAAGGCGCTGGCCGGGTGTTCCCGCGTCACCCCCAGTTGCGTGGTGATAGCGCGCCAAAGCGCCGCCTGCCAAGCCTGGTCGGCCTGGGTCGTGTCGCTGGCGTTAGGCAGCGTTATGTTCTGGCCGGACGCCCAGGCGGCGAGCCAGTCCGGTCGATAGGTCATGTATTGCTCGAACAGCGCCGCGACCTTGCTGGAAAAATCGAAGCGAACCACCGGGTCCGCCTGCCGCAGCCAGCTTTCCAGGCGCGGGAATTCCGCGACGAAGGCGGCATCGTCGAAGAGCTGAAAAATCCGCCAGGTCAGCAGCGGCGAAGCGAATGGCGAATCCGCCGCAACGTTGGGTACCACTTTGCCAATCTGCCGCCACAGCCATTGCGCCAGGAAGGCGAATTCAACATTGGCGCAAATGCCGTAGCCATCGGCGATCGCAAGCGTCAGGTCGCGGCGTAGCGCGCCACTCGGCACGATGATTTGCTCGGCGGTGAAAGGTGACCGAGGCGCGGTGGCAAGCTCATGCAGCAGCGCGTCACGCAGGGTTTCGTAGCGGTTGGCAAAGGTGATGCGCAGCATGGGCAGTTTTCAGAACGAAAGCAGGGGAGGGCGGCGCAAGCCTGGCGTGGCCGCGACAAACAGCAAAAATCAAATATCAAGGATAGGAGCCGATAGGAGCCTGTCGGAATTTGGTCGTCGATAGCGATTTGCAGCCGACGATTCCAAAGTCCGACAGGCTCCTAGAAATCAGCCACCGGTTACCGGCGGGAAGATCGCGACTTCGGCGCGGTCTACCAGCGGCGTATCGCCATTCGCCACCTCCTGATTCACCGCTACCCGGAAGGCATGGTTGGGGGCGAGGTTTTCCGCCCAGACATCACCGCGTTGGCGCAGCAAGTCGAGCAGGCTATTGACGGTGGCGTCATCCGCCAAGGCCAGGTTTTCCGCGCCAACACCGAAGATTTCCCGCAGGCGGGCGAAATAAAGCAGTGTGATGTTCATGGCAATAACTCCGATAAAGGCATAAAGCGCACCGGTTCACCCTGCGCGATGCTGGCGCCGGCGGCGATATCAACCAGTCCTTCGGCCCAGGCCAGCGAGGTCAGCACGCCGGAACTCTGATTTGGAAACAACGCCACTTGGCCCTCTTCCAGCCGGGCGCGCATGAATTCACGCCGCCCGCCGGCCTTGCTCAGGCTGAAGCCGGCCGGCGCGACAAAGCTGATCGCGCCGCGCGCCGCCTCGCCCATGCGTTGGCGTAAAAAAGGCGCGGCAAACAGGCAGAACACCACATAGGCCGAAACCGGGTTGCCCGGCAAGCCGATGAAATCCGCCTCGCCGACACGGCCGTAAGCCAGCGGTTTGCCCGGTTTCATCGAGACTTTCCACAGGTCGAGATGACCCAGCGCTTCCACCGCGCCTTTGACGTGATCTTCTTCGCCCACCGAGACACCGCCGGTGGTCATCACTACATCAGCCTGGCGGCTGGCTGCGCCAAGCGCGGCGCGGGTAGCTTGCGGCGTGTCGGCGACCAGGCCGAGGTCGATGACTTCGCAGCCAAGGCGGGCGAGCAGGCCTTTCAGCGCCGCCCGATTGGAGTTGTAAATACGTCCTGGCGGCAACGGCGTGCCGGGCATCACCAGTTCGTCGCCGGTGAAGAACACTGCCACCTTGAGACGTCGATAGACGTTGAGTTCGGTCGCGCCAATCGATGCCGCCACCCCCAATTGCGCCGGCCCCAGGCGCGTGCCGGGGGGCAGCACGGTCTGCTGCGGGCGTATGTCCTCGCCGGCGCGGCGGATGTTGCCGCCCGGTTTGGGCGATTTCAAAAAGCGCACGCCGTCGTCGACGAGTTCGGTGTCTTCCTGCATGACGACGGTATCCGCGCCGTCCGGTGTTGGCGCGCCAGTAAAGATACGGGCGACGCTGCCGGCGGCCAGCGGCTGGCCGATGTGGCCAGCGGGAATGCGTTGTGAGACGGGCAGAACGGCGCCTTCGATGGCCTCCGCGGCGCGCACCGCGTAGCCATCCATCGCGCTGTTGTCCAATGGCGGCACATTCAATGTAGAGACCAATGGCGCGGCCAGAATGCGGTCAAGCGCGTCATCGGCGCGCAGGGTTTCGCGCTCGGCCAGCGGGCGCGCGCTTTGCAGCAAATGTTGCAGGGCTTCTTCAACGCTCAGCATGCGTGGATTCCTTGTTCAGAATTGCGCCACGACAAGGCGGCGGAGGGGGGCGAGTATTTTGTCTGCTGGCGTGTGTTTGCCGCCACCGTTTTTCGATCCGAAATTGATCCTTGTCGGATATGCACGTCGACGAAAGCGTCATAATCGGCCGATATCTTGCCCGCGTCATCGAGAAGCAAGCCTGATAAGTTTGCGCTGAACTGCATTTACCTCGTCGGCTCAAGTTTTCCATTCAACCCGCCAGGCTGTCACAGCCGAAGGACGGCGACATTGTGACCCAGACTCCAACCGCTCCAACCACTTCAATCCACATTCAATGGACCGAAAACGGCATGGCGCACTCCGCGCTGTGGCGATCCGAGAGCGGAAATCCGCCGCCTCGGCGGGTGGTCGTCGCCGATGACCGGATCTCGGCGGATGCCGCTTTTCGCCTTGCCCGCGCTGGCACGGCGTTGCTCTGGCGAGGCGATTTCCAGAATGCAAAACAGTTGCTGCAAGCCTTGACGCGACGCCTGGAAGGCGGCGCGCGGAAGCCGAAAGCGACTCCGAGCCAGGAAGTCATCCCGCCCGCCGAGGCGTTTCAGCGGCATCGACAAGAACAGGCCCGCCGCGCACAAACGCTGAGCATGTTGTTGCTGCCGCTGAACGCCGACTTCAGCATTCCACTGCGCCGCGCGCCGGACCTGCGCGCGGCCTGTCTGGCGGTTTACCCAACCGCCGTCCAGGACTCGCTGGTTTCGCTGCGCGAACTGCTGGGGCTGATCGGCGCCCACGAGTGGCGCAAGAAAGGTGTCGCGGTGCCCGCGTTGGGCGAGCGCATCTATCCGCACTATGGCGTCTTCGCCCCGATTCGCGGGGAGTATGTCGGTCTGGTTGCCGCAGCGCCGCTGCCGACCACCGCATTGGCATTCGATATTGGCACCGGCACCGGCGTACTCGCCGCCGTGCTGGCCCGGCGCGGCGTTGCGCGCATCGTGGCGACCGAGCAAGACCCGCGCGCGCTGGCATGCGCCCGCGAAAACATTACCCGGCTTGGCTACGCCGGACAAGTCGAAGTGATCGCGGCGGATCTCTTCCCCAGCGGCCGTGCGCCGCTGGTGGTGTGCAATCCACCCTGGTTGCCGGCGCAGCCGACGGCGGCGATCGAACATGCGGTTTACGACCCCGACAGCCGCATGTTGCTCGGCTTCCTTAACGGCCTGACCGCGCACCTGACGCCAAACGGCGAAGCTTGGTTGGTGCTGTCGGACCTGGCGGAACACCTCGGCCTGCGTTCACGCGCCGTATTGCTTAGCGCATTCGAAAGCGCCGGTTTGCAAGTCATCGGCCGTATCGATGCCCGCCCGCAACACCCTCGCGCCGCCGACCCAAATGACCCCTTGCACAAGGCGCGTGCAGCGGAAATCACCTCGCTGTGGCGGCTGGCGGTGGTCGACTCAGGTGCGGCGAATTAGTGTCGGGATTGCACTGCTGGGTTGGCCGCATGGATTCAGTTTGTTTTGGGCAACCGACTACGCAAGTTCGGAAGATGCAGCGTAACAGGCGAGTCTTCAGGATAATTCCACGCCTCGTAATCCTTTTTTCAAATTCTGCTCATGAAAAAGAAGTCTCCCGCTGAAGATCGACCGCAGTCCGCCCAACTGGAAGCCATTCGCCGTCTGGTAAAAGATGATCAGATAGATGAAGCGGAGCGGCGCATTGAATTGCTGCGCCAGCGTTATCCGAACCACAAGCCGCTGTATGCGTTGTATTGGGATGTGTTGTACGCCGCCGGCGCGATTCTGGAGTTGGCCGTTGCCGCATGGGATTGGGTACATGTTTCGCCGAATAGCATGGCGGCTTGGGAAGCACTTGAAATTTCTTGTGAAGAGGATTTTCCGATCCTGGCGATCGCCGCGAGACACCGTCTCGCGGCGTTGCAAGGCGAGCCGTTGGATGACGCCATCGACGTGATCGATACTCCTTTCGGAGCTTTGAGCCTGGATGATTCGATGCGCCTGGATGCGGCCAGAATGCTGTTGAACTTCGACCGAGCCGATGAGGCAGAAGCGCTGATCGTGCATATCGATCATGTATTCGCCCGCAATACCTTTGCCCTGGTTGCGTTTGCGCACGGTGACGTTGAGCGCGCGGAATCCATCCTGGAAGAGTGCTGCCGCGCCGTGCCCAACAATCTGTTTGGACTGGAACATTTGCTGCGGTTTCGTCTGTGGTTGCATGGCATTGACGGCCTTTCTGAACTGGGCGATGCGATTGAAGCGCTGCCGCCGATGCGGAGTGAAGATCTTTATTCCAAGCTGTTCGGTTTGGCTCTACTCGGACGTTTTGAGGCTGCCGAACGGGCCTGGCTGGAAGCTTTGCCGGAATATTTGAGTGGGGTCAATGACCGCGCCCACTATTTGGCCGCCTTCATCGCCTGGAGGCAGGGCCGGTCGGATGACGCGCTGGCGCGGCTTCGGGCTGCTGGTGCGGGCGGGGAATGCGAGTCCATGTTGGCTGATTTACTGCTTGCCGTTGACCGAAAAGATGAGCCGGATTGGGTGATAGACACGCAGTACAACTGGTGGCCGTCTGTTTTGCTTACGCAATTTCGTACGCTATACGAGCATGATCAGAAGGCTGCTTTTCAGTCTTTAGAGGATACCAAGCCGCATATGGACTATTTTGCGCGGATGGCCGAGATGGCTGGTTTTTCGATGCGTTCCTTGGTTTATACGCGCTTGTGCCAGCCTGCCATGGATGGCGATGTGGCCGCACGCACTTGCCTTGTCGAGATGCTGGCGCGTCCCTGCGGCCCGGATGTCGAACGCGAAGGTTTTCATGCCTGGCTACAAGAAAGAGGATTGCTGGAAAGCAATTCGCAGGTTCTCATCTGGAAAAAAGGCGAGGTGACAGAGTCGAGCAACCTCACTTTGAATATTGACACGGCGATCACCTCTGCAATCGACTTGCCGGACGAGGCGGCCGCTCGCTAAGGGTCGGTCAATGAATTCGGCCAATTAATATTTTCAGTCATCACCCCGGGTTGAATGACCTTCCGGGGTGATGACTTGCACTGCGTGGATCAGGCCCTTGCTGGCATGGCGCAGAACATGTCGTCTGCCGCCACTTCACCTAGACGCTCATAGATCGCGGCAATCGCCTGGTCTTCGGTGGCAAAGATGTTTTCCTGGCCAATTTTCTCGAACAGGCCGGTGGCGCGCATGACGTCAAGAATCTGCTTCTTCAGGCCGGAGAAGACGATTTCGATGCCGCCTTCGCGCAGGCGTTCGACCAGGTGGTGCACCACTTCTTCGCCGGAGGCGTCGAGCTGGTTGATGGCATCGCCGACCACCAGCAGATACTTGGCGTTAGGTTTTGCAGCGACCAGTTCCAGCACGTTGTCTTCGAAGAATGCGATGTTGGCGAAGTACAGCGAGCCATCAAAGCGCATCGCGATGATGTGCGGGCTGGTCGGCAGATCCGGGTTGACCTTGATATCGCGCAGGGTGCCATCCTTGAAGCGGCCCAGTTGCGCCACGCGCGGTTTCATCGTGCGGTAGAGATAGAG
>JFJP01005379.1_pt1 | contig 26122 bp, 22 predicted proteins | sample 431651 | NCBI WGS metagenome assembly JFJP01 (sample SAMN02602958, study PRJNA72255) | Microbial mat metagenome, whole genome shotgun sequencing project. | biome: fresh water; feature: sink hole; material: water; isolation source: purple microbial (photo- and chemosynthetic) mats found in...
GATCCTGACCCTGATCGATGCCCGCGCCACGCCGCGTTTTCGTGGCGAGGTCGAGCCGCTCGACCCGGTGGCCGGGCACATTCCTGGTGCCGTGCATCTACAACAGTGCAACAAAGACTAATATCGCCAAGTGAGTCTGTTTGGACACTACGCTACCAACGAATTACAAAAGACGAGTGCGGTGGGACAAGAATTGTTCCAAGGCAATCGAAGCATTTGCCTATCCGGTTTTACGAACCATCTTCGCGTTTGAAATTGTGTATTGCAACATGCTTGCTCAGCACACACCATTTGTTTTAGGCTAGAAAATTCTATTCGATTTTGAAATGCTGTCAATCGCCTGTATTGGTCGAGGGCTATTCCAAGTGATATGGTGAGTTGATCATGCTGAGTGCTTGAAATTTTCTGCCAATAATTTCATTTCTAAATCATCCGTGTCGTTGTGGCTTCCCCCGCCTTGTCTAAAGTCAATTGACAGGTTCCGCGCCACGCGCAAGACGACCGTTCATCATTTCGACTCATTGCCGCACAACTTTACATCACTAAAGTCCGGTTAAGGAATCATGTGCGTTGTCTGACCAGCGCTGTTGAACATGATGACACCCCCCAAAATGCAATTCAAGGAGGAGGTGTTGTTCAGTGCCGGTGCGTTACATAACAGGACAGTAGGCGCTCCCGGGAGCCAGGGTGCTGGCGTAACGGGAATGCAGGGCACAGGAGTCAACACACCCATCGCTGCAGCCGTTGCAGCCACTACCATCGGGTTTGTTGGCGACTGACACATGCCGAAGGGCGGGATGTTCAAGATCGGTATGTGGTCAAGGATATTGGCCGCAACCATGTAGCTGGTGATCACGGTTTTGGGGGTCGGAATGAGCGTGCTCGGCGCCATCCCGAAGCTGCACTTCATCATTGCACCCATACAGGTTTGAATCGGCATAAGTTAGCCTTTGAATAATGGGTCTACTGGCTTAACGGTGTCGTGCCAATCCACACCGTCAATGCAGTGAAATTATCATGACTCGACAAACCTCTTGCGGCTTCATTGATCCGGCGTTCAATCTCGTTCAACCAGGTCTTGGGTGTTTCAGAATCCTGAAGCGTCTGCTCAAGCAGATCGTCTGTCAGGTACTCCCACACACCATCTGAACATAACAGAAACTTGTCGCCCGATGAAACCTCCCGCGATGGCTCCGATGCACTCACTTCCAGCTCGTGGGTTTGCTTTCCCAGCGCCGAATACAACTGACTTCGTTGGGGATGACTTCTTGTTTTACTCTCTTGAAGGAGTCCGGCATCGACCAGGGATTGAACGATGCTGTGGTCATGCGAACGCTCGATCATCCGGTCTTGTCTGAACCAGTAAACGCGAGAGTCACCGCAATGCGCCCACACCGCGCTTTCCTGCACGGCATCAATGACAAGGCACACGATGGTTGAATGCATATCCTGCTGAACTGAACCTGGCACACGCGCCTCAATGACCGCATCATTGACTGCGCGCACAAGCGCCAACAATTCGAATTCAGTCATGTCTTGCGCCTTTGAAAATCCCGTCAATAAACTGGTCACCGCGAGCCGGGATGCCGTGTCACCGCCGCCATGCCCTCCCGCCCCGTCAGCAAGAACACAACAAAGCCGATTGTTGAAACTCCAGTGACCACAAGCGTCCTCGTTGCATTTGCGCCCCCCAGGTTTTGACAGCATGGCTACGTTGAAATAAAGCATGTCGGGTCCAGTTCGCTACTTGGAGGAATTCAGTTGCGCGATGCATCGCTCATATTCTTTAGAAAAAGCTTTGCCAAACAGCTCTTCAAAGTCATCCTCAGCGGTGTTTACCAATTGCCCATAAAACTCCTGAAAAAACTCCCATAGTCGGGCTTTTCTGCCTGATGGAATCAGGCTTGCCAAAGCCGACTGCTGAGGCATCTTGGCCTCCAGTTCTACGGGATTGAATCGCTTCAAAACCTCCGAGAGTGCAGCGCGCATGCCGGACATAACCCCAATCTGGTGCGCCTTAAGATCATCGTATGCACCCCGCAGGGAATCCACTGGCCCCATAAACCCGGGTGTGGGTGGCCCGAGTAAACACTGTAGCGCGAACTCTGCAGTCGGCGAAAATTTCAGCGCGTTGTTGGCAACGGCTGCCATGACCGTGACATCCGCTCGCACCTCCTTTTTCAGGGTAGTCCGCGCTGCAAGAAGTTCGACGGTTCCACGGGTTGCTTCTTTGAACATCTGCCCAAGTTGAAACATGGTTTCGGGGCTCAACGGTTTAAGCCGCAAGTCCGGAGCACCAAGTCCATCATGGAAAGCCTGTAACAAGGCGTCCGTGTCCGACCTTGCGGCTGCCGCTGGTGCAGTCACGCCACTTACGGAAACAGGCTTGCGTTCATGTTTCTCGGATAAATCCGACAGGGGAACTGTCTTCAGGTTTGTCGCGGCCACCGCTGCCGGACTGTGGGCCGGTGTTAATTTGACGTTGGGTTCGTTCGGATCCCAGGACAGCACAAAGGCCGGCAGCGGGGCGGTGACGGAAACATCAGGACCCACGGGTGCTGTGTTCCACGGTGCCTGCAAATCAGAATCATGGTCATGGCTGGTATCCATGAGTGGCAGCGCGGATTGTTGCAAAGCCAGAAACGGATCGGCATGGCTGGCGGTATTTGGTTGTGCCTCCGGCGGCAGCAAACGTGACCCACCCAACGGATCCTCGCCGGACTTGGTGTCCAATCCAAACAGGGCATCCAGGGATTGCTCGCTAGAGGAGACCGTCACCGGCAGTCCAGGAATCTGGGCATTCGAATTGCTGTAAGGTGAAGGCGAGTCCGCGCAGCCAAAATCGGTGCCAAACCCTGGCCCGATGACCGCGCCATGGAGAGGCCGATCCTGCTTGAAAGGATCCCAGTCGTCAGGAATTCCAACGGCCATGCCTCTGTTCGAGGAAGTCAACTTGGGTGCGGCTGGCGAATCCGTCGAGGCAGTGAAGGCCGGGTTTAACCTCGCAGAAGCATTGACGGGCAACTGGTTCTGCACCCGGGCCATTGGGACAACCTGTGTTTTGGAACTCTCAATGTCAAAATCTGCAAACGGATCATCAGTCTTTGCTGACACGCCCTCGGCGACCTGAATCAGATAAGCGCCAATTTGAACTTCGTCGCCGGATGCCAGCAAAACTTCACGACCACTGCCAACTGGCGTGCCGTTGTGCAAGACGGGATTGCTGCCGCGATCAATCAATGCGTATTTCCCGGCACGAAATACAACCTGAGCGTGAATCCTGGAAATCGTGCGGTCGGTGTCATGTAACACCATCTGATTATTGTCAGCCCGCCCAATTGAACCACCAAGCTCGTCAAAGCTGACGGCCGGTATGCTGACGGGTGACCCATTAAAGTTGACTACAGTCAGTGTGATCATCTGCCTCTTTCTGAATCTATTGTTTGCCAATTAGACACTAGCGAAGTATGTGGCACTCCCCGTTCACCACAGCGACCCGAACGGGCCAGGAGGTTCTGGTTCCATCTGGGGCGGTCAGTGTCCTGAGCGCGGGCTCCCCTTGTGGCCCCAGGCACTCTAGCAATCGACCGTGCGCACAAAGTCTCAACGTCAGGTCATCCAGGTTCGGAATCACCATCTTCATGGCCTTGGTTGCATGCAACAACTGCAAGCGAGCACGAAATCTGCCCGAAACATCAGCCAGCGATTGCTGATAGGCAAGGGCCAAATCTTCCAGCCGAATCCGACTTGCAGCCAGAAAGACTTCGACATCACCGCGTGCCAATCCAATCGCGATGCCCTGCAAGTACCTCATGACCAATGGTTTTAACGATTCTGGGTCCTTGATCTCAGGAACGTCCAGCCACCGCCATTTAGGAAACTTGATTGGCAGCGACGCGGTGCAGCGTTCGGTATGAGGTGTTTCGTAAAGATCACCCTCTGCGACCGACCAGTCCATGCTTGCAAGCGTTCGCGCATGCAACTCACTGCCAGGCTGACCAAGGCGCGGTAGCAAGAGCCGCATACCCGCGCTGACTGCGTCTTCAGCGATCCTGGACACGGCCCCCATCTTGATGATGCCCACCTGTGGCGGGTCAATCACCAACTGAAAAGCATTGTCGCCAGCAAGCAGATACTCATGCACAGGCAAGCAAAGAGAACCTCCCGCAGCACCAACACGGCCGACTGCAATGCCATTGATCTGCACCTCGGCGGCACAGTTTTGCGACCGCAGCCTCATCATCAGTACCCGTTCCATTAACCTGTACTCCAATCGATCAGATCAACACCTGGCAATAAAAAAAGTGTTCGGTGCGTCTGGCCCAGGACAGGATCAAAAACGCAAATCGTCACGCTGACAGGTTCAATGCGCATCCGCACATACCATTGCCACCCTCCGCCATTGGCTCGTGGGCGCAAGCCCGCCTGACCCACAACGAAACCTGTACAGGGACCGGCCTCGCGCCACAGTGCCGCTTGTTCCACTGCCACTGGATCAAACTCCAGTTGGAACTTGAATTGCCAGTGTGTGACAGATGACAGAAATGCATCAATTAAAGTGGGCGTTTCGCTTTCCCGCGTGAACAGTTTTTTCAAGGCAGCATTGCCTTGCACATGTAATCGGACTTTGGTCCGCGTCACTCCCACGTCGACCTCGCCATTGAGTTCCAGATGAATCTTGTTGTTAAGATCAAAATCGCCCACTGCACGCATCATCGGCCGTCCGACCAAGCCATGCGCACCTTCACGCCAGCCCCAGGTTAAAGTGGATTGGCCCGCCAGCAAAGCCACCGTCGCGCTCATTGAGGCATTCTGCATTGTGCGCTGCCACACCAGGAAAAGTTGATCTAGTCCACTGCACAAATTCTGCTGAAGCCCATCCTGAAAATTCTCAACCCAAGCGCTAGAAGGAAGCGGTATGCCGTCACGCTCAAGACGACACCGGGTGTTGCCCGCGGCAAAGTCTGTCTGAGCCCCGCCCGTCCTCGGCCACTTTAATTCCTCACCACCGTCACGTTGCATGCTTAAAAGCCATTGGTCTGCCGGGTACGCCCACACATAGGTCTCAAGTGCCCCTGTCGGCAAACCCTCATCTCGCAGTCCACAACTTGTGGTGCGCAAAAGTGCGGCATCTGGAACAGGTTCCTCCATCAACGCAAAATGCGCCTGCCTGGATGCCAATGGCGAAGGCAAGGCATAAACATACCAACTCACGGCTTGTGCCAAATGGCCACGCCACTGCGAAAGACCGTGACTTCCCGCATAAGACACCAAAGGATGACGTTCCTGAAAGCATCGTGAATGTGATAACAATCTGATCTGTAACCGCGCAGCAGGACCAGCCTTGGCGGCATGGGTCAGTACGCAAAGCAGTTCTGGCGCAGGAAGTCCAGGCCCCATACGGACTGACGGTTTGGCAAGAGGTGCAGAAGTCAACTGCCACTGACCCTCGACATTCTGATACTCACTGCGCCAATCGATTTCCAGCAGTCTGATGTCAACCGCTTCCAAATCGCAGGCCACACGAGCCAGCCCAGGTGCTTCCCGATCAAAAAATCGTCGCTTTGCATCATGCAAATCGATCAATGCCTTATCGGCAAGAGCGATTTGTGCTGCTGTCGTCCGGCCCGAGCCAGGCCGACGCCCCACTTCGACTGAACCGCGAAACACCAACTGATGAACCTTAACCCATTCGTCAAGCCGTTCATCAGAAAGCAGGGCAAGTGCCCATTCGTTCTCGGGCTTATCTTCAAAATTGGGGCCCAAGCCGCAACATAGATTCACATATCTTGCGACAGCGGCTTCGTCCGCAATGAGATACCGCCCAGCCTTGCGACTTGCTGCCTCGATGTAGTCTTCAGCACGCTCACCCAACTTGCTGTAAAGGTCTGGCCAGAACGGTGCCAGTGCGGCTGTCAGGACTACCCACTGCCCAGGCGATTCAGACGATAAATCTGGACTCATTGGGCGTTCCAAAGATTGTTTCTGCATTTAACACCAGCGCACCAAAGTCAGGCAAGGGGATCCGTCTTTTGCGTGGGAGGGGTCACTTCCAGAACCGCTTTGGGATTGGCACCGCCTCCGGAACCACCACCACCGCCAGAGTTGATGAAGACCATGGTTCCGGTCACCATCACACCGGCGGGCCCAAGCACAATAGACGAATTGCCCGCCTTCAACGTCAACATGACCCCTGCCTCAATCACGACATTGACACCTGCTTTGAGGTGAACATTGATGCCAGCCTCCACCCCCAGGTCGGTTCCGACCTTGATGTCGGTTTTTGTCCCTGACTTTTGTGACACCGACATGCCTGCCTCTGTCATGACATCTTTGGCGACCTTCGTGCTTTCCGAACCTGCCACATCTGTTGCGAAATCCAGACCCACCTTCACTTTGACATCGCCCTTCAGTTCCTCCGAGACATTTTTCTCAACGATGCGGTCCTGGTTGCCAAGGATGCACAGGGTGGCATCGTTTTTGACGTACTGATGAAGATCCCTTTCGGCCTGAAACCAGATGTGCTCCGAGCCCTTTTTGTCCTCAAATCGAAGCTCGTTGAAGTTATCAGTGCCCCCCGATTTGCTTGACCGACTCTTGTTGGTGCTCACAGTTACATTTGCAGGCAAAGCATACGGTGGCGTTTGCTCGCCGTTGTAAACCCGACCTGTGATCAAGGGGCGATCCGGATCGCCCTCTAAAAAATCAATGACCACCTCCTGACCGATTCTGGGCAAAGAGATCATGCCCCAGGTCTGTCCAGCCCAAGGACTGGCCACCCTCACCCAACACGAGCTTTTTTCGTTTTTCTGCCCGATCCGGTCCCAGTGAAACTGCACCTTGACCCGGCCGTGCTTATCGGTATGTATCTCTTCTCCACTGGGCCCAACCACCATCGCCGTGTGCAATCCAGCCACGCTGGGTTTGGGCGTCAATCGAAGGGGACGAAAAATTTCATCGCCCTCCATTGCAACAAAATGGCAGGTGTAAAAAGTTTGATCCTCACCTGATTCATACCCGCTGTAAGCGCACTCTATCCGTGTGCCAACCACCAGATGAGACTTGTTCTGATCTACCCTGGGATGGCTGGCCAATGTGAACCTGTAACCATAGGCCAGACCGCGGAGAGATCCTGAACCCTCAACCCTCGCGTACTGCGACTGAAGTTCTTCAATACGAATTTTTGAATAGCGGCTTCCGGCCGATGGGGTGGAATAAGTACCTGGGTAGTCATAAACTTCCAACTTGGCCGATGCCTCGGGCCGAATGGCCTTCGCGCTTGTTTCGAGAGAGGTTTGGGGCTGGGTAAAGTCATAGTCCCGAAGCACAACCTGCCCTGACTGAATTTCGGCGCGAGTGCGCCATTCAATGACTGGCTCAAAACCCAGATGTCCGTCCACAGACTCCCGAAATTCGAATGTATTCTGAAAAGGACACGCTTCATGTGCCTTGGGTGCATCAACAATCACCATGGTGTGCTTGCCGGCATCATGTTTGAAGTAGTAGTAAACGCCTTCTTGCTCCATGAGCCGACTGACAAAGTTGAAATCGCTTTCGCGATACTGCACGCAATATTCATACGTCGGCAGCTCCGCAGATACTTGAAATTGATAATCCGGACTAAAGGGTTCGAACACCTTCTTCAGGATGTTGACCATGGTCATGTCCTGAAAAATGCGCGTATCGCTGCGCCGGGTCAACAACCAAAGCCAGGGACGAAGTATCAATCGGTAGCTGAACATCTTTTGGTGCGCGCCCTCAAGCCCTATGGCACAAACCAGACCATGGAAATATCTCTTTTCTCCATCGGCGAGTTCAATCGCAACACTGGCTGGCTTACTCAGCAATTCTTCAAATTTGATGGACTTGCTTTCGGAAACCGCCTGAACATCAAACTCGTACAAACGCCCCAACTCCTCATTTCCCGACATCCGTCTGAAACGCAAACCGACATCCGCACTGGTTTTCAGAACCATCAAATTTTGATCATCCATGAGGCCCCTTATGTTGTGAAATCACGGCATTCTGGCCAAACCCAGGCTTACCAAGCCGATGCCAGCCAACCTGCAACAGGCTCACCGTTTTCGAATCGCAAATTGACCGTTTTCAAATGTGTATTTTGGAAACCTGCCTTCACAAGTTCACTCTCGATGTAGCTTTTTGAATGACTGTAGCGACCATGAAGCTGCAATTTATAGTCTGCATCCAGTGTATGGGCCTCAACGGTAAACACCCAATACCCGCCAGGACGCAAAGCCTGCCTGACTGCGACGAACGCGTCAGTCAATCTGCCAAAATAGCACAGCGTATCGGCTGACACCACGACGTCGAAGCCACCGGTGCCCGTCTGCAAACAATGGACCAGCTCAGATTGCATCAATTCATCGTACAAACCCCTATCTCTTGCGCGAATCAACATGTTGGCCGACAAGTCAACGCCTCCCAACCATTTCGCATAAGGACGAAGATAGTGCGCGCACAGACCCGTGCCACAGCCCGCATCAAGAATGATGCACTCCTTGGCAGGCTCGCCTAACAAGCCGGCAACGGCATCGCCAACCCACTGAGGTGCCCGATACTCCAGCGAAGCCAACCGGGCATCGAAGCTATTCGCAAAACCGTCAAACTCCGTAATCACGTATTGATCCGATGCGCGCTCGGGAACATCCACAACTCCATAGGCCGCCAAAAAGTGCGCCGCCCTAGCATCGTCTGGGTCTAGTGTGAGCCATTCCTGGCAGACTTCACGTGCCTCTTCGAGTCGCCCGGCCTTGCCATACGCCATCACCAGCAATCGGCGCACATCGATACTTCGAGGTTTGAGCGCCAAAGCGTCCGCAAAATGGGAGAAGGCCTCGGGGAATCGCTTTTGAAGCGTATAAAGTGTGGCTAGGTTGGCATGGGCATCACCAAAGGCTGGGTCTCTTGCAACAGCCCGCTTGAAACTTTCTTCAGCCTCGTCCTGACGGTTCAGTTTTCGCAGCAACACCCCTAGATTGTTAAGTACTTCTAGGTTGTTTTCATCCAGCTCGCTGCACCGTGCATAAGCCGCTGCAGCCTCACCATAACGTGATTCTTCAAGCAGGACGTTCCCAAAGTTATTCTGCCAGGCGGCCACTTCCGGATCCATGGCAATCGACCGTTGAATCAGCTCGATCGCTTCAGAAAACTGGCGGCGCTGGTGCAATAACACACCCAAATAGTGCAACGCATTTGCATTGTCTGGCTCCACCTGGAGCGCACTGCGGTAACACTTCTCGGCTGCATCAAGCTTGCTGTCCCGATGCAAGCGCATGGCAAACAGGAGTAGTTCCTGCAACGACAACTCGACCGACTGAGGTTCCTCATTCGGTTGCTCGCCACGGGCATGCTCAATGATCTGGGTCATATTACTGAACGGTGACAGAACGATCATCCAGGTTGACCGAATACGACTTCTTGCTTTCACTCTTGATCAATAGATGTTTTCGGTCTTCACTCATTGCCATGTGCGTAATGAAGACATCCTGAACGTCCTGTTCTTCCTTGTCGTTGTAGCGGGTTTCATAGACCAGCAACGTCCACAATTCCTTGCCGCTTCGGACATCGACCGCCGCCAGCACGCCCCCGTTTTGATTGAATCCCCGTGATCGGGCTCCACGAACCACCTCGTAACGTGTGCCTCCGAGGGAGACAGGGGGAACACTGGGCACCCTGCGTTTGGCGCTTTCCATAGACTTCTCCTGTGAGGCAACGGCAGCAGCCGCAACTTGTAGTTGGGTGTCCGCTGCGATAGTTTGTGTACATCCATAAGCCGTGCTGCCAAACGTCGCCGCCGCCATGACCGCCGTGCTCAGGACTCCTGCATTTCCGGGTCTCATACCAGCACCTTGGTGAGGGTGCCTTTCGTCAGTGCACCCACCATATCGGCTGCGAAGTAGGCCCAGGTATCCGCGTTCTTTCGGGCCTGCTCGGTCGTGAAACTTGCACCGGGCTTCAAGCCATCGTCGTCATAGCGAATATCTTCGGTATTGACCAGCTTGTGAGTCAACTCATGTATGACCGTCAACGCACACAGCCAAAGCTTGGGAATTCCCCCCAGCGCGTTACGCTTACCGGTGTTCAAAAAAACTTGGAAAATATAAATGACTGGCATGACATCCGCGGAGTTGACTGAGGCGTAAACGTTGTCCCATGCACCACTGGTTCGCAAGTGCGGTCGGTCTGAAAAAATGATACTGGACGAATTGCAGCAGGCATGGATTTTCTTGAATCCTTCACCCAGCAGAGCGGCCGTTGCAGCAACATCGTTTTCTGACGCGCCCTGCTCATGAAACCACCGCTGAATTTTCTCAAGCGTCTTTGCGTTGGGTGTGCCCAGCTTGACTTGAACGTCAGCCGACCACTTGCGAGCCAACTGTAGGGCATCCGACATCATCTTTCGGTTTCCCTTGCCGAAAACATCGCCCTCCGCCTGCAACTCGGTCTTCAATTCTGGCTCGGATTTTCCTGCCAGTTGGTCGAAGGGCCAGGCTGCGTAGGCCTTCGGTGGATCGACCACCCAGACGCTTTGGCCGCCCTTTTTCTGAACCATGTGAAAGTGCTGCATGGTCTTGATGAGTGCTGCCCGGTCCTGAAAACCAGGAGATCCGGACTGGCTAGCTTTAATGACCTCTTCGGCAATGGCAATTTTGGCCACGGCCTTGCCCTTGCCTGCCTTGCTGAGCCTGTCTCGCAGGTCATCCAGCACCTTAGCCTTGGCTGAATTGGGGCCGTCCGCGTCAAGCAAGGACTTGAGGTCAGTCTCGATAGACTTCCAACTGTCATCCAGGCACGAAACTTTCAGCAACTCAACAGATTTGCTGTAAACATCGGTGAATACATTCATGACTCATTCTCCCGGTCAGTCAGTGCTCATGTTGTAAACAAATCCCGATCCATCAACGCCCACATCGACACCAGTGATGGGGACACCCTCCATCATCCGGGTCAGAAATTCGCGACTGATATCCGGCAGCATCGTGTTGGTAAGAATCGCATCGATCATGCGCCCACCTGACTCATTCTCGGTACATCGCGAGACTACCAGTTTCACGACATCTTCGCTGTAGTTAAAGGGGATTTTGTAACGCGCTTCGACCCGCTTCTTGATTCGGTTAAGTTGCAGTTTGACGATCTTCCCGAGCATGTCGTCCGACAGCGGGTAATACGGAATGGTCACCAGGCGCCCTAGAAGCGCCGGCGGAAATATTTTAAGAAGTGGTTCACGCAGTGCTTTGGCCATTCCTTCGGGTTCTGGCAAAAGCTCAGGATCTTTGCACATGCTCGCAATCAAATCGGTTCCGGCATTGGTGGTCAACAAGATTAAGGTGTTTTTGAAATCGATAAATCGCCCCTCACCGTCCTCCATAAAACCTTTGTCAAACACCTGGAAAAACATCTCATGCACATCGGGATGTGCTTTTTCCACTTCATCAAGCAACACAACCGAATAAGGTTTGCGCCGCACCGCTTCGGTCATCACCCCGCCCTCGCCATAGCCGATATACCCGGGCGGCGCACCCTTGAGTGTTGAAACCGTATGCGCCTCCTGGTACTCACTCATGTTGATGGTGATGAGGTTTTGCTCTCCGCCGTAGAGGGCCTCGGCAAGTGCCAGCGCAGTCTCGGTTTTACCTACACCTGAAGTACCCGCCAACATAAAAACGCCTATGGGCTTGTTGGGGTTGTCCAGCCCGGCTCGAGAAGTCTGGATTCGCTTGGCGATCATTTCCATCGCATGGTCTTGTCCAATAACCCGCTGACCGAGCAAAGAACCAACTTTGAGAATGGTCTCCATTTCATTGCGCGCCATTCGCCCCACCGGTATACCAGTCCAGTCTCCAACAACGGCGGCCACGGCCTGGTAATCCACCGTCGGCAAGATCAGGGGGCATTCACCCTGTAGCTCGACCAATTTTGACTGCACAACCTTGAGTTGGGCCAACTGCGCCAAACGCTTGAACTCCAATTCTTCGTCGCTCGGCACAGCTGCCGCAGGCATGGCAGCTTGGGCCGCCGCCTCAAGTTGACTTGATGTGCCTTCCACTGGTCGGATTCCTGAACGCAACTGGGCACGCAGCTCCAGCAGTTCATCCACCAAGGTGCGCTCTTCATTCCATCGGGTTTCGAGGGAAATCAGGCGGGTGCGCTCGAAATCGAGCTTTTCCGTCACTTCGGCTTGTCGCTTGCCGGTATCAATACCTATCGCCTTTTCTCGGCTGATGATGCCCCCCTCTACCTCCAGCGACTCGATGCGCCTGCGACAGTCATCCACCTCTGCCGGCGTGGCGTGAAGGCTGACGGCCACCCTGGCGCACGCCGTATCAATCAGACTGACGGATTTATCGGGCAACTGGCGCGCTGGAATATAACGGTGTGACAACTTGACTGCGGCCTCAAGTGCCTCATCCAATATCTGCACTTGGTGGTGCTTCTCCATGGTCGATGCCACTCCGCGCATCATCAAGATGGCGCGCTCCTCGCTGGGTTCATCCACTTGCACGGTTTGAAACCGCCGTGTCAGAGCAGGATCTTTTTCTATATGTTTTTTGTACTCGGCAAAGGTTGTGGCGCCAACGGTGCGCAACGTACCTCGCGCAAGCGCCGGCTTGAGCAAATTCGCTGCATCTCCCGTGCCGGCAGCCCCGCCAGCACCCACCAGGGTATGGGTTTCATCAATGAACAATATGATAGGTTTGGGGCTAGCCTGAACTTCCTCCATCACTGATCGCAGCCTTTGTTCAAACTCGCCTTTCATGCTAGCCCCAGCTTGCAGCAATCCAACATCGAGCACCAACAGTTGCACATCCTTGAGGGCGGGAGGCACATCACCACGAGCGATACGTTGGGCAAACCCTTCCACAACCGCCGTTTTCCCGACACCAGCTTCACCCACCAGAATAGGATTGTTTTGACGTCTACGCATCAAAATATCAACAACTTGGCGAATCTCGTCATCGCGCCCCACGATCGGGTCCATCTTGCCGCTGCGAGCCTGCTCGGTCAGATCGGTTGTAAATTTCTTGAGCGCCTCCTGCTTGCCCATGGCCGCCGGTGCGATCGCACCACTGGCTTCCCCAGGTGATGCTCCGTTCCCGGAGGTTCCGTCGCTGGCACCTTGCCCGTCCTCAGGCGAACCCGTTACAACCTTCCCCAAAGATTCACTCAAATCATCGGGTTTGACTTTTTCAAACTGGCGGGAAATTGCAAACAGTGCGTTGCGCAAAAAACTGGTTTTAAGCATGCCCAGCAATACATAACCAGTACGAACAGCACTATCGCCAAACATCAACGATCCGTACACCCAGCCACGCTCAACAGAATTGGTGATGTTGTCGGAAATATCAGAAATGGATGTCGCGCCGCGAGGCAATCGATCCAGAGCAGCAGTGATATCCTTGGCCAGTGCGGATCCATCCAGGTTGTAATGCTTGATGATGCGGTGCCAGTCAGAATCCTGACTCTGAATGATCTGCGCGACCCAGTGCTCCAGTTCCACAAACGGATTGCCTCTCAGTTTACAAAAAACCGTGGCTCCTTCAACCGCCTTGTAGCCTAGGTTGTTGAGTTTTCCAAAAACATTAACTCGATTGATCTCGGCCATGATCTTCCTTTCAGTGATGATTTTGATGTTCTGTGTCAGCTGACGTGAAATTGCCAGGACGCGGCACCAGCGTGAGTTCTGCCACTTGCAGTCTGCTTTTCATGCCAAGCCAGGTTGTCCAACCGAGACGACCGAATCTGCCAGGTTGACACCCCCGGACTTGATCAGGCTTGAGACTGAGTCGAAGATCCCAGCCAAATTCGAGGCCGATGTACTGTTTAATCAGCGCATCAACGGCAGGTAGGGCACGCCCCCCTGGTAGCAAGCTTTCAAATACCTGCAGTTCAAGAGGTCCGATATGAACCCGAAAGTTATGCTGCCGATCCCAGACCATCCCCCCCAGCACCGATCCGCCACCTAACGTGGAACTGGGTCTGAGTCTCTTAGAGGGCAAACCGCCAATTCGCGTTCTCTCGGTGACTTCGAGCGACAGCCAGCAACCCGCAAACTGTTCAATTCGAACCCGGCGCTTTAGAAACCCGGACAGAATGGTTGCGAGTCCGTCTGCATTTCGAACCTGCCGGGAAAAAAGTCCGGAAAAATGAAATTTGGCATGATCCGGTACTGCATCACGCTGTAACAATTCCGGAATTCCAATGCCTATGAGTGATCCCACAAAGGCAGAAAACCGATCATGGTCTGGCCTGTCCAATCCTACTGTTGGCTGGGCTTGCGCCCAGGCCCGGTAGAACAACAGAAGCAAACGATGGTGAAACATGTCGGCAAAACGCGCAAAACTGGCATCTCCCTGATGCAGCAGTCGATGCCGGGCATATTCTGTCAGATGAAAAGGAAGAGGCCCGTTGGGTCCAAACAAGCCAAAAAACCTGACATCGATCCGGGCTTTCGCATGGGTTGTCGCTGGCGCAACTGAATGCAGCGCGCTGGGTGCAAACGAGAGGTCGGGAACTTGCCCCAAACGGACCGGTTCATCCACGGGCCTGCGCGCCGTACCCAACCGGGGCTTATCCACATGGTAGGCATCAATCCACCGTAGTGCATGAAAAAAATCATAGCGCCACGGCTCAGCACAAAGGCAGATCAATGGGTCTGCGCGCGCTACAGAATTGGGCGTGCACCGCATCTTGGCCGTCCGATCATGATGTCACCGCGCGTCTGAGAGCGCACACGGGTCTCGGTAAATCCATTCATTGAAATATGCCGCGCAAAAAAGCGCTCCATGACGCACCCGAACAAGAACGCACTTGAGCCCTGAAACGCCAGTTCGTCCACGACCAACTCAATTTGCACTCCCCGCCCGAACGCAATAGGCCCAGGCAATGGTAATCGCCGAACCACCTGGCGCGTGATGACAGATCGAACGCCTTCGATTTGCCGTTGCAGGGCTGCGTCGCCTTCGTGCGTGTACAGTCTGAGCAACTCCCGCAAGGCTGCTGCCCCCTGCTCGTGGTCTGTGTCGGTCAATGAAAGATGATTTAGCGTGAGCTGATTGATGAAACGCCAGGTCACATTGCCTTCACGCTGCGCAGACAGTGGCCGGGAAGGTCCCTTGATGACGTGAATCGACGCAATGGGCAACGACTGCTCCAGCGTCAGATCGCCACCTTCCGAACCCATGGGCATCAACAAGGGTAAGTCCCGGTTTGAACATGTCGCAGTCACACCCAACTGCTGTAAATCGTCTGCATAGGGTGCTTCCTGCGGGTCCACAATCGAAATAAAAACTTCGCTTCCAATGTAAGAAGATCGCGGCCCATCCCGCCGCTGGGTGGTGGAAAGCATCCTTGGCTCGCGTTGAAGAGCAAAGTAAGCCTCATGCCCATGCTCTTGAGTGTGAAAGGCAGAGTACAGGGGTACAAAATCTCTCTCGCTGTCGAGCCCCACACCATAACCCGTGACCGCCGTGATGGTCTGAATCTCAAAATCCATCGGTCGCACGCGATCCGGCACAACGTGCAGGTCATGAGCATCACGACTGACGTGGATACGATCACATCGGTGCTCGAAGAGATTGATCGCCGGCACGCAATTCAACGAAAATGAGTTGGCATCCACCGACTGTAGAAGACTTGCGTCGCCGCGTGAAAACAGGATGACAAGCTCAATATCCTGACCTCCGACCTGCCTAAGTGAATCTCCAACACCACAGAGATCAAAGAACAAAAAACGCTGCGGGAACGCAAAATACTCCTGCATCAATCGGTAGCCCTCGAACCCGCGCAAGGTGACTGGTAACAAGGCATGCTCTTCGTCGAATCCTACTGCCTCGATCGTTTCTGCATCCAGCAGGGAGTGCCTGCCGCCCTGGCTCCGGCCTGAGATGACGCAAATTCCAATGGCCTGACCACAAACCAGTTCATTTAACCGATAGGCCACATCATCAGGCGCACTGATGTGGAACCGCAGATCTTCAAGTCCGACTTTAGAAAAATCCGTGACACCGAACACACGTAAGTTGATCCTTACGCCTCCTGCAAACTTCTTCCAATCGGATTTGCCGGCCAATGGCAGACTGGAGGCATGGGAAAAATACTCGGCTCCTGTGATTTCGATGGGCCAAAGCATGACATCGTGCGCGGTTCGAAACTGGCATCGTGTTGTGCCTGCCCTGCCCGCATCGCTCTGCAACTTGCTGCCACGCGCCACTTTTAATCCCGATGCCAGAGCTGCATCACCCGCCTTCGGCATCAGCCTTGAGATCAACATCGACGGCATGGGAGCGAGAAATTGCGGGTACAAAATCTCGACAAGGCGTTGGGTGAATCTGGGGAATTCAGCTTCCAACTTCAACTGAATTCGACCAGTCAAAAACGCAAATCCTTCCAGCAGTCGCTCCACATAGGGATCGCTGACCTCCAGCCCATCCATGCGCAATCGCGCCGCAATTTTTGGAAATTGCGCTGCAAACTCGGCACCCATTTCCCGTAGGTGCTGCAATTCTTGGTTGTAGTGGCGTAAAAGGCGTGGATCCATTGGGTATTGTTATCAGACAGCCGAAAGCAGTCAGTGTGCCAGTTCCCTGATTGCAACTCGTCCGGTTTCAAGATCAATATCGGTTTGCAGCATCAATTCCAGAGGCACCGGCTGGGCCCACACTTGGCCACTAATACGAAAACTGATTTGATTGTGATGATCCAATTGCACTGCGGAAACCAAAGCCTCGACGATCAAGGTGCGTGGCAGTATCCGTGGCTCATGATCCATGATGGCCCGCTTGACCTTGTTTTGCAGATCCTGTGGATCAACCGACGAAGCCGTCTGTCCCGACAGGGCTGGCAATCCGTAGTTCAAAACCGACCGCCGAACCTCTGGATATTTGTCGAGAGATCCGTCAATGGACATCATTGTGGTGTTGAACAACCATCTGAGGTCACGCAGCACGGCTTCCCGCATCCGTCCCTTGCTGATGAAACGCATGTCGGGCGATTCAATGAGTTGTGTTGGGTCTTCGTCAGTAAGTCGATCAAGCAAAGCGGGCTGGAGGCGGTCTTGCACCCTATTTTGGGACATGATGGGGCACCAGCAAATAAATCACCGACCTAATCGCCGTCGGTGCCCAGCACGATAGAGCGCACATCCATCAGTGCGAAATCGCCCGCATCCGTGGTCAAAAGGCGCTGGCCCTGTCCTGTAAAGAAACCTGGCTGCTTCTCCTGCCAATGGGTCTGGCGTGCCAGAGCAAGAGATGGCTGGGCAAGGTCGGTTGCAGCATAACGTGTGGGAATCAGCGCCACAGATTCACCCCCATGACTAAACTGAAGATGCGCGGCCATCCAGACCGAGTCTCTCAGGTCGACAGGCGGTTCAATGCTTATTTTGGACAAGCGCGTGACCGGAACCCAGTAATAACGCCCATTGATGACGGCCTCCAATACCGGACCGATGCGCATGTCTGCGTCCGACAACCATTCAAAACCGTGACCATCAAGCGTACCAGCCGTGGCTGGTGCCTGCTCAAAGGCTTGATCGCGCAATTTTTTGGCTGCTTCGAACTCACCTTGGCCTTCACGCAGGAGCGCCTCGATCAACAAGGCGATCCAGATCTCGGGTTCACCAAAGAGCAGCGGCGCACGTTGTCCCAAAAAAACACCCTCACGCAATCGCTCACACTGGATGGCTTCGCGATAGGTTTGTACCATGGCGAGTGTGGAGGCATCAAGCTCGCCGGTCACAGTCAACTGATTCAAGGCACGATCCCAATGTCCCAGCACACACAGGAGCTGGAACAAAAAAACACGCAACTTCGGGTCTGCAGGAGCTGACCGAATCTGCTCCTGCAAAAGTTTCAGTGCATGCTCGGGACGAGCGTCCCGCAAGGCCGACTCGGCCAGACTAGGAGATGGCATCTTGATTTGAGCTCCGTACCGATGTCTTATGACAACACTTGCGCGCTAAACGAGGTTCCACCCCTGCGCTGCCCCTTTTCGTCTTGTTCAAAATACTGAACTTCTATCTTCTCGAACGCAATCGAAAAATGCTCGCTCAGCTCCGGCCCTGACTGGGAGCCAATTTCATAATTGGTGATTCGCCCACCCTCAATCGTCACTTTGAAGTAATCGATCTGAACACCGCCCGCCTTGCGGACCGTCAAAACCGCCTTCTTGATCACTTCACCGTTCCTCATGATCGACATCAGCGGGGTCGAGGCCCTGTCAGCACTTTTGACAACGCGCAGCTCCGATAACGAGGTTTTTAATCCAGCGCCAGAGCCACCCATGGAAGAAGACGAGTTCATTCCCCAAGTCCAGCCAAAAACCTGAATTTGCCCTGGATAAACGCTGTCGCTTGACTCGCCTTTGACCATACCAGTTTGTTTACCTTCAACCAACAAGAACATATCACCAATGGCCATGGAATCTCCGCAAGCAAACAATGATCAGGCTCAATGGCATCCCTCTGCTTTTTTAAAGCTTTGGAATACACCAGTGAGTCTAAAGACAAATTCGACGACTAAATTTTGACGTTACCGACGATGTCCCATGCTGCTTCCTTTTCTCCACCGTCTTTACCCCCTGCCTTCTCCTGAGGCTGGTAAGTAAACTTAAATTTAGCAAAATTCAGGGTTACATTTTCAGTCAACCGATCCTCCCCACCACTGCCACCCGTACTGACCGCCGTTACCATTACTTCAGTCAATTCGATCTTGAGGTATTCAAGTGGCTTATCACCCGCTTTTCGCACGACCAAATTGGCCTTCTCGTAGTGCTTGCCATTGCAAGCAGCCAATATCAACGCAGCTGATCCCGAGTCAACATACTTTGTGAAAGATAAATCTTGCACATTGACCTTACCCGCTCCAGCACCACCACCCACATGTGCCGAGCCACTGTTAGACATTCCCCAACTCCAGGCCAAGACATCGATTTCATCCTTGTGCTTAGCGTCTTTCGATTCGCCTTTGATGTCGCCAATCTTCATGAACATGTCAACTGCCATTTTGCTTCTCCTTTGATGCTCTCCTGCTGAGAGCGGTTAACGAAACGTTACAAAACAGACCCGATTCACCGCTACGCATCGTGGTCAGGTACCTCAGGCCTAGCCCGCCTTGGCCGAAGGAAGCTTGGAGACCAAACGCAACGACACCGTCAGCCCCTCCAGTTGGTAGTGCGGTCGCAGAAAAAACTTCGACGTGTAATAACCTGGATTTCCTTCCACCTCCTCCACCACCACCTCCGCCGCAGCCAGTGGCTTACGTGCCTTGGTGCCCTCGGAAGAATGAGCCGGATCCCCATCCACGTACTGAAGAATCCAGTCTTGCAACCAGCTTTGCATATCGTCACGCTCTTTGAACGAGCCAATCTTGTCGCGGACGATGCATTTGAGGTAATGCGCAAAACGGCAGGTCGAAAAAAGATAGGGCAACCGGGCAGCAAGGTTGGCGTTGGCCGTTGCATCCGGGTCGTCGTACTCCGCAGGCTTTTGCAGCGATTGCGCACCAATGAATGCTGCAAAATCGCTATTCTTGCGGTGAATCAACGGCATGAAACCGGCTTTGGCCAACTCTGCCTCGCGTCGGTCGGCAATGGAGACCTCGGTGGGACATTTCATGTCCACACCACCATCGTCCGTCGGGAAACTGTGGGTTGGCAGGTTTTCCACCGCACCGCCAGACTCAATACCCCTGATGCGGGAACACCAGCCATACTCCTTGAAGGAGCGATTGATGTTGGTTGCCATGGCGTAGGCGGCGTTTGCCCAAGCGTATTTACCGTGATCCGCAGAACCCGTGTCTTCCTCAAAGTTGAAGGCATCCACCGGATTGGTCTTGGCACCATAAGGCAACCGCGACAAAAACCTGGGCATAGCTAAACCAATGTACTTGGAATCATCTGACTCGCGCAAAGAGCGCCAGGCAGCGTACTCGGGGGTCGAAAATATCTTGGTCAAGTCACGGGGATTGGAGAGCTCCTGCCAGGAGTCCATCTGAAGCAGCGTGGGGGATGCACCAGTGATGAACGGCGCCATGGCAGCAGCAGAAACCTTGGCCATTTCGGCCAGTAGCTCCACATCTGGGGCACTCTGGTCAAAGTGATAGTCACCAACCAGGCAGCCAAAAGGCTCACCACCGAACTGGCCGTATTCTTCTTCGTAAATTTTCTTGAACAACGGACTCTGATCCCAGTTGGTGCCCTTGTAGCGCTTGAGGGTCTTGCCAAGGTCAGCCTTGGAAATATTCATGACCCTGATCTTTAGCTGCTCGTCCGTCTCGGTGTTGTTGACCATGTAGTGCAAGCCGCGCCATGCGCCTTCGAGCTTCTGAAAATCTTCATGGTGGAGTATCTGGTTGACCTGATCCGACAATTTCTTGTCGATAGCAGCAATCATGTCTTCGATCGACTTGACAGTGTCTTTACCAATCAATTGGGTCTGTGCAAGTGCCTGCTGCGCCAAAGTCTGAACCGCCAACTCGACGGCGCTTTTCGCCTCGTCCGATTTTGGTTTGAATTCCTTCTGCAGCAACGACGCAAGATCGTTACCTTCAAAACTCACAGCCGCAAGCGCGGAACTGCTCTGGGTCTCTGCCATCTGATTCTCCTGATCCGGGTTTCTGAAACTGTCAAGGCAAAATTATTTGCTGGCTTCATCCGAAGGCTTCGCCGAACTGGCCAAAGAACTCAAAAGTGCGGGATCTGCAAGTACCTTGGCGACCAGTTCCTCGGCACCAGTTTTGCCGTCCATATAAGTCACCAGATTTTGCAACTGCTGACGGGCCTCGAGCAATTTGCTCAGCGAGTCCACTTTGCGAGCCACGGCAGCAGGCGAAAAATCATCCATGTTGTCAAAGGTTAGATCGACGCTCATGCTGCCTTCTCCAGTGAGCGTGTTGGGAACCTGAAATGCGACGCGAGGCTTCATGGACTTCATGCGGGCATCAAAATTATCCACATCCACCTCAAGAAATTTGCGATCCGCCACGGGTGCCAGGGGATCGGCCGGCTTGCCGGACAAATCAGCCAGTACGCCCATCACAAAAGGAAGCTGAACTTTCTTCTGGGCTCCATACAACTCGACATCGTATTCAATCTGAACGCGTGGTGCCCGATTGCGTGCGATGAATTTCTGGCTGCTTCCCATGTTAATTCCTCAAAGTTTAATTTAGATCAAAATGATACCGGAAAAAATGTGTTAGCAATAACTAAATTTCGGAAATGATGGTATCTGGGTCCACCCCCATCACACGAGCGACTTCGTTCAACGCCTCGGGTGCCAACTCTTTCATCAGTTGCAGGAAATTATGGTTGATCAAACGCCTAGCCCGGCGCAACATCAACTGCGCCGGATTGGTGGGCTCGGTCCGCTCAAGGTAGTCACAAACCATATCGATGGCGCGTAAGGCATCGTCCCGAGAGTTGATCTGGCCAAGCACTTTGGTGCCGCCAGTCGCGTCGGCAAACGCCGCCGCTCCTAGGGTAGTCTCGTCGTTTTCTTCACTTGCAGCCGATTTGGTCATGGCCGCAGGAAGCAAACCTTGAACACTCTTGACCAGAGTGACAATGGGTCTCAGGTCTGGTGTGGCTTCTACGCCGAAACGATCATTCATCAACCCAGCCAGGGACTTCAATGTACTCAATGTTGCTTCGATCTGGTCACGCAATTCAGGCTTTTGCAAAAAAGCGGACGCGATCATCTGGATGAGTTGCTCCCTCGTCATGGCCGACTCATCCGGCTTAGCGGACACTTGCCCCAATGCGATTTCAACCGTACGAAAGCGCAGCTCACCAACACCCCGAATGCTGAAAAAAACACATTGCCTCAAATCACCCAGCACGCCGTCGATTTGCGGAAGCACGGCCAGCGCATTTGCCCTAGCATACATATCGCCATCATCCGGATCGGGCATGGGATGGAGATGGTCCCAAAAGTCTGTCAGCAAACCCTCAACCAACTGCAAACCCGCAGGAAGCCCTGAAAATCCATTCAGGTTGATCACGGACCGCAACCAGATCAATGCCACACGCAGGTCACGGGTTCGGGTCATCAGATCCTCTGCCAGCTCACGAACTTCACGCCAGTTTGGGGGTTCTCCCGGATCAAACTGGGTTTCAGGCTTGCCCTGCACCGTCTTGTTGAGGTCCAGAAATACATTGTCGTATTCAAGGTCCTTACCGCACGGCTCCGACGAATCGTCAAGTGCCTGCAACCATTTTGAAATATCCAGTTCTTCAACGCCCACTGTGCCCTCCTATTGCCAAAGCGAACCCAAACAAAAACCTTCGCAGGAGCAGCTTACTCGACAAAACCAGCAAAAAGTCGAGCGCGCACCATCAAATTTTGCACTTCGGTCACGAATCTGACGTTGATGGGAACGAGTCCGATGCCTGCGGTTTCCGCACGCCACGCAATCCGGCTAAACTGATCAATGAAGGCCTGTTTGGCACCAGCGATGCGGGGCTTTCAGGACCGAAATTATTCAATCCTGGAGAGTTCGGGTGACGGATTTTCGGCAAGATCAAATTTCGGCAAACGGGCTTTGGTTCCATTTTTTCATACCGCTTCCTCATTTGCACTGGAATTGAAATGCGTATTCGACAAGCTATTGCAGGAGTTCTGTTGTGCACTGCGTGCCTGTGCCAAGCTGCGGACGTGCTCCGAATGGCCACCGTGGTGGACGGTGAGACCACCCTCATTCGCCAAACCACCCGCTGGATTTTGAAACCCGGCGTGCGCTTGTATGCCTCCGACCTGATTGAGACGGGACCCGGCGCTACTTTGACCAGAATTGAAATGTCCCAGGGCTTGGTGGCCGATTTCGGGCCAGAGACCCGAATCATCGTCATGCCAAAATTGACTAGGCAGCGCCAGGCGGAGCTGTACGTGCTTGGAGGATGGTTGAAGATAAGCAGGCCCCAGGGCAAAGAGGCTCTTGCTTTCGTGGTGCGTACGGAATCGGTGGAACTATCGAACATCCTTGGCAGCGCAGTCTTACAAGTGAATGGAAAGAATACCCAGGTGTTTGCGGAGTCCGGCACGACAACGGTGTCCGAACGCCGTCAGGGCCAGACAGTCGCGCCCGCCTTACTTAAGGCGGGCAGTTTTTTTGCGCGCACTGGTCAGGAAAAGGCGCTCATACTCCCGCGGCCGCCTGCCGCGTTCACTCAGAAGGTTCCAAGGTCATTTCTGGACCCCGTGCCTTTGCTGAGCTCTGTTTTCAGCACGCGGCCAGAACCCGCTCTCAAACTCATGGGTGATCTGACTTACGCGCAGGCCATGCCTTGGCTCGGTGCCGAACCCGCAGTTGGTCATTTTTTGGTTTCACAGTGGAAATCCGACCTTAACAAGGAGCTGCGGGCTGGGCTTGAAGCCAATATCAAACGGCATCCTGAATGGCGCGAGGTGCTGTTTCATGAGCAGATTCGGCCGGCTCTTGCTACATCATCTCCCAAAGTTTGGTAAAACACAGACTTAAAGCTAAATTTCGCCAATCCACTTTAATCTAGGAAAATTTCATGAAGCTCCTGATCAAATTCAATCTTGTTTTCCTCATTGTTTTCGTTTTGGGGCTCGGGGGGGCTGGCTACATTGCCCACAGCATGTTGCAAAAGGGGGCCCATGAAGAAGTACTGGGCCACGCCCGCCTCATGATGGAGAGCGCTGTTGCTGTCAGCAGCTACACCGCCACACAAATTAGTCCACTGCTGGAAACGCAGATGAAATACAGCTTTTTGCCCCAGTCAGTGCCCGCCTATTCGTCCACCGAAGTCGTCAACGCACTGCGGGCCAAACATCCTGACTACGCTTATAAACCAGCCATGCTCAACCCCACCAACCCACGCGACCGTGCTCAGGACTGGGAGGAAGACGTGATCGCCGCTTTCACCAAGGCACCTGACTTGAGCGAGTACATCGGCCAGCGCAACACGGCATCTGGCCAGTCGATGTTCATTGCGCGCCCCATCCGGATATCCAACCCGGCTTGCCTGCAATGCCACAGCACGGTGGATGTTGCCCCACCCACGATGATTGAAAAATACGGTCCAGCCAATGGCTTTGGCTGGAAACTCAATGAAACCCTGGGTGCCCAGATTGTTTCGGTTCCCATGACGGTACCACTCAGACGTGCGGACGATGCATTCGGGGTAGTCATGGCTTCATTGACGGGCGTTTTTGTGTTGATCGGGCTGGTTCTGAACCTGATGCTGTGGAAGCTGGTGATTCAACCGGTCACCCGGCTTTCCGCGCTGGCAGATCGCGTCAGCCTGGGAGAGCTCGATGCTCCGGAATTTTCCTCCGGCTCGAACGACGAAATTGGCATCTTGGCCGCATCCTTCTCCCGCATGCGGCAAAGCCTGGTACATGCAATGAAATTGCTTGACGCTTGATACACCAGCTCCTGAGCCCAGGCACCGACGACCAGCAGCGACTGCCCACACTTGCCATGCAACAGCATCCTGAAAGACTGGGCAAATACGTCATCACAGAGGTGTTGGGTGAAGGTGCGATGGGCATCGTTTACAAAGGATACGACCCTGACATTGGGCGGCAGGTGGCCGTCAAAACCATCCGAAGGACGACCTCGCCTGACCAGAGTCCGGAAAATGCCCTGCTGGACCGTTTTCGCAACGAGGCACGCGCCGTCGGGCGGTTGAACCACCCGGGGATCGTGGCCATCTACGAGTTGGGCCAGTCCGGCGACATTGCTTACATTGCCATGGAGTTCGTTGATGGCCGCGACCTCTCCCAGCTTCTGAGTTCAACGCCGAAATTGCCTGAGCCAGTGGTCTTGCGCATCATGCACCAGCTACTGGATGCGCTTGAGTGTGCCCACCAGCAAGGCGTCTGGCATCGGGACATCAAGCCCGCCAATCTGATCATCACCGCAGTGGGTCAACTGAAAATCACTGACTTCGGCATCGCCCGCATTGAGTCCGCTGCGCTGACCCAGGTCACGTCAGCCATCGGGACCCCCGGCTACATGGCCCCAGAACAATACATCGGTGAAAAATTTGATCACAGGGTTGACATTTTTGCCGCTGGCGTCCTGCTCTACCGCATGCTTGCCGGCCAAGCGCCGTTTACCGGATCTGCGGAAACCGTCATGTACAGCATCATGAACAAGGATCCGGCATCGCTGGGCCAATTTATCGACAACGAAACGGCTGCGTTTTACGATCCAATCATCGCGCTCGCTTTGGCCAAGGACCCCAGCCGGCGTTTTGACCACGCGACAGGATTTCGCGAGGCCCTGCTGAGACGCAACTCGGTTGCCACGGCCTCAGCAGCTGAGACGACCATCATTGTCCAGTCGGTTCGCATCCCGCAGGTGCGCCCGACAGTCCAACTTGCCAGAGATCATTCCATAGTCAGCATCTCAACCCAACAGATGGCCCTGACCGGCTGGGACGAGCAGCTACTGGGACCGGTGCAATCTGCGTTGGCCAACATACTGGGACCGATGGCCAAGGTATTGGTGCGCCAGGCCGCCAGGAAATGCAATGACTTGAACACCCTCATCGCAACCGTCAGCCAGGATATTCCTCATGCCGCAGATCAGGCCCGGTTTCTTGCGCTTTTGCAAAATCGAGCGGCCCCGGGTACGCTGGTTTGCGGGGTTGTCCCGCCCCAGGTCGGCACCACATTGAGCACGCAAACCGTGCCGAAACCGCTGAACGCCTCACTGATTGACCATGCCCACCTGCTGATGACCCGGCACATTGGGCCAATCGCCAAAATCATCGTCAGGAAAGCTGCTGCCGACTGTAGGTCCCAGGCGGAGTTTGTAGCTTCGTTGGCCCAGGAAATTCCCGATGGGGCCAAGCGTGCCCAGTTTGTTACCGATCTTCAATCGAAAACCTGATCATGATCGGCATAGGGGCAGCCCCTCGCTGCACACCTGCCACACCACCCTGCATGCGGGTCCGCACCGGGCGGTTCGGAAGTTGAGGCCTGGCCCGGGCCCGTCCAACAAACGGTTCAGATCGTGGCTTCGCACGATCTAACCTTACTCGTTATTCCATTTCTAAATCATCCGTGTCGTTGTTGCTTCGCCTTGTCGTGCGTCAGCACTGCCTGCGGCTTCGCGCCTAGACACAAATGATT
>JFJP01037544.1_pt1 | contig 26121 bp, 34 predicted proteins | sample 431651 | NCBI WGS metagenome assembly JFJP01 (sample SAMN02602958, study PRJNA72255) | Microbial mat metagenome, whole genome shotgun sequencing project. | biome: fresh water; feature: sink hole; material: water; isolation source: purple microbial (photo- and chemosynthetic) mats found in...
AGAAAAAAAAGAATATGGCTGTTAGAATCAGATTGACCCGAAAAGGAACACGGAAAAGACCTTTTTACAGAATTGTGGCTGCGGATATCGATTGTCCGAGAGATGGAAGGTTTCTAGAGCTCTTAGGCACCTACAATCCCATGGTGAACCCGGCTGCCGTTACGTTGAAAGAGGACAGAGTAAAATACTGGCTGGGTGAAGGCGCAATCCCTTCCACAACTGTACAGAGCATATTTAAACGGCAGGGTATCAGTCAAGCCAAAGCATAAAAAGCCCTTTAATATGCCGTTCTTTGTATTCTCACGACCCCATTAAAAGGAGATTTTGATATGAAAGAGCTGATAGAATACATTGCAAAAGCATTGGTAGACAGTCCTGACCAGGTTCAGGTATCAGAAGTCGTGGGTGAGCAGACTTCGGTTCTGGAACTTAAGGTAGCAAAAGAGGATCTCGGGAAAGTAATCGGGAAGCAGGGAAGATCGGCGCGGGCTATGAGAACAATTTTAAGTGCAGCGTCCACAAAACTTAAAAAACGAACAGTTCTTGAAATTATTGAATAGATGATAAACAAAGATACTTCGTTTACCATAGGCAAGGTAACCGGAGTTCATGGTCTCAACGGCACACTCAAGGTTGCGTCTTTTGCAGAATCTGTTGATACATTCAAAAAAGGCCGACGCATTACCATAAAAGAGGAAGGAGAAGGAAAACCCTATCTCATTCTTCATGCATCTCCTCATAAACATGGAGTATTGCTCGCCCTTGAGGGAATTGAGAATCTGGACCAGGCCGAAAATCTTGTGGGAAAAGAAATCCTTGTGGATAGGGACCAACTGCCGGAACCGGGAGAGGGAACCTGGTACTGGCAGGACCTGATGGGTCTGGATGTGCATGATCATATAAAAGGATATCTGGGCAAGATTACCCATATATTCCCGACCGGTGCAAATGACGTCCTGGTCATAACAGACAATGACAGGGAAACTCTTGTACCGATGCACGAATATTTTGTTGAGTCCGTGGACATGGACAAGCAAACCGTAAAAACCACCTTGCCCGAGGATTATTGATGGACTTTACGGTATTGACCCTGTTCCCGGAACTGGTGAACGCTTTTTTTGCGCACGGGATGATTGGCAGGGGTATTGAGAGCAAGCTGATCACAGGGGATTGCATCAATATCAGGGATTTTTCAATGGACCGCCACAAGACAGTAGATGACAGGCCCTATGGCGGTAGCAGTGGTATGGTGATGAAACCGGAACCTTTACAGTCAGCGGTTTTGTGTGCAAAAAGCCGGATGCCTGAATCAAAGGTTGTATTGTTAACCCCCCAGGGAAACCGGTTCAACCAGGAAAAGGCCCTTGACTTTGCCACAAAGAAACAGGGACTTATTTTGATCTGCGGCAGGTATGAAGGAATCGATGAACGGGTTTACACCCTTCTAGTGGATGAAGAAATCTCAATCGGGGATTATGTTATGACAGGCGGAGAACTGGGGGCCATGGTGATGATGGACGCCATTGCCCGGCTGATTCCCGGAGTCCTTGGCAGTTCTGAATCTTTCTTATCGGACTCATTTATGGATGGCCGGCTGGAGCATGCACACTATACAAGACCGGAAGAATTTGACGGACAAAAGATTCCGGATGTCCTGTTATCCGGGAATCATGAAAAAATACGGTTATGGAGAAAAAAATCCTCTCTTCAGCGGACTTTTTTGAAACGACCGGATCTTTTTGAAAAAACAGCATTGACCGCTGAGGAAAAAAAGATTATCAGACAATGGTGCCGGGAGCTTGAAACCCTTGCCCGAGAATAATCTTTATGTGGTGCTGATCCATTTTCCAGTAAAAAACAAAAAAGGGTTGTCCATTGGATCGGCTCTGACAACCATTGATATGCATGACATTGCAAGGGCATCCATCACGTTTGGTGTTAAAGGGTTCTATGTTGTAACCCCTTATGAAGATCAGGCAGTGCTTGCAAGCCAGGTGATTGATCACTGGACAAAGGGGGTTGGGGGTAAGCTGAATCCATTTAGAAAGACCGCCCTTGAATTGATCCGTGTGGCCCGCACCTTTGAAGAAGCCATCAGCGGAATGGAACAGGAAAGAATGGAACCGGTGGTAACTATTGCCACTAGTGCAGTAGCCATCCCAGGTTCAATAACAACCGGAATGCTGCAGCAAAAACTTGAGAATAGAGTATCCCATGCCCTTGTTTTTGGAACGGCATGGGGATTGGCAGATGAACTGCTTGATACATGTGATTATACCCTTGCCCCTATTTTAGGAAAAGCAGATTATAATCACCTTTCTGTCAGATCTGCCGTATCAATATATTTAGACCGGATTACGAACGGCAGATAAACATTTCTATTTGCCAAAAGGAACGATCATAGGAGAAAAAAATGAGCAATATTATGGAAAGATTGGAAAGAGAACAAATGCGTCTGGATATCCCGGAATTCAGTTCAGGGGATACCATCACTGTCCATGTAAAAATCAGTGAGGGAGAAAAAGAACGTATCCAGTTATTTCAGGGTGTCGTGATCAAAAAAACCGGGGGCTTTTCAAGTGCACGGTTTACCGTTAGAAAAATATCAGGCGGCGTTGGTGTTGAAAGGATATTTCCGCTTTATTCTCCATCCATTGATAAGATAGAAGTCATCACAAAAGGGAAAGTCAGAAGATCCAAGCTTTACTATCTCAGAAATCTTCGAGGTAAAGCAGCCAGAATTAAAGAAAAACGGCCGGTCTAAAATATCTATGGTTGCGTTGATGTGGCAATTTGAGCACAATGCAAAAACCTTGGGATATAACATGATTGCAGGTATTGACGAGGCTGGCAGGGGACCCCTTGCCGGCCCTGTTGTGTCTGCCGCCGTCATCCTGCCCCATGATTTCTTATGTGAAGGGATCAATGATTCCAAAAAATTGTCTGAAAAAAAACGGGACGCGCTTTTTCCAAAAATCATGGAAACGGCCGTCGCAGTCGCTACAGGCATTGCTTCACACTATGAAATCGATGAAATCAATATTCTACGCGCCTCCCTTCTTTCCATGAAACGTGCGGTTGAAAATCTTTCAATTCTTCCGGGCTCCCCTGTTCCGGATTTTCTTTTGATAGACGGCAAATTCACACTGGATATGAATATCCATCAGTCCGCTATTATCAAAGGGGATTCCAGAAGTATTTCCATTGCTGCTGCATCCATCATTGCAAAAGTAACAAGGGATGCCATCATGAAAGAGCTCCATGAGCTTTACCCGGCCTATGGTTTTATCCGCCACAAAGGGTATCCGACAAAAGAACACAAAGAAGCTATTTTAAGACACGGCCCCTGCCCTGTTCACCGGCTGACCTTCAGAGGGGTCAAAGAGGTAATTCATGCCCGATGACCGGAAATCCCTTGGTCGGCACGGGGAATTCTCAGCCGTAAGCTTTCTTCAAGCCGGAGGGTTTAAAATCCTGGAAACCAATTTTCGGACAAAGACCGCAGAAATCGATATTATTGCAAAAGATCACGAAACACTCTGTTTTATTGAGGTCAAAACCCGCCGCAGCATTAAAAAAGGTCTGCCAAGGGAGTCAGTCACACCGGCAAAACAGAATAAAATCATCATGGGTGCCTCTTTTTATCTGAAAAAGAACAGACTGCTGGAATCAAAAATACGGTTTGATGTCATGGAGGTCTTTGAAAAAGCAGGCTGTTTTGAGTTCAACCTGATTAAAAATGCTTTCCTGACTGAATAAAATGGAGAAGACAATTCTTCCATATGGCACCTTATTCGTAGTGGCAACTCCCATAGGGAATCTTGAAGATATCACCTTTCGGGCGGTGACCATCTTAAAACAGGTGCACCTTATTGCCGCGGAAGATACCCGACATTCGAAAAAGCTTCTCACCCATTACGGCATTGAAACCCGGCTCATCTCCTGCCATGAGCACAATGAAGCCGATAAAACGCCGCTGTTCATCTCCCATTTAAAAAACGGCCTTAATATTGCCCTGATCTCCGATGCCGGCACACCAACCATCTCCGACCCCGGATATCATCTGGTTCGAGCTGCGGCAAAAGAAAAAATCTCTGTCATTCCCATCCCAGGCTGCTGTGCGGCCATGGCAGGCCTAAGTGTATCCGGGCTTCCAACGGATGCCTTTCATTTTTCAGGATTTCTGCCTAAAAAAAAAGAAAAGCTGCGACAGGCCCTTGAGCTTTTAAAAAGTCAGAAGGCCACCCTCATTTTTTATGAGTCCCCAAGACGGATAAAGAGTCTTATTGAAACTATGATTCGAATTTTCGGGGATCGCCAGGCTTGTCTTACACGGGAAATCACAAAACTCCATGAAGAATATATCCGCGGAACCTTATCTGAAATTCTTCAGCAGCTTGAAATAAAAGAATCGGTTAAAGGAGAGTGTTCCCTCTTTGTTCAGGGATGCGGATCAAAAGAGGTTGTTATGGATGACGAAATGCTTGAAAAAATTATTCTCGACAGCCTGGCATCCAGTGATCTTGGCACATCCGATCTTGCAAGGCAGATTGCCGAGGAATACCTTCTGTCAAAAAAAAAAGTATATGAAATAATCATCAAGTTGAATGAAAAATTATAGCGTTAAAAAATATGCCCATATATTCCAAATTGGGCAGAATATATACAAAAAATTGTCAGTTCATTAGGGGAAAGATGTCCGGATCATTTGAATAAAAAGGGGCTGCCTGCTGATTCAGCAGACAGCCCCTTTTATGCTATCGTACAAATATCGTCCGTTAAGACAATACTATTTTACATCTTGCTTCCTTCTGCATGGCTCTGGAGCTTAACTTCAACTTTTTCTGTCAGAGATGCATAGTATTTCCTCAGGATAACCAGAACTTCTTCGCGACCGAAATGATCCACAACCTCTTGATTGTTGGAAAGTGCGTGGCGCAGTTTGGTTCCGGAAAGAACAACTCTGTCTTCTTTTCCGTGCGGGCAATGTCTTAAGGACGCCATACCGTCACATTTAAAGCAGTAGAAAGTCCAGTCGATTTTCAGCGGCTGGCATAGCAGGGCTTTGCCCGGAGCTGCCGGAGTCGGGATGGTATCAAAAATTGTCTGTGCTTCAAACAATGTGTAGAAGTCGCCAACGCCTGCATGGTCACGACCGATGATCATTCTGTTAACGCCGTAGTTCTGACGGAAAGTCGCGTGAAGAAGGGCTTCTCTCGGGCCTGCATATCTCATGTCGAGCGGATAACCGGCATTGAGAATGTTCTCCGGAACAAAATAGCCTTTGATCAGGGCATCGATACATTCGATACGAACGTCTGCCGGAATGTCGCCCGGTTTCAGGTTACCGATGAGAGAGTGAATCAGAACGCCGTCACACACATCAATGGCGATCTTGGCAAGAATCTCATGGGATCTGTGCATGGGGTTTCTGAGCTGAAGGGCTGCAACATTGGCCCAGCCTCTCTGATCAAAAACCGCGCGGGTTTCTGCAGGAGTCAGGTAAACGCCTTTGAACTTTGTGGGGAATTCACCTTCTGAAAGCACTTTTACAGGACCGGCAAGGCAGAAATCTTTTCTGGCCATAACCATCTGGACGCCCGGATGATCTTTCATCGCTTTTTCAAAGAAGACTTCATCTTTGGATTCTTCGCCATGGCCTTTATAGACTTTTTCACATTCCCATTTTTTCTCGTCTTCGGTCATTGCAAATTTTTCTGTTATTTTCATGGTGGCAAAAACTTCACCCTTTCTTTCAAGAGCTATTTCATCACCCACCTTAATTGCATCTGCTTCGGCCTTGGAGGCATCCAGCATTACAGGAACAGGCCAGAAGGTACCGTCTGCCAGGAGGAAATCTGCACAAACGCCTTTCCAATCGGCTTTTGTCATGAAACCGTTAAGCGGGCTGAATCCACCGATACCGAGCATGATCAGATCGCCCTTTACCTGTGAAGAAATCTCGATTTTCTTAAGACCGGCTGCTTTTTTCAGTTCTGCATCACGAGCTGCGCCTTCGAGTTTACAAATTACGAGGCCTTTTCCACCATGAGGTGCTACTAATTTAGACATATTCACTATTCTCCTTGTTTATGTTTCACCTTTAATAAATGTTTACCCAACATTTATCATTCATTTTAACGAATAAAATCTTGTAAGATTTAATGATGATTGAGAAATTTGTCAAGATTTTTATTAATTTAACTGTAAAATCCCGGCAATTTCATTCATGGACACCACATTCACATCTGCCTTCAACCCCTGATTTTTAAAGGCTACAAACCATACGTTTGCACTGACGGCTGCCTGGCGGTCATATTCAGAATCCCCGATGAAAAGGATTTCATAAGGCTTTAAATGATATTTTTTCATTATCAGTAATAATTGCTCCGGATCAGGTTTTGGATTTTTTACGGTTGCAGCGGTTACAACCATTTCAAAACAGTCTTGAAGTTGAAAGTCTTCCAGCACCTTTTCCATGGTATTGGTCCGGTTGGTTGCGATTCCCCGGATATATCCCCTGGCTTTCAGGCGGATGAGAAGTTCTTTCAGGCCTGCTTCCATGACCATATAATCAATGAATTTATGGTACCCGATATGGCTGAGGTGTTCATAAACCCCGGAAAGGTCTTCCATTCCCGAAAAAAGGTATTCAATGGCTTCCTTTATGGTCATCATATGAATATTGACAAACTGTTCTTCACTCAGCACCGGCTTGTTAAAAAACGTCAGCACTTCGTCATAATATTTCCGGTTTGCAAGGGCGGTGTCAAACATAACACCATCACAATCAAATACCACAGCCTTAATCTTTAAAATATCCATCATCTGTAACTCATGTGTCCTATATTGTGTTAATCAGTCTTCTTTTTTTCAAGAAACATGACCGATACTCTTATTTCCAATGTTGGCCTGTACTCGCTGTCTGTTTTAATGATCAAATCATCATACAAATCCTCTACCTTTTCGGAACGGCATTTGATTTTGATCTGCCAGGATTTGCTTCCTTTCACAGGATGAATGAGTTTTGCCTCAATTCTGCTGTTGTTCTTCTTTTCCAGCCCAAGAATAGTAAAGGCATATTTTTCAGAAGGCGTTATAGAAACAACAGCTTCCAGGGTATCTCCAGCTTTCCCGTTAAGATAAACCGCTTGAGGACTGATTTCTGCCAGGTATTCAACCTGACCTGTGACAACCAGGTTCAGGGTGTTCTTTTGAGGATCATCGGTTTTGACCAGAATTGTTTTTGTCATGGTCTTGCCACCGTATCCCTGAGTTTTAAAACCGACGCTGATTTTTCCTTCCCCACCCGGAGGAATTTCACTGTCAAAGGAGTGCTGGTCACACCCTCAGGGAGGCGAGACTTTTTCAATCGTCAACACGGTGTCTCCCGTATTCTTTACGATAAAGGTGTGGTCGATATGGACACCTTCAGGTACAGGGTCAAATGTAAACACAGGGTTGGCAATCTCAGCCTTTTGCTGTGCAAGAGCCATAAATGGGAAGGCCAATGCAATAAGGAGAAATACCATCATGATTGTCTTTTTTTTCATCGTTCGCTCCAAAGTTTATTTTCCCTACCAGTTCAGGAAGAAATCCTGAAAAGCTGTTCATTAATCATGGAACAGATCCCTTTTTCCTGTTCTATCCTTTTTCCATCCACACTCAAGACTTTTACAGCACCCATAAGGGCATTGGTCAGAAAAATATCTGGATATGAATAAAATGCTTCACAGTCTATCTTTTTTCTTTCAATACCATAGCCCTTATCCGATAATATCGTCAATACAGATGTTAATGTCACACTGCCCAGAGAATGATCGGATTCAGGGATGATGACCGTCTTGTTTTCAACAGCAAAGAGGCTAGCTGTATTTGTTTCTGAGACAGTGCCGTCAGGGTTCAGGATAACGGCTTCATCTGCCTGATGTGACCTTGCAAATTGCCCAGCCTGATAATAATAAAAATAGTTCAGGGTTTTATGATCCGCCAGAGGGGTTTGCCTGGGGAATGGATAAGTCACAAGATCCAACCCACTTTTTCCAACCACCTCGAGTCTGTGCCGGTACTCTTTTACAAAAGCGGCCAGGACCACTTTCTTACCGCTCTCCTGTTCATCTTTAGCCATGATCAGTTTAACCGCGACCTGTTTTTCTTTAAAATTATTTTCCTTTATCAGAAGGTCAATCACATCCTCCCAGGTGATATCAGGCGCTATTTCAGAAAAAAGCGTTTCCCAGGACTTGTTCAGACGGGAAATATGTTCGTTAACCCTGAAAATAGTTCCCTTGTCCGCACGAAGAGTCTCAAAAAGACCTGCTCCATACTGAAATCCAAGGCTGGAAGCGGATATAGAGGCCTTGTCCTGATCAATGAGTTTTCCATCCAGCCAGGCCCTGGCATTTTGGACTCTATGCTTTTTTGGAGTTGCAGTTAAAGATTCCATCAAGGTTTTACCCTTATCAAGGGTTTCCTGATATTCTTTTTCAGGATCTGAATCATAAACAATCCCACCGCCCACGGAAAAATAAATTCTGTTGCCTGAAATGACGGCGGTCCGGATGGCAATGGAAAGATCCATGGTGCCATGAAAGCTGATATATCCGATGGATCCTGTATAAATGTGACGCCTCAAAGGTTCCAGCTCATCAATGATTTCCATGGAACGGATCTTGGGGCATCCGGTAATGGAGCCTCCAGGAAAAGTAGCCCGGATCAGATCGATGGATGTTTTATCCTTTTCAAGCTCTCCCTCAACAATAGATACCAGATGAAACACATTTTCATAGGATTCAAGACGCTTATGCGCTGTAACAATAACCGATCCATGACGGGTAACTCTGGACAGATCATTTCTCATCAGATCCACAATCATGGTCAGCTCGGCATTGTCTTTTATACTCTCGCACAATTTAATTCCGTTTTTCTGGTCTTCTTCCTTTGTTTTACCCCTGGCAATGGTTCCTTTGATGGGCCGTGTTTCAACATGCCGACCCGTCTGCTTAATGAACCGTTCAGGAGACGTCGAGACAATGAGATGATCCCCTGCATGGATATAAGCAAAAAATGAAGCAGGATTGCGTTTAAATAAATCCAGAAACAATGCATATCCATCCCCGGAGAAACCGGTTTCAAAACGCTGGGAAAGATTGGCCTGATAAATATCCCCGGCTTTCAGATAATCAATGATTTTTTGAACCGAAGAAATGTATTCAGCTTTGGTAAAACTCGATTTGAAACCTGAATTGTCTATGGAGAAGGATTGCCTTTGGGCCCTTGTTTTAATTTTATTAAAAAAATAGTCCTTTATTTCCCGAACCCTGCCCTTTGTTTTTTCCGGGTCATCCTGATGAGAGAGGACAGGAATACAAAGCCTTGCATTCCCTGTTTTTTTTTCCTGAATCAGGAGAATGGAAGGCGCATACAGGACAAGATCGGGAAGATAACTCTCCATGGATGTTCTTGGAAGCTTTTCAATCCGGTCTTTTAAATCATAGGAAAAATATCCGAAAAGACCGGACGAGACCGGGATATCAAGAAAAGAAGAGGGTAATCTGAATTGATTTAAAATTGCCTGAATAACAAAAAAAGGGTCTTTTTCAAGATGAATTTCCTTACCCAGGCATTTGATGCACACCATTTCTTTTCTGGTTTGAATTTCAAACCAGGGGTTTAGTGCCAGGATATGATACCGTGAACAATCCAGGTCCGACCCGGATAACAGAAGAACAGTCCCGGGTTCATCGGCAAACAATGCGGCTATTTCTTCAAATGGCCGGTCCAGTGATATTGTTTCCTGGTAAACCTCTTTGATAATGGGAAGAAATGCTATCCATTCATCCATCTTTTGACCATTCATCGTAAGAAAGGATTCATTCTCTTTTCATTACCTATGGTGGTTTCAGGTCCATGACCCGTATATACAATGGTGTCCGGCTCAAGAATCAGAAGTTTTTCCTTGATGCTGGAAATCAGGGTATCGTAGTCCCCATCACCAAGATCCGTTCTGCCGATGGAACCTGCAAACAAAGTGTCCCCGGCAAAGAGGTGCCCTTTTGTATAAAGACAGATACCCCCCTTTGAATGTCCAGGAGTATGAATCACTTTCAGTGTTATTTGACCAAAGGTAACCTCATCCCCGTCATTTAAATGAATATCGGCTGGGGGTGAATTTTCCGCAGATAAACCAAACATCATGGCAGACCGTGAAAGCTCTTTAAACATGGGCTCATCATCGGGATGGATGGCAAGCTTTGCCCCTGTCACTTCTTTCATCCGCTTATTGGCACCGACATGGTCAAAATGGCCATGGGTATTGATCAGGTATTTGACTTTCAGATCAGATTTGGCAAGCGTCATCAGAATCCGATCGGCATCATCGCCCGGATCAATCACCACTGCCTCTTTTGTAGATTCACATCCTAAAATAAAACAATTGGCCATAATAGGGCCAACTTCAAGCTTCTTTATAATCACAACACCCTCCGGATAATTTAATGGCTATTCAATCCCCTCAAGGGATTTGATTTGATCCAGGACCCCGTTGATAAAAGAACCAGAGTCTTTTGTACCGTATTTTTTTCCAATTTCCACTGCTTCATTTATAGTTACACTGGAAGGGATATCCGGGCGCTTTAAAAATTCAAAAGTGGCCATCCGCATGATATTTCTATCCACCACGGGCATCCGGGTTATCCTCCAGTTTTTCGAATATTTGTGTAACAAGGCATCAATTTCAGTTCTGTGCTCCAGAACCCCTTTGATCAGATCGAGAAAAAAAGGTTTCACATTTTCCGTAAGCAGATCTTCATTGTTAAGACAGAATGCCGCAAGATTTTCATCCGGGTCGGATTTATCCATATCAAGGAAAAAAAGTGCCTGGAGTGCAAGCTCTCTTGCCTGCCTGCGGTCACCCATAATATTATTCCGCCTTTTTCAGACTGTCGGTAAGGTTTGCCATTTCCACAGCACCCAGAGCCACATCAAACCCTTTGTTGCCAGCCTTTGTTCCTGCCCTTTCAATGGCCTGCTCGATCGTTTCCGTGGTCAGGATGCCAAACATGACGGGTATTCCGGAATCCAGGCTGACAGAGGCGATCCCTTTGGAAACTTCTGCACAGACATAATCATAATGGGTAGTGGCCCCACGGATAACAGCCCCGAGGCATATCAGGGCATCATATTTTCCCTGTTTTGCCATTTTCTGGGCAGCCAGCGGGATCTCAAAAGCACCGGGAACTTTCAGTAAAGTGATATCCTTGTCTTCTGCACCGCTTCGGATGAGTGCATCCAACGCACCCTCAATGAGCCTGCTGGTTATAAAATCATTAAACCGTGAGGCAATAATTCCAAATTTCTTTCCCCTGGCCTGTAATCCTGCTTCGATAATTTTCGGCATTTTTTTGTCCTTATCTTACATTTATCATTAAGCCTTACATGTGGAGCAGATGCCCCATCTTGGCCTGTTTACACTGCATATACCCCTTGTTATGGCAATTGACTTCCACATGGATGGGAACCTGTTCCACCACACTTAATCCATACCCTTCAAGACCGATCATTTTTTTTGGATTATTGGTCATGAGTCGCATTTTTCTGACACCCAGAGCAACCAGTATCTGGGCCCCAACCCCATAATCCCTCAAGTCTGCCTTGAACCCGAGTTTTTCATTGGCTTCCACCGTATCCATTCCCTGGTCCTGAAGTGCATAGGCTTTCAACTTGTTCACAAGGCCGATACCGCGACCTTCCTGGCGAAGATATAAAAGAACGCCGGAACCTTCCTCATCCATCATGGCCATGGCTTTATGAAGCTGATCCCGGCAGTCGCACCGGAGGGAAGAAAAAATATCCCCGGTCATGCATTCTGAATGAACTCGTACAAGAATTGCCTTGTCAGGATCAATTTTCCCCTTCACAAGGGCAACATGGGTCAGATGATCAATATCATTTTCATAGGCAATGATTTTAAATTCACCTCCAACCTTTGTGGGAATAACGGTCTGGGCGGCAATTTTCACAAAACTCTCGGTTTTAAGTCTATATTTTACAAGGTCTGCCACGGTGCAGATACCGATGCCGTGTTTTCTGGCAAAATTTTCAAGGGACGGCATCCTTGCCATGGTGCCGTCATCATCCATGATTTCACAAATCACACCGGCGGGCTTCAACCCAGCCAGACGAGCCAGATCAACAGACCCTTCCGTCTGGCCGATCCTGACCATAACCCCGCCATCCCTGGCTCTTAAGGGGAAAATATGGCCAGGTCGGGCAATGTCGGCAGGTGTTGTCTCATCGGCAACCGCCGTAAGAATGGTGGTTGCCCTGTCTGCTGCGGAAATCCCCGTGGTAACCCCTTTTTTCGCCTCGATGGAAACGGTAAAACCGGTTCCATACTGGGATGTATTGTTTCTCACCATCATCGGCAGATCCAGTCTGTCTGCGATGCGGGAATCAAGAGAAAGACAGATAAGCCCCCGGCCGTATCTGGCCATAAAATTAATGGCTTCCGGGGTGACGGCTTCTGCCGCCATGGTCAGATCCCCTTCATTTTCCCTATCTTCATCATCCACCAGGATGACCATTTTCCCTTTTCTGATTTCTTCTATGGCCTGTTCTATTGTCAAATGAGGCATAATTTCAATCCTTAAATCCTTATTCTTATAAAAATCCATTCCTTGCGAGAAGCGCTATGCTGATCTCGTTTTTTCCTTCAGTCAAGGCATCGTTTTTAGAGAAACTTTTCTTTGATATTATTTTTTTTATATATTTCCCGATCATATCGGTTTCAACATTGACCGCATCGCCCACCTTTTTGTGCCCAATGGTTGTCATATCCGCCGTATGAGGAATAATACTCACTTCAAAATCCTTATCCGTACATTGGTTGATGGTAAGGCTGATCCCTTCAACGGCAACCGATCCTTTTTCGATCATGTCTTCGGCAATCCTTGCCGAAACATCAATCTTGAAGATCAGGGCATTGCTCTTTCTTACAATTGAGGAAATAATTCCGGTTCCATCAATATGACCGGACACAAGATGCCCGTCAATCCGGTCTGAAAATTTCAAGGCCCGTTCAATGTTCACCCTCGACCCAACCGTGAGGTGTTTGAAGGTTGTGCGCTCAACCGTCTCAGGCGCCATATCCACTTTAAATCCATATTTCTCAACACTGACGGCTGTAAGGCAGGCACCATTGACTGCAATGGAATCCCCGATCTTAGTTGCCGACAGATCAAGGTCACACCCAATTGAAAGAGCTTTTCCCTCCCCTTTGGATTCGATCCGCCGAATGGTTCCAAAACTTTCAATAATTCCTGTAAACAATGGCCTTTACCTTAAATGTGGTTAACCTTCACAGATTTTGTTAAATTCCTCAAAAAACCCTTATTTCAAATATCCGCTCACAAGAATATCATTTTCAAACCGGGTAACACTCATATTTTTCAATTCAAGAGTATCCTTTATCAGTCCCGGCCCCTGACCTTCAAACAGGGGTTTTCCATCACTCCCCCCCAGAATCCGTGGCGCCATAAACAACAGCATCTTATTCACAATCCCGGCTCGTAAGGCCGCTCCAGCCACTGTGCTTCCCCCTTCGATCATCACACTTAAAAATGACATTTGCCCTAATTTAATCATAAGTTCATTTAAATCAAGCCTCTGGTGTTTAAGGGGCACATCAATGATCCGAATCCCCTTTTTTTCAAGAAAGGCTCTTTTTTCTTTTGAAGCGCCGGGGTGAGTGACAAGAATAGTTTCAGCAGTTGATTTCTGGGTCAGTACCAAGGCATTTTCGGTTATACTTAAATGCGTATCGAGAATAATTCTTGCCGGGTCCTGGGTTTCCACACCTTCAATCCTTGATGTAAGGGAGGGATTATCTGCATGCAGAGTTCCTGATCCGATTAAGATGGCATCCACTTCATGGCGGATCTGATGGACAAAGGCTCTGGATGCACCCCCTGTGATCCATTTGGAATCGCCTGTGGCGGTTGCCGTTCTACCATCCAGAGTAGAAGCGGTTTTCAGGATGACAAAAGGCTTTTTATCATTCTTGATATACCAGATAAAATCTTCAATCAGGGTTTCGGCCTCTTCTTTCAGAATACCGGATACCACTTCAATCCCGTTCTCCTCAAGATACCGGATGCCGCCACCGCTGACAAAGGGATTGGGGTCGTTGCAGCCGACCACTATATTTTTAATTTTTGAATGGATAATCTTATGCGTACAGGGAGGTGTTTTGCCAAAATGGTTGCAGGGTTCAAGGGTCACATAGAGGGTTGCACCCTCGGCATCCGATCCGGCATCATCAAGGGCTTCCACTTCGGCATGGGGAAATCCTGCTTTTTTATGATACCCTTGACCGATGATGGCCCCGTTTTTGACAACCACAGCCCCCACGCAAGGGTTTGGAGAGGTAAAGCCTTTTGCTTTTCTGGCAAGCGATAAGGCGTGTTGCATGTATTCATGATCGGTCATCGATCTTATCCAGAACAGCATCAAATTCAGCAGGCAGGCAATCTTTGGGGAGCAGTCCTTTCAGTTCTTCTATAAAATCGGCCACATCCTTGAATTCCCGATAAACCGATGCAAACCGGACATAGGCCACATCATCAATTTTTTTCAAGGCCTCAATAATTTTTTCACCCACCGCTTTTGAAGGAATTTCGCGTTCATTTTGTTCTCTCAGGCCCTGCTCAATTTCATCCACCATGGCTTCAATCTGATCCATACTGATAGCTCTTTTTTCGCAGGCCTTCATGATTCCGGTAAGGATTTTTTCCCGATTAAATTCTTCCCTGCGGCTGTCTTTTTTGACTATCATGACAGGGAGTTGTTCAAGTCGTTCATAGGTCGTAAACCGACGGATGCAGTGGAGGCATTCTCTTCGCCTCCGGATCTCAAATTCAATTTTGCCCGGACGCGAATCAATTACTTTTGTATCTCTATTTCCGCAAAATGGGCATTTCATTTTTTTTTCTCTTTTTCAGGTTCCAAGCCGGACAAGTTTTACCTTGGCATTGTCAAACATATCAAGCGTCAATGCATCTTCGTATACGTCTCTGTAATACACGGCCAGAATTCCGGCATTGATAATCATTTTTGCACAGATTGAACAGGGTTGGTTGGTGCAATAAAGAATAGAGCCATTCACGGGAATCCCATGGAAAGCCGCCTGGATAATGGCATTTTGTTCTGCGTGAACGCCACGGCACAGCTCATGTTTTTCTCCGGAAGGCACATTCAGTTTTGCCCTTAAACACCCGGTCTCCCTGCAGTGAGGGACATTGGCCGGAGCACCGTTATAGCCTGAACACAATATCCGTTTTTCCTTTACCAGAACTGCCCCGACTTTTCTCCGGATACAAGTAGATCGGCTGGAGACAAGATCACAGATTCCCATAAAATATTCATGCCAGGTAGGTCTATCTGATGATAGACCGGAAGGGAATTCCATCATGCCTGTTTCTCTTTATACAGGGGATAGTTTGCACAAAGGCTTCTGACTTTATTTTTCACGGCATCAATCCGGGATGCATCATCCAGGACATCACAAATAAAGGACCCGATTTCACGGGCAGCTTCCTCCATCATCCCCCTTGAAGTCACCAGCGGCATTCCGATACGGATTCCACTTGTAATAAAAGGGCTGCGCTTCTCATTGGGGACTGAATTCTTATTAACGGTAATCCCCGCTTTTCCAAGTCGTTCTTCAGCATCTTTTCCAGAAATCTCTTTTGTGCTTAAATCCACCAGCACCATATGGTTGTCTGTTCCGCCGGAAACAAGCTTATATCCTCTTTCCATGATTACAGCGGCAAGTACGGCTGTATTTTTCACCACCTGCCGCTGATAATTCTTAAAAGATTCGCCCATGGCCTCTTTCAACGCGACAGCCTTTGCTGCAATGACATGCATCAAAGGGCCTCCCTGGATGCCCGGAAAAATCTGACTGGATATTTTTTTTGCAAATTCTTCAGAGGACAGAATCAACCCGCCACGGGGACCCCGAAGGGTTTTATGGGTGGTGGTGGTAATCACATCGGCAAACCTGACCGGGCTTGGATGAACCCCGGCAGCCACAAGCCCTGCAATATGAGCCATGTCCACCATGAAAAGGGCGTTGACGGATTTTGCAATCTGAGAAAACCCTTTAAAATCGATGATTCTTGGATAGGCACTGGCACCAGCCACAATCATCTTTGGCTGATATTTTCTTGCAAGAGTTTCAACCTCATTTAAATCAATCATTTCGGTTTTGGGCGACAGCCCGTAATGGGCGAATTGATAGAGCTTGCCTGAAAAACTGACGGCTGCACCATGGGTGAGATGACCGCCATGGGAAAGATCCATGGCAAGGACTTTGTCTCCCGGATTCAGCAGGGCAAAGTATGCTGCCATATTGGCTCCGGAACCGGAATGAGGCTGGACATTGGCATATTCGACATTGAAAAGCCGTTTGGCCCGCTCTATGGCCAGATCTTCCACCTGGTCCACAAATTCACATCCTCCATAATATCTCCGGGCAGGATATCCTTCTGCATATTTGTTAGTCAGGATGGAGCCTTGGGCTTCCATAACCGCCTTGCTGACCGTATTTTCAGAAGCAATCAGATTCAACCCATATTCCTGGCGATCAGACTCTTGCTCGATGATCTTTGCAACCTGAGAATCCGTTTTTTCTATATATCCCATGTCATGATCCCTTTTTGCATACCCTAAAAAAACACGCCCTGATTAAACCGGTATCAATCCTTCTCCTTGTGATGCGTCAATACTTTGAATCCTTTCCAGATGGCGGCCCCCCTCAAATCCGGTGTCGAGCCAGGTTTGAACGAGTTCAAACGCCAGGATATCACCCAGAATCCGCCCCCCCAGAACAAGAATATTGGAATCATTATGGACCCGGCTCATTTTTACGGAAAAAATGTCGGAACAAAGAGCTGCCCTAACATTGCGAAAACGATTGGCCACCATGGACATGCCAAGTCCTGTGCCGCAGAGCAGGATTCCCCGTGAAAAATGACCCCGGGAAACCTCTCCTGCAACCTTCTTGCCGTACTCCACATAACTGACCGAAGCCGTACTGTGGGTTCCTGCATCTTCTATCCGGTAGCCTTTTCCCAGGAGCCAGGCTTTGATTTTTTCCTTTAATTCAAAGGCAGCGTGATCGCTTCCAATAATAATGGGCTGGCATTTATCCATATCGTTCCTGATTCCTAGGATTTACTTTTGATATAATCAATGGCATCCTGAACTGTGACCAGTTTTTCCGCATCTTCATCATCAATTTCAATATCAAAGATTTCCTCCATTGACATGATCAACTCAACAATGGTCAGGGAATCTGCACCCAGGTCTCCAATCAAAGATGCTTCCGGCTGGATATCTTCAATATCCAGTCCTGGAATTTTTTCTGCAATCACTTTTTTTATTTTTGTTTCAACAGTCATAATTTAAGACTGACTCCTTTGTTTATTCTTCGATCTCTACCGGAGGTTTCACATTTCTGTCCTTGTAGGCGCCGCATTCCGGGCATGCTGCATGGGGAAGTTTGGGTTCCTGGCATTCCGGGCATACACCGACTGTGGGTGCACTTACCTTGTAGTGTGTCCGCCTCTTTCTGCCTCTTGCTTTCGAGCTCCGCTGCTTGGGTACTGGCATTGATTTCTCCTAACTATATTATTTTATTGATTATCCATCATATGGTACCAATGGAATAAAACACACTTATTTACCCTAATTTAAAAAAAGAGTCAAGGAATTAAACCTTGTTGCCCTTATGAAAGTTTTATGATACTTAAGGGCTCGATTTTACACAACATTTATTTTTATGGAGACCCACAAATGGAACCCCCAATCAAACCCATTGTCACACGCTTTCCCCCGTCCCCGACCGGCTATCTTCACATCGGCGGAGCCAGAACAGCGCTCTTTAACTGGCTTTATGCAAGAAAAACAAAAGGCCGATTTGTCCTGAGAATCGAAGATACGGATGCAGCCAGATCCACCAGCGAATCCGTGGATGCCATACTGGAATCCCTTGAATGGCTCGGTATTGACTGGGATGAAGGCCCCTATTTCCAGACCCAGCGGTATCATATCTATAATGAATATATCGAAAAACTCATTGAATCCGGTCATGCCTATTATTGTTCCTGCACCCCGGAGGAAGTGGATGCCATGCGGGAAGAGGCAAAAGCCAAAGGACAAAAACCCATGTATAATGGGAAATGCAGGTATCTTAACCTGAAAAAAGGTGACAATACCGTGGTCCGCCTGAAAACACCGGACACAGGCGTGACCATTGTCGAAGATATTGTCAAAGGCAATACCGCTTTCCAGAATTCTGAAATCGATGATTTCATTGTTCAGCGAAGCGACGGGTCTGCCATGTATAACCTTGCCGTGGTCATTGATGATATCACCATGGGTATCAATACTATTATCCGAGGGGATGACCATTTAATCAATACGCCCAAGCAGATGCTCATCTATTCGGCCTTGAGCGCGAACATGCCGGTGTTCGGTCATGTTCCCATGGTTCTGGGTTCCGACAAGGCAAGGTTGAGCAAACGGCATGGCGCCATGTCTGTCGGGGAGTACCAGAAAATGGGATTTTTGCCCGATGCCATGATCAATTATCTGGTGAGGCTGGGTTGGTCCCATGGGGATCAGGAATTTTTCGAACGGGCTGAACTCATAGAAAAATTTGATCTTGAACATCTGGGCCGGTCGGCTTCCATGTTTGATACGGACAAGCTCATGGCATTAAACTCAAAGCATATCCAGAAAAAATCCCCGGGAGAACTGGCTGATCCCCTGATCTATCACTTGAAAGAACTGGGCATTGATGCCCAGAATGATACCTTTACCCAGGGCGTTATTCAGACCCTTCAACCCAGAAGCAAAACCCTTGTTGAAATGGCAGATGGGGCCGCTTTCTATTATAAAGATGATGTGGAATATGATAAAACTGCGGCAGATAAATTTCTAACACCTGACATCCTTTCAGTACTGAAAAAATCCGTGGAAAGGATAGAAACTCTTGAACCTTACACTCATGAAGCTCTTGAAAATGTGTTCAAACTCATCATGGAGGAAACCGGGCTAAAATTTGGTAAACTAGCCCAGCCCCTGAGGGTTGCTATCACCGGGACAACAGTCAGCCCCGGCATATTTGAAATGCTCCTGGTGCTTGGCAAAGAAAAAACAACCAGCAGGATAAAAAAAGCCATCCGATTTATTCAGGACAAGGCATAAAGAATCCCGGCATATCCGACAAAACTTGAGGAAGCGGATTTTTCAAAACTTGTGGCGTAGTCAATCTCAATAGCCTTGACTGCGCCCAGTTTTTTTACGGCTGCTACCGTGGCAGCCGCAGCCCCCGGGCAGCACATATTTTTATGGGAAAGGCCCTCGCTGATAATTTTTTCTTCTTCCATTTTTACCATGGCGTCTATGGCGGACCGGTCATTTTTATTTTTTACCCAGGCAAGGGCCTTTTCACCTGTACCGGCCGTTGTAAGCCCGAAATCCGGTCCGTAATGGGTCATGTCTGTGGACCCGATGATCCTGATCTTTCTTGACAAACCCTTTGCTTCCGCCACGGTCATGGTTCCGATGATGGATGCAAAAAAAGACGGGGCAACCCCCATGACCACTATTTTTGCTTCCGGGAAAAAATATCGGATAAAAGGATTCTGAAGCTCAAGGGTATTCTCGTCCGGAAATTTTGACGGAGGCCTTTTGCGGATGCTGATGCCTTCGCAGATTTTATCCACAAGTTCCGTATCCACCTCAATATTGCCAAAAGGGGTTTCAAGAGCGCCATGGCTCAAAATAAAAGGCTCAGACTGCTTGTGCATGTGGGCGCCGAAAAGGACAATGGTGTCCACTTTTTCATCTGATTTAAGTGAAGCAATGACTCTGCAGGCAATGGAGCCTGAATAATACCAGCCGGCATGGGGAACAATGCCGCCGATAAAAGAACCCTTCAAAGGACCTTGTTTTTCCTTTAAAAATTTTTCTATGGATGATTCACATTCACGGGCCATTGCAGGATACCATGAACCGGCAAAAGCCATTGTTTTCTTTTCCATGATTTCCCCCTTCTTTTTCTATTAGAGCCCTTTTCCCGTTTTCTCAAACACTTTGATTTTCAGCCATTCAAGCCACGGTTCATACCCTGCTTCAGTTTTAGCCGACATCTCAAATACCGGTAGCCGCGGGTGAACTTTTTTCATATTGTCCACGGCAAGATCTCTATCCACATCCAGGTAAGGTAAAAGATCAATCTTGTTTAGAATGGCCACATCGGCCACTCGGAACATCAGAGGATATTTCAAGGGTTTGTCCTCTCCCTCGGTCACGCTCAAGACCACGGCCCTTGAATCTTCACCAATGTCAAACTCTGCCGGGCAAACCAGATTCCCGATGTTTTCAACGATCAAAAGATCAATGTCTTCACATCCTATTTTTCGTGCCGAATCCATAACAAGCGGTGCTGAAAGATGGCAGTCCCCGCCGAACTGATCCGTATTGATCTGGATGACCCTGGCCCCTGTTTTAACAAGCCTGTCCGCATCGTTGGTCGTGCAGATATCACCCACGATCACCCCCACCCTTACCTTTGGCATGAGTCTCATAAGGGTTTTGAAGAGGGTTTCGGTTTTTCCGGAACCAGGAGATGACATCATGTTCAGTACAAACACGTTTTTTTCTCTAAAGAATTTCCTATTTTTTTCAGCCTCAGTTTCATTGACTTCCAGAACTCTTTTTTGAATCTTGATTTCCATGGTTCTTTTCCTTTCTGCTGTTGCCGGTCTATTGTTTATCGATCTGGGGCTGATCGACACAGGGCGTCTCTTCCAGCTCAAGGGAAATAATTTCAATCTCCCGGCCGCTGATCATTTCCACATCACCGTCCTCGCAAAACGGGCATTTAAAAACCGGCCCGGTCACCTCCCAGGATTGATCACAGGATCTACAGTGAACCCTCACGGGCACGGAATCAATTTCAAGCCGTGCATTTTCAAGAAGCGTATCCTTTGTGATGATTTCAAAACAGAAGGTGAGGCTGTGTTCCACAACGGAAGCAAGCTTTCCAATTTTAAGATGAATGATCTCCACCCTGGGGTTTTTGAGATCCTTTGGAATGGCATCGAGGGCAATCTTGACCAGTTGCTGCGCTATTCCCATTTCATGCATGATATTAAACCCTTTCCTATTCTGAAACACCCTCCCGGGGGTCATTCTGCCTTTTCACATAAAAGGCCTGCCTGAATTCAAAAAAACGGTCTGCTGCTATGGCATTCCTCATCTTTTCCATGAGATCCATATAATAATAAATATTGTGGATCGTATTCAACCGGTATGACAAAATCTCCCGTGCTTTATACAGATGCCTCAGATAGCTCCGTGAATAATGGGTGCACGTATAACAATTACATTCTGCATCCAGGGGGTTCTTGTCAAGCCTGTATTTTGCATTGGCAATGTTCAAGGTTCCCTTTGATGTAAAAAGCTGTCCATTCCTTGCATTTCGTGTGGGCATGACACAGTCGAACATATCACATCCCATGCGGGTCAGCTCCACCAGATCTTCCGGTGTGCCCACGCCCATGATATATCTGGGTTTATGGCGGGGCAGGAGCGGCAGGGTATGATCCGCCATTTCATACATGAGGGCTTTGGGCTCTCCCACACTCAGGCCGCCAATGGCAAAGCCGGGAAAATCGATCTCTGTCAACTGATCAGCGGAAAGGGAGCGAAGAGATTTAAACATCCCTCCCTGGACAATGCCGAAAAGATTATTGACAGCGCCTTTTTCCTGCCACGCGTCAAATCCTCTGTTGGCCCATCGGGTGGTCTTGTTCAAAGCCTCCATGACCTCTTTTTCGCCAGCCGGATATCCGATGCACCAATCGAGAGACATCATGATATCCGATCCCAGGGTCAGTTGAATATCAATGGCCTTTTCAGGGGAAAAAACATGGCGGGACCCGTCAATATGGGATTGAAACGCCACACCTTCATCGGAAAATTTAGCGAGCCTGGCCAGGGAAAAAAACTGATACCCGCCGGAATCGGTAAGGATGGGTTTTTTCCACCGGATAAAATCATGAAGGCCCTGCATGTGCTCGATCACGTCCATACCCGGCCGAAGATAGAGATGATAGGTATTGCCCAGGATGATCTTTGCCTTACAGTGGTCAAGATCTTCGACGCTCAAAGCCTTAACCGACCCTACGGTCCCGACGGGCATGAAAATCGGGGTGTCAATCACCCCATGGTCGGTGGTAATGCTACCAAGTCTTGCCCGGCATTGCTCAGCGCCTTTATTATCTTCAGTGGATTCTTTTTTAAGTTCAAATTTCAGCATTATTATATCACTCAATCAGCATGGCATCGCCATAACTGAAAAACCGGTAGTTTATTTTAATGGCCTCTTCATAAGCGGACAGGATCTTTTTCCGGTCATAAAAGGCCGATACCAGCATTAGAAGCGTTGACTCAGGCAGATGAAAATTGGTGATCAGGGCATCCACGCATTTAAACCGATAACCGGGATAAATAAAAAGATTGCACATCCCGGTCCCTGCCTTGACCCTGCCCGTCTCGTCGGAGACAAACTCAAGGACCCGCACACTGGTTGTGCCCACGGCCACTATCCTTCGATTTTTTTGCCGGGCCACATTAATTTTATCCGCCGTCTCTTTAGGCACGGAAAAATATTCGGAATGGATCTGGTGATCGCGGATATCCCCGGTCTTGACCGGAACAAAGGTGCCATAGCCCACATGAAGGGTCAGGGGAGCAAATTCAACCCCTTTTTCCTTAAGCTTTGACATCAGTTCTTCTGTAAAATGAAGACCCGCCGTGGGGGCGGCCACCGCACCTTCGCTGGAAGCATAAACCGTCTGATAGCTTGTCCGATCGTTTGTCGGCAAAGCTTTCTTTTCCCTCTTAATATAAGGTGGCAAGGGGGTTTCACCAAAGCGGTTTAAAAAATCGAGAAACCCGTTGGGGCAAAAGAACCGGACCAGGGACATGTTCTCCTTATCCTCAACTACCTCTGCTTCCACGCCTGCCCCAAATAAAATCATCGCCCCTTTTTTGGGTTTCCGGGACGCTTTCAAGAGGCAATCGCACTGGAAAAAACCAGTCTTTTCAAGATGGCTCATACCTGCTGCATAATCAATGATCAATACTTCTACCCGGCCGCCCGAGGCTTTTTTCCCAAAAACCCTTGCCGGAATTACCCGGGTATTGTTGATCACTAGAAGATCGTCTTTCCTTAACAATGTCGCAATATCTTTAAAGTGATAATGGGTAAGGGCTCCTGAATTTCTTTGAATATGAAGGAGTTTTGATTCGCTCCGGTTTTTACAGGGAACCTGGGCGATCTTTTCCAAGGGCAGATCATAGGAATAATCGGATCGGAGAAACATCACCGGCCTTTCATGGCAACATAAACAATGAAAAGACCTGTCAGCATAAGGAAAAACCCGAATTTTCTGAGCTTCTCGTTATCAAGACCCACCATCATGAGCACCATTTCCTTCATTTTCGAAGGGAATGCAAAGTATGGCAACCCTTCCACGATCATGACCATACCGATGACGCATAAAAAAAACTCCATATTCATCCGATCCTTTTTCTAATTCCAATAACGGCTTTAACAGACGCTATCATTTTTATAGTTTAAGCCTTTTTTATGCAATAAAAATTATATTGATTATTGAAAATATCAGGGTTATATAAAGAGGTTATTATTAAATAAGAAATGCAATACAACCACAGGAAGAGAAATTTCACATGCAGTTTGAACCGGTCATAGGTCTTGAAGTCCATGCGCAGCTCAAAACAAAAACTAAAATTTTCTGCAGTTGCTCTACTGAATTTGGGAATCCTCCCAATGCTAACACATGCCCGATCTGCACCGGCATGCCGGGAGTTCTGCCGGTTTTAAACCGGTTGGCCGTCAACTTTGCCATCAAGGCTGCCCTTGCCACCCATTGCCGGGTCAACCGGGAAAGCCGGTTTGACCGGAAAAACTATTTTTACCCGGATCTTCCCAAAGGCTACCAGATTTCCCAGTATGCCGCCCCCATTGCTGAACATGGGTTTCTTGACATTGAAACAAGCGGAGCAGGTTTAAAAAAAATTGGCATTACACGGATTCATATGGAAGAGGACGCGGGAAAACTCATCCATGATCCTGCACGGTCCAGAAGTCTGGTGGATCTCAACCGGACCGGGGTTCCCCTCATCGAAATCGTCAGCGACCCCGACATCCGGTCAGCCGAAGAAGCGGGTACCTATCTAAAAAAACTCCACAGTATCCTAAAATATATTGATGTCTGTGACGGTAATATGGAGGAAGGCAGTTTCCGTTGTGATGCCAATATATCCTTAAGACCTTCAGGCCAAAAAGAATTGGGCACCCGCACTGAGCTTAAAAACCTGAATTCCTTTAAGCATGTTGAAAAGGCCATAGACTATGAAATTGAACGTCAGACCGATGTCCTGAATGAAGGCAAATCCGTTGTCCAGGAAACACGGCTCTGGGACCCGTCAAAAAACAAAACCGTTTCCATGCGGGGCAAGGAAGAAGCCCATGACTACCGCTATTTTCCTGACCCTGACCTTGTGCCGCTCATTGTGGATGAAATATGGATCAATGAAGTTAAAAAAGAAATGCCGGAACTGCCCGATGAAAAATTAGTACGGTTTATAAAGCAATATCCCCTCTCTGATATTGATGCACAGATTTTGACCTCATCCATTGCACTTGCCGATTTTTTTGAAACGGCAGCAGCCTTTCTTAAAGACAAAAAACAGGCCGCCAACTGGATTATGACCACAGTTCTCGGCATGCTCAATGCAAAAGGCATCCCCATCACCCAATCACCTGTCAGTCCGGAAGCTGTTTCAAAATTGCTGCTTCTCGTTGAAAATAAAAAGATCAATGCCAATGCTGCCAAAATAGTATTTGACCTCATGGTTGAAACTCAAAAAGACCCGGAATTGATAGTGACCGAAAAAGGGCTCGAACAGGTATCGGATACATCAGAACTTGAATCGACCATCATGTCCGTCATCAGAGAAAACCCGGAAGAAGCTGCCGCCTACAGAGGCGGCAAAACAAAACTGTTCAGCTTTTTCATGGGACAGATCATGAAAAAAACAAACGGCAAAGCGGATCCTAAAATTATCACTCCATTATTGAAAACAAAATTAATGTAAAACGGAGCGTACCATTGAAAAAATTTTACCCTTTAAACAGAAGCTTTCTTTTCATACTGATTACCCTTCTTCTTCCCGTCTCATCCGGACTTGCAGCCGCAAACAGCCTGAAAACAGTGGCCATTATCCCCTTTGAGACCAATACTGAAAATGATCTATCCTATATGACATCCGGAATTCTGACCATGCTGGAATCGAGGCTTTCCTGGAAAAATAATGTGGCCATTGTTCAGCAATCCGTTGTAAATAAGGCCCTGTCCGGAGTTAAGGAAACTTATGAAAGCAATGCGGTTATCAAAATCGGAGAAAAAACAAAAGCCGATTATGTGATTACCGGAACTATCACAGAATTTTCCGGTGCTTACAGCATTGATACAAAAGTCTGGAATTTAAAGACAAAATCATACCTCACGTTTTACGATCAGTCCGCAACCCTTAACAAACTGATATCAAGAGTGGACATTGTTGCTGCTAAAATCAATAAAAAAATATTTGACCGGACAACAGTCTCCTATGATAAATATAAAAATGAAAAAATCATCACAGAAGAAGAGTTACGACGGATGAACCCGGAGCGGATGATGCCTGTGCGAGAGGCTGGAGAAAGGAAAAAACCCTGGTGGAAAATCTGGTGATTCTCGTTTTTGAAATCTTTTTTGTTTAAACCCAGTAAAAATACTATTTTTTCGTTGACACATGTTCCATATTATGGTTTATGATTCAAAGCATTAATCTCTAAAGAAAGGGGGGATGCCCGGAATAAATGGCTTCTGATCAATTTTTAAGGATTAGGCACAACCAAATTTTTTTGCTGCATTTAAAAGGAGTGCAACAAAAAAATCAATTTTAACTTTTTTAAGA
>JFJP01001277.1_pt1 | contig 26109 bp, 23 predicted proteins | sample 431651 | NCBI WGS metagenome assembly JFJP01 (sample SAMN02602958, study PRJNA72255) | Microbial mat metagenome, whole genome shotgun sequencing project. | biome: fresh water; feature: sink hole; material: water; isolation source: purple microbial (photo- and chemosynthetic) mats found in...
AATCCTAATTTATTGGCATAAAAATTTAGAACAGTATTAACAGGCGAAATGTCAAAAGCAATTCGTTTTGAATTTTTTTCAAAAGAAACATTAGAAAATCCACCTAAATTTAAGCAATAATCATATTCAGAAAATAAAATTCTATCGCCAATAGGCACTAAAGGAGCACCTTGACCACCTAATTGCACGTCTTGCACACGAAAATCGCAAACCACTTTTTCTTGAATTAGTAGCGCAATTTTAGAAAGATTTCCTATTTGAAGAGTAAAACCATTTTGAGGTTGATGTAAAATGGTATGTCCGTGAGAACAAACGGCATCAATGTTTTTTATTTGATGTTTGTCTATAAATGATTTAACGATATTTCCTAAAAGGTTAGTATAATTTTCATTTAATTCAATCAATTTTTCTTCAGAAAAACTTACGGCTACTTTCAGTTTGTTTAACCAATTTTCAGAATAAGAAATAGTTTCAGATTCGATGATTTGGTAATTCCACTTACCGTCTTTTATCGTAAAATCAATATGTGCTAAATCAATTCCATCTAGCGAAGTTCCTGACATTACTCCAATAATACTATATGATTCTTTAAACATATTCTAAATATACGAAAACGTTTGAAATTTTGAGTTTTAAAATGTACTTTTGACGTTCAAAAATACAATATACATTTTACAATATACATTTATACTTTAAAAGTTATGGATTTTAATCTTACCGAAGAGCATTTGATGATTCAGCAAGCGGCAAAAGATTTTGCTCAAGCCGAACTATTACCTGGAGTAATAGAAAGAGATGAACATTCTAAATTTCCAACAGAGCAAGTCAAAATGATGGCTGAACTTGGTTTTATGGGAATGATGGTCGATCCTAAATATGGTGGCGCAGGTTTGGATAGCATTTCCTACGTTTTGGCAATGACCGAAATAGCAAAAGTAGATGCTTCTGCAGCCGTAATTATGAGTGTAAATAACTCTTTGGTTTGTGCCGGAATGGAAAAATATTGCAGCGAAGAGCAAAAAATGAAGTATTTAGTGCCACTTGCCAAAGGTGAAATTATTGGTGCTTTTTGTTTGAGTGAGCCAGAAGCGGGTAGTGATGCCACTTCTCAAAAAACTACTGCCATTGATAAAGGTGATTACTATTTGTTAAACGGTACAAAAAACTGGATTACCAATGGTTCTTCAGCTTCAACCTATTTAGTAATTGCTCAAACCGATGTTGAAAAAGGGCATAAAGGAATTAATGCTTTTATTGTAGAAAAGGGTTGGGAAGGTTTTGATATTGGTCCAAAAGAGAAAAAAATGGGAATTCGCGGAAGTGATACCCATTCGTTATTATTCAACGATGTAAAAGTTCCTAAAGAAAATAGAATTGGTGAAGACGGTTTCGGATTTGCTTTCGCGATGAATGTTTTAAATGGCGGAAGAATAGGGATTGCATCGCAAGCATTAGGAATTGCAACTGGAGCTTATGAAATTGCTTTAAAATATTCTAGAGAAAGAAAAGCTTTTGGAAAAGAAATTTTTAATCACCAAGCCATAGCTTTTAAATTGGCTGATATGTATGTAAAAGTTACGGCTGCTAAATTATTAGTAATGAAAGCGGCTTGCGAAAAAGATGAAGGTAAAGATATTGCACATTCTGGAGCTATGGCAAAATTATATGCTTCAGAAATTGCTTTAGAAGTAGCCAATGAAGCTGTTCAAATTCATGGCGGAAATGGTTATGTAGCTGAATATCATGTAGAACGTATGATGCGTGATTCTAAAATTACTCAAATCTATGAAGGAACTTCTGAAATTCAACGTATTGTAATTTCGAGAGGATTGGTTTAATCTTCAATTTATTATATTTTTAAACCCTTTAAGTATTTTTCTTAAAGGTTTTTTTTTAAATATAATTTTCTTAAATGTTAAAACGGTAATAGAACACTTTTTATTTTGGTAATAATTACGTTTCTTTGTTGCTTAAAATTAATGTATCATCAAAAAGACAAAATTGCAAGTTTGTTGAGTTTTAGAATTTGAAAAACATTAAAACTATTTTTATAATTACATCTAAATTTCAAGAAAATTATTTGCTCTTATGCTAATACCATCTATTCAAAAAACACTTACTGAATTATCAGATTTACTTTCTCAATTATCGACTGCTGATTATATTAGTCAATGTCATGATTTGAGTAATGCAACAATTGGTGAACACACCCGTCATATAATTGAACTTTTTCAATGTTTAGAAAATCAATATGAAAGTGGTGTAGTAAATTATGATAGTAGAAAAAGAGATTATGCCATTCAAACGTGTACTGAAACAGCAAAATTAGCAATTGAAACTATTATAAGAAATCTAGAAAAACTCAATAAAAATTTAATTTTGCATCAAGTTATTGATGGAGAAACTCTAGAAATTGAAAGTAATTACAATCGCGAATTGCTTTATAACCTAGAACATTGTATTCATCATCAAGCTTTGATAAAAGTGGCAGTTTTGCAAAATGATGCGATTACTCTTGATCAAAATTTTGGGGTGGCTCGTTCTACAATTGAATACAGAAACCAATGTGCACAGTAAGTTTTGTTTTTTCTGACGGAAAAGTAATTTTTACACACAATCGTGATGAAAGAGTGGCTCGTCCAACTGCAATCGAACCAAAAAAATATACTGTAAATAATAAAAATATCTATTTTCCAAAAGATCAAAAAGCAGGCGGAACGTGGTATGCAGTTGCAGAAAGCGGAATTGTTCTATCATTATTAAATGGTGCCGATGAAAAGTACCAAATTAAACCAACTTATAGAAAAAGTCGTGGATTAATTGTTCTTGATTTAATAAGTTCAAATTCTCCAATAGCTGAATGGGATTCAATAGATTTATCTGATATTGAGTCATTTACAGTTGTGTTGTTTCAGGATAAAAAATTGTATCAATTGCGTTGGAATGAAGTTGAAAAAACAGTACTAAATTTAGATATAAACCAAGGTCATATTTGGTCTTCGTCCAATTTATATCCCAAGGAAATTAGGGAGCATAGAGTTGCATTATTTCAGGATTTTATTGCTTCAAATGAAATATTACCCGAAAAATTATTTCAATTTCATCGTTATTCTAAAGAAGATGACCAAGAAAACGGTTTGATTATCAATAGGAATGATGAAGTTAAAACGTTGAGTATTATACAAACTGTTATTCAAGAAAATAAAGTTGTACTTTCGTACCACGACTTGCAAAGTCAAGAGGAATTTACAAATACAATTACAACACACTAAGTTGAAACTTTTTTTTCATAAACTCTTCCGTTGGGAATATTGGCCCTTTCAAATTGTCTATATTCCTATTTATTTTTTGTGGGCTTTTTATGCTTTAAAAACCAAAACCTTATTTTTTTTTAATGCCTGTAATCCAACTATAAAAAATGGTGGATTTATGGCAGAAAGTAAAAAGGAAATTTACGATTTAATTCCGCAAAAGTATTACCCAAAAACCGTACTCATTGCAGAAAATAACGATTATGAAAAAGTAGATTTGGCTTTTCAAAAATCATCTATTCAATTTCCATTTATTGCAAAACCTGATATTGGTTTACGTGGCTCAGCAGTCAAGAAAATTCATAATTTGGAAGCATTAGAAGTGTATAATTCTAAGGCAAATTTTGATTATTTGCTTCAAGATTTAATTCCGTATGCCAATGAAGTTGGTGTTTTCTATGTTCGTTTTCCAAACGAGAATAAAGGAAAAATAACCGGAATTGTAGCCAAAGAATATGTAATTATTGAAGGTGATGGAAGTGCAACAATGGAGCAATTAATTAGGGCAAATCCACGTTATGAGTTGCAAATTGAAAATATTAAGAAAGATTTTGGAACTCGATTTAATGAAGTTTTAGAGAAAGGCAAAAAACTAAATCTTGTACCTTACGGTAATCATGCTCGTGGTGCAAAATTTATTGATGCAAGCCATTTAATTACCGATAGATTGAATGAAACAATTGACACTATGTGTCAAGAAATTCCCGAGTTTTATTTTGGAAGAATAGACATTATGTATGATTCTTGGACCGATTTAGAACAAGGAAAGAACTTTGCAGTTGTAGAAATAAACGGCGCAGGAAGTGAACCAACACATATTTACGACCCAAAACATTCGCTCTTTTTTGCATGGAAAGAATTGGCACGACATATTACCTATATGTATAAAATAAGTGTTCAAAATCATAAACGAGGATTTCCTTACTTGAGCCACAAAGAAGGAATGAAAGAATATAAATTACATTTAGAACAAAGTAATAAGATTGTAAATTTTTAATGCAAATTTTAAAGAACATATTCGTCGGATTTTTAGTCAGTTTTATTGGCTCAATTCCGCTTGGATATTTGAATATTGTGGGTTATGAAGTTTATAAAAGCTTTGGAATAAACGAAACCATTTTCTATTTATTAGGAGTTATATTCATTGAGTTTTTCGTAATTTATTTTACATTATTGTTTGCAAATAAGTTAATTGCAAATAAAAAATTAATCAAATTCATTGAAGGTTTTTCCATTGTTTTTATGTTTCTTTTGGCTTATGTTTTTTATGCAAGTGCATCAAAAGATACGACCTCTCAAACCGTTTTAGAAAAGTATGTGGGTTATTCTCCGTTTGTTGTAGGTATAATTTTGAGTGGTTTGAACTTTATTCAAATTCCGTTTTGGACAAGTTGGAATTTGTATCTTTTAAATGGAAATTACATAGAAGTTTCTAAATCAAGAAAGTATTTCTACGTTTTCGGAACTATTTTAGGAACCTTTTCGGGAATGTTGGTTTTGATTTTGTCTTTAGATTATATAACCAATCAAACCGATTTTTTAGCAAAATATTTAATGAAAATAATCATTCCTCTAGTATTTATAATTTTGGGATTGGTACAAGGATTTAAGTTTTATAAAAAGTATTCTAAATAGTTTTTTTATCTTTACCATCAAGTAAAGAAACAAATGAAATTGAAGATTATTTCATCTGTTCGCTTTTCAAGCTCGAGTCACGAACACCTAAAACGCAAATTTAAATTGTGAGTAAAAACATCATTATAACAGGAACTTCACGAGGTATTGGCTACGAATTGGCATTACAATTTGCAAAAGAAGGTTATCAAGTCTTAGCCATTTCAAGAAAAACACCTCAAGAATTAATTGACAATCCAAATATTACTTGTCTATCAATTGACATTGCAGTTGAAGACGAAATGCACATCATTGATAAATTCATAGCTTCCACTTGGAAAAAAGTAGATGTTTTAATAAACAATGCAGGATGCTTAGTCAACAAACCCTTTTCACAATTAACCCAATCTGACTTTGAAAGAGTTTATAAAGTGAACGTTTTTGGTGTTGCCAATCTAATTAGAACTTGCTTGCCTTATATGCAAAAAGCAAGTCATGTAGTTTCCATAAGTTCAATGGGCGGAATTCAAGGAAGCATGAAGTTTCCCGGATTAGCAGCTTACAGTTCTAGTAAAGGAGCAGTAATTACCCTTTCTGAATTATTAGCAGAAGAATACAAAGAACAAGGAATTGCCTTTAATGTTTTGGCACTTGGAGCCGTAAATACCGAAATGTTGCAAGAAGCATTTCCGGGTTATGAAGCACCAATTTCAGCACAAGAAATGTCCGATTATATTTTCAATTTTGCTTTGACAGGAAATAAATTTTATAACGGAAAAGTATTGCAGGTTTCTAGTTCAACGCCTTAAATATTAAATTATTTTTGTAAATTGTAACTTCATTTAAATTCTATAACTATGACCAAACTAAACGCCATTCAATTATTTGAAGATAAAAAAGTAAGAACCATTTGGGATTCTGATCAAGAAAAATGGTTTGTTTCTATTATTGATGTGATTGAAGTATTAACCGATAGTGACCGACCAAGAAAGTATTGGAGTGATTTGAAATCGAAGTTGATTAAAGAAGGAAGTGAGTTGTCCGAAAAAATCGGACAACTGAAAATGCAATCTTCTGACGGAAAGTTTTACAAAACCGATGTAGCTGACACAGAACAACTTTTTAGATTAATTCAATCTATTCCTTCACCAAAGGCAGAACCATTTAAACTATGGTTAGCCCAAATTGCCTCAGAAAGATTAGACGAAATGCAAGATCCAGAATTGACTATTGACCGAGCTTTAGAACAATATTTGCAGTTAGGATATTCTGAAAATTGGATAAATCAACGTTTAAAAAGCATTGAAATTCGTAAAGAACTCACCGATGAGTGGAAAATTAGAGGAATTAAAGAAGGGCAACAATTTGCAACTTTAACAGATATTATTTCAAAATCATGGTCGGGAAAAACCACTAAAGAATATAAAATTTTAAAAGGATTAAAAAAAGAAAATCTTCGTGATAACATGACCAACACGGAGTTAATTTTAAACATGTTAGCCGAAGCATCTACAAAAGATATTTCTCAAGCAGTTAATCCTGAAACTTTTGAAGAAAGCAAAAATGTTGCTAAGCAAGGCGGAAATGTTGCCAAAGTCGCTAGGAAAGAATTAGAAGCCAAAACAGGAAAAAAAGTTGTTTCTTCGCTCAATGCCAAATCATTATTAGATTCAAATAAGAATATTGATAAATAAATGAGTGAAGTTCTATCAAAATACCTTCCTGAACATGCTGTTGAATTGTGTTTTGAGTTAATCAAAACGAATGCGGTGCATTTAAAAATCGTTAATGAGCGACAAACACGCCATGGCGATTATCGAAAAAGACTTTCGGGCAAACATGAAATTACGGTAAATGCCAATTTGAATAAATACCGATTTTTGATAACATTAGTTCACGAAATAGCCCATTTAGAAGCCTTTGAAAAATATGGAAGAAAAATTTTACCCCATGGCATAGAATGGAAAATAACGTTTCAACGATTGATGGTTCCTTTTATTCGACCAGAGATTTTTCCACATTCGGTATTGCCTTTGGTGGCTAATCATTTTAGAAACCCCACAGCAAGTAGTGATACTGATGCAAAATTAGCATTTGCTTTAAAACAATTTGACGAAAGAAAACCCGATGTTCATTACATTCATGAAGTGCTAAACGGAGATTTATTCCGAATAAAAAATGGAAGAATTTTTCAAAAAATTGGTCTTAGAGTAAAACGATATGAATGTATTGAAGTAAAAACAGGAAGAACTTTTTTGTTTAATGCCAATGCCGAAGTAGAAATTATTAACACACCTAAGAAATGTTAGAAAAAGGCACCCTTTTATTTGAAAAAATAAAAAATAATCCAAATTTAGTAGTACTTGCAATTTTTTTTAACTGTGCCATGCTACTCGATTTTCATGATATTTACACGACAAATCGTTATTATTTAGTGCTTTTATTTGTCTCAGTTTTTCTAAATTTTCTAAATTTTAAATATTGGTACACTTCCATATTTAGTTTTTTATTCACGTTTTCCTTTTATCTTTATTACTTTCCGAGACAGGCAAATCATTCTAATTTAACACTTTTTTTCGAAATTTTTATAGCACTTATTTTTTTAAAATATTTTTTTACTTCCTCGGAAATTTCATTCAAAAAACATCAATTTACAATTAAAATAGCATTTATCTGCATCTATTTTTATGCCGGATTTCATAAGTTAAATGATGACTTTTTTAATACTCATACCAGTTGCACAAATTTTATACTACAAAATACTTTCTATTTTATTGCAGGATATAAGTTAGTCATTCCATCAATAGTGACGCTGTTTTTAGCAATTGTCACGCTATTTATTGAAATCATTTTGCCATTTGGTTTATTGTTTAGAAAAACGGAGAAATATGTTGTTATACTATGTGTTGTTTTTCATGGGTTTTTGGGGCTTTCTTTTTTTTCAGACTTTAGTTCATTAGCAGGTTTTTTATTATTGTTTTGCACCATAAATATAAACACTATTTCAAAAAAATTAGCTTTATTTGTTCGAATTTATATTGGCTTTGTACTCCTATCAATAGTAACTGAAGTTGTAGTAATAAAGTTCAAGATAATAGATAATCGATATATCTTTATTTCAAATTTGTTATTTGTAATAGGATGGTTTTCCTTTTTTTATTATTATTTAAAACACTACACTAGTGCTTTTACTTTGACTAATATATCAAGAAAAAGTATAATTTTTTGTGTGGTATTTTTGTCAATTTGGTCATTAAAAGCCTATTTTGGGTTTGGGAATTTAGCAAATTTAACCATGTTTAGTAATCTTACAACTGAAACATCTAGAAGCAACCACCTCATTATTAATACAAAGCATACCAAAGTTTTAAATTTTGAAGAAGATACTGTAAAAATAATAGCCGTATGCAAAGATTTGAAATATGAAAAATTGGAAGGTTTTCTTTTACCAATGGTTGAGTTCAAATACAAAATAAAAGAATGGACAACTTATTTTGAATCAAAAAAACTTAGTGCTACAATTATATATAAAAATGAGACTATTGTCATTGATGATTTGGAAAAATCTATTTATAATGAACAAAAATGGTACTATAAATATTTATATTACAGAAAAATTCAACCAAAGGAATCTGTAGAATGTTATTGGTAGAATTGAAATAAAAGCAGTAAATTTGGAACTTTAAGAATTTTTAACCAAATTCATATAGAGCTCTATTAGGAGTAAATATTTATTATATATAAAGCTCATTAATTTTTTGATACAATTAAAAACAATCTTCAGCTTTTTTATTTTTTTCAATATTTATGTTTAGTAACAATTAATTTGAAATCTTTTATTTTTTTAATAAGCAATTTATGAAAAATAATTATTATGCAATATTGATGGCTGGTGGTGTTGGTTCACGATTTTGGCCCCTTTCTACAACAGAGTTACCTAAACAATTTCACGATATGTTGGGTTCTGGGCATACTTTAATTCAGAAAACTTTTAGTCGTTTATCAAAATTAATTCCCGCCGAAAATATTTTTATTTTAACTAATGAATTATATAATGATTTGGTATTAGAACAATTGCCAATGGTTATGCAAGAACAAGTTTTGCTAGAACCAGCCATGCGCAATACGGCACCTTGTATTTTATATGCTTCGCTAAAAATTCAAAAAATAAATCCCAATGCCGTAATGGTTGTTGCGCCAAGCGATCATTGGATTGAAGATGAAGAGGAATTTGCAAACAACTTAAAACAATGTTTTGATTTTTGTGAAAAAGAAGATGCCTTAATGACTTTAGGAATTCAGCCTACGTTTCCAAATACAGGTTTTGGGTATATAGAATTTGATAAATTAGATCAAAATCCTATAAAAAAAGTAAATCAGTTTAGGGAAAAACCCGATTATGAAACGGCAAAATCTTTTCTTGAAGCAGGGAATTTCCTCTGGAATGGCGGAATCTTTATTTGGAGTGCAACATCAATAACTTTAGCTTTTGAAAAATTTCAACCACAAATGAATGATTTGTTCAAGCAAGGTATAGAAAGTTATAATACACCATCTGAAAAAGATTTTATAGAAAAAAATTACGCATCAGCCGAAAATGTTTCCATTGATTATGCCATTATGGAAAACGCTAAAAATGTATTTGTATTGCCAGCCACTTTTGATTGGAATGACCTTGGAACTTGGGGTCAATTGCATGAAAAAATAGATAAGGATGAAAACAATAATGGAATTATCAATGCCAAAGTTGTTTTAGAAAATGCCTCAAACAATATAATTCGTTCTGATGCCAATAAGATAATAGTTGTTGATGGATTACACGATTATATTATTGTAGATAAAGAAGGTGTTTTGTTGATTTACCCAAAATCTAAAGAGCAAGATATTAAACGAATAACAGGTTTGGCTAATAAATTGTAAGTAATTTTTTCAAAATAGCGCAACCTTTTGTATATTTTGGCATCTTACTAAAAAAAACTCAGTTTATGAAAGGTTTAAAGATTACTAAAAGTGCATTTGTATTTTTTATATTTTTTGTTCAATTTTCTTTTAGTCAATTATCCCCTTTTACATTAATAGTAACAAAAACTGATGAATCATGTACAGGAAATGGTTCCTTGAGTTTTAATGTTCAAAATACCACACTAGGAGCAACAATTGTTTATTCAATTTATTTGTTGCCAAATGTAACTACTCCGATTGCGACAACTTCCAATACAACCTTTACAGGATTGCAATCAGGTAATTATACAGTTATTGCAACTCAAACGTTGGGTAATTTATCTAACACTGCCCAACAAAGCATTCAAATAAATGATACAAGGGTTTTACTTACTTATCAAGTTTCAAGTTTGCAAACAAGTTGTGCAATTGGAACAATAGTAGCGACTGTTTTAGCAGGAAATCCAGTAACTTATGAAATAACTTCTGGACCAGTAATAAGACCACCTCAAACTTCGAATTTGTTTGCTGGATTAGGACCTGGAACCTATAATATTAGAGTTAACGATGCTTGTGGTGAAGGAGTTGTTCAGACCTATACCTTAAGTTTTACTAATCCGCCTAATCTAACTTTAGGTAACTTTATCAAAACCTGTGCATTAAATACTTGCAATACAATATCAGGTACCTTTTTAGTAACGGCTGATTTAAATACTTCAATAAGATATCCGCTTACAATTCAAACTACAACATTTCCATCTTCTGGTGGTGCTCCAATTATTCAAAGTCAAACTTTGAGTTCTGGAAGTTCTAATAGTCAATTAGTGTCTTTAATTGTTCCTTTTTTTCATGCTCAAAATTATACTTTTAATATACAAGTAACTGATGCTTGTGGCAACATTTATTCTAACAATGCTATTCCAATTTTTGGGCAACTTAGTGCTAATTCACAGCAATTGTATGCCAATTGCATTACTGGAATAGAAGTTTTACTTTGTGATTTTTTACCGCCTTATACATCAAGTTTTATTTCAGCTCCTGCTGGTTTTAATCCTACACTTTTTAATAGTAACCATCCTGGGCCATTTAATTCAAGTGTTTTAGTTTATAGTTCAAACAGTATAAATTATTTACCTGTTGGTAACTACACTATTCAGATTGTTGATGCTTGCGGAAGAACAGTACAAACTCAGGTTTCAATAGTAGCTGTTTTACCAGGATTTGAAGTTGTGCCAGTTCCTGATTCATGTGCTGGTGAAGCAATTGTTAGAATACCAAATGGCGGTCCATTAGTTACGTCTGTTATAATGACGAGCGGACCTTCCTTACAATGTTTCTTTTAATATAAACTCAGGTGTTTTTACAATGCAGTTACCTTCTGGAACTTATAATTTTACAGGGACTGATGTGTGTGGTAATAGTTTTCAATATGAAATAATAATTTTGCCAAGAGTGGTATCAATGACAGCAGCTGGAAATAGTTTTCCCGGTTGCACTTCTAATGATGGAATTATAACGGTTACAAGTGCTGGAGGGACAATATCCTCAATTAGAATTACTAGTGCCCCAACTACATTGAATCAATCATTACCTTATTTGGTTCCTTTATCCAATCCAAATAGCATGTATGTTCAGATAACTAATTTACCTGCAGGAAATTATACTTTAGCGGTAACAGATAATTGTAATCAGGTATACACTTTAACAGCTACTATTTCTAATGTGGTTTCTAATGATCCATTAGTGTTATTGGATAGAAAAGGTTGTGGAGCAGGCTTTGATTCTATAGGATTAATAAGTCCAAATGGGCCACTTCAAGTAGTAACCATTATTGCTGCACCAACAGCATTTCCATTTTCTCTACCTTATAATGTTAGTTTTAATATTGCTACCAATGGCATATTTTATATGAATTCTTTACCTGAAGGTACTTATACTTTTTACTCCAAAGATATTTGTAATGTAGAAAGAACAGAAACTAGGTTATTAACTGGATACCATACAACTACTGAGGACATTCAGCTTGTTTCAAATTGTGGCTCGTTTGATTTGGTGTTAAATTATAATGATAATAGTGCTTATTTATCTCAGTTTTGGTTGCAAAAATACAATCCTATTTCTGGGCAATGGGTTCATCCAATAACGGGTTTAGCTTATGTAACTAATACAATGCCAAGTTCTAGTAATTCCATAAATTTAATAAATAATACAACAAATTTAAATATTGCTGCTTTAGGTCAATTTAGAATTTTGAAAACTTATGAATATTTTTCGAATGGGAGTCCAAGTTTGTTAAAATGTATAGAAAACATAAGAAGTTTTGAATATAATGGTGGGTTGCAAATAACAGCAGCTTATGCGCTACCTTGCGTCAATCAAGGGACACAAATTATAATTGTTGCTAATGGGATTCCACCTTTGGTCTATAGAATAACTTCAAAAGACGGTTTGCCTTTTTTAGTTAATAACGGTACTTCAAATATTTTTTCTGGACTCCAACCCGGAATTTATAATTTTCAAGTTCAAGACACTTGTGGTAATATTGTTAATCGACTTTTTGATATAACAACTTTACCAGAGCCTTCAATATCAGCCAGTAATTTATGTCAAGGTCAATCAGGCCAGTTGTCAGTTCAGGCATTTTCTTTTTTAAATTATCAATGGTGGAAAGGAACAAATACGACTACTATTTTAAGTACGACTAATGTTTTAACATTCAATCCATTTAATACAACTACAGCAGCAGGAACTTATTATGTTAGAATTTATTCAACAATTCCAGGTTCGTGTGTTGATAGAATTTTATCCTACACAATTCCTTTGAGTACAACTCCCAACGCTGGTTTAGATGGAAATTTGGTGCTTTGCGGAACAACAAATTCAGTTAATTTATTTACATTATTGAATGGAGCTTATGATACAGGAGGTGTTTGGCAAGAAATAACAACTAGTGCAATGTTGTCAGGAAATAACTGGTTACCTGTTGGCATACCTTATGGAGTTTATAATTTTAAATATACGGTTTCAGGATTTTGTAATGCTATAGATGAATCTTTTGTATCAATTACTTTTAATCCTATTCCGATGGATCCAATTGTAGATGTTGATTCTAATTATTGTAGTGGTGATAACATTCAGTTTTTTACAGAAACCATTCCAAATGCAACTTATCAATGGACTGGGCCTAATGGTTTTACAGCTGCTACACAGAATTTGGTTTTTAACGATAGTACCACAATTTTATCTGGGAATTATACGGTTACAGCTAATTTAAATGGATGTACCTCATCTACAACTAAAACAATTTTGGTAAAACCTATTCCTCAATTTACTATTGAAGCTAATTGTATTAATAATAATTTCACAATTACTGCAATACCTGCTAATGGAGCATTTTCAAGTTCTGATACTTTCTTGTGGTCAGGTCCAGATGGTTTTACTAGTAGTATAAATCCAATCCAAATTTCAAATAAACCAAAAGGAACTTATTCTGTTGTTATTACAAATATTGATGGATGTAGCACGTCTCAATCAGTGGAAGTTTTAAGTACATTATGTACTATTCCAAATGGGGTATCTCCAAATGGTGATGGTCTTAATGACTCTTTTGATTTGTCAGGATTTACAGGAATTCGTGAGATAAAGATTTTTAATCGCTATGGGATGGTTGTATATGAACAAGAAAATTATATTGACCAATGGCATGGACAACAAAAGAATAGTGACAAATTATTGCCAGACGGAACTTATTATTATTTGATTAATTTTGAAAATAGCGAACCAAAAACAGGTTGGGTTTATTTGGTAAGAGCGTACTAAACTATTCTTCCTTATTCTGTGCTTTTCTAATTTTTTTAAACAAATTAGAAGAATAAACAAAATCAACTATAGCTTCATTGTCTGTTTTGAAAATGTCTTTTTTAGTTCCTTCCCAAGCTAGAATTCCATTTTTAAGAAAAATGATTTTATCTCCAATCTCCATAACAGAGTTCATATCGTGAGTATTTACAACTGTGGTAATATTAAATTCAACAGTAATTTCATGAATCAAATTGTCAATTACAATAGCCGTTTTTGGATCTAAACCCGAGTTGGGTTCGTCACAAAAAAGATACCTTGGATTATTTACAATTGCACGTGCAATTGCTACTCTTTTTTGCATTCCACCTGAAATTTCTGATGGTTTTTTATGATTGGCATTGATTAAATTTACTCTATCAATTACAGTATTTACTCGTTCTCTAATTTCTTCAGGAGATTTTGCAGTAAACATTTTTAACGGAAAACCAATATTCTCTTCAACCGTCATGCTATCAAACAAAGCACTTCCTTGAAAAACCATTCCAATTTCTGTTCTCAAGGCACGTTTTTCATCGGCAGAAAGTTCTGAATAAATTCTTCCATCAAAAGAAATCGTACCAACATCAGGAGTAAAAATTCCTAATAATGATTTTAATAAAACCGTTTTACCAGAACCACTCTGACCAATAATTAAATTAGTTTTTCCAGCATCAAAAGTTGCCGAAATTCCTTTCAAAACTTTAGATTCTCCAAAAGATTTTTCTACGTTTTTTACTTCTATCATCGGTTAATTAGTTAAAAGTAATTGAGTTAAAATATAATTTACCAAAATGATTACCACAGATGTCCAAACAAACGAAACGGTACTTGCTTTACCAACTTCTAACGCTCCGCCTTTCATATAATAACCATGAAAAGAAGGAATAGTAGCTAAAATCATCGCAAAAACAACTGTTTTTATAAACGCATACGTAATATGAAAGGGAATAAATTCGGTTTGTAAACCACTAATAAATTCATTGCTTGATACAAATCCACCATAAACACCAGCCATCCAGCCACCAAGCACACCAAGAAACATTGCTATTCCAATTACAAATGGATATAATAAAAGCGCGATTATTTTAGGAAAAACTAGATAATTTAATGAATTGACGCCCATTACTTCTAAAGCATCAATCTGCTCAGTAACTCGCATTGTTCCTATACTTGAAGTGATAAACGAACCCATTTTTCCTGCCATGATTATGGAAATAAAAGTAGGAGCAAACTCTAAAATCACCGATTGTCTTGTAGCAAAACCAATAAGATATTTCGGAATCAAAGGATTAGTTAAGTTCAACGCCGTTTGAATAGAAACAACACCTCCAACGAAAAAGGAAATAAAAGCAACAATCCCAAGGGAATCAATTACTAAATCATCTATTTCTTTAAAAATTAAGCCTCTCATCACCGACCATTTTGTTGGTTTATTGAAGACTTCTTTCAGCATTAAAAAATACTTGCCTATTTGCGTTAAATAACGAATTAACATCATAGTTTTTAAATATAGTCAAAAATAGTTATAAGTTGTGAGTTTTGTGTTATCTATTAAGTTTTTTTTGGGCGTTACCCGCCGCGGCGGGTCGGGCTATCCGTTACAATCTTTTATTCCATTGCATTCCATAAAAGGATTTTCACTACTATCCCTAACGCAAACCCCAATAAAAAAGAAACTAATTTATTTAAAACACCTTTTCTTTCATCTTCTGAAGTCTGTAATTGCGAATAAATTTAGCTTGTTCTTCAGTAACCAAAAGTGGCTTTTTTGAAGATTTTGCTTTCCAAAAACCTTTTATATAATCTATAAAAAGCAAAGGTTTTTTCTTCATCATCGCCAATTTTAAAGAAGCAATAGAAGTAATCCAAAATCCGTAACCTAGAGAATAAAAGGCTTCGCCTTGTTTGTAGCGAGCTGTTTTGTTGTAGTTGGCGCCTGTTGGTTTTAAATGTTTTACATGTAAACTTTCATCGGTAACCACTTTCCAATTGTAGAATTTACAAAGTAATTCATCAACAGTATCCCAGCCCATTTCTGGTTTTAATCCGCCAATTTGTTTGAAAGTTTCTTTTCTGTAGGCTTTTAATGCACCGCGAATATGGTCTTTATCAGTTAGGTTTTCTAAAATCCATTCGCCATTTTTTTCAATGTAGCAAAAACCACCAGCCATACCAATTTGGTTATCTGATTGAAAATGTTTAATAATTGTTTCAAAATAATTGTTCGGAAAAATCAAATCAGCATCTGCTTTTACAATAAAATCGTAGTTTTTATCTAACGTTTCTAATCCTTTTTGAAACGCTTTAATAACTTTACTTCCTGGCAAATGAATGGCATCTGAAGTTTTAGTGACCAAAGAAATAAAAGAATATTTTGAAACAAATGAATTAACAACTGTTTCAGTATTATCGGTAGAATTATCATTGACTACCACAATTTTAGTAGGTAAAACAGTTTGTTCAACCAAGGACTGAAGTGTCAAAGAAATCAAAGCTTCTTCGTTGTGTGATGGAATGACGATGTAATATTTCATTTTTAAATTCCAATTTTTTAAATTCCAAATTCCAACTTATAAGAATGAAATTTTGGAATTTGGGATTTATTTTTTGGGATTTCTTACCGCACAAACAATATAATATCTAGGAGTAAAATACCGTAACAAAGGTCTGAAACCAAGTTTTTTTACAGGATGCGTAAATTTTTCTCGAGCTGTGATTTTCCAACCTGTTTTTTCAAGAAGCCAATCCAACTGCCAATCTTCAAATTCGTGATAATGTCTGTCCCACATATCGGTTTTGCTTCTATAAGCTGGCGAAAACCATAAACGTAGCGGAATGGAAATCAACAATTTATCACATTTTACATTTTGCAAAACCGTATAAGGATTTAGTAAATGTTCAAATATTTCAAAAGCTGTAAAAACCGTATAAGTTTCGTTCTGTAAAGCCGTTTGGTCGTTGTCTACATCTTCACCTTTGGTGTTTTTTACAGTATATCCATTCTTTTCCATAATTTTAGAAAACGGATTGGGAACTCCTAAATCAAAGATGATTTCAGAAGGAGCAACGTGCTTTTGTAAAAATTCTAAAGTGTGCTTAAAGCGTTTATTGGGAAATGTTTTTTCGTACATAATCAAAGATGATTTCAGAAGGAGCAACGTGCTTTTGTAAAAATTCTAAAGTGTGCTTAAAGCGTTTATTGGGAAATGTTTTTTCGTACATTGTAAAATTACATTAAAATGCAAAATTACAAAGATTTATTCACAATAAAGCTATCTAGATATTTTATAAATTAACGATAAAAACTCGGCTGTTTTTTCAGATGAAACAGGAAGTTCGGCATCGTTTGTCAAGATAATCCAGCCGCCATTTGACTTGTCATACTTTTTAATATTAGAAGTATTTATAAGGTATGATTTGTGAATTCTGAAAAATAAATTCGAATGTTTCAAACCTTCTTCGAAATTTTTGATAGAACGACTAACAACCAATTTGTTTCCATCTTGTAAATATAATTCAGAATACGAATTGTCTGCTTTTATATACAATATTGATTGTGGTTCGATAAAATGTAAGTGACTTCCTTCTGGAACCGCAATTTTATTAATCTTACTTTCGGTCACGATGCTTTTTAATGTTGCAAAAGAGTCTGTTTTATAATTTTTAGTTGTTTTATCGTACCGTTCAATAGCTTGCTTTACGTCTTCTTTACTTATTGGTTTTAATAAATAATCTATGGCTGCAATTTTTAATGCATCTATAGCATAATGATTGTAAGCAGTGGTATATATTATTGAAAAATTGACCTGGTCTTCTTCGAAAAAATCAAGAATTTCTAATCCGCTAAAGTGAGGCATTTCAATATCCAGGAAGATAAAGTCAGGTTTATGTTTCAAAATAGATTTTACTCCAGTAGGCAAATCATCACAAATATCGAGTATATCAATTTCAGGAAAATTATTTTCTAGAATACTTTGCAACAACATTTGTGCTCTCTTTTCGTCTTCTATAATAATGGTTTTATATGGTTTCATACTCAAGATTCATGGTTATTATAATTTCTGTTCCCTTCGAAACATCTTTATCTATTAATTCATTGGTTTCTATTGCAATAATAAAGCTGTTTCTATTTATTATTTCCAATCGTTCTAAGGTTGCTTTGGTTGCAAACGAAGCGCTTTTTGTTTTACTTTTTCTATTAATTTCGTTTGCTTTTTTTAATCCAATTCCGTTATCAACGATTGTAATTTTTAATTTATCGTTTTCGATTTCTGCAAAATGTAAGGACAATTTTTTTTTACCATTTTTATGTGATAATCCATGAAGAATAGCATTTTCAATATAAGGCTGCAAGATCATGGTTGGTATTATTGCTTTTTCTAGTTGTTTAGAGCTGCAACTTACTTTAAATTCAAAATCATTTAGTCTAATTTTTTGAAGTTCAAGATAGAGTTTTTGCATTTTTATTTCCTCGTCTATAGTAATGTTATTTTTGTCGGTCATTTCAAGGATTAATCGGGTTAACTTTGAAAAATTATCTAGATAGGACGTTGCCTCTTCGGTTTCGTTGGTAGCAATAAATGATTGAATTGTATTTAAAGCATTGAAGAAAAAGTGCGGATTCATTTGTGCTTTAATTAATTTTAATCGGTTTTCGTTCAAATTATTTTCTAGTGTAATTTTTTCAATTTCTAAATTTTTTTTCTTTGAAAGTGTGTTTATTCTTCTTTTGTAAAAAAGCAAAAAAGTAGTAAAAGCTAATACTACTAGCAGGAAAAGAAACCAAATTTGTAGCCAAAAAGGCTTATCAATAGTAAATACAATTTTTTGTAGCGTTGCATCTTTATCAGCCAATTTTAAAGAAATAGTATACGTGTCTGGCGAAAGTGACGATAATTGTAATGAATTGGCATTTAGCGGTAAAACTTTCCAATCACTGTCATTAATTTTGTACAAGACAGCATTTTGTATGGATGAAAAATCAACTTTAGAGAAGACAATTTCTATGGTGTTTTCATCAAAGTTAAATTTTTTGTTTGAGGAAATTTCAAAGCTTTTACCGTTTACAGACAATTTTTCTAAAATTAATTTTACAGTACGATTAGTACTTTGATTTTGATTTTTTTTGATCTTTATTAATGATTTACCTAGTAAACAATAAAATGAGTATTCGTCTGCATCAAAATCTACTATTTTTTCTGAAACATCAATAGGAAGTAATTCAAAATTATTTTGTTTCCATTGGTATACTTTATTGGTTGCTATTAAAAACAGTTCATTTTTAATTTTTTTTAAATACGAAATTTTTTCGAAGGCATCAGAAAAAAGGGTAATGGTATTATTATTCAAAGTGTATATTTTTTCATCTGATGAAATAAGTAAAACTTTACTGTCAATACTTGTAATTGATTTTATAAAAAGTGGTTTTTTTTGAAATAGTAGTTCTTTAATCGTATTGTTTTCAAAAATAGATAATCCATTATTTGTTGCAAATAGTACTTTTTTAGTTGTAGGGATGTGGTAACAGAATTTACCTCGTAAGTTTTTAAGTACTGGATAAAAATTTGATGTGTAACCAAAAGAATCAAATTCGCTTTTTGTACTATGTTTTATGCTAATGTTTTTAAAGCCAACTAAACCGGTTGCCGCAAAAGCAATTTCGTTTTTGTTTAAAATACTGATTGATTTTACCGCAAACGTTAAATGAGAAATAATTTCGAAATTTTTATTGGTTTGATAAAACCCATCGGCTACAATAAAATTATAATCAGGATGAGAGGTGTTTAATAAACTAATTTCGTTAGTTGCTTTAAAATTTATTTTTTGTAGGTTAGTAAACAGTGAATCGGTACGGTATAATTCGCCATATTCATTTCCAATAATAATTTGGCCTTTGTGATAATTAATTCGAAGTGGTTTATAGTTGCTTAAATCTAAAGATAAATCATCAAAATTTTTAATTTTAAAAATGCCATCGTTGTGCGTACCAATCCATGCCGTTTCGTCTTTATCTATTAGTATTGCGGTGACGCTAAGTTTTTTCAAAAAATGATTTTCAATTTTTCCATCATCATTTAGAATTAGTAAGCCATCTGTAGTACAAATCCAAAATTTATTTTTTAAGAAGTAAATATTTTGAATTGTAGCATTTATTTTTACGTCAAATATTTTTTGTACTGAACTGTTTTTTAATACATAAAAATTTGGATTGACATTACTTTTATCTGCTATGTAAATTGTATTGTTGGCTGCGAAATATATAGGCGAAACAATTTTTTCTTCTTTTAATTCAATAGTTGATATTTTGTTATCATCGACCATTTTCAATGATTTATTTCCATTTAAAAGTACTGTTTTTTGATCTATGGCTGTAAGATAAGAGTAGGATTCGGTATTTTCTAAAATGCGTCTTTTATTTTGCAAGGTTTTGAGATTTAAGATCTCAATTCCATTTTTAAAAGCGAAAATCAGCTCATTTTTTGTGATAATATAGTTTACGAATCCGACTGGTTTTTCTTGCTTAATTTTTTTTATACTGTCGTTTTCAATATATTGTAAAAAGCCATCAAAAGTTTCGTACCATACTCTATTGTAAATATCTATTTTTAAATGAGAACCAACTTTGCTACTCAGGTTTTTACTTTTAAATTCTTTAAAATTTGCACCATCATATCTAGTTACGCCTTCGTTTGTAGCAATGAAAACAAAACCATTTTTATCCTGAATAATATCGTATATAGTATTAGAGGGTAGTCCGTTTACAGAAGTCAAATTTTGTCTATAGACATCTTGCGCACTACTTGTGCACGCAAATAAAAGTAAAGAATAAACTATAAATCGACTTATGTTCAAAAGAAATGATTTTTTTACAAAAGTAAAAGTAATAAACTTTTTGACAGCATAAGTTCTCAAACTCAAATAGGGGTTTCTCAAGTTATAAAGAATGTGCTGTACATAATAGCAGTTTATTTGCGTAAAATTAAAAACTACTTTTTATGAAAACAAAATTACTTTTTTTAGCGGTCTTTTTGTGCCAGATTTCTATTGCGCAAGTTTCCAACGCTAACTTGGTTGCGTATTATTCATTTGATAATACTTTAGTAAATGCTGGCCCTGGGGGAAGCACTTACAATTTATCTTACTTTGGAACAGGAACAAATCCAACTTATTTAGCCACCGGTGGAGTAACTGGTGGATCAATAAATAATCCGGGTTGTTTTGAGTTTAACACTACAATTACATTACAAAACTCAGAATTTTTTAATCTGTTGGCTTCAACTAATCCAAATCAAAGTCTATCAGTTAGTTATTGGGTATATAACAACCAAGCACAAGGTATAAATTCCATTAGAACACATTTTGAAGCATTTGGTTCTATGTTTGCAAGAGGCGGTTTAGGTTGGGGAGTTAGTACACAAAACGGGAATTTTAATACAACTTCTGCTAATCTTGCGTTTACTTCAGGCGTTTGGGATCATATTACATTAGTATTTGACGCTTCTCAGCGAAGATTATTAATGTATGTTAATGGGAATGCTGCGAGTCAAGTTATAACAACTGCTAATTCCATTTTTAAATATAATAACAAATTTGTTATTGGTGGTGGTACAGATGGAAGTGGAGAAAACTCTTTAACAAAAGCGCTTTCTGGAAGAATAGATGAAATGTATGTTTTTAATAGAGCTTTACTACCAACTGAGGTATCAGCACTTTACAACAAACAAGTTCCAGCACCTAATTGCCCTACCACAAACTATACAGCTACGTTGCAATCTCAAATAGATGTATTAGCAGGATGTACCACATTCAACGGAAATTTAACTATTAATGCGCCAACCGCAACTTATCTGAATGCTTTGTCTAGTTTAACAACGGTGAACGGAAATTTTGTTATTGCCAATGGCACTAGTTTTACTAACCTAGAAGGTCTCTCAAATTTAACCACTGTAACTGGCAATTTCATTATTGGTGGAGCTTCTATATCCAATTTAAACCAACTGACTAGTTTAACTTCTGTTGGTGGTATTGTATTAAACGGAAATAATTTTTTAACAGATATTCAAACCCTGAGTAATATTTCGGGTTCTTTAACAGGAAATATTACGATAATCAATAATCAAAATTTAACCAATTTAAACGGTCTTCAAAATATTTCGCAAGCGGCAAGTTTAAATGTCACTAATAATGCTTCTTTACAAAGTATTAATGGATTAAGTGGCTTAACCACACTAACAAATAGTTTTAGTAACACACTTACCATAGAGACAAATCCTTTATTGGCGTCACTAAATGGATTAAATAATTTAGTTAATTTACCTAACAATGGAGGCGTAAGAATACTAACAAACAATTCTTTATCAGATATTAGTGCTTTAGCAACGATTTCAAATCTTGCTTATTTAGAGATTACAAACAATCCTAACCTAAGTACTTGTGCCATTGCTCCTGTATGTAATTTACTTAACGTTAATAATTCAAATGCTTTTATCTCGGGTAATGGAACTAATTGTTCTTCAAAACCAGTTTTACAAAATATTTGTGCTACTCTATCATCATCAGACTTTGAATTAGAGTCTAACTTAAAAATTTATCCTAATCCATTCAACTCTCAAATTACATTTGATTTTGGAAACTCTTATGAAAATGTAACAGTTCTAATTCATGACATCACAGGAAAACAACTGTATAAAAATTCGTTTTCAGGAAATCAACTTGTTGTTAACAATTTAGGCAATTTGCCTTTAGGAATTTATGTTGCAAATTTAACTACTGAAAACGGTATTTCGATAACCAAAAAAATTGTAAAATAAATAATAGTTTTTTCTAAAGCTGGATTGTAGAGATTTTCACCGATCCAGCTTTTAATCTAGTTAACTCATGAAAGTATATACAATAGTAATAGCAATTAGTTTTCTTTTTTTGTCTTGCAAGAAGGAAAAAACGGCATCCAATGAAATTTCAAACCAAAACAAGTTTGAAAAAGATTGGTCATTATTCCAAGATGCAGTGGTAAACAAAACGGAATTCGATTGGAATGCTTTTATTGAAATTGAAGGTCAATTGGGAGAAGATTACATGTATTTATTCCAAAGTCAAGAAGCAATAGAAGTAATAAAAAAAACTAAATACGAAGACTTATACGATGCCACGCTTTTCAACGAACCCATCAAACAGTTAACCATTGGTACTTTTGAAGAGTTTAGCCAACCCGAAGGCAACGTATTCTATTTAAAAGAAACCGATCGTGGATTAAAATTAATTGGTTTCGAATCACTTTAAACTAATCACAAAAATTAAAAATTATGAGAAAAATTAATGCAACAACTTACCTATTAATGGTTTGTTTTCTGTTAGGAAATATTCAATTTTCTAACGCACAATTACTAAAAAAACTGAAAGAATCTGCCACAGGAAAAACAGAGTCAACAAGCAGTTCAAAAGGTGGTTCAAATATGATTGGTGCATCAGAAATTAACGATGAATTTACAGCTGATGAATATGGCTTGAACGGTATTTATTATGCACAAACTAAGAAAGGAATTTCTAAAAACAAATTCGAATTTGAACTTTGTAAAGACAAAAGTAAAGCCAAAGGAGCAGATGGAATGCCAGCGTGTATTTCTTTTAAATATGAAATACCAGAATCAAATTCAACCATTTGGAGAAATACCGTTCATAATGATGGTTACGCTCATCCTGAAAGTTTTTTAAGAACGAAACGTTTGTATTTTAGTGGACAAGGTTATGGTGATTTATTCCAAATTGAGCCAGGTGTTATCTTTATGTCAGCATCTAACTGGAAAGGTGTAATTATTGGTACTGAACCATCGTTTAAAAAAGAAGATTTTAACTTAAAAGATTATATTAACAGTGGAAGTTTTTATGTGAAAAATAAAGAAGATTTAAAAGATTGGACCTATTCCGAGGTAATTGAAGAAAAAGTTAAAAATGCCATGACGGAAGCTATGGAAACTATCAACAGTATTTACTCTGAAGTAGAAGGAAGGAGAAATGCTAATAACGAAATGCCGTCAATGGGTAAATTAAACACTAAATTCATTCAAGATAGAGCCTTAAAAACCTATAAAGAAAAATATGATCCTATCAATAAAGGATGGACAGCCGATTATATGTATGTGCATGGAAATGAATGGGTGAACAAAAAGAAATATTTACCAAATGGACAACAAGTAGAATCACACAGAGAATTGCATGTGGTAATTGTTAGAAAAAATCCACAAGGTCAATGCAAAGCCGATTTAATGTATTACGTAGAAATTTTTGAAAATGGAAAGTACAATGAGGCAAACGGAAAAATAAGTGGACCAGTTTCGTATATGGGTATGCCGGGAGGCTATTTACCGTGCGAAAAAACAACAGCATTCAAGTCTAAATTAGCAAGATAAGTTTAAGTTTAAGTGGTAGTTTTTTTTAACCCAGTCTATGTCTTTTCTAGGCTGGTTTTTTTTCTTTTACATCTTATAAACAATTGCATTGATATTCATTCCGGCGCCAACTGAGGCAAACATGATTACGTCACCTGTATGAATTGCTTGATTTTCAATTTCGCCTTTAATTAATGAATCATACAAAGTTGGAACGGTGGCAACACTAGAGTTTCCTAATTTATGAATGCTCATTGGCATAATTCCTGCGGGCACTTCTTTATCATATAATTTGTAAAAACGTTGAATGATGGCTTCATCCATTTTTTCATTTGCTTGGTGAATCAATACTTTTTTCACCTGACTGATATCAATTCCAGTTTTATCAAGGCATTCTTTCATTGCTTTTGGCACATTACTTAACGCAAATTCGTATATTTTGCGACCATGCATTTTGATGTAACGAACATCTGTGTCGTGTGTTTTATTATAAGAATTACCGAAAAATAAATAATTAGCCTCTTCAAAGGTATACGTAGCTGATTCGTGTCCCAAAACTCCTTCGTTTTCACCTTCAACAGCTTCAATAATTGTTGCGCCAGCGCCATCAGAATAAATCATCGAATCCCTATCGTGCGGATCAGTTACTCTTGATAAGGTTTCAGCACCAATTACCAAGCATTTTTTAGCCATTCCAGCTTTAATAAAAGCAGTGGCTTGAATAACGCCTTCAACCCATCCAGGACAACCAAAAAGCATATCATAAGCAACACATTTTGGATTTTGAATTCGTAAATTATGTTTTGTTTTAGAAGCTAAACTTGGTAACATATCACCTTGTATGGCGCCATTTTTCACATCTCCAAAATTATGAGCAAAGATTATATAATCTAAAGTTTCAGGATCGATATTGGCATTTTCAATAGCTTTTTTTGCTGCAATTGTAGCAATATCTGATGTCAATAAATCATCAGAAGCATATCGACGTTCTTCGATTCCGGTAATTCCGTAAAATTTTTCTGTAATCACCTCATTAGAAAGCGGAAATGGTGTTCCATCTTCGTTCAAGAAAACATGATTTGAAAAGTCTTTATTGGTTACTATTTCTGTTGGAATATAACTTCCAGAACCTGTTATTTTTATGTTCATTTTTTTCAAGAAAACATGATTTGAAAAGTCTTTATTGGTTACTATTTCTGTTGGAATATAACTTCCAGAACCTGTTATTTTTATGTTCATTTTTTACAAATTATAAAACTAAATTACTATTAAAAAGCTTTGCTTGTATTGAAACAATTGTTAATGTGGAATAAATTACGAATTAAACAAAGAATGATAGGTAAAATTATTGATGTCGTAATTATTCCGCTTTCTGCTGAGCGATTTTTATTTGCATTATTGTTGAGAGGTTGTGTGCCATATTTTTCATTCGTTCGCAATTAAAACCTTCAAAATTTTTGTTGATGGCAGCTTCAAAATGAGTTAACCAAATTTCAAACAATTCTTTTGATAAATAAGATTTCATATTGACATCCAAATGAATTTGAGTCAGATTATTAAAATATCCACCCGTACCAAAAATAGCTTGCGACCAAAAAGTTACTAAAATTGGCAAATGTTCTTCGATTTTTATCTTTACAACATCGGTAAAAATGTAACTAATTTTAGTATCAGCCAATAATCTTTTGTAAAAATCATCTACAATTATATGTAGGTCGTCTTGATTTTGAACGTCATTCATTTCTTAAAAATTTTAAAGTGCAAAGTTATATGATTCTAATTTCAATAGAATGACTTATGTCATTTTTATAAAAAAATCCCAAACTCCTATTTGGAATTTGGGATTTACACTTTTGGAATTTATCTTTTACATATACGCCTCTATTGGAGCACAGCTACAAACTAAATTTCTATCGCCATAAGCATCATCTACACGACGAACGCTAGGCCAAAATTTATTTTCAGCAATGTAGTCTAATGGATAAGCTGCTTGTTCTCTTGTATATGGGAAATTCCAA
>JFJP01039060.1_pt1 | contig 26107 bp, 26 predicted proteins | sample 431651 | NCBI WGS metagenome assembly JFJP01 (sample SAMN02602958, study PRJNA72255) | Microbial mat metagenome, whole genome shotgun sequencing project. | biome: fresh water; feature: sink hole; material: water; isolation source: purple microbial (photo- and chemosynthetic) mats found in...
TTATAATTATACCGGTCGCTAAAATATCGGTTTGGGCGCAGTACTATTTTATTGCGCGAATAATCGAAAGTAATGGTAAATCGGCGGAATATCTCGCCTCCCATACTGCCGTCTCTGTTATCGAACAGCGAGCGCAAATTGGTCGAAACCGAATCGGGGAAGGAAGCGGTAACAGCTTTTAGCTTAAAATTGCCCAGTTCAATCGAGGAAACTCTGCCGCGGTGTCCGGTAATTTCGCCATTTAAACCCAAACCCAAGTACGAAGCTATTTTTTTAGTAGGAACCAAATTCATGGTTTGTCCGTTATCGAGCAGCCAAATCGCATCGCTGGCTCCGGTGTCGCACAATATTTTGGCTTTGTGCGAAAAACCGCTTTCTCCGGTTATGGTGCTATAAATATAGGGTTTTCCGCTATTTAATTCCATATCGATAACCGATACCGAACGCGTGTTTTTTTTGGGGATTTTATGCTTTTTCGGGTCTATAATATATACCTTTTTGTTGGCATAATCTATTTTAACAACAAACTGACTAAATATATCGTAGCCAATTATTCCGTGAATACGCACACCCATTTTCGCCGATAAATTGAATACGTTTTGCATTAATATATGTAGGGTTTGCTTGTTTCCGGTTACACCGGGCAGCTTTATAGTATTTCCGTTTGAAACCAGCGCATCAATTGCATCGCCGCTGCCCAAACCCAAAATTTTTACCTGTCTGGCATAATTTATATCTACAGTGTCTTGCTCATCGAGTTCAGTTATCATGGTGGTTTTTAGTCCGGTATCTAATATAAACCGCATGGTATCCGAATTATTCACCAAAACCGGAATAACAATTAAGTTACTTATTAAATCGAACGAAAAGCTTACCGTGCTGTTTCGCTTACTGTCGAAGGTAAAAACTCCCGAATCGTATTGTGGTATTTGTCCGTTAATTTGGGAACAATAGCATACACTTAAACTGAAGTAAACAGTTAATAAACATTTATATTTCAAGCTAATAAACAATTTCATAATTCTTTTTTTTCAATTTCACAGCTGCAATTTTTCACGCCTTTAAAAATAATCTATTTTTTGAATTCAATATACAAACAATTTAATATGTTTAACTGAACAGCATGCTTTAATGAAGAAACGCAAAAAACGTTTTAAAAATTTCTTATATTTGCACGTATTATAATTGCCTTATGCAAACATAAGGCGTAACCCGATAAACATTATTTCGATGAAAAAGAACCTGTTTTTTTCGATAAAAATGCTAACTGTAGCGCTAATAGCAACCGCATTTTTATTAAACTCGTGCAAAAGTTCAAAAAACAAAGCTACCAAAGAGGTAATTAATACCGAGCTTAATTCGACCTTCAACATTAATCTGGCTTCGAACCCAAGTACCGGATATACTTGGTTTATAAGTAAATTCGATTCTACAGCATTAAATTTAACCGAGCGAGTTTATACATCAGACCCAAACCCTAATAAAATGGTTGGGGTAGGCGGAACCGAGGCTTTAATTTTTAAAGCGGCAAAAAAAGGGAAGTATACCTTGGAGTTTGTATATAAAAGAGCAAGTGATGCCACAGGAACCGATACCCGAAAAGTAACGGTAAAAGTTAAATAGCTTATTGGCTTTATATCGGTCTGACCGGAAGAAAACTACAGAAGTTTTTTTTTGGTCAGACCGATTTTTTTTAATTAACTGAATTAACCCAATTGACTGAATAGAACGAATTAACAAATTAGCTAATATTCAAGTTCCTTGGTACATGGTACTTCGTACTTGATACAATTATTTATTCAAAATTTCCCTATACGTTCTTAGCCAATTCGTACAATTTTATTTCTTCTTCTGTTTCCGGAACAATTTCTAATCCGTGCGGTTTTGGTTTCGTATTTTCATCAACATGAATAAAGGTAATAAAACCTTCAACATATAAAACCTCGGGCTGATTGCCCAAATACACCTTAGTATACACTCGCAGGCTGCTTTTGCCGGTAAAAACTACCCTGCTTTCGAAACAAATGGTTTGCCCCGGGCGAACCGGATGCAAAAACGACATGCCATGAATTTTTAAACAAATAATGTTTTTAGCCGGCAATAAACTTGATGCGGCAACAAAGCCCGATTCAACAAACCATTCGGCACTTCTGCCGGCATATAAGGTACCGTGATGATTTAAATCTTCGCTTTTTACTAAGCGATAGGTCGAAAAACTTCTCATTGGTTTAATTTTTAGTTGGTGCAAAATTAACTTACGCGGTTGAACCAAATCCTGCTTTTTATCAGTAAAAAGAATGATTTTTGCTGTTTATTTCTAACTCGCAAAGCATTTCTTTTCAAAATAAAGATTTTTGATGTTTGGTAATTTTAATACTTTTGTTCGGTAATATGTTGAGTTTGCACTAAAACTTGCAACTGTATAACCGGTTGTGTTTTTGGCAATTTAATTTAGCACAGTTAAACTATTGACTAATAACCTTATTATCCATGAATTCAGCAGTAATATTTTTAATTATAGTACTTTATTTCGGTCTGTTATTTTTAGTTGCCTACCTTACATCGAGGCGTTCGAACTCCGAAACTTTTTATGTGGGCAATAAACAATCGCCGTGGTTTGTAGTGGCTTTTGGTATGATAGGTGCTTCGCTCTCGGGGGTTACGTTTATGTCGGTTCCGGGTTGGGTAGGCACTACGCAATTTACCTACATGATGATAGTAGTCGGTTATTTAATTGGTTATGCAGTAGTTGCCCTGGTTTTATTGCCTCTGTATTATCGGTTAAATCTTACTTCAATATATACGTATTTGCATCAGCGTTTTGGGTTTTGGTCGTATAAAACCGGAGCGTTTTTCTTTCTGTTATCGCGAGCTATCGGTGCTTCGTTCCGCATGTTTATTGTAATTAATGTATTGCAAATTTTCATTTTTGATGCTTGGAATGTTCCGTTTTGGGTTACGGTGCTGCTGTTTTTGGTACTGGTTATTATTTATACCTACCAAGGCGGTATAAAAACCATTGTTTGGACCGATACTTTTCAAACTGTTTTTATGCTCTTGGCGGTAGTGTTGTCAATTTGGTTTATAGCCAAAGATTTAAATGTTTCAATTTTGTCGCTTATTAAGGAAGTTTCAAATTCCGAAGTGTCGAACATGGTGGTAACCGATTGGAGCGCAAAGAACTTTTTTCTGAAACAAATTCTTAGCGGTATGTTTATAACCATAACCATGACCGGTTTAGACCAAGAAATGATGCAGAAAAATTTGAGTTGTCGCAACCTTCGCGAAGCACAAAAAAACATGTTTACCTTTAGCTTTATACTGGTTTTCGTAAATTTAATGTTTTTGTTTTTGGGTGCAATTTTATTAATTTATTCCAAAACAAAAGGTATTTCGGTACCCGGCACTACCGACGATTTGTTCCCGACCATAGCACTTAATTATTTGACGCCGGCTGCCGGGGTGGTATTCATGATTGGTTTGGTATCGGCAGCATTCCCAAGTGCCGATGGCGCACTTACCTCGTTGACCACTTCTTTTTGCGTCGATTTTTTGGGGTTGAACAACAAACCAAATTTATCGGAAGCCAAAAAGCGCAATATTCGGTACATAGTGCATTTTAGTTTTGCTGCCCTGTTGCTTCTTATTATAGTAATATATAAAGCCATAAACGACCAAGCTATTATTAGCAAAGTATTTACTGTAGCCGGTTATACCTACGGCCCGCTATTAGGCTTATATAGTTTTGGTTTGTTTTTGAAACGCAAAGTAAACGATAAGTTTGTGCCGTTAGTTGCCGTTCTTTCGCCAATAATTTGCTACGTAGTAAATATGTATTCCGAAGTTTTGTTCAACGGCTACAAATTTGGTTTCGAAATATTGATTCTGAACGGTGCCATTACATTTATTGGGTTGCTTTTAATAAGCAGCCGGGCTGAAAATACGGTAATTTGAGCGGATATTAGACAAGCTTGGCACGCTTGTCACGTAACGTTTGTGACGGATTGCTTAACACTACGGTGCAGCCCTTACCGAATATAATTGAACAAACTATGCTAATTAACTAAGGTCTTAGCCTTTAGCATAAATAATTATACAATTTTATCGTACATTATACGCTGTGAAATTTTTAAATTTCCTCATTCTACACGGTAATCTATTTTACTTCTTCCTAAAAAGTTTTCATTCAAGCTATTTTTTGAATTTTATTCGCCCAACACCTATATTCCATTCTAAATAATCGGGGAAGAAACCTTCTACCATTTTCAAGTTTACCCCCACGTACATGTTTTTGAACACATAGTATCTTATTCCGGTTCTGCCATATAGCCAACCCGATTTGTCGGTTAAATTTCGTTTAAAAATATAAATGGCAGGTTGTATAAAAGCAGCTGCTCGGTGCATGCTTATTTCGTACGATGGAAATATGCTGGCGTGAAACTGATAGGAAAAACCGGGCGAATGTGTAATAATATGTTCATTGAGCCAATAAAACGATAAATTTGATGCCGAATTAAAGGTAGCGTTTAAGCCAATACCAAATTTGCCTTTGCGCGAAAAGTTTTTATAAACCGCCGCAGTAGCACCGAATAATGAAAAATAGCGACCATTGTATTTGTCGTTAAATCCGGCATCGGGCAGGTTTATGAGTACGTTTTTTATACCGCTCAAAACTGAAATTTCAAATTCGTAATCCGGTTTAAATTCTTCCAATTCGATAGCAGTTGCTTGCTTTAGTTTTTGTTTCGAATCGAAAAATATGCTTAGTTTTGGTGTAAAGGTAGTAATCCCGTGGTTTGGTTGTTTTAAACCACCGTTGGAATAATGAGTTGAACTGATTCCGGCTTGCAGGCGCGTGTTGGCGTTTAATTTATATTCGGTACTTAACGAAAAATCCAAAAATACCGAAGCCGGCATTCCAAACGACATATTCCATGGGTTTGCCGGCGAATAATATTTCCAATTATAGGCAAGCCCTACCCCAAACTCGAATACGGCAGCTTGTTTTTTAAACAACACAACCGGAATATCAATAAAACCAAAAGCTGCATACGGATAACCCAATTCGGTTTTGTTATGCAAATTTGCAGCATAAGCACCAAAGCCAAAACCGGGGTTGTTATAAATTTGTTGCCATGCTTTTTTGCCCGATGTACCAAAACTCATTCGGGCATAAACCCCTTCGTAAAACCACATTGGCTCTCTGTTGGCATTGCGTCCGCGAACAAATGCGCTTGTGGGTAAAATTATGCCGGGCTGTGCACCCAAACTAAAAGAAAACTTTGGTATTTCGGTTGAATATGCGGCAATGGTTGATTGCGAAAATGCTGCATTACTGCAAAATAAAAACACTACAAAATACACATAATTTGTCCAATTGCATTTTAAGCTTGGTCTTAGTTTTAGTAGCATTCAATAATTAGTTTTCAATTTTTAAAAGCGCTAAACATTGGTTGGCAATTTCGGAAGGTTGAATAATTGCAAAACATTCCCAACTGTTTTTATAGCAAGCTTTGTTGCCAAAAACCGAACACGGGCGGCAAGTAACTTCTTGTAAATTGGCTTGTATTGCATTTTGTTCATATTCATACCCCATTGCACCAAAGCCGGTTGCCGGGTGGGTTGCTCCCCATACCGAAACAGTGGGTATACCGCAAAGCCTTGCCAAATGCATATTTGCCGAATCCATAGCAATAAATGCATCGCATTGCGACATAAGCGCCATTTCTTCCGGAATTTTAAGTTTACTTACTGCCGAAATTACTCGGTCGGAAAGTGCGGTAAGATTTTCTGTTTGTGCTTCTTCTTTTTTACCGCCACCAAAAACAATAATAGTAACCGGTTTTTGTAGCAGTAATTTAATTACTTCTTGCATTAAAAACAGCGGGTATGTTTTTTCTTTAGTTGAAGCAAAAGGCGCAATTCCAATCCAAATTTCGTTTTTTTCGCCCGTGAATTCGTGCACTTTTGCCTCATTTTTTAGGGCAACCACCGGATAGGTAATTTCTGAAAGATTAATTGCAAAACCGGCTTTGGCAAAGGCTAATGCATATCTTTCGGTAGCATGTTGTAAAGGTTTAATTTGCTTGCTTTTAACCAAGTTTTTCTTTTCGTTTCGCCCTTTATCGAAAACAACACTTTTAACCCCAAATAAGCTGAATAAAATGCGCAATATTTTAGTTCTCAGTACATCGTGTACATCAATAACCCTATCCGGATTTACTTGTTTCCGAATAAGAATGAATAAGCGTATTAAGCCTGCAAACCCCTTGTGTTTACCTGCAAAATCGGGCGTAACAAAGCTAATGTTTTCGATTCCGGCAAAAACTTCGGTAAATTTTGGGCGTGTAAGCAGGGTGAAATTGGTTTCGGGGTAGGTTAAGGCAGCGGCCTTAAGTACCGGAACCGTAAGGGCTACATCGCCCATGGCGGAAAGGCGAATAATAAGTACGTTTTTTTTCATAGTAAAGTAAAAGCCTAAAAAAACAGAAGCTGCCTAAAGATTCAAAAGACACTGCTTTTAATCGTAGTATCTGTTGTATATTGGCTCTGACAGAGTTTTAAAACTCTGTCAGAGCTTACTGTGCATTCAGCTACTTCTATTTCAGTATTAATTTTTGCGCAAAAACGGATTTAATTCCGGGTCGTTGTACATTTTCATTTGCTTGTAAGTATGCACTTTGCATTTTCCGGTGGCTATTTCGCTAAGCAGTTGGTCTAAAGCAAACGACAAATCGGAATATTGCTGATTAAGAATGCCTAATTTAAACAAACATTTTGCTTTTACCGTATCGGAAGCGCCTTCGCGAACCGATTCTTTTTGCATGTGATAAAGTTTGATGTTCAAAATTGAAAGCCTGTCGATAACCCAAGCTGCCGATTCGGTATTAACACGGTAACCCGGCACCAATTCAACGTTTTTATATTCGGCAAAAATCATGTCGTCAATTTGCTCAACGGTATCGGTTCGCTCTTGGTTCCGAACATCAATTTCTCGCTTAATTTTTACCGCTTTTGCCGGTTCAATGGTTTCTTCTCTAATTATATCTTCTAAATTCCATTGTATGTTATCAATTCTGTTTTTTCTGAATAATAAGAATTCTATTGAACCTTCGGCATACGGAATTTTTCCGGAAGGGTATAATTCGCCCGAAGTGTAATAATCTTGAATACTTTCTTTAAAAATTTTGTTAAATAATTGGCTGTTCATGATGTTCAAATTTTGTTTGCTGCGAAATTATATATTTATGCACAAAGTGCGAAATAATTAACGAAATCAGCTTATATTTATTCTTTTGCACCTGATTGAAGGTTCGCAATAGTAAGTATTGCTTCGTTCTTTGGGTTTGCGCGGCAGCATAGCATCGAGCAGAATACCAACCAAGTATTTTGTTTGTTTTAGGTTGAAGAAAAAGGCATCCAAATTTCGCAAAAAAGCAATAACTTAGCGCCCAATTAAAGTTGCAATAAAAATGATGAAGGGTGTAATTATAAGGTCTACCGGAAGTTGGTATTCGGTTCGCTCCGAAGGCGATGTGTTTGAATGCCGAATTAGAGGCAAATTCAGGCTTACCGATATTAAAACCACCAACCCGCTGGCAGTGGGCGATGTGGTGCATTTCGAATTCGACGAAAAAGATCAAACCGGGGTAATTAATAAAATTGAGGAACGGCAGAATTATATTATCCGAAAATCGATTAATTTATCGAAACAAGCGCATATTATTGCCGCCAATATCGATACCGCTTTTCTGCTAGCAACCCTTGCCGACCCGGAAACGAATATTATTTTTATCGACCGTTTTTTGGTTAGCGCACAAGCCTATAAAATACCCACAATTATTGTTTTTAATAAATACGATTTATATTCCGAATCACAAATAGCCTACATGCACGAACTCTTTTCGTTGTACGAAAAAATTGGTTACCCTTGCATTGCCGTTTCGGCTGCTACCGGCTATAATTTAGAAGCGCTAAAGCAACTTATGCACCAAAAAGTAAGCGTGTTTTCGGGCAATTCCGGAGTTGGGAAATCGACTTTAATTAATGCCTTAGAACCGGGATTAAACTTGAAAACCGGAATCATTTCCGATGCCCACTCGAAAGGAAAGCATACCACCACCTTTGCCGAAATGCACCAACTTTCGTTCGGTGCCGAAATTATTGATACTCCCGGAATAAAAGGACTGGGAGTGGTAGATATGGAAGAAGTAAATATTTCGATTTATTTTCCTGAAATGTTGAAAACTTTATCGGACTGCAAATATTATAATTGCACCCACACGCACGAGCCGACTTGTGCGGTTAAAAGCCAGGTAGAAAGCGGTTTAATAGCACCATCGCGCTATGCAAGCTACCTTAGTATTTTAGACGACAGCGACGAAACAAAATACAGACAATAGTATAAAGTAATTTATTTTTATATATTTGCACAAACATTTGTAAAAATAACAATGCTAATTGCATTTGCCATATTGTTTCTGGTATTTTTGGGAGCTTTTGTAGTAAAAAACAGAACGCTGCCCGGCAGTACGTTTGTTATTCTGAAACCTAAAGAGGAAGACGAAAAACACGAACTTAGCCCCAATGTAAAAACGCTAATTAATTTGGCGCCCGAAAACGACGAGTTTACCGATGTTGCCATTAAGCGCAAAGCAGCCGCTGTGTCGAGCAAAGCAAATCCGAAACCACCCATAAAACAGCCCGACAAACCGCAGGTAGAGGACCCGTTGACAAAAAAATCGGTTAATTTTTCGTCGGACGAATTGTTTAAAAATGCCGGCAAACTTATACCGGCAACCGATGAAACCGGTTTGGCAGAACAATCGGAACTGTTAAGCAAAGAAGCCGCTACCCTTAAAAAATCGGACTTAAACGAAGCCATTTCGTTGCTTACAGAGTCTATTCGTATTTCGCCGTTTATAAATTGGGACGACCGTTTTAAATTGGCACATTACATGCACCTTAACGGGCAAATAACCGAGGCTTACGAAATTTATAACCGGTTGCTCGAAAGCTTAGACCCCAACAATATTTTATTGTATAATGCTGCAATTGCCAATATTACCGAAAAAATTTGCACCCGTAAATATAAAGATAAAGAATATAAAGAATACCTATTCTACTATACCTATTGGTTTTATAATTATGTACTTGCCTTGGCTTGCAGGGGGCATATCGACGAACTTTCGCAAATGTTGCGCGAAAAAAACAAGTTGCAATTTTTAGCCCCAACCAAGGTCGAAGGCGCATTCAAATACCTTAACCGCGAAAATGCCAAAGATATTTTCGGATTCTATATTTCGATGTACCTTTCTAAATACAAAAACCAACTTTTTTTAATGGCTCGAAAAAGTTACAGCACCGAAATAATGGCAAACCGCTTGGAAGGAAATGTACTGCCCGAAACTATTAATCGGTTGCTATACAAAGACGAAGAATTTATGACCGGCTACCGCCAAGTAAATAACAACGACTTCATAGCTTTTTATAACGAAAAGCTAAATCCGCTGCTCACCGGAACAGGCAAAAATATTCGTACATCGCATTAAATTTGGGCGTTTGTATACAAATATTATGTTTTTTATTAGATTTGCAGGAAATACAAAACCAAAATTCGCTATATTATATTAGAATTAAGCAAATTAATATTTGTCCGTTTTAGTTCTAATATATATAGATGAATGTTTCGTAAAAATGATTCTTCATTCAAAAAAAAACAATTATGGCGTATATCGAATGGGACTCTTCGCTGGAATTAGGTGTTCATACAATTGATAATCAGCATAAAGAATTAATAAAATTAATAAACGAATTCCATGAAGGAATAAGTAAAAAAGAGCCAAAAGAAACCATGCAGAAACTCTTGAAAGGATTGCAAACGTATACGGTTTATCATTTTAGTTTCGAAGAAAACTTATTAAAAAGACACGACAAGCAAGCGCTTTTTATTCATAAAATGGAGCATACGAACTTTATTAACAAAGTTCAAGATTATGCTGAAAGGGTTAATTCCGGAAAAATGCTGCTTTCTGTTGAAGTTACCGGCTTTTTAAAAGAGTGGCTCCGAAATCATATTAAAGTTACCGACAAATCGCATACTCGATTTTTTAAAGCATAGATATTGTTTTTATAAAACCCAAATTTATACCCTATGGCTTACTTTGATTGGAACGATTCAATGAAACTTGGCATTTCTGCCATTGACGACCAGCACAAAAAAATGGTTGACATGATTGATGAATTTTACACCGCACTTAAAAACGGTGCCGGAAACGAGAGCATTCAGAAACTTATTAAAGGGATGAACGATTATACCGTTTTTCATTTTAGCTACGAAGAAAAATTATTGAAGGAAAAAGGCTATCCGGTTTTCGATTCGCATAAAGAAGACCACGACCGATTTATTGCAAAAGTAAAAGATTTTGAATCGCGTTTTAATACCGGCAAACTGCTTTTAACCATCGAAGTTACTTCGTTTTTGAAAGACTGGTGGAGCAACCACATTCAAAAATCCGACCGTGCATATGTAGAGCATTTGGCAAATAGCAAATAAAAATACCAATTTCATTCAACTGTTAATTTAATTAATTGTACTTTCATAATTAACTTATAATAATGCTTTTCTATTCTTTTTTGAATTGATGTAATGCTAAGTTCTTGTACGTTTAATAGCGATATGCAGTTTATTTGAATAGTAAATACTATAGGATATTGCTAAATGCGTGTTCAGAATTTTTCTTTAAAACTGCATTTTTTACATAAGGGTTCAATAGCTGTTCCTGACGAAAACCCATTATAAATGGCAGTAGCTCGGCGATCGGAAATAATTTCGCTAAATGGTTTTTCAAAAATATTACCCAAATTCATAACTCCTTCGCCATCCAAACAACAAGGTACAACCGTACCATCTGCCAATATGCCGGCATGTGTTCGTAAAGCATGGCAAAAGCCGGTTTCACTTTCGGTAGTATTTTGCATACTTGGCCATTCAAATTGTGGTTCGAAATTTAGGTATAAGCGCTCACGAATTTTTATGCCTTTTCCGGGGTTGTATTTTTCTTCTATTGGTAGTAAATTGTATGCTTTCTCAATTTCTGAAAGTACAATTTTGTTTTTTGCTTGTTGCAACTCCGGTTGGTAAATGCCATGTAAATTCCATAGCCGGTACGAAATTATAGTTTCCGACGAAAGTTGAAGTCTATTGGCAAAATTAAAAATGGTTTCGAAATAAGGTATTTTGCTAAACGCCGCCAGATTTTGATTATAGCTGTGTAACGAAAAATTTATTTGCCGCAACGCTGATTTTTCCAATAACTTATGCCCAACTTTGTTAAGCAATGTTCCGGTGGTGGTTATATTTACTTTTATTTCGTGAAGTGCTGCCAAATCTAATATCTCATCAATTTTGGGGTGTAAAAGCGGTTCGCCTTTTACATGCAAATACACATAATCGGCGAACGGCTTTATGGCAATAAAAACCTGTTCAACTTGAAGCAAACTCATAAATACACCGGTTCGTTCCGATGTTGGACAAAATTCGCAATTCAAATTGCAAACATTTGTAATTTCAACATATATTTTCTTAAACTTTTTCAATAGAATGAATTGTTAACTTCATGTTATTCAAATGAACCGCTTTTTAATTTGTTATGAATTAATCGAAAGCTTGATTTGTTCCAACTTTTGTTTTTTGAACATTCAGCACTCCACTTTTAACCATATATGTATTGTCGTACATTACAAATGCAACTATTTCGCAATTATTAATATTATATTCGGGTTGAATTGTAAACGAAAACGTTTTTTGATAAGGTGTTTCCTTTTTAATTTGAGTGGCAGGAATTACATCGCCAAATATATCGGTGGCTGTTTTTCTTAATACGTGGTTGTGTTCAAAATCGGCAATTGGATTGCCTCGTTGGTACCAAGGCGACGTGGGATCGTTATTATAATAATTAACTTGAGCCAAAACTACCTTATTTTCAAGCAAGCAAACAACCAAATTTAGAGGAGCTGTCAAAGCTATTTCGAAACCAACTTTTACGGTAACATTTACGGTAGAGCCGGTTACACTGTTTTCAATTGCCAAACCCAATAACGGTTTTTTCTGCAATTCCGAGTCGAATGTGCTATTGTTTTCCGACCATTTAAAACTTCGGTTTACCATAACCGTTGGAAATCCGGTTACGTTAAATTCTGAGCGCAACAATGCTTCTTTATTGAAAACCAACTCATCGCCGTTATGTATGGCTACAGCCACCATTTTTTTGTTCGTAGCATAAAACGCATCGAGCTTATATGCTATTCGCGGACAATAACCGCACCATGCTCCTGTATAGTCTTCGGCAAGTACTTTTTTGGTGTAAGTCGGCACTTCGGGCAAGGCATTTACGATTAAAGCAGCAGAGCTTATGTTTTCGTACTTGGCATAAAAGCTTAGCTCGCCGGTTTTGGTGGGTTTGTAACTTGCTTCGTTTAGCTTTTCTGAACCCAAATAAATGTCGACCATGTCGGTTACATCATTTTTTTTCTCATCGGTAACCTTTAATACAATGGTATTTGTTCCATTAACAAGAATTTCGGTTGTTGAAGCGGTAATTGTAAGGTTAGCAGGACTAAAACCCGATTGCGTATCTTCGCAAGCAGTAGAACTAATGATGCAGCATACAAACAAAATAAAAGTAAAATTTTTCATAAAATAAGCAGTTTTAAAATGGTTTTTATAATTGCGCTAATTTAACCCATTATTTTTCCGGAAATTCTGAATTTTATCATGTTCAACAAAAAAAATGAGCAACGCTTTTTGTTGCGGTGCTCATTTTTTAACCTGAAAAGGCTATTTTATTTAAGTGGCAATTCGGCTAAAACTGTTAGTCTACCGCGCACAGTTTGCTCTAAAGTTACTTTAATTTTAGCGTCCAACGGCAAATATACATCTACTCGCGAGCCAAATTTTATAAAGCCAAATTCTTGCGCTTGTTTAACTTTATCGTTGGTATTTGTATAGGTTTTTATGCGCTTTGCCAATGCTCCTGCTACTTGCCTAAATAGTATTTCTTGCCCGTCGGCGCGTTTAATAACAGTAGTTGTTCGTTCGTTTTCGGTTGACGATTTGGGCAGCCAAGCTGCTAAAAACAGGCCGGCGTGGTATTTATAATAACTAATAGTACCGGCGCAAGGCGTATAATTTGCATGCACGTTAAAAGGCGACATAAAAACCGAAACCAATAATCGCTTATCGTTAAAATATTCGGTTTCTTCTACTTGTTCAATTACTACAATTCGTCCGTCGGCGGGCGATAAAACGGTAGTATCGGAAAGCTGAACGATACGACTTGGAATTCGAAAAAACTGAACAATAATGATAAAAAACGCAAACCCAAGTATAGCAATTGCATAATTTAACATAGCCAAATCGCTAAATTTAAACAGTAAGCCAACCACGGTTGCCAAAATAACAAAGGTGCTAATTATAAGGCTTGTGCCTTCTCTGTGTAATGTCATACTCGTAAGATTTTTATATGCCTCAAGGCTAATTAAAAAGATATAAGTAAATAAAAACAAAGGGTGCCGAAAACAATAAACTGTCGAATCGGTCGAGGAAACCACCATGACCCGGTAGCAGGTTTCCTGAATCTTTTACACCCAAATTTCTTTTATACAACGACTCAACCAAATCGCCCAAGGTTCCGAACACTGCAATGAGCAGCGAAATTACGATCCATGATACGAGCGAAATTTCAGGAATAAAATAAGCGAAGCCAACTGCAAATGTTACCGAAGTAACTAATCCACCCCAAAATCCTTCCCATGTTTTTTTTGGCGAAATTCGTTCAAAAAGTTTTCTTTTTCCTATTCTGGAACCTACTATATAGGCTCCGGTGTCGTTTACCCATTGCAATGCCAAAAAACCTATTAAAATTCCTGACGAATACACATGGTTGGTAGCCGGCGGAAAGGTAAGTAATATAAGCGTTGAAAATGGAAGAATAATATATATAATACCAAATATAGTAAAGCCGGCGTTGGTTATAGGTTTCGGCCTATTCCCGTACATTTCGAGCAATAAAAATACAATAGGAACAAGCAAAAGTAAAATACTAAAACGGGTTTCGACATAATTATTATACATAAGAAATACCGAAGCATAAATAATCAAACCTGCAGTAACTCCGGCTATTTTGTTCGACAAAACATGGTGCAAACTATTAAGCGAGTAAAACTCCCAAAGTGTTAAAGCTGCAACCATAGCATAAAATACGAAAACCGCTTCTTTGCCAATAAAGGCAACCGTTATTTGCGAAGCCGCAATAAAAAATGCGGTACCTGCCCTCTTGTAAAAATTATTCAATTTCACCAAATTCTTTAATAATATTCTGTGCCCGCTCCAAATTTGTATCTTCAACGTATATAACAGCTTCGCCATATAAAAACGAACTGTCTTTTTCGTTGTATACTACTGCCGGTATATTGTTCTGAATCAATGCATCGCGAATAACTTCGGCTCTATAAATTTCGCCGCAACTGCAAACCTTTATCCAACCGTCCATAATTTTTTATTATTTAAATTTGCGAATAAAATTAAGCATTATTTTCGGTTTATCAAAAAACTTATTGTTGTTTAGCATTCGGTCGAGTTGCAAAATACTGAATAAGTTTTTTTATTTTGCTTTTTTGAAATCAAATTAATTCAGTTTCGACTCTTCCGATATTTCAGGTTTTTGGTCGGTTATCAATTCGTCAACTGCTACAACCTTCGGGTTTTCATCGTTGTATATTTCATAGCGGTCTTTTCGAGCTTTTTTACCAAAAATTTTCTCCACATCTTCACTAAAAATAACTTCTCTTTCAAGCAGTATTTCGGCCAATTGCTTAAAGCCTTCAAAGTTTTCGCTTAATACTTTGCGAGCATGTTCGTAAGCTTTTTCAATTACTTTTCTTGCTTCGTCGTCAATTAGTTCGGCAGTTTTATCCGAATAAGGCTTGGAAAAAGCAAACTCGCTCGAGCCGGAAGAATCGTAAAAACTCAAATGCCCTATTTTTTCGCTCATTCCAAAATAAGCAACCATAGCGTATGCTTGTTTGGTAACGCGTTCTAAATCGTTAATTGCACCGGTCGAAATTTTACCAAAACTTAGTTCTTCCGCAACACGTCCGCCCAAAGTTGCCGACATTTCGTCGAAAATTTGCTCTTTGGTTGTTATTTGACGTTCTTCGGGCAAATACCAAGCTGCACCCAACGCCGAACCGCGCGGTACAATAGTTACCTTAACCAATGGGTGCGCATGTTCAAGCAACCAACCTACGGTAGCATGTCCGGCTTCGTGGTAGGCAATCGTACGTTTTTCCTCAACCGTAATTATTTTATTCTTTTTTTCCAAACCGCCAATTATTCGGTCTACAGCGTCTAAAAAGTCTTGCTTTTCAACCATTGTTTTGTCTTTACGTGCACCAATTAAGGCAGCTTCGTTGCAAACGTTGGCAATATCGGCACCCGAAAATCCGGGGGTTTGTTTAGCTAAAAAGTCGACATCTAAGTTTGGTTCAATCTTAACATTTTTAAGGTGAACCATAAAAATTTCCTTACGCTCGTTTAAATCCGGCAATTCAACATGTATTTGTCGGTCAAAACGTCCGGCACGAAGCAGTGCTCTGTCTAAAATATCGGCGCGGTTTGTGGCCGCCAAAATAATAACTCCGGCATCGGTATCAAAACCGTCCATTTCGGTAAGCAATTGATTAAGCGTGTTTTCACGTTCGTCGTTAGCGCCCATGTTCGGGTTTTTGCCGCGTGCTCTGCCTATGGCGTCAATTTCGTCGATAAATATAATACAAGGCGCTTTGGCTTTTGCCTGCGAAAATAAATCGCGAACACGCGATGCGCCAACGCCTACAAACATTTCAACAAAATCGGAACCCGACATTGAAAAGAAGGGTACATTTGCCTCGCCTGCCACTGCTTTTGCAAGTAAGGTTTTACCGGTACCGGGAGGGCCTACAAGCAATGCTCCTTTTGGTATTTTACCGCCTAATTGGGTATATTTTTTCGGATTTTTCAAAAAGTCAACAATTTCCATAATTTCAACTTTTGCCTCGTAAAGTCCGGCAACATCCTTGAAATTAGTTTTAATCAATGCATCTTCCTTATCAAAAACTTTAGCTTTCGATTTACCGATTGAAAAAATATTGCCGGCTCCGCCTCCGCCACCCGAACCCATTCTGCGGAAAATAAAAATCCAGATACCTACCAATATTATAATTGGAAGTAAATAGCCTAAAATTTCGGTAAAATAGTCTTTTCGGGTAACATAAGTTACCGAAACAACCTGATCTTCAGCAAAATCGGCCTGCGCCAGTTCAAGCTTTTTCTCAAAAGTTTCTATTGACCCAATATCGAAATAATAATGCGGCCCAAGATTATCCAGTTGACCAAAACCTTTGGTCGAAATCTCTTTAAACTTTTCTTTATCAAGAAACTCCGTTTTAATAAAAATTTCGGCTCTGTTTTTATTCACAACCTCTATTTTATTCACTTCTTTAGCGCGCAGCATTTCCTTTTCGAAACGTTGCCACGAAATAACTTGTGGTTCTTGACCTACATTAAAATACTGAATTACAATAAAAACTATTGCAATAAGCCCATATATCCAATAAATATTGAATTTTGGTGCTTTCAATTTATTGTGATTGTTATTTGTTTTTTCTTCTTCGCCCATTTTTTCGTATTCGTATAATTAAATTCCTAGCCAAAACAAAACGATTAAACATTGTTTTTATTGCAAAACCTATTTAAACTAACGAGTGTTCTATAAGGGGTGCATCGGCCCAAAGCCCTTCTAAATTGTAAAAATCGCGGTATGGTTTCTGAAAAACGTGCACTACAATATCGCCAAAGTCGAGCAAAATCCATTGAGCATTTTCATACCCCATCGAACTCCAAATTTTCAATCCGGCCTCTTCGCGAAGAATTTCGCGTACCGAATCGGCAATTGCCATTACTTGTGTGGTCGATTCTGCATCGGCAATTACAAAATAATCGCAAATGGCATTCTCGAATTTACTTAAATCTAAACTTACTGCGTTATTTCCTTTTCTTCTTGCAATTCCTTCAATTACAATACTTAATAACTTGTCTGTCTTAATCACTTTTTGCACTGTTAAAATATTTTTTGGCAAAATTAAAAATTTTAACTTATATATTCGTTAATCTGAATAATTTTAACCGTTAAATTCATTTTAACAAAACACGAACCGTTATGAAACACGAATATTTCGAAAAAGCAGTTATTTACCATTTACCCGAAATTCAATCGACCAACGATTGGTTAAAACTTGAATACAAAAGCAGCAAAATAGCTGAGGGTTCGGCTGTTAGAACCGAATTTCAGTTGGCTGGCAGAGGGCAGCGAACCAATGTTTGGGAGAGCGAAAAAAATAAAAATTTACTTTGCTCGGTTTTTCTAAAACCTGAATTTTTGTCACTAGACAAGCAATTTTATCTTTCAATGGCAGTTTCGTTGGCTGTACATGACGTTGTGTCAGTGTTTATTCCCGGCGTGAAAGTTAAATGGCCTAACGATATTTACGTTGAAAACAAGAAATTGGGCGGAATTCTTATCGAAAATTCGATTATGGGAAGCACTTATGGCAGTTCTATTATAGGTTTAGGCTTAAATATTAATCAGTTGCAGTTTTCCGGCGCTGTACCGAATCCAACTTCTATGTCGCTAATTACGAACAACGAATTGGATGTTAAACTTATTTTCAGTCAATTTTTAGCCGCCTTGTTTTTGCGCTATAAGCAACTGAAATCGAATGATTTGTGCGCTATTAAATCCGAATATTTGTCGAAACTTTACCAATTTAACCAATGGTGCACGTATGAAGCCGCCGGTAAGGTTTTTATAGCTCGCATTACCGAGGTACACGAATTAGGCTCGCTGCAGGTGGAAACACAATCCGGCGAATTGCAGTATTTTGGATTTAAAGAAATTGTGTTTTTAAATCAACCGTAATTCGCATAATGGCATGCAGGGCTCAAGCCCTTTTTAGCTGAGCATCTCGTATTTCCATGTTCCAATTCGCCGTTTTCGTACCAAAATAAAGCCGGCAGGTAAAAAAAAAGCCCACTGTACAGCGGGCTTTTTTTGTTTCCTTTAACTTAGGCGGCATAGGCGGTATTGGTTTCCGACTTGGTACGCTTTGCTTTACGGTATTGTGTCAGCACATACGACTTGTAAAGTGCCTCATCGCGGCTTAACCACATACGTTTACCAACATTGCTAAACCATATAAGTTTTTCGTACAGGGCATTGGCTGCAGCGGTTCGCGTATGCGAAGTTTGCTTTTTGCTCACTTTCAAAATATTATATTGGTTTCCCAACTCTACTAACGTTGTGTAAGCAGCATGCAATTTTTCTCTTTCATTTTTATCAATCAACGAATCGGGGGTAAGTTCAGCGCTTAGCGGATAAGCTGCTGTAAGTTCGGCACCTTTTGTTAAAACCGATTGTAAATCGCGCTTATTTATCGATTTAGCAAATGCATGCTTAAAATATTCGGTGGATTTAAAACCTTTTAGCACTTGTACTTTAAATGCAATTTCATCGATTACTTGTACCAATGCTTTTTGGGCTTCGGAAACCGTAATTTTAAGATTGTATTGTTCCTTTTGCAGCGGGTAGTTGGTGCCTACGCTTACTAAATTTTGCATTAGGTTTTTTAACTCGTCGAACTGCTCGGTGGTAATACCAAATTTGGCAAATTCAACTTCATCGCGATACAGGTTTTCTACCATATGGTTAGTTGCTTGTATCAGGGCAACTTGCGGAAGACCGTAGCTTCCGGTTACTTTAATTGTATTCATTAGTCTTATTGTTTCGGAATCGGAATAAATAATTTTAACGATTGTAAACGCGATTCCATTTTTTTATTTTTGTTAATCTTATTGTTTGTTAAAAATTATTTATTCAGTGTTTACGCTACAAAAGTATAAACTAAAAATTAAAAATGCAAGTGTTTTTAATTTTTTTTCATAAAAATTTAAATTTATTTTTTCAGAAGTTTTTATACACAATGAAAAATTTACGTAAATTATTGATAATTAGTAAAATATTAAAACATAAATTTAAATGCATTTTTGCAATACATGTTGTAAAACATATTTTAAATACATCAATTTTTAATAAAATTTATAAATTTAAAGCTAAAAATAAGCTACACAGGTTTATTTATATAAGAAAAAAAGCACAAATTCTGCGTGAAATAGAAGAAAATTAAAGAATTGAAGAATTTGCTCATTAATTTCTTTTTCATTTTCTCAATTACTCATTCAATAAATACTTCGGTGAGGGCTATGCTATTCAAAATTTACTAACGCAACACGGATTTTTATTCAAGTGCTTAGCGGTTCCAACCTACGCATGATTAGCGCACCGGTCAGACCGCTCCAAGCGGTAGAACCGATATTTTGGAATGTTTTTTCAAGCGCTTAGCGGTTCCGAACCGCTTAGCACGTTCTAAGAAGTGAGCCTACCTGCCGGGAAGTTTGCCCCCCGCTCTAAAGGAAGCCTGCCTGCCGGTGTGCTTTTATTGGAACACTGATTTTTATTCAAGGGCTTAGCGGTTTGAAAACCGCCAAGCACGTTTCCAACTTTCATTGCCAATTTACCTACAATTAAGACATTCAGTTCATTATGAAAAATTTCAAAAAACATTTGTTAAAATTTGGCGGTATCGATTATAAATAGTAATTTCACCCGATTTTAGTTAACAATTAACCAAGATTTGCAATACTTAATTGCAATGCATTTAGAAACTTTGGCAGCAAGTAAATAAAGACATAGAAACGGCAAGTAATATAGTGCCATTTAAAAAAAGTGAACCTTTTGACAGTAAAACAAATATATAGAAATAATATATTAAACGGACAGCAACTAAACCTATTAGTTGACCTGTCTAATGTCTTTTATTTTTTTTCCAACACTCATTTTTTTAAAATAATTTTGAACCAACCGGTAAGCGGTACGTTTGGCTTTGCACTTATGCTCAAAGTCAACTTTTTGCAAAATCAGAAGAGCCATTTATTTGCCAATGTATATACAAAATGTATAGATTTAAAGTTTGCATTTTTACAACAAACCAACTCATGGATCTTCAAGTTAGTATGAGAAAGCTGAAATTCATAGACTTATTCGCAGGACTTGGTGGGTTTCATCTTGCCTTAGCGGACTTGGGGCATTATTGTGTTTTTGCGAGTGAGATAAACGAAGAGTTACGAGAACTCTACGAGAAAAACCACAAAATAAAAGTTCATGGCGATATTAACGAAGTTGATATAGATTCTATTCCGTCACACGACATTTTATGTGCGGGTTTTCCTTGTCAACCATTTTCTAAAGCAGGTGCGCAATTAGGGCTCGACGACCCAAGAAACGGAAACTTGTTTTATAAAATAATGGAAATAATTTACAAGCACGAACCTGAATATGTGTTCTTAGAAAATGTATCAAACTTGAAAGGACACGATGACGGCAACACTTGGAAGGTAATTCAAAAAGAACTTTCAAAACTTTATGATGTGCGAGAAGAAATTTTATCACCTCATCAATTTAGTATTCCACAACATCGTTCAAGAATTTACATTGTTGGACGATTAAAAAAGAAAGGTGGGTTAAACGATTTTCAATTCCCTCAAAAAGACGACAATAAAAATGTTAGTATTCATGACATTATCATGAATGACGAGACAGACTTTATGACGTTGCGCGAAGATACAAAAAATCATTTAGAAGTTTGGCAAGAATTTTTAGACCATTTGAAAGTCGAAGAAGTACCACGTTTCCCAATTTGGGCTATGGAGTTTGGTGCTGATTATCCTTTTGAAGACAAAGCACCTATCAAATTACTCAAAAAAGATTTAGAAGACAAAAAAGGAACTTTTGGAAAAATAATAAAAGGCAATTCATTAGACGATATGCTTCAATGTTTGCCTATTTACGCACAAGACGGTGTAAAAGGAAATGAAAAAGAATTTCCCGGTTGGAAAAAATATTACATTAGAGCGAACAGAGAGTTTTACAATAAACATAAAAGTTGGTTGCAAAATTGGATTCCAAAAATTCAAGAATTTGAGAACAGCCACCAAAAATTTGAATGGAATTGCGGTGAAGTTCCTTTAACTATCAATGATAAAATTGTTCAATTCAGACCGTCAGGAATACGAGTAAAAATGCCTACTTATTCGCCTGCATTGGTTTTGACCACAACGCAAATTCCTATTTTTCCTTGGCTTGGTAGATATATGACTAGAAAAGAAGCAGCAAAATTGCAGTGTATGAATATTAATAAAAATATTAATTTTACAAAAGCAGCGTAAACTATGAGTGTACTCAGATACCAATTATTTCCAAGGTCGTTTGGGATAACCGAACAAGTTGAAAAAGCAATTAAATGTTTTGAAAACAATTTTCATTTAATTGATTCAACTAAGTTTGATTATTCGAGTAATGAAGTTTTAGAAATAGTTAGAGATGATTTAGAAATCATTGGTTTTAAAATTGAAAAAAGTAAAAAGAAAGAAGATAAAATTCGTGTTCCTGTTTTATTTGGTTTGAATAATAAGATTGACAAATATTTTGATGCTGATGGAATAAGTGAGGATTTATCAATTGTGCTTGAAGTAGAAGCAGGACGGGCTTTTAGAAATAATCAATTTTTAAAAGACATTTTTCAAGCTTGTATGATGCCTTCAGTTGAATACCTAATTTTAGCTGTTAGAAACATTTACTCAGGAACTGATGATTTTGAAGACATATTTGCTTTTATTGAAACGTTGTATGTTAACGGAAGATTAAAATTGCCACTAAGAGGCATTGTTTTAATTGGTTACTAAAACGATTTATTGAACAAAATGGTTCTTCCTAAATTTCTTTTACAATACATTCACATCTATAGGTTTTGACAACGGTTTCAGAATTGTTATCTATTTTGCAGGAATTAAAAACAATCTTTTTGATCAAACAACAACACGCTTAAAGAAAGACCTTTTAACCGATAGCGACAACGCAAGACTTTTTAAAGTCTATAAAAGCACATTCATAGCTGATGATATTCATACAAAAATCCAACAAGCATTAAAACTGAATCATAAGCCTGAATATTCCGCTGAAAGTGTACACATCAATTCGGAGCAAAGTGTACAACGAAAAAGAATTGATTCGTTATGCAAATATAGTTAATTTTTCTTTCTGAGCGATTCTCCTTTTAAATCTATTTTATTTTCATTTACTGACAATCTGTCCATAATAGCATCGGCTATAGTTGGGTCGTCAAGGTAGTCGTACCATTTGGCTACCGGAAGTTGCGAATAAGCCTGCTATTTTAATTACCGTTTTAAAACATTACAAACATATTGGCGAACTGACTAAAATATTTAAAAAGGCAGAGGTTAGAGAAGCATTAGGCAACAACGGAGTTTTGATTATTGATGATGAAGCAGACCAAGCAAGTTTAAATACCTATGCAAGAAAAAACAGCAAATCTGAAGATTGGGAAGATGATGAATTTAGTTCAACCTATTCAAGTATTTTGGATTTGCGAGCTTCACTTTCTAATTATTCATATATTCAATACACAGCAACTCCTCAGGCACCTTTGCTCATAAATATTATGGATTTGCTTTCGCCAAAATTTCACGTTGTGCTGACACCGGGTAAAGCATACACAGGCGGTAAAACTTTTTTTGAAGAAAACACCGACTTAATTATTACCATTCCTGATAAAGAAGTTTATCATCACAAGCATAATCAGCTAACAGAATGTCCGCAGAGTTTAATTGATGCTTTGCAATTGTTTTTAATGGGCGTTGCAATAACTGTAAACATTCAACAGAAAGAAATATTTCTTTCTATGATGATTCATGCAGACAGAGAGCAAGACGCAAGCAAAAAATTCTACGATTGGGTTAAAAACCTTATCGGTATTTGGTCGGAAATTATGAAATTAAACAGCAAGGATCCAAGCAAAATTGAATTAGACAAAGAATTTTACAGAAACTACGATGAAGCAATAAGGCGAATTGAAAACCCGCCAAGTTTTGAGGAAGTAATGCAAGAGGTTTTAGAAGTTCTTTTTGATACGAATATGGAGTTGGTAATACAAGGCTCAAGAGAGATCGACTGGAATAATGCATCTGCTCATATTCTAGTAGGAGCTGATATGCTTAATAGGGGGTATACAGTTGAAGGATTAACAGTGACATATATGCCTCGATACAGCATTGGTAAATCAAACGCAGATACAATTCAACAGCGGTGTAGATTTTTCGGCTACAAACGCAACTATTTAGATTCATGTCGTGTTTTTATTCCGCTTGATTCGACCATTGAATATAGAGAATATGTGAAGCACGAAGAAATTATGCGGAATATGTTGAAAGCAAACACGCTTGAAAGAGCAGAGCAGTTGCTTATACTTGACAGTTCGATGAACCCAACAAGGAATAACATTCTTTCTGCTGATGTTGTTTCGCATAAATTAAGTGGTTGGCGGCAAATGAACGCTTTACAGCATATAGAAGAAAATATTTTGTTTATTTCAAATTTTCTTTCATCGCTTACATTCAAAGATTTTAATAACTTCGGTACACCTGACAGAAATCATCGGTATGTAAAACTTGAAATTGAAAAGGTAATTGAATTTTTGAAAGACTTTAAAATAATGAATATGCCCGATGCTTTGCGCAAATCCTCAACAATTCAATATTTAAGATACCTTGCAGACAAGCAGGAATTAAAACATGCTTACATTTTTGAAATGAGCTATGCTGTTGTATACGGTCGTGAAAGAAGTTTAGCTACGGAAAATGGAGTTTTAAAAATAAGCAACATCTTTTCAGGTCGTTCAACAACCGGTTCAGAAACCTACCCGGGTGATAAAGGTATTCGTTTTGAAGATTCGTTATGTATTCAAATTCACAAAATAAAATTAAAACATTCATCAATGCAATGGGGAAATAAAGTTCTTTACACTTTGGGTATTTACTATCCTGAAGATTTTGCCCATTCTTTTGTTGGAGTAAAAAAATATCATGAATAGCATTTTTAAAATATTCCAAGCGTTGAAAAATGAATCGCCAAAAGTTAGCGATAGTTTTGCTATTGCAGCATTACCGACAATCAAAAACCACAAACTTGGAATATCGCAAACCGGGCAACCTTTGTTTTTTATCAAATGCTTTGACAACTTAAACGTAAAATCGTTAGACACGAATCTTGAATTTATTTCTGTTCAATACACTCGCAAATGCCAACTTATAAACAATAAAGAAAAAATTGAAGAAGATATTTATACAATCATTTCGCTAAAATCGGATGCTGATTATTTACAGGAATATTTTTTGAAAATTGTTTTTGTGCTTATAAAAAATATTTCAGAACAGCCGGTTTTAAAAGACTTAAAAATTGAAATTGAAAAATTGATAAACCTTTTCACCAAATTTTCAAAACCTGCTTTAAAAACAATTCAAGGTCTTTGGGCGGAATTATTGATAATTGAACAATCAAAAAATCCGGACTACTTAATTCAATCGTGGCATAATTCAACAACCGACAAATACGATTTCAATGACGGCTCTGATAAAATAGAAGTAAAAAGTACAACTAGAAATAGAAGAATTCACAGTTTTTCGTTAGAACAATTAACACCAAATTCAAAATCGAAATTAATAATTTCTTCAATTTTCACCATCGAGACCGGAATTGGAACCGGTGTTTTTGATTTGGTTGAAGTAATTGAATCGAAACTTAAAGATAAAAGCTTAACCTTTCGCTTAAACGAAATGGTTGTTGCAACGCTTGGTAAAGATTTTGAAAAATCGTTTGACATTTTCTTCGACTACAAATTTGCGGTAGATTCCATTCAGCATTACGACAGTATCGATATTCCAACCATCAACAAAAACAATATACCGTCAAACATAATGAATGTTCGATTTGATTGCGACTTAACTGATATAAAAACAGCAAGTAAAACGAAAACCAAACCAAAACTTCATAATTCTTTATTTTAAGGTATGAGAAATATAATAGCAAAAGATTTAAAGATAAAATTTATTGAAACACTAAACGAGTTAGACGAATTTAGTTACGAAGAAGGAAATCCGTTTTTAATTAAAATCGGAACAACCAAATATTTCGTATATCTAAAAAATTTATCACCTGCTTATTTTAAAAACTCGCCTGACGTAACAAGAGTTCAATTACCGTACAGCGAACATTTTTTAAAAATTTTCAAAGCCGATATTCCTTTCATCATTCTTGGTTTCGATGTTGATACAGACACAATAGTTTCTTGGAATCCGGCAAAAGTAAAAGAAAGACTAAATGCAAAAAGCAACGTTTCATTGTATTCACGTTCATCGTTACAAGAAAATGTAAAAGATGATGAATTTAAATTTGGTTATTTATCAAACGGAGAAAAAATTATTGTATTCAAACGTAAAAATTTGATAAACTTTTTTGATATTGTTTTTGATTTGTTCAAAGAAAATGCTGTACCCAAAACGATAGAAGATAAAAATATATGCACACTAACTGAAATTACAGATAAAGAACTTTTACAAATAATAAAACCTTTATTGTTGAAAAACAAAGTTTTACAAGCAGTTGAAGAAACCGCAAAATACTACGAAAAGAAATATAAGAATATGACATTTAGAGATTGGCACAATCTTGTTAGTGGACTTTACAGAAAAATGAACACATAAGCCACCGCTTTTGGTAAAACATTTGCAAACCACACAAATACATACTAACTATTGCTATCCCGGATCCCTTCAAGGGTTCCAAACCCTTGAAGGGTTGAAACTTGACAATCTTACCTTTAATTACAAAAGCAAAACATTGCTATTTCATACTTATCGGGACTGTTTAAACCCACAAGGTTTTGAAAACCTTGCGGGTTTTTGAATAGCACAAAATCAAAAAAATTCGTGTTCCAATAAAAGCATCCGGAAGGCAAGCTCCCTTTAGGTCGGGGGGCAAACTTCCCGGCAGGTTGACTTACAGGCTATTATTTTTTCGGCACGAAAAAATAAAACGCCGGA
>JFJP01037546.1_pt2 | contig 26076 bp, 21 predicted proteins | sample 431651 | NCBI WGS metagenome assembly JFJP01 (sample SAMN02602958, study PRJNA72255) | Microbial mat metagenome, whole genome shotgun sequencing project. | biome: fresh water; feature: sink hole; material: water; isolation source: purple microbial (photo- and chemosynthetic) mats found in...
ACTACTTCCAACGCAATTCGTACGTTGTCGGCTTTTAGCAGCGAAGGTGTCATATCTATTGATGGTCGAAAAATAAAAATTTTGGATATCTCAAAATTGGAACGGATTTCTGATTTAGGATAATAAATTACTTTATGACATATATACCCGAGAATACTTCCAGGAACACTCATAATAAAGTTGCAGAATTATTATTGACTACAGCAGTACACCAGAAAATTCTTGATATCCCAAGTGGGCATGGAGCATTTACAAAACGAATGATCGATAAGGGAATTGAAGTATTTTCGGGCGATATTGAAAATATTCTAAAAATTGATAATCCACGGTTTGCCATAACCGATATGAATCTGCCATTACCTTTTGAAGATGATTTTTTCGATACAATTGTTTGTATCGATGGGATAGAACACCTCGAAAGGCAGTTCGATTTTACAAGAGAATGTTACAGGATATTAAAACCAGAAGGATCTTTTATAATTTCCACACCTAATATTAACTCTTTGAGATCCCGGTGGCGTTGGTTCTTAACAGGCCATCATAACAAATGCAAATCTCCCTTAAACGAAACAAAACCTTCTGCTTTGCATCATATAGCACTTTTATCGTTTTCGCATCTTCGATATATGTTGCATAGTGCTAAATTTAAAATTGAGATAATTACTACAAATCGAATAAAACCTATTAACTGGCTTTATCTCCCATGGGTACCACTGGCATTTGCAAGATCCTGGTGGGTTTTCCGCATGGAAGAAAAAGATCCGAATCAGAAAGGAAGAAATAAAGAAATTTTAAAACAGCTTTTTAGAAAAGAAGTTCTTTTTGGAGAAACCTTAATTGTCAAAGCCAGAAAAATCTAAATTTTTGTTAATGATAAAGATGGGGTGATTATATTGAGTGAGCAAAAAGTAGGGTAAGAATTGTATTTGTAGAGGATGACAGGAGTAGATTTATCATTAATAATTTCTTTTTATAATAAGCCAGAATACTTGGAGCTTATTTTTTCGTCATTGGAAAGACAGTCTTTCAAAAATTTTGAAGTAATTATTGCCGATGATGGCTCTAATGCCGCTGTGGTTGAGAAACTGAGCCGAATGATTCAATTGGCCACTTTCCCGATACAGCATATTTGGCATGAAGACATTGGATGGAGAAAAACAATGATTCTCAATAAGGCTGTACAGGCAAGCCATTCGGATTATTTGGTTTTTATTGATGGTGACTGTATACTGCATAAAAATTTTCTCGAAGAGCATTATAATAATCGACACCTTGGAAATGTATTAGCTGGCAGACGTGTAAATATGTCTCAAAATGTTTCCTCTTTATTGACGCACGAAAAAGTCAGTAAAGGGCATCTTGAAAGAAGATTATTACTTAATCTGCTTTTCGATAGATTGATTCAGAAGCATGGTTCTCACACGGAAAATGCGATTTACATCAGGAACAATTGGTTAAGGAGATTTTTTAATAAAAAGGATAAAGGAATATTAGGAGCTAATTTTTCGCTCTTTAAATCAGACTTACTTCTGATAAATGGATTTGATGAGCGATATATTTATCCAGCTTATGGAGAGGATACAGATATTGATTTTAGGTTACGATTAAAAGGAGTTAAAATTAGGTCGTTAAAACATATCGCTATTCAGTATCATATGTATCACAAAACTTTAGACAGGCCATCAGAAAATTCAACGATTTATAATGAAACTGTAGCTAAAAGAATATCATATACCCGTTATGGTATTAAGAAATTGTAAAATTGTCTTTCGGATAAAAGTAATTTGGTATTAATTGTTTATAAGCAATTCAAATTTCCCTAATGTTTTTTCTATTGTAAAAAAATCGGAAACCATTTTCCGGGCATTTTCTCCCATCACTTTTCGGCTCTCCCTGTTTTCGATCAAATTCTCAATTTTATTGGCGAAAAGTTCTTTGTTCATAAATGGAACTAAATATCCATTTTCTCCATTATGAACTAATTCCGGGTTACTGCTATTTTCAAATGCAACCACTGGTTTTCCGCACGCCATAGCTTCTACAAGAACATACCCAAACCCTTCCCATAAAGAGGTAAGAGCGAATAAGTCTATTTGAGTCATAAAAGATTTAATATTATCGACAAAACCGAGGAAAACTATATTTTCCCTAACTCCTAGTTCTTCGGCAAATTGCTGCAATTCATTTCGAAGTTCACCATCACCGGCAATTAATATTCGGAAAGATAGTCCTTTGTTTTTCAGAAGCAACGCAATTTCAATGAGCAGCTTCTGCCCCTTTTGGTGTACTAATCTTCCAGAGTTCCCAATAATAAATTCTCCGTTTATTTTGTTGTAAACAGGTTGAGTGGAGATTTTTTCAAATTCGGAAAGATCTATTCCATTATAGATCACGTGAATTTTAGATTTATCGAAAATATGCGGATTATTTTGAAGGATGGTTCTCTGGGTTTCCTCTGAATTAGCAATTACTTCAGTTACTAAATAGCGAAATATCCATCGGTTCAAAAAGGTGTTTTTTATTGGGATGGCACTACCTCTTCGATATATTACTTTTTCGACCCCTGCTATTTTGGCGGCTAATCCTGCAACTTTTAAGTCGGAAGATAAGTTGATGATAACAGATTTCACGCCCGTTCTATGAAAATATCGAGCTAATTGAAATATTTTCAGCGGATTAATAAAGCTTAAGTTACTTAATCGGGTGGAATAAGTTGGAATCTTTTTGGATCGAAACTTTATCAATAAATCACTATGTTTATTGGCAACTGCTAAAACTTTATAGTTTTTTTTCATTAACCGGCAAGCGATATCGTAATGCCATTTTTCTCCCCCTCCCCAGGTTTTATTCCCATTAAAGAAACAAATGTCCCCCTTTTGGTTCCTGTTTTCCTTTTGGAGACGGAGGAGCCGCTTGTATTTCAGAAATGTTTCGTATGAAGAAATGCAACAAATTGTAAACCCTTTAATACCATCTATAAAGCCAAGTTTTATTAAGAAATCACGAAAAAAGCGCCAGGCTGGGTTGAAAAACAAATTAAAGAAATAGGCTTTTCTACCCTTTTGAAAGTGAGAGTCGGCAAATATTCTCGAAAAAGAATTAGCTTGCTTAAGATGTTGGTCGATGGTATAATACGAATAATGCAGTAAATCGCCTCTAAGAAATTTTCTTCGGGTATATTTTTTAAGAATAAAGATGTCGTGAGGGTTAACACCTCCCCATTGTCCTTTACTTTTATCCCAAAGTCTTAATTTTTTGGATGGGTACCAACTGGTATGCTTAATCCATTTGCCGCAATAATTGGTAAGTCGGTTGAAGTAGTATCCATCGTATGTCCAGTTCGCTTTTACTTCTAAAATTGATTGTTTAAGTTTTTCCGAAAGTTCTTCATCGGCATCTAAGGACAATACATGTGTATAGGTAGATTTGGTGAGGGCATAATTTTTTTGTTCCACGTATCCCTTAAACTCTTGCATATAAACAATCGCACCAAGATTTTTGGCTATTTCAACCGTTTTGTCGGTCGAGTAAGAATCTATTACAACAATTTCTTCAACAACACCTTCTAAAGAACGGATACATCTTGCAATGTTTCTTTCTTCATTAAATGTAATAATAACGGCAGATATTGGAGTCATAATTTCTATTCCTGGTAATAAACTCGTTTCACCCTTCTCGAAATACTTGTCAGGACCTCATAAGGAATAGTTTTCATTTGTTTTGATATTTCCGATATAGGATATTCATCTCCAAAAATAATTACTTCGTCTCCTTCTTTTGTTTCAATTCCTGTTATATCCAAAAAGCACATGTCCATACAAATATTTCCAATAATATTGGCTAATTGTCCTTTAATATAAAGTTTTCCTGTTCCATTTCCTAAAACCCTGTGCAATCCATCGGCATACCCAATTGGAAGGATTGCAATACGGATTGATTCCCTGGCCTTATACTTGCGTCCATATCCAATTGTTTCGTTGGCAGGTATATCTTTTATTTGCAAAATAACGGTCTTTAAACGGTTAACCTGTTTTAAGGCTGCATTATTTGCACTAATTCCATACAAACCAATTCCGAGACGAACCATATCATATTGTGCTGAGGCAAATCGCTCTATTCCGGCAGAATTAAGAATATGACGCATTATGGAATACGGAAAGGAATTATTAAATTTAGCACTAATTTTTTCAAAAACATCAACTTGCTCAAAAGTAAAATAATCTAATTCTTCTTCATCGCTTCCGGCCAGGTGCGAAAAAATGCTTTCAATTTTCAACGTTTCACTTAGTTTTAGTTCTTGAATTAACAAATCAATTTCAGATGGCATAAAACCCAGGCGATGCATGCCTGTATCTATTTTTATATGTACCGGGAAATTAAATATTCCGTTGGCTGCAACTTCGTGAATAAATTCCTTCAATACTTTAAATGAATAAATTTCAGGTTCCAGATTATATTTAATAATTTGAGAAAAGCTGTGTTTCTCAGGATTCATGACAATAATTGGCATGGTGATTCCTGATTCCCGAAGAGAGACACCTTCGTCAGCAAATGCAACCGCCAAATAATCTACCCGATGATATTGCAACAAGTTAGCTATTTCGTGACTTCCGCTACCATATGAAAAAGCTTTTACCATAGCGATAATTTTTGTCGCTGGTTTTAATATCGAACGGAAATAATTTAAATTATGAACTAAAGAATTCATGTTTATTTCCAGAACAGTTTCATGCGCCTTTTCTTCCAGTAACGTGAGTATATTTTCGAATTCAAATAATCGGGAACCTTTTAATAAAATAGCCTCGTTTGAAAATTTGTTTTTTTGATTTTGATCCAGAAATTCCTTAGTCGAATAATAAAATTCACTGTTAGTCTCAAATTTACCTCGGTTATTTAGAATTTCGGGACCAACACCAATTAGTCGCGAAACATTTTTACTTTTTAACAAATTGGCGACTTCCTGGTAAAGGATTTCGGCTTTTTGCCCACTTTGTAATATGTCCGAAAGAATTACAGTTTTTTGAGGATGCTGGCGCTGGTTCATCAGGAAATCGATGGCTATGGCTAGAGAACCCAGATCTGAGTTATAGCTGTCGTTTATAATAGTACACTGGTTTGCCCCTTGTTTTAGCTCCAACCGCATCGCTACTGGCGAAAGATTATAGATACATTCCTCAACAAATGCTCTGTTGTAACCCATGTAAAAAAGAAAAGTTATTAAATGCAGTGCATTTTCAACGGAGGCATCGTCAATAAAAGGTATGGCGAATTCAAAATCTGCATTCAAACAAATTCCGCGAATAACAGTTTTTGCTTCATGCGTATCAACAGACGTAACTTGAAGATATGCCGAACTTTGTTTCGACCAGGCAATGGAATCAAGGTGTTTATATTCAGGAGATAAAACCATGGAATGAATCATCTCATAATCCTTACAATAAATAATTGCTTTGGATGCTTTGAAGAGCTTCATCTTCTCGGTACATTTTTCCGAAATCGAATAGAAGTTTTCCTGGTGTGGTTCGCCGATGTTTGTGAACACCCCTACCAATGGCTGAATAATATTTTCGAGTTTAACCATTTCACCGGGTTTCGAAATTCCAGCTTCGAAAATACCAATATCATGCTGGGGTTCAAGCAACCAAATTGATAAAGGGACACCAACCTGTGAATTGAAGCTTTTAGGACTGCGGACTACATTTTTTGTTCGTTGTAAACTTTGGTATATCCATTCTTTCACAATTGTTTTCCCATTACTTCCAGTAATCCCTATAATAGGTATCTGAAATCTGAGCCGGTGGAAAGTTGCAATTTTCTGTAATCCTTCCAACGAGTTGCGTGTAACCAAATAGCTGGCACCGGCATGTAATTCAAAACTAATTTCTTCGACAAGGAAACAACGTACACCTTTCTGGTACAAATCTTCAATATATTGATGTCCATTGTGCCGTTCTCCTTTAATGGCAATAAACAGGCCTGAGGATGGGCTAGTAAGGGTACGGCTGTCGATAATAATATGCTGAAAAGTTTTATCGGGGTCACCAAAGGTTCTTGCTTGAATGGCTGTGGCTATTTCGCGGATGGAATATGTATGCATTATTTATTTTTCATTTTTAAGTGCCATGAAAAAGCAGTTTCGACAAAGTGGTTCGTATTGCTCTTGCGCTCCCAAAACTACTAATTTGGAATTGTTAATGATACGGTGTGAGTGATGTGCTAAATTTCCACATTGCACACAAATAGCATGCACCTTGGTAACATAGTCTGCTATGGCTAAAAGTGAAGGCATTGGCCCAAACGGAACACCCTTATAATCAATATCTAAACCCGCCACAATGACTCTAACACCTTGATTAGCCAATACATTACAGACTTCGGGCAATCCGTTATCAAAAAACTGTCCTTCGTCAATACCAATTACATCAACTTCCGAAGCTAATAATAAAATGTTGGATGCGACATCTACAACCGTTGAATGTATTGAATTGTTATCGTGCGAAACCACCTCCTCAATGGCAAACCGGTTATCTATTTTGGGTTTAAATATTTCTACTTTCAGCTTGGCAATTGTTGCTCTTTTTAACCTACGGATGAGTTCTTCCGTTTTACCGGAAAACATCGATCCGGTAATTACTTCAATCCATCCCCTGCGTTCAAGGGTATTTGGGGCATTTTCGGGGAACATTGTCAGTACCAAGAAGATTATTATTATTTTTACAAAGTTAACGAAAAGGGCAAACGAATAATCGTTCCACCTTTCCCGTTATAAAAAAAATCAGGTTTTTACAAGAAACAAATAAAAAACCATGAAGCATAAATTAGTGTTTGATAGTCTTATACAGGAGATAAACCAGCTCCATGGCTATATTCGCAACTGGCAGGGCAAGGATATTATCCCAACTATTGAAAAGGATATTGTTTTAAATAAATTACAACAAGTATATAACCAAATAATACAGTTGGAAGCAACTTCAGAGGAAGCTCATGTGTTATTTACCCCTATTGAGCAAAAAAAAATCGTGATTGAACTTGAAGTTCCTGAGAATATTCCAATTCCTGAAAAAGAGTTGCCAGTAGCTCAGGTTGAACCGGAACCTCTTATTCTAAAATTAATTCCAGAGGTTGAAAAAATAATAATTGAAGAGCAAGAATTACCTATTGTTCAGGAAGTTAATATTGAAAAAACAGTGTCGGCTGAAATGACTGAAAAAGAGCCGGAACTAAAAATTGAACCTGAAAAACCCAAAGCGACGAAAGAAATTTTGGCGGATAAATTTTCCCAACCCCATACGCATATAAACGAAAGTATTTCTAAATCGCGAAATGTGCAGGATTTGTCATCGAAATTAAAAAGTGCCCCAATTGCTACAATTCAATCGGCTATTAATTTAAACGATAAGTTTGTGATCATTCGCGAACTCTTTAAGAATAACACACTTTTATATAATCAAACACTGGATAGGTTTAATAACTCCAAAGATTTCGATGAGGCAGTATCGATTATTGAAAGGGAATTTGCCTGGAATAAGGATGAACCACTGGTTCAAAAATTAATAGACCTCATAAAACGGAAGCATAATGTGTAAATCGAAACTCTTTCTAACTTTTTTTCTTAGTACCTTGTTTTTTCAATTTGTTGGTGCGCAGGATTTTGAATATTTTAAGAATAACATAATAAAGCTTTCTTCTAGCGAATTCCATGGGAGGGGCTACGTAAAGAATGGTGATACAAAAGCTTCGGATTATTTAAAAAAACAATTTCAGTTATTAGGTATTCAGCCTTTAGCTAAAAGCTATTTCCAGAATTACAGCTTTGAAGTCAATACCTTTCCTGGTAAAATGGCGATTAGTTTGAATGGAAAAAAATTACAACCGGCCATCGACTTTGTAATAAATCCTGCTTCAAAAAAAATATCGGGAAAGTTTGGGATTTCTTTATTCGATTTAGCTCGTATTCAATCAGATTCAACGGTTTTAAAAAAATACCTTCAAAGTGATTTTTCTAACAAATTTGTTTTGATCGATACACTGGGCTGGGGAAAAGATCCATTTCGAAAATCTATGCGGGAGGCCATTTCAGGAAATATGGTAAATGCTGCCGGGATCTTGGAAGTAGTGGATACCGGAATGATCTTTTCAGTTCGAACATTTCAAAATACTTATACCAAATCGCAATTACGACGAAAAGCAATTCCTGCAAATGTTTCGGAAATCCAAATTGCCATCGATCAAAAGTTAATCTCTCATAAAGCGCGCAATGTTATTGGTTTTTTGCCCGGAGAGACTGACACATTTATCGTATTTACAGCGCACTACGATCACTTGGGACATATGGGCAAAGATACCTATTATCCCGGAGCAAACGATAATGCCAGCGGAACCTCCATGGTACTCGATTTTGCAAAAGCGATGGCTGCAAAAAAGGGAAAACATAAATATTCGTATGCTTTTATGCTGTTTAGCGGCGAAGAGGCCGGTTTACTTGGGTCGCGCTATTATGTTGGAAACCCCTTATTTTCCCTGTCAAAGATAAAGCAAGTGCTTAATTTCGACATGGTAGCTACCGGATCGGGAGGGGTTAATATTTTCAACGGCACTGTGCTTAAAGGTGAATTTATGCTTCTCGATACAATTAATAAAGTCAACACTTTTGGGTTGGAATTAAAGGCAAAAAGTACTTCCCGAAGCAGCGACCATTATCCGTTTCATCAGAAACAAGTGCCGGCTTTGTTTATTTTAACCGATGGCAAGGAAGTTGGGTATCATATACCCCAGGACAGGTTTGAAAAGCTTCCTTTTAATGCTTACCAAAAGTTATTTAAATTGATTTACCAATATATTGAGGCTAAAGAAAATGGGGAAATTATATATAGTACCAACTCCGATAGGTAATCTCGAAGATATCACTTTACGGGCCCTGAGAATATTAAAAGAAGTTGATTTGGTGTTGGCTGAAGATACGCGAACATCGGGTTTTTTGTTAAAGCACTTTCAGATCGAAAAAAAAATTGCCTCCTTCCATAAGTTTAATGAGCACAAAAGTATGCAGGCATTTATCGACCGACTTAATGCCGGAGAAAATATTGCCCTGGTATCCGATGCCGGGACCCCTTCGATTTCCGATCCCGGTTTTTTAATCGTCCGCGAATGTGTAAACTTAGGAATTGAAGTTGAGTGTCTGCCTGGGGCAACGGCTTTTGTACCTGCCTTGGTAGCAAGTGGTTTACCAAGCGACCGGTTTGTCTTCGAAGGATTTCTCCCTCAAAAAAAAGGCAGGCAAAAGAAGATGCTGGAACTTGCCCAGGAAGAAAGAACCGTAATTTTTTATGAGTCGCCCTACCGTTTAGTGAAAGCTTTGGAAGAAATCGTTCTTTATTTTGGCGCAGAAAGGAGAGTTTCAGTTTCGAGGGAAATCAGTAAAATGTTTGAAGAAACAACCCGGGGCTCAGCAGAGGAGGTATTAGCGTATTATAAAACCAAAACGCCCAAAGGAGAAATTGTGATAGTAATAGGAGGGAAGAATCTCAAGCAAGCCTCAAAAACCGATGAGGAAGAATGATATAGCAGAAAATCTTAAAAGTTAAAAGTTAATGTAAGCTTGTAAGCAAAATTATCAGCTACACGGGCAAATGCATAGTGACCAAGACGGTAATATACTGCCACACCATATCCAAAGAACTTTTGATTGAGGAGTTTATTGATAGCCAATCCGGTTTCATAAAAACCTTTATCTAAGGGTTTATAGCTTATTCCCTGATGAAATTCCGGATTCCGCATTTTGCCAAATCCATAATTAAATATCCATGAAACTTCTGGTTTGAATTTTCCTTTCCTGAAAAGTAAACTTTCGAAGTTTTGCCTGAAATATGCTGATACAAATTCTGAGGAATAGAATTCATTCATCCGCATGGTGCCAAAACTATTTTCGGCATCGAGGGTAAAACCGCTGAAATTAGCATAGCCATTATACAATAAACCTATTGGCATTGTTCGGCTGGCCAAACCAGAGACCAAGGTAATATTAGATTTGCCAAGAAATTTGGATGTAAAAGTTTTGGCCAGTTTAGCTTCGTATTTCTGATATTCGAGCGTTCCGTTCCATAATTCGACTCCATGTTTATAATTAAACCAAAGAATAGGATATGTGGTACCGGTCGATATTTTTCGTCCCCGCGGAGTAAGTACAAATTTTTCGTTAAACGAAAACTTGAACCCAATAGCCATTTCTGTCAACGAATAGCTGTCGAGATAAGTATCGGCGGGACTTATAAACGAGTATCCGGCAAGTGATCGGGTAGTATTGGTTAACGAAAGTTTAATTTTTAAATAGTTAAGCGCCCTGAATGTAAATGCGGTTTCCAATCCTTTGTTTTTGTCCATTCGGTTTACCTGCAGTGTCCGGTACATTTCAGTGGATAAAAGAAACTGATCATCTAAGAACCTAAAAGCTCCTGTCTCAGTAACATCGTTTGTATAATTTAAACTAAAGCGGGTATCGCTTCCCCATTTTGGGAATAGTTGAAAAAACGCCCCATATTTCGACTTCTTATCGGTTATTCCATAGGCAAAATGTCCTCCAACAGAGAAGTATCTGGCCATACGGTTATTGGTTTGCAGACCTATTCCAAGCCTAAATCCCTCACTTCGGTTGTAGTTAACAAATTTCCGTAGGTCTACGTTAACATATCCAATAGGGATAAAACCAGTTGAAATGGTTTCCCAAACTTCCAGTTTCTGGTCAAAATTATTGGCTTGGCCAATACTGTCTAATAGACGGTAGGTAATCGAATCCCTATTTGATAAAGGAATGGGTCTGCTGGAATTCCAGATAGAATCGGGTTGATGGTAAGCTTCGGGAGAAACGCTAACTTCGATATTTGAAAATTGAGAAGAACGAATTTCGGGCTCCAGTTGTATGTTTTTAATATACGTTTTGCCAATTCCAATAAAAGTAATGTCTTTGGTAGCATTGTTACCCACTAAATTCCGAAATGCAAGCTGAGTATTGAGTTGAGTTGGAAACCACTTTCGTTTATTAATCAGTTCGTACCGTTGTTGAATTTTAATAGCCATCATTTGGTTTTGAGGATAGGCCTCTGCTATAACATTCTGTATTGCATATCCATTGGTGTTTATATAAATCACCCCTTTTAAACCATCGAAGTTTTTACCCTTTATTGGTTTGTAAGAGATTACAAACAGCGTATCCAATGTTTCTGTAAGAAAGGTGTCTTCAAGCAAAAACGAATAGCGCGAAGTGCTTCCTGAGCCAATTGGGTTGATATAACTTTTATCCAGAAGGACAATGAAGTCGTTGTAAAAGGAAAATGATTGCAATTGCGTTGCCAGTAAGGTAAACGATGGATCTTTAAAACCCGAAACACGCGATGCAACAACCTTCTCCTGATTTTTTCCTGGATATTTATATTTCCGGTCGCTGATAAATTCCATAACCAAAATGTATGGTTTAGTTTTTTTTGTTACTATGGTGTCGTTAGCTGGCTGGTCTATCTGGTTTTTTTGTAATAGGCTGTCAAGATTAGATTTTTCTTTTTGAAAATTGAAATGCATCTTATTATAAGAAACATAGCTAAAGGAACTCATTTTTTCGGGATTGTTCCGATTGCGGTTTTCGGATACCCGCTGAATAATACGGTGAGCAGGGTTCACTCCTGGTTTTACAATTACTTCCTGTAACGAAGTTGAAATGCTGTTTAATGTAAAAGAATAATTGTTGTCTTTTACTGAGTCAAGCGATACAATTAGTTTTTCGTACCCAATAAGATTAAAAACCAATTGCTGCGGTTTGGTATTGTTCCGAATGGTGTAACCTCCGTCAATATTACTTATTACGCCTTGTTTCCCATTATTAAAGGTTATGTTAACAAAAGCAAGGGATTCGTTGGTTTTTGAATCTTTTATTTTGCCTGTTATTTCGAAAGGCTGAGCTATAATAAAATTTGAAATACAAAATGAAATAGCTAAAGCCAGAAAAAAAAATTTCATAATCGCTGTATATTTTAGAATTCTAAAAATACAACGATTATGAATATAATCAAGTGTTGCGCTTGCGATATAAATTCTTAAGCGTTTTGGCGTGTCATTTTAAGGTACGAAACTTCTTTAGGAGTTAAGTATCTCCATTCGCCGCGTTTCAAGCCTTTTTTGGTGAGGCCGGAGAAAAATACGCGATCGAGACGTTGAACTTTATATCCCAAATGTTCAAAAATCCGGCGTACTATCCGGTTTCTGCCCGAGTGAATTTCGATACCAATATGCCTAAAGTCGTTTTCCTGAGTGAAATCGAGGGAATCGGACCTTATAAAGCCATCGTCGAGGGTTAAACCGGTCATAATGGTTTGAAAATCGGCAGCTGAGAGATCTTTATCTAATTGAAGATGGTAAATCTTCTTCATTTCATTTTCCGGATGGGTCAACTTTCTGGTAAGTTCGCCATCGTTTGTTAAGAGCAATACTCCAGTAGTCATGCGGTCGAGACGGCCAACCGGATAAATTCTCTCGCGGCAGGCTTCTTTAACAAGTTCCATTACAGTTTTCTGCGCGTTCGGATCTTCTACTGTCGTAACGTAATCTTTCGGTTTATTTAAAAGAATATATACTTTTTTTTCCGATTCCATTTTTTTGCCATTGTAAATGATTTCGTCGCCAGCATTTACTTTCGACCCAAGTTCACTTACAATTACACCATTTACCTGGATGAGTCCGTTTTTTATAAATTCATCAGCTTCACGGCGGGAGCATAAGCCGGTACTTGCAAGGTAGCGGTTAAGACGAATTGGCCCGTCGGGCATCATCTCAACAGATGCAGGGTATTCGGGACGAACATGGCCAAAATCGTTTCGGTATGGTTTTTTAAAACCTGGTTTTCCCGGGCCTTTTTGAAATTTATTTCTATAGGAACCAGCTCCGGGACGTTGACCTGATCCTGGTTTCGAGTATGGTTTATTACCATAACTCCGTTGACCGGAGCTATCGTTGCTGCGAAAAGGTCTGTCACTTCTCTCAGGGCGACTTCCTCCTTCGGGACGGTTTCCCCAGCTTGGACGATCGGAACGTTCCGGACGAGGTCCTCTGTCACCGTAACTTGGGCGGGCAGGTCTGTCTGTTTGGTTTCCGCGGTCGTCTCTGTTACCTCTATCGCTCCATGCTGGGCGGTTAGGACGATCGGAATTTGGATTCCTGTCGCTACGATCGGTTCTGTTTCCGTAATCGCTTCTATTTCCCCTATCAGCGCGGTTTCCATAGTCGCTTCTGTTTCCACTATCTGCCCTATTGCCTGAATCAGCACGGTTTCCACTATCGCTTCTGTTTCCCCGGTCGTCCCTGTCATAATTTACGCGTCGTGGCCGGTCGGAAGATTCTCCATAGCTTCTTCTTTCGGGACTATATGGGCGTGCTGGCCGGTCGGATTGGTCTCCGCGATTCCATGGCTCTCTATAACTTTCTCTTGATGGTTCTTGATCTTCCCGATCGCTTCTAAAAAGTGGTCTGTCCGAATAAGGATTTCTATCTGGTTCGGGAGCTTTTTTAATCCTTGGACGTTTGTTGGGTTTTGGCTGATCGCTGCTACTCTGATCTTTTCCTTCTAATTCATCGCGGTTCATGTTCTTGCGGTTTGTAATTGTTATGGCTCACGCCGTAATTATTCTTGTTAATTTTTAAAATAAGCGGGTAAAGTTAATTGTTTTTCAATTAAATATGATTTCACTTTGTAATTAATTGATAATAATGTATAAAGTGATTTATTTGTTTTATAAATATGGATTTCAATTTTAATAAAATTCTCCTTTTGGGTTTTTCTCTTGATTAATTGTAAATGAAAAACAACGCGGAATGCTTTTTGTTTTTAGAGTGGTACAAAATTAGTAATTAGAATTCTTAAAAACAAATTAGTTTTAATAATCTTTTTGTCCAACGGTTTATGATATAACCGCTTTCGAATTTCGTCTATCATTATATATATTAATCAACTATCTATCTTGGATTGTGTATTTTTTTTAGTATCGGCCATTTATTTATCTATGCAAATATCTATAACGAGGCATATTAAATACGATTGATTATTATGATCAAACTTTAGAACAAAAAATATATTTTTACGCCCAAATATTATATCGTGTTTTAAAGATTATAATGTGTTTAATTATAATGAATTTCACAAATATTTTAAAGGCTTTTGCTTCTAATGCTCAGTTTTAAAATTCTATAAAATATGAAAGACAATATTTCTTATACCATAATTTTATTTATCTCAAAGCTTTTTAGCCTTCTGCCATTCCGGGTAATTTATATATTATCCGATATCGTTTCATTTCTATTGTATCGTTTTCTCCGGTATCGGCGAAAGATGGTGAGAAAAAACCTCATCAATTCCTTCCCTGAAAAAGCACTGAAAGAAATAGTCAAAATTGAAAAGGGGTTTTATAAATATTTCTGCGATTATTTTTTGGAGACCTTGACTCTTACGTATTTAAAACCGGAAATTCTTCAAAAAAAAATAATATATACCAATCCGGAAGTTTTAAACAGCTATTTTGACCAAAAAAGAAGTATTGTTTTGGTTGCAGCACATTATGGAAACTGGGAAATGACATCTCAGATGCCTCATTTTTTAAAACATAGAATATTAGCAGCTTATAAACCACAATCGAATAAAGGATTTGATCGTTTCTTTGTTCGTTTGAGGCAACGCTTCGGTATTGAGGCTGTCCCAATTGCCGATATTGGCAGACGTGTTTTTACTTATTCGAAAGAAGGTATTTCAACTATTACGTATTTAGCGAGCGATCAACGACCAATGCGGATTAATGCACGATACTGGACTAAATTTATGAACCAGGAAGCTCCTATAATTCATGGTCCTGAGAAAATAGCAGTAAAAATGAATTCTCCGGTATTTTATTTAGATATTAGAAGAGTCCGTAGAGACAATTATGAGGTTACCTTCGAGTTAATAGAAGAAAATCCTAAACTTACAGCAGAATTCGAAATTACCGAGAAGCTGACAAGGCATTTAGAAAATCTTCTAAATGCCGATCCAATTCCTTATTTTTGGGCCCATAACCGCTGGAAACACCGTCCTTAATAATGTTATTATTCGTCTCTTATTTTACTTCGTTTTTTACTATAGGCGAAATATACAATAAGCCCAATAGCCATCCATATAAGCAGCCTTATCCAATTTGGCCACCCAAGTCCATAAATCATAGCGCCGCAAACTACTATTCCTAAAATAGGAACAATTGGCACAAAAGGAGTTTTAAACTGCCGGGGTAATTCGGGATTGGTTATTCTCAATACCCAAATTCCGGCAGATACCAGAATGAATGCAAATAGGGTTCCAATACTAGTCATGTCACCAACAACATCTCCGGGCACAAAAAGCGCAAATACTCCAACAAAAACAAAGAAAAGAATATTCGATTTATAGGGTGTATGATATTTTGGATGTATTTTCGAAAAAACAGGTGGAACTAATCCATCTTTACTCATCGAGTAAAAAACCCGTGATTGACCGTATAACATTACCAGAATTACCGATGAAAACCCTGCAAGAATAGACACGGTAACCAGTTTTGCCAGCCAGCCATACCCGGTCATGTAAGTTTGAATTGCAAAAGCAACCGAGGCTTCCTTTCCTACTGTTCGAAAATCGTTAACAGTTGCTACGCCTGTCAGTACGTAAGCGAAAAGAACATATAAAAGTGTACATATTGCCAACGATCCTAAAATGCCACGGGGCATATCCCGTTTTGGGTTTTTTGCTTCCTGGGCAGCAGTTGAAACCGCATCAAATCCAATAAATGCAAAAAATACAACACCTGCGCTTCCCAAAATACCTAATATGCCACCAAAATTATGAATAATTCCCTGGTTATCTGTATACAAGCTGCTTTCCGGAATAAACGGAATATGATGAGCGGGATTAATAAATGACCAACCCAAAACTATGAAAAGTATAACAATAGCAACTTTGGTAATTACTATTAATCCATTTACAAAGGAAGATTCCTTAACACCTTTAATAAGTAATACTGTTAGAAGAAAAAGTATAAACAAAGCAGGAAGGTTCATTATCCCATGTGAAACAACCTGGCCGGCACTATCTTTTAGTACCTCAAAGGGCGAGTGTGACCATTCGTAGGGAACCTGTAAATTAAAATATCCAAGCAGTTTATTCAGGTATTCGCTCCATGCAATACTTACCGTTGCTGCCCCTAGGGCATATTCCAGTACCAAATCCCATCCAATAATCCAGGCAACAAATTCCCCCATGGTAGCATACGAATAGGTATAAGCACTTCCCGAGACGGGGATCATCGAAGCAAATTCAGCGTAACATAATCCGGCAAACAAACAGCCGAGTCCTGCAATTATAAATCCAATAGTTACTGCAGGACCAGCATTATTCGCAGCGGCAGATGCCGTCCTGACAAATAAGCCAGCACCGATGATTGCTCCAATTCCTAAAGCTATCAAATTGCCTGTATTCAATGAGCGCTTAAGTCCACTATCCGACTTTTCTATTTCTGCTGTTAACTTTATTATAGATTTTCTTTTGAAGAGCTGATTCATACCCCAACAAATAAGTTTAAAATTCTTAGCCGACTAAAATACATAAATTTTAATTAAAGCGGCTTGCCTCCAATATATTTAGATTTTAAATAAATACTTCCAAATTAATTTCATATTGAAAGGAAAGCATTGAAATTTAAACATTCAAAGGCATTTAGAAGAAAAATAAATAGACATTGTATCAAATTAAATCCGGGATTATTCCAGTTCTAGTTTAAAATCTTTATTTAGGTTTTTTTAACAGTCGATCGATGAATTATTCTTTAATTTTGCTGAAACTTTGAATTGAAACCTTTATGAATGTGCTGCATCAATCCAATAAAATAGCGTGATAGTTGTTTTTGTTTGAATCTCTTTTAAAGTAATCAGTAAACAATGCAAAAGCTCTCAAAATATATTGCCATTACAATTTTATTTGCCTTAATAATACCAGGATGCAGTTCCGGGAAAAATTCAACCCGGGTAAAGAAAAATAATCGAAAATTAAAGCCTTGCAATTGTCCCACTTTTGGCTCTATTAACAGCTATCCGAATTGCTATTTTATTTCATAGGTAAAAATATGTCTAGGCTTCAGCAGCTTGTGCAGAGAGTTATACTAATTATTATAGTTTTATTATTAGTAGATAGCTTTACCGTCGAGGCTCAGACAGGTAATTCCAGATTTCTGTTTGGACGATTGCAAAGGAGCAACGATAAAACCGCTGTTTCATTTGGGATTGTATTAAATAAAACGCAGAAGGTAAATGCTATAAGTGATTCCTCTGGTTTTTTTACAATTCAGGCTGCTAAACTCGATACGTTGATTATTTCCCGAATTGGTTATTTTCAAAAGATCATTGTCGTTTCAGATTCTTTACTTCGTAAACAAAAAAACTTCCAGATCGATTTACTTGAAAAGGCATACGATTTAAAACACGTTACCATTGCCGGATTGGGAACCTACCAGGAATTCAAGCGTAAAGTAGTTGAAATGAAATTACCCGAAGAAGAGTTTCTAATGAACCCATCGATAAAAAGTTCCTTTCCAAAGAAAGTAATTGTCCTTCAGCCACAAATGAGCATTCCGCTGGGAAGTCCGGTAACTGCTTTATACATGATGTTTAGTAAGGAAGGAAAATCGTTGCGAAAACTTGGAGAATATATGGAAAAGGGAAAAGAGGCTGATAAATTCAAGCATAAATATAATCCTGTACTGGTTTCGCAATTAACAGGGCTAATAGACGCTGAACTTGAAAAGTTTATGGTTTATTGCAATGTTACTAATAGCTTTCTTGAAACAGCAAACGAATACGATGTTAGGAAGAAAGTTGCAGACTGCTTTGAACAGTTTAAAAAAGAAGTTATTGAAAAAGAACAAAAACCTTAAGGGAATATCTTTCCCATCTTTTTTCGATTATTAACTTTTATTAACGTTTGGAGTACCCAAAAGAACTTAAAAACGGTATTATTTTTTAACACATATTTATAAAAGGAGTATATTTGCGGCTTTAAATTTTAAATTATGAACAAAAGAACCCTCATTATTATCTTATTGGCATTGGTTGCTTCTCATTTTACGCTGAATGCTCAAAAGAAAAAAGCGCCCAAAATGGAAACCAATTTAGATAGCGTTAGCTATTCGATTGGTAGTTTATTTGGTGGCAATTTAAAGAATTATGGTTTTACCGATATTAACGTAAAGCTTTTTACCAGAGCTATTGAAGATGCTTTAAAAACTCAGGATACAATTATTAAACCTGATGTTGCAAACGAAATTGTTCGGAAAGCTGTTACCAAAATACAGGAACAAAAAGCAGCAAAGAACCTTGCGGATGGAAAAGCCTTTTTGGAAAAGAATAAAAAGGAAGCTGGTGTAATTGAATTGCCAAGCGGATTGCAATATAAAGTCTTAGTTGAAGGTGCTGGAGAGTCTCCTAAAGCTGATAGTCAAGTTACTGCCCATTACAAAGGGACACTGTTGGATGGAAAAACTTTCGATAGCTCTTTTGATAGGGGAGAACCAATGAAATTTGGAGTGAGCGACGTTATTGAAGGCTGGAAAGAGGCGCTTCAACTAATGAAACCCGGAGCAAAATGGAAACTCTTTGTGCCGGCTAACCTGGCTTATGGAGAAAATCCTCAACCGGGTGGACCTATTGCCCCAAACATGGTGCTGATTTTTGAAGTAGAACTTATATCGATAGGCGAATAATAATCAATTAACTAAAATAAATTATGAGAATGAAACAATTAATTCTGTTTGTAGGTTTGTTAGGTGTTATCCTAACATCTTGTAATAAACCTAACTATAATGTAAGTGTTAAAAGCGAAAACGATTCAATTGCTTATTTGATTGGTGTTTACTACGGAAAACAATTAAAATCAGGTGGTGAATTAGAATCGTTAAATGTTGATGCAATGGCTAAAGGTTTAAAAGAGGCTTTCAACAACGATTCTCTGAAAATAACTGACGAAGAAATTCAGGTAAAGTTGAACATGTATTTTACGAAACTTCAAAAATTGGCAGCCGAAAAGAATTTAAAAGCCGGTAAAGATTTTTTAGAAGCTAATAAAAAGAAAGCAGGTATTATTGTTTTGCCTAGTGGCTTGCAATATCAGGTAATTAAAGAAGGAACAGGCCCACAGCCCGATTCTTCAAACATGGTTACCGTTCATTATACCGGATATCATATCGATGGTACCGAATTTGAATCCTCTACAAAAGGAGAACCTGTTCAGTTCAAAGTTACCCAGGTTATTCCGGGTTGGACAGAAGCACTTCTTAAAATGAAAGTTGGTTCGAAATGGAAATTATTTATCCCAACTGAAATTGGATACGGCGAAAGAGTGGGTCGTGGAAGTAAAGTTAAACAAAACGAGGCGCTTGTTTTTGAAGTAGAATTATTAAAAGTTGAAAAAGAACAACCTGCCGATCAACAAGGAATGCCACAAGGAATGAGATAAACTATTTAAATAATTATTTATGTAAAAGCCCTTCGAAAGAATATTTCGAGGGGCTTTTTAGTTATGTTAATGTTCGAAACTGTACATCCCATGTTCCATTAGCGAACAATAAACATAGTGTGATTTAGATTCTATTTTGCTGTTAAATAAACATATATGTCTAGTGGCATAGTAATTGTAAAATTGGTACAGTTTGATATAATCGTTATAAATTATGATACAAATTAAAAAGATTAACAAATCTTACGACACTGGAAACACAAAACTTCATGTGCTCAAAGGAATAGATCTGAGTATTAAAGAAGGGGAGCTTGTTTCTATTATGGGAGCTTCTGGTTCAGGGAAATCCACGTTGCTGAATATCCTTGGGATCCTTGATGCTTATGATTCCGGGGAATATCATCTGAATGGAACATTAATGAGCGATTTAAGCGAAAAAAAGGCTGCCTATTATCGGAACCAATACCTTGGATTTGTTTTTCAGAGCTTCAATTTGATTTCTTTTAAAAATGCCTTGGAGAATGTAGCACTTCCGTTATATTACCAAAAGGTAAGCAGGAAGCAGCGTAATAAAATCGCGATGGAATACCTCGATCGGATGGGACTCCGGGATTGGGCCAGCCATATGCCAAATGAGCTTAGTGGAGGTCAGAAACAACGTGTTGCAATTGCCCGTTCATTAATTTCCAAACCTAAGGTAATTTTGGCCGATGAGCCTACTGGAGCTCTTGATTCAGTTACTTCCCTCGAAGTTATGGCTTTTTTACAGGAAATTAATAAAACTGGGATTACCATTGTAATTGTTACGCACGAAAAAGATATTGCCGACCGCACTCAAAGGGTTATTCGCCTCCGCGATGGTGTTATTGAACAGGATTATTATAACCTAAACTAATCAGCTATGTTCGATATCGATAAATGGCAGGAAATATTCAGCACTATTCAAAAAAACAAACTTCGCACTATTCTTACAGGTTTTAGCGTGGCTTGGGGTATTTTTATGCTGGTGGTGCTGCTTGGTTCCGGAGTAGGATTGGAAAACGGGATAAAAAAGGATTTTGAAGGCGATGCTATCAATAGTATATGGATATATCAGGGACAAACTTCCATGCCTTTTCAGGGGATGAAAGTTGGCCGTAATATTCAATTTACAAACGAAGACTTTGACAGAACGCAAAAGCTATTACAAGAGCAAGGGGAAAATTTTTCAGGACGCTCTAATATCCGGGGTACTGGTATTGTTTCCTATAAAAATCAATATGGTTCTTTCGAATCAGTTCCGGTACATCCAGGTACTGAGCAGCTCGAAGAAGCAAATGTTCAGGAAGGACGGTTTGTGAATAACCGCGATATAGCGGATAAAAATAAAGTTGTAATTATCAGCACCATTGTTAAGCAAGAGTTATTTAAAGGAGAAAAAGCGCTTGGGAAGTTTATTAAAGTGAATGGCGTCCCTTTTCAAGTGGTTGGTATTTTTAAAGATAAAAACGATCGTGATAACCGCAGGGTTTATGTTCCGATTTCAACCGCTCAAATGATATTTAATGGTGGAAACAGAATGTTTAATATTGCTTTTACTACCAAAGGAATTAGTGGGGAGGAAAGTCAGAAAACCGAAGAAATAATCAGGGCATCTTATGCCGCCAAGCACAAATTTAATAAGGACGACAAGCGTGCAATCTGGGTTCGTAATAATGTAAAAGAATTTGAACAGATGCAGGGCCTATTCAGCGGTATCAGAATGTTTATCTGGTTCATCGGTATAGGGACTATTATTGCAGGTATTGTAGGTGTAAGTAATATTATGATTATTGTTGTGAAGGAACGGGCCAAGGAAATTGGCATACGCAAAGCCATTGGTGCGACTCCCGGATCGATTATAGGGCTGATTTTACTCGAATCGGTTATGATAATGAGCTTTGCCGGGTACATTGGGTTAGCCCTGGGAGTTGGAACACTCGAAGCGCTTTCCCCACAGTTTAGTTCACCCGATTCTTATTTTTTGAACCCCTCGGCCGATTTTGGTATTGCTATAAAAGCAACGTTGCTCTTAATTGTATCGGGAGCCATTGCCGGTTTTTTTCCAGCAATGCGTGCCTCTAAAATTAGGCCGGTAGAAGCATTGCGCGATGAATAATAAAACTTTACAAAAACTTTAAATACCTATTAAAATGTTCGACCGCGACAGGTGGCAGGAAATTATCTCTGCTCTCAAAAAAAATAAACTCCGTACCCTTTTAACAGCATTCGGAGTGTTCTGGGGTATCTTAATGCTGGTTATCATGTTGGGCGCCGGAAAAGGCCTCGAAAATGGTGTATACGACGGAATGGGAGGTTTTGCTACCAACAGCGTATTTATATGGTCACAAAACACTACTGTTCCTTATAAAGGATTTAAAAAAGGGCGTTGGTACAACTTCAATAACAGCGATACAAAAGTGTTAAAAGAGCAAATTCCCGAAATTGAAAGTCTTGCTCCCCGTTTACAAGCTCGTTTCTGGGCCAGCGAAGGACAGAATAATGTAGTTCGCGGTTTAAAAACCGGAGCATTTAACGTTTTTGGAGATGTTCCCGAGTTTAATAAAATAGATCCAGTAACCATTTTAAAAGGTCGCTACATTAATCCCGAAGATGTAGAAAAGCGCCGTAAAATTGTGGTTATTGGGAGCCGTGTAGCAGATTTGCTTTTTGAAAAGGAAGAAAATCCAATAGGCGAATTCATTCAAGTGCGAGGTGTATATTTTATGGTTGTTGGTGTTTATAAATCTCAGCACAACGGCGGTTGGGCCGAATGGCAGGAAACAACCATAGAAATGCCCTTAACAACATTGCAACAGGTTTATAATTTTGGAGATCAGGTGGGATGGTTTTCTATTACTTCCCGTTCCGATGTTTCGGTTAGTTTAGTCGAAGAGAAAGCAAAAGTGATTCTAAAGAAACGACACTCCGTTGCTCCTGAAGATAATGAAGCCATTGGTAGCGAAAATGTTGAAAAACAATTTTTGAAAATCAGTAAATTATTTCTGGGTATTAAAGCTTTGATATGGATTGTAAGTATAGGCACTCTTTTGGCTGGTGTTATTGGTGTAAGTAATATTATGCTCATCATTGTTAAAGAACGAACCAAAGAAATTGGCATCCAACGAGCCTTGGGAGCAACTCCTTTTAATATTATTTCTCAAATTATTTCCGAAAGTGTTTTCTTGACTTCCATTGCAGGCTACATTGGTTTACTAGTGGGAGTGGGAGTAGTAGAGCTTATAAATTTTGCACTAAAGAAAACCCAGGAAGCTGGCAGTAATGTAATGTTTACAAGACCCGAAGTCGATTTTAGTGTGGCCATGACAGCCTTAATAATTTTAATTGTATGTGGTGCAATTGCCGGGTTCATTCCTGCAAAACGGGCCATTAATGTAAAACCTATTGAAGCGCTTCGATACGAATAAAATAAACCGGTAAATTCTTTTCAGTAACTCTATAATGTAACTCAATTATGAAAAAAATTTTTAAAATATCTTTGTTAGTATTGTTCATCGGCCTTTTTGGATATACGATATTCTTTCTCTATCAAAAATCGAAGCCTAAAACAGTAGTGTTTGAAACCAAAAAACCCTTTATCAGTAGTGTTGTAAAAAAAACAGTGGCTACCGGAAAAGTTGTTCCCCGCAAGGAGATTGAAATTAAACCAAAAGTCTCAGGCATTATCGAAGAGATATACCTCATTGCTGGGAAACGAGTTCGTAAAGGCGATCTGATTGCCAAGATTAAGATTATACCCGATATGGTAAATCTTAACAATGCCGAATCGCGTTTAAATCGAGCCAAACTGAGTGTCGATGATATTCAGTTGGTTTACGACCGTCAAAAAAAGCTGTTTGATCAGGGAGTTATTCCCGAAGCTGAGTTTCAGCAAACCCGTTTAAACTTTAATACAGCAAAAGAAGAACTCGAAACTGCCGAAAATAACCTTCAGCTTATACGCGAAGGAGCACTTAAAAAAGCAGGTCAGGTTACTAATACCCTCGTTCGTTCTACCATCGATGGTATGGTGCTCGATGTACCTGTGGAAGAAGGGAAATCGGTTATTGAAAGTAACAATTTTAACGAAGGCACTACCATTGCCATTGTGGCCGATATGGGCGAAATGATTTTTGAAGGAAAAGTAGACGAAACTGAAGTAGGGAAAATCCACCAGGGAATGAACCTTTCGCTCTCAATTGGCGCAATTGAGTCCGATACTTTTAATGCTGCGCTCGAATATATCTCTCCAAAAGGAAAGGAAGAAAATGGTGCCATTCAGTTCGAAATTAAAGCCCAGGTTGCGCTGAAAGAAAATAAATTTATCCGTTCGGGATATAGCGCAAATGCTGATATCGTGCTCGAAAGACGCGATAAAGTTATGGTGGTCGAAGAAGGTCTTTTGCAATATCAGGGCGACTCTGCCTATGTTGAGGTAGAAACCAAACCTCAGGTTTTTGAGAAACGGTATATTCAAACTGGTTTGTCGGATGGAATGAATATTGAAATAAAAAAGGGGCTTAAGCTTACTGATAAAATTAAAGTAAAAATATAAGGATTTTCGTTTTACTGGTTACTTTGGGTTTGCCGCGCATCGAATTTTGGTGTGCGGCTTTTTTATTGCCAATTGTGGGCTTATATATTTGTTTCGTGTTTACCTTTGCGATTTTTATAAACATGGATTTTCATAGCATTAGTTTATTCGCCTGGGTATTGGCTGCATTAAGCGCCGTTTTAATAGGAATGGGCAAAACTGGTTTGCCTGGTGCCGGAATGATAGTAGTTCCGCTTATGGCTTTTGCATTTGGCGGAAAGCCTTCTACCGGAATTGTCCTTCCAATGCTTTGCATTGCCGATTTATTTGCTGTTTTATATTATCATCGTCATGCCGACTGGAAACATATTTATAAATTATTGCCATGGACTTTAATGGGCTTGGTAGCGGCTTTGCTCCTGGGAAGCAATATCTCTGACCACCAATTTAAAATGCTTATAGGCATTACTGTTTTAATTAGTCTTGTTGTGATGATTTGGCAGGACTATTTCCGAAAATCAAAAGAAGTACCTTCCTCTATCTGGTTTACCGCTCTGTTTGGGTTTGGCGCAGGGTTTTCGACTATGATCGGAAATGCAGCAGGACCGCTTATGGCTATTTATTTATTGTCGACACGATTGCCTAAAAATAGCTATATAGGTACCGGAGCCTGGTTTTTTCTTATAATAAACTATATAAAGGTTCCCTTGCAAATTATTTTTTGGAAGAATATAACGTTTCAAACAATTTCCTTTAATCTGATCATGATCCCAGCTATTGCATTAGGAGCGTTTTTAGGGTTTAAGCTGGTAAATTTTTTTCCTGAAAAAGCATATAGAATGTTTATCCTTATCTCTACTGCCGTTTCAGCCTTATTTTTGTTTTAAATTTCAAAATTTTTGAAAATCAGGTATATTTAACCCCTAATTTTTAAGTTTTCGACTCTATGAAAAAGATTATTTTATTGGCACTGCTATTGGTTCCAATGGTAGCAAAGTCACAAAACCTTCAGTTACATTACGATTTAGGCAGAAACCAGTATTCGGAGAAGCCAAATTATAGCTGGTTTACTACTACTTTCGAAATGTTTAAACCCGATAGCCTGGGATCTACATTTTGGTTTATCGATTTAGATTATCAAACAAATAAATCAAGTATTCAGTCGGCCTATCTGGAAATTGCCCGTGATTTTAATATAAGCAAAAAGTCACCCTTTCAGCTTCATTTGGAATATAACGGAGGTTTGTTTTCAGGAGGAGGCATTAATCATATTTGGCTGGTTGGGATAAACTATCCATTTATGATTGGAAACTCTGCTTTCAATACTTACATAACATATAATCATATTAGCGGGAACACCGAAGGTGCCGATTTTCAGTGGACGGGTGTTTGGAATGTTCCCTTATGCAACAATAAATTTATGTTTAGCGGCTTTGTCGATATTTGGAGTACCGATAAGGTTTCGTACGATTTGTTGGGTAATGAACTGCGCAAGGGGAAGAGGATGATTTTCCTCAGCGAGCCACAAATATGGTATAATATTAATAAATCCTTTTCGGTGGGTGGGGAAGTTGAAATAAGTCAGAATTTCATTTTCAACTCCGATAAGGTTGAAGCATATCCTACCATTGCTGTTAAATGGAATTTCTAATATAAGCCCCTATAACATTGATATAAAGCAGTGATGCTGGCGCGGATTTGCAATCCGTGCCTTCCTTTACCGTCGTTTGCAACGATTAGATTAGATTGATGTTTTTACGCATAAAAGCTATAGTCTTTTTTTATTAGACTCTTAAGATATTGTTAACAAAACAAAGGTTTGGTAATATCTGGGTTGTATTTAATTTTTTCGGCTAAATTACCAGCCCTTTGGGGTGTATATTTAAAACTTATTAGACTTGAGGAAGACAATCCAGACAGCTTTAGGCAGTGGGGTATTATAAACGCTACACATAAGTCATGACAAATGATTTAGAAACAAGTG
>JFJP01012163.1_pt2 | contig 26075 bp, 23 predicted proteins | sample 431651 | NCBI WGS metagenome assembly JFJP01 (sample SAMN02602958, study PRJNA72255) | Microbial mat metagenome, whole genome shotgun sequencing project. | biome: fresh water; feature: sink hole; material: water; isolation source: purple microbial (photo- and chemosynthetic) mats found in...
TTCAAGATCAGCAAATTCTGTCTTTCAGAAGGCAATGTGCGGATCATTCGCAACAAAGACTCCTGCTCCTGAGATCGAACGAGATTTTTTTCCGGATGATCACCCTTGGCAGGCAAAATGGGAATATCATCCAGCGGAATTTCCTGTTTGCGGCTTCGGTCACGATGCCAATTTGCAACCAGATTATGAGCGATGCGATACAGCCAGGCAGAAAATGGAACGCCTCTATCGGTGTAATTCACAACATGCTTCATAGCCCGTTGAAAGACGCGGGCAGTCAGGTCTTCAGCATCGTGTGTATTTCCTGTTCTGTAGTACACATAATTAAATATGCGTTCCACATAACGCTCATACAGTTGACCAAAAGAATCACGGTCGCCTTGTGAGGCACGCGCAAGGATTTCTTCTTCGTTGTATTCGATTTCCGGCAAGATAAAAACCTTACCGACGGAGTTGGATTAAATAACACCGTCGGATTTGAGAAGTTACACTCAGTATAACGCGAATTCAGAAGGATAAGGGATAAGGAAGGAAAGATGAAAAAAAGCACAAAGGAATAAAACATTTGTGCTACAATTGCAAAATTCCCAAGGAGAACCATGTCTGCTAACGTCATTCGCGTCGTGGGCGCGCGCGTCCACAATTTGAAGAACATCACGGTCGAAATTCCGCGTGATAAGTTTGTAGTCATTACAGGCTTATCAGGGTCGGGTAAATCATCGCTTGCTTTTGACACCATCTTCGCCGAAGGTCAGCGGCGCTACGTTGAATCACTCTCGGCGTACGCCCGCCAATTTATCGGACAAATGGACAAACCCGATGTGGACTACATTGATGGACTTTCCCCCGCTGTTTCCATTGATCAGAAATCCACCTCGCACAATCCCCGCTCGACAGTGGGTACGGTTACCGAAATATATGACTACATGCGTCTGTTGTTTGCCCGCGCAGGCATTCCGCATTGCCCCACCTGCGGACGCGAAGTAGTCAAACAGTCGGCACAAGAGATCGTAGATAAAGTCGCCAAACTTCCCGAAGGCTCGCGCATCTTAGTTCTTGCGCCGCTGGTGCGCGCCCGCAAAGGAACGTATCAGGCTGTCTTTGAAGAAATCCGCAAGGCTGGTTTCACCCGCGTCCGCGTGGATGGGAATGTTCATTCACTGGACGATGAAATTGAACTGGATCGCTACAAACAACACACCATCGAAGCCGTTGTAGACCGCCTTGTCATTTCGCACGAAGGCGAAAAAGAAGAACAAAAAGCCGCGCTTACCCGCCTAACCGATTCGATTGAAACTGCGCTCAAATTTGGCGAAGGATATCTCACTGTTAATTTGGTGGATGGTCAGAATGGTCAAAAGTCAAAAGTCAAAGGTCAGGGCGACGACCTTCGACCTTCAACCTTCGACGCCAACGACTTGAACTTCTCCGAACACCTCGCCTGCCCCGAACACGGCGTCAGCATCAACGAAATTGAACCGCGCACCTTCTCATTCAACACGCCGCAAGGCGCATGTCAGGATTGCCAGGGACTCGGCTCAAAATTAGAAATTGATCCACAGCGCATCATCCCCGACTTTGACAGGTCGCTGAACGAGGGAGCGATTTCCAGCATGGAGTGGAGCGGTCCAAAAGAAGAAGGCGGCTACTATTGGCAGGGACTCGAAGCCGCGGCGAAAGTTTACAAAATTGACCTTGACAAACCTGTGCGCGAATTGACAGAAGAGCAACTCAAAGTTGTTTTGTACGGCACAGGTGAAAAACAAATCCAGATGAATTACAAAAACTCAAATGGAAATGAATTCAAGTTCACACGCGCCTTTGAAGGTGTAATCACCAACCTGGAACGCCGCTACCGCGAAACAAACTCCGAATACATCCGCGAGAAGATTAGTGAATTCATGTCTGACCGCCCGTGCCCAAGCTGCGGTGGCAAGAGACTCAATCCCGCTGCACTGGCAGTCACCGTGGACGGCGTGAACATCGTCGAAGCAAATTCATGGCCGGTTTCCACAACTTTGGAATGGGTGAAGAAAATCTCCGGCAAGAGTTCGCCGCTGACCTCAAAGCAGAAAACGATTGCAGAAAGAGTCATCAAAGAAATCCACGAGCGACTTAATTTTCTGGTCAACGTTGGGCTAAATTATTTGACATTGAATCGCTCGGCTACAACCTTGTCTGGCGGCGAAGCGCAGCGCATTCGGCTGGCGACTCAGGTCGGCTCGCGGCTGGTCGGCGTGTTGTACGTGCTGGATGAACCCTCAATTGGTCTGCATCCGCGAGACAACTCGCGCCTGCTGGAAACGCTCAAAGGACTGCGCGATTTGGGCAACACCGTTCTGGTCGTGGAGCATGACGACGAAACCATCCGCGAGGCTGATTGGGTGATCGATCTCGGTCCCGCCGCTGGCGAACATGGCGGAGAGGTCATTGCGGAAGGCACGCCGAAACAGATTTTGGCGCACCCAAAGTCGTTGACTGGAGCCTACCTTTCGGGGCGGATGCAGGTTGCGATCCCGAAGATGCGGCGCGAAGGAAACGGCAAGTCTCTAAAAATTATCAACGCAACGGCAAACAACTTGAAGGGCATCGATGTCTCAATCCCGTTGGGAAAAATGGTTTGCATCACGGGCGTGTCCGGCTCGGGCAAATCCACGTTGATGAGCGATATTTTGTACAACTCGCTTGCCGCAAAACTGATGTTCGCACACACATCGTCAGGCGAACACGAAAAGATTGAAGGCATCGAACATCTCGACAAGATCATCAACATTGACCAGTCGCCGATTGGGCGCACACCGCGCTCGAACCCTGGGACGTACACCGGCTTATTCGACGAAATCCGAAAACTGTTTGCAGAACTGCCCGAAAGCAAAGTGCGCGGATACAAGCCCGGGCGTTTCTCATTCAACGTGCATGGCGGGCGCTGTGAAGCCTGTCAGGGTCAGGGCGAGTTACGGATCGAAATGCAATTTCTACCCGATGTCTATGTGCCATGCGATGTGTGTCACGGCAAGCGCTTCAACCGCGAGACCTTGCAGGTGATGTTCCACGATAAATACAGCATTTCAGATGTGCTGGATATGACCGTAGACCACGCGCTCGAAGAATTTAAGAATTACCCGCCCATGCAAAACAAGTTGAAACTTTTACAGGAAGTTGGCTTGGGCTATGTGCGAGTTGGTCAGCCTGCCACAACGCTTTCGGGCGGCGAGGCACAGCGCGTAAAACTCTCAAAAGAATTATCGCGCCGCGCAACCGGACGCACGCTATATGTTCTGGACGAACCATCCGTTGGCTTGCACGCAGCGGATGTTCACAAGTTGATCGAAGTATTGCAAAGATTGGTGGACACCGGCAACTCAGTGGTCATCATCGAACACAATCTCGACATCATCAAAATCGCAGACTGGCTGATTGACCTCGGCCCCGAAGGCGGTGACGGCGGCGGTGAATTACTCGCCGAGGGAACGCCTGAGCAGGTGATGAAAGTAAAAGAATCCTACACGGGGAAGTATTTGAAGGCGCACATGAGATAAAATTGTCGAAGGTCAAAAGTCGAAAGTCAACGACCTTTGACCTTCGACTTTTGACACGCAATACCCCACAACCTTCATTTTTCAGGTAGAATTATTTTTACATTGCGTCGAATGGGAAATCGTCGTAACAAACACGCTTTGTAAAAAGGAAAAATATCATGAACAATAGACCCCCTATTTCGTCTTCACCATCCAGCAGTATCAGTTCGTACCGCAAGCGCAGGAAACGCGGCGGACCTAATATCATTTACATCATTGCCGGCGTACTTGTTTTGGGCGGTGTAATTCTTTTAATTGCGTGGCTGGCTGGTCCAAGCAAACCCATTAACACATTTTTCGCCACCGAAACATCCACACCCACGCTGACATTCACACCGACCAGCACATCCACGCCGACAGCTACAGCCACAGCCACGGCTACAGCCACCATTACGCCTACAGCCACCTTCTCAACGCCGTTCAATTACACCGTGCAGGCCGGCGATTATCTTGAGATCATTGCGAAAAACTATAACCTTGGCGAAGACGGTATCGAACTCATCATGCTCCTCAACCCGTATGGTGGAATAAACGAAATCACAGGATTTCCAATCGGCATAGATCGGCAAAATCCGAATATTCTGCCGGGACAGGTAATCACACTTCCCAACCCAGGAATGCTATTACCAACCGCTACAACCGTTCCAGCCGATTTGCCAAAGGGTCAAAAGGAAGAATATATTGTCAAATCTGGCGATTCTTTGGGTAGAATTGCCGAACTGTTCAACAGCACTGAAGACGATATTATTACAGAAAACGGCATAACAGACCCAAATGCCATTCGAGTTGGGCAATTGTTGCTGATCCCTGTCAACATGGTTACGCCCACAGCGACACGCCCGCCCACAAGCACCACAGCCCCCGATTCAGCCACTGCCACATGGACGCCCGTCAACGGACAACCCATTGCCACCAACACCCCATAAAAATATTCGCTGTCACACTGGACAAATATACGTCCCTCATGTAAAATACAGCGCTGTTAAAAAGAAAGTTATTTTGGAGAAAAACCTTGGCTAACATTAAATCACAAATCAAACGCAATCGTCAAAGTGAAAAGCGTCGCATTCACAATCGCAACCTTCGTGGCGCGGCTCGCACCGCAATTACCGCCGCTCGTGCTGCATTTTCAGAGAATGATCCTGAAACCAAAGAGGCTGTGATCAAAGCGATCAGTACATTGGATAAAGCCGCTGAAAAAGGCGTAATCCACCCAAACAATGCTTCACGCCGTAAGGGTCGTTTAATGAAACGCCTTGCTGCATTTATTGCCAACCCGCCCGTGGTTGAAGAAGTTGCATCCAAGAAGAAAAAGAAAGCCGCTTAAAAATAAGCGACAATCAATTGAAAAACACGTAGTTTATTTTTCAGTTAATTAAACGGGAACGCCATTCCAGCGGCGCTCCCGTTTTTTGTTAACGCATCCCATCAACCCTCGGCTATAATTAAACCCATGTTTACACAAGAACAACAACTCATTGAAACCAAAATAAAAGAATTTTGTGCCGCGAATGATATTGCGCTGGCTGAACTCAAATGGCAGCCCATTCCCTTTTCGGGCGAATGGGGCTTCGCTACCTCGTTTTTTCAGACCGCCGCAAATGAAGCACGCGCAGGAAAAGGAAGCAAACTTCCGGTGCCGCAAAAGGCCCAGGAAATTGCCGAACAAGTCAAGGCGCAGATCGGAAGCGTGGATGGAATCAGCCGCATAGATGCTGTTAAGGGATATCTCAATCTATATTTTTCAACTTCTGCTTATGCAAGCCGGGTTGTGGATGCAGTGCTCGCTTCGCGTCTGGACTTTGGGCGGGGTGCGGCGAAAGATGAAACGGTGATGGTCGAATATGCCCAGCCGAACACGCATCACTCGTTCCACATTGGACATGCGCGCAATACGATTTTAGGCGAAACCCTCGCGCGGCTGGTTGAGTTCGCTGGCTATAAAACGATCCGTGCTTCGTACCCCGGAGATTTGGGTCTCGGCGTGATCACTGTGATGTGGATGTATAACAGGTTTTACAAAGGACAGGAACCTGAAGGCGTACACGAGCGTGGTCAATGGTTGGCGAAACTTTATGTGGAAGCCACTGCCATGCTTGAAAAACAGGAAAATGAAACTCCTGAACAAACTGCCCAGCGCGAATCGTACGATGCTGAGCGGCGTGAAATGTATCGCAAATGGGATGCTGGCGATACATCGGTGCGTGAGTTGTGGCGCGAAACGCGCGAATGGAGTTTGGAAGAACTGCGCGATGTGCTGGAAATGCTTGATGTCAAAATAGATGTCTGGTTCTACGAAAGCGAATTGGACGAACCATCCAAAATTATTGTGGATGAATTAATCGCGAAAGACATTGCCACTGATGAACGTTCACAAGGCGGCGCGGTGATTGTAAAAATTGATGAGAAACTGGGGCTCACCAAGGAAAAATACCGCACAAATATTCTCTTGCGTTCAGACGGCACAACCCTGTATCTTACAAAAGACCTTGCGTTAGCCAAAGTAAAGTTTGAAAAATATCACGTTGATCGATCAATTTATGTTGTGGATGTGCGCCAGTCCATGCACTTGCAACAGGCGTTTGCGATTCTAAAATTGTGGGGGTTCCCGCAATCTGAAAAATGCTATCATCTGGGCTACGGGTTTGTGAGCCTGCCCGAAGGAGCCATGTCTGCGCGGCGCGGGCGGGTTGTGCTGTTCAAAGATGTAGCGGACGAGGCAGTTAAGCGCGTGATGGCTGTTGAATCGGAAAAGAGCGGTGATGTACCTGCGAGCGAGCGAGAGAAGATTGCGTATCAAATCGGCATGGGCGCATTGATCTATTCCATGCTTTCGGTGGACAACAACAAAGACATTGTCTTTGATATTAACGAGGCTTTATCCTTTGACGGCAGGACGGGCCCGTACATTCAAAATGCTTACGTGCGGGCGAATTCAATTTTGAAGAAGGCGCAAGTTACGAGTTACGAGTTACAAGGTGTGAGATCAACCTTTGAGTATGAACTGACCAAGCACGAGATTGAATTGATCGAGCAAATTTCCCGCTTCCCGAAAACGGTGGAACAGGCGGCAAACGAGTATCGTCCGCTGGTGATGGCGGCTTATGCGTACGATCTGGCAAATACATTCCATTCGTTTTATCATGCTGTAAACGTAATGCAAACCGAAAACGAAAAAACCAGAAATGCGCGCCTGCAATTGGTAATGGCGGCAAAACAAACGATTGAAAATGCGCTAAGATTACTTGGAATTCAGTCACCTGACGTAATGTAAGACTGGGGAAGTAAGAGCGGGCAGAGCCAAACAACTGTCATACTAAAAACAGGCTGAAAGTTATCTATCCTTTCAGCCTGTTTTCTTGTTTAATGAAATCAGAGAGATCGTATTGGGTAAAAACGATGCGGCTCAAAACCAAAGCCGGGTTGCGTCGGACACTGTCCTCAGTACGATTTGTACGATAGGAGATTCCTATGCCAATCAAAACCATCATCATGGGCGCGGCAGGACGTGACTTTCATAACTTCAACACGTTCTTCCGTGGAAACAAGGATTATGAGGTCGTGGCTTTCACGGCAACCCAAATCCCTGATATTGAAGGTCGCGTGTATCCGAAGGAACTCGCGGGCGAGATGTACCCGAAAGGGATTCCGATCCATGCCGAAGGGGAATTGCTTGACCTGATCAAGAAATATGGCGCAGAACAGGTTGTTTTTGCATATAGCGATGTGCCGCATGAATATGTGATGCACAAAGCCAGTATGGTTAATGCGGCTGGCGCAGATTTCCGCATTATGGGAACAAAGTATACGCAAGTGAAGTCAACCAAACCAGTCGTGTCGATCAGCGCAGTTCGGACAGGATCAGGCAAAAGCCAGACAACGCGGCGTGTGTCTTTAATCCTCAAAGAGATGGGGTACAAAGTTGCCGCGATTCGTCATCCAATGCCCTATGGAAATCTTGTGGCGCAGGAAGTTCAACGCTACGCAAACTATGACGATCTTGATGAATACAAATGCACGATTGAAGAACGCGAAGAATATGAGCCGCATATTGATAATGGTGTGATTATCTACGCGGGCGTGGATTATGAAAAGATTGTTCGCCAGGCTGAAACAGAAGCGGATATTATTTTGTGGGATGGCGGCAATAACGACTTCCCGTTCTACATTCCAGACCTGCAAATTGTTGTAGCAGACCCGCATCGCACCGGACACGAATCAACTTATTACCCGGGTGAAACAAATGTACGCATGGCAGATGTATTCGTAATTAATAAAGTGGATACTGCCGATGCAGAGAACGTGATCAAACTGCGCGAATCGCTTCGCAAGTTGAATCCAAATGCGATTCAGATCGAAGCCGCTTCTCCGCTCTTTGTGGATGACCCCGCAGCGATTCAAGGCAAGCGAGTCTTGGTGGTGGAAGACGGACCAACGCTAACTCATGGTGAGATGGCGTACGGTGCGGGGTACATCGCCGCCCGAAGATTTGGCGCAAAAGAAATCGTTGATCCGCGCCCGTTTGCGGTGAAATCAATCGCGGCGACATACGTCAAATATCCAAAGACTGGTCCAATTTTGCCCGCGATGGGCTACGGCGATGCGCAGACAAAAGACCTCGAAGAGACGATTAACAAATCTGACGTTGATTTGGTGATCATTGGCACACCAATTGATTTGTCGCGCGTAATGAAGATCACAAAACCACATCAGCGTGTGAGATATGAATTACAGGAAATTGGTCAACCGACTCTTCAGGATGTTTTGATGAAGAAGTTTGGAATGAAGAAGTAATTTGTAAAAAGTAATTAGTAAAAGGAGTCGGAGGAATTCATCCTTCGACTCCTTTTTATGAAACGCTAAAATCCTGCTTTCTCCGTTCAGATGTAAAGCATCCCAAGCCTTGAGCCAGCATCTTTTTGAATGCTTGAGTGTTACAAAACAAACAAAACTTAAAAAGGAACTCCTAAAATGACAACCCTCGCCCCCGCTCTTTACAACCGCACGTTTCCACGCATGTCCAGTTGGCTGCGCGATTTAATATTGATCATGTTTGGCGCGCTATTTGTTGCAGTGCTCGCCCAGGTGAAAATTCCCCTGCCTTTTACCCCAGTCCCATTGACTGGGCAAACCTTTGCTGTGCTGCTCATCGCCGCCACATTGGGATCAAAACGCGGCGCGGCTTCGATGTTTTTTTACATCACATTCGGCGCGTTTGGATTACCGGTTTTTGCAGGCGGCGCTTCGGGAATTGCGTATCTCTCAGGCGCAACTTTTGGATACCTGATCGGATTCGTGGTTGCCGCTTATGTCGTTGGTCTGCTGGCCGAACGCGGATTGGAACGAAGCGTACGCACATCCATCATCCCATTTTTAATTGGAACAGTCATTATTTATGCTTTCGGGGTTGCGTGGCTGACAATTGTTCTTGGCAGTTTTAGCAAAGCAATCACTGCGGGACTTATTCCTTTTATTGTTGGCGATCTGATTAAGTTAATTGTGACCACGCTGGCACTACCAGCCGCATGGAAGTTAACCAGGTAAATAACTTGATCTATATTTTATGCTCTCCAAACTGTGGATGTATCTGGAGGGCATATCACCCCCAGCCCACTCTTACAAAGAAAGGGCTGGGGGTGAGTTTTTAGGCGGCGAAAACACAGGTTGTTTACAAACATTCCCAACACAGAACATTATGATTATACTTTGCGCCAAGTATGACCGCACTCAAAGGCTCTACTCTTAAGAATCAATACTTCCTGCGCGATCTCGTCGGCAGCGGCGGCATGGCTGATGTCTATCTCGCCTGGGATACGTTACGATCCGCAAAGATGGCGGTTAAAGTTCTGCGCCGTGACCTCTCTGAAAATACCGGAGTACTCGGGGCTTTTGAAAAAGAAGCCGAGTTTTTAAAAGACCTGACACACCCCTATATTGTACGTTTTTATGAATCAGGTAGTGAGCGGGGTGTCACATATATTGTCATGGCGTGGGTGGATGGATTGGATTTAAAGAAAAAAATTGAAGCGCTGGATCGCCCTTTACATCTCTCGGAAATTATCCCTATTCTTCAGCCGGTTTGCAGCGCTCTAAATTTTGCGCATCAAAAAGGTTTTTTTCACTGTGATATAAAACCCTCAAATATCTTATTGCATGAGAATGGCAAAGATGTGTTCCTTGCGGATTTTGGCGTAGCACGCGCTGCACAGGAATATGCCGGCGGGGGAACGCTACCCTACATGGCGCCAGAACAATTTTCACAGGGGATTGTCAGCGCGCAAACGGATATTTATTCATTGAGCATTACAATTTATCAAATGCTAAGCGGCGGTGTCGTGCCGTATCACGGGGATACAAAAAGCCCCGGTTCCACCGCGCGCGAACGCTATGCGTATGAACACGCCTATTTATCCCTGCCGCCCCTCTCCAAATTTAATTCAAAATTGCCGCCTGGGATATTTCCTGTAATTCAAAAAGCGGCAAGTAAGAATCCGACAGAACGGTTTGGGACCATGCTTGAATTTTACAATGCCTTTATACAAGCATGTGGAAATATCCAACCGAAACAGGTGCAGCCCAAAGAAGATATACAAAAGACTGTGTTTATGCCGCCGCCGATTCAACCTGAACTTCCCGCGCGTCAAATACAGCCGCCGCGACAACCCGACTTCAAGACTGGCACTCCACATTTATATATCCGTTCCGGCGATTTGGCGGGGCAATCCATTCAACTCTTTGGAACTGAAACATTAATTGGCAGGGGAGCAAATTGCCATATTCGCCTGTCTGATAAAAGCGTATCGCGTGTACACGCAACCATTTTTCTAACAAAAAAAGACGCATATATCCGTGACGAAAAAAGTTCTTTGGGGACTTATGTCAATGGAAAATTTATCCCTCAAGGCGTACCTATTCCCATCAAACACGGGGATGTGATCCAAATTGGTTACTATCAAATCCTTGAGTTTCGCAAAAAATAATGACCTCCCACAAATAAAAAAACTAAAACGCGCCTTGTATTAATATTGAAGAAATCCCCAAAAAACCTCCCGAACTTGTCTTGGCTATTTTTTTCTACGCCTACCACTAAGAAAAAATAAAAAAATCGGTGCATTTTATGTTCTCTATGGTAAATATTTTTTCGCACAGTGCAAGGATTTAACTTCTAAGTTACCAAAACTTATGCACCCTTGTACTTTCGCGGGCAACCCACAAGAATAAAACATTCCACGTGTTGCACAGTAAAAATCTTATGGGCTATACTTCGTCAAATTCTCATTTAAAAAGAAGAAAACGGCCATGATAACCTCGATCAAACAATGGTTTACGCCCCCTGTTTTTGAAGACGATGAAGAAAAAACACTCCGTGCCAGTTTGCTCAACGCAGGCGCAATTACCGCTATATTATTTTCATCCCTGGTTATATTTGGCATTTTGATTGGCGGAAAAACCCCAAAAAGCACCTTGCTAATCGACGTATTTGCTTTGACCATAAGTTTGTTATTACACCAATGGCTGCGCCGTGGCAAAATAGAATTTGCGGGAATCTGGTTAATGACTTTGGGTTTTATATTAATAACCGGGGCAATAGCAAGTTTGGGAACCATCCGCACCCCAACAACAACAAACTATCTATTATTGGTGGTCATGTCTGGAGTATTATTTGACTTGCGCGGCATTCTGACATCCACCATTGCAAGCTCAATGGCTGTATTGGGATTAATCCTGGCAGAAAATGCAGGCATACTACCCCAGCCCGATTATGCAGTTACTGTTACACAATGGATTACTTACACAGGGGCATTTGGAATTACAGGCGGCTTGTTCTTTTTTACATTCCAAAGTATGCGAAAAACGATTACGCGCGCAGAAAGAGAAATTACCGAGCGCAAGCGTGTGGAAGTGGAACTGCGTAAACTTACGCAGGCTGTCGAACAAAGTCCGGCATCCATTGCAATTACGGATCTGAAAGCAAATATTGAATACGTAAACCCGCGTTTCACTCAAGTTACAGGATATGGATTCGACGAAGTCATCGGAAAAAAGCCAAGCATCCTAAAGACCGATCTAACTCCGGCCGAAACCTACAGCCAATTATGGGAAACAATTACCGCCGGAAATGAATGGCGTGGTGAATTTGTGAATCGCAAAAAGAATGGCTCTTTATATTACGAGTCAGCCATCATTTCACCCATCACTGACTTGAATGGAGTTTTTACCCACTATTTGGCGGTAAAAGAAGATATCACCGAACGCAAGCGGGCTGAAGAGGCTCTGCAAAAAGCAAATGAACAGTTACAAGCCCACCTAACCGAGATCGAAAACCTCCACACAGAATTGCGCGAGCAAGCCCTGCGCGACCCGCTGACCGGCTTGTATAACCGCCGTTATCTGAGCGAAACAATTAAACGTGAAATAATACGCGCCAAACGCGAAAAGAATCACTTGAGTGTGATCATGTCAGACATTGACCACTTCAAAATAATCAACGACACTTACGGGCATCAAGTCGGCGATCAATTTTTGCTAAAGATCGCCAACTTGATGAAAAAACACGCGCGCGGCTCGGATATTGTCTGCCGGTATGGCGGTGAAGAATTCCTGTTAGTCCTACCCGCCACAACGGTGAAATCTGCCGCTAAACGCGCAGAAGAAATACGGCAGAAATGTAAAAAAATCATCATCCAACACGAGGGGAAGGATGTGAGCATCACCTTATCTTTTGGCGTAGCATGTTATCCTACTCACGGTCAAGCAGTGGATGAAATTATCACCAAGGCTGACAAAGCCATGTATCAATCCAAGCACAGTGGGCGAAACAAAGTTACAACTTATCTCAAGCCTTCAAATAAATCTGATTCTATTGCCCTGCCGCCATTGACCAAACTAAAAACGCGATAGAAAGTCCCCTGCATGGCGAGGACAGATGCGGCGGCGTCTTCGGGCATCTCGGCCAATGCGCCCAAGGTCGGCAGTTGGCTTTGATGACATTGAATGGCGCGCCATGCTGTCTGACAATATTCAGCCATATTAATGCGCGTGGTCACCATCCAATCCCTCCAGGGAAATTCACCGCGCACTTGATCATCCACACGGAATGTCATGTCACCCATAAAGGGCGCAACGAGGTTGATAAAATTTTCAGCATCCACCATGTAATAAAGTTTGGAGACGCGATGAGCAGGAAGATTTTCGGCATCCTGATAACTCGCATCCGCCGCGCAGACAATTGCAGCGGATGTGAATTGTCCCATGGCAATGTGATCGGGATGCCCATAATTTCCATCGGGAGGAAACGTCACAACCACCTGCGGTTTAATGCGGCGAATATGAGTGACAATTTTACCAACGGCTTCGGAGTACGGCGCTTGATCCACTTCGCCATCAATGTAATCAAGAAAATGCAACCCATTCATACCCAATGTTTTGACAGCATTTTCCAACTCCAGTGTGCGGGTTTTACCGAGAATGTCCAAGCCCGGATTCTGCTCTTCGGGACCAAACCAGCCCCGCTCGCCGCGTGAAGCGCAGACGAGATGCGTACCCACTCCTTCAGCGGAATATTTTGCCAACGTGCCGCCCATTCCCATTGATTCGTCATCGGGGTGTGCAAAAATAGCAAGAAGTTTTAATGGTTCCATGTTTGCTCCTTAAAATAAAAACTGTTCCGCAGAATTTCTCATGCGGAACGATTTTGCCAATTATTTTTGCGCTGCTTTTTGAAGTGTTTCAATCGTCAGGTTGAACGCCTTTGAGAAGCCCGCAACAAAACGCGCACCCTTGGGCTTAATGCGCCACAGTCCGAAATCTGCAAACCTGAACAGCGGCTCAGATGCGGGGTAGCGTTCAATGTACAAGGTTTTGATAGGGGCGTAGCCAGGTTCGCCATTTTCCATAAATTCAGCAGCGCCACGAATGGATAAGCGCGCCAGCGTTTGCGGATCTGTCCGACCATCATCGGCTTCTGCAATTAATAAACTGACCTGCTTGTTTTTTTGCATATCCACTGTATGTTGCGCCAGGCGGCTGACATGCACGTAAAACGCCGAGAAATCCGGCGCAGAAACAAAAGTCACCATCGAAACGCGCGGCGCTTCATCTCGAATTGTGCCAAGCGCGGCTGTTCGCATATTGGTAATAAGATGGATCAGGATTTTTTCTGATTCGTCATCCATGTCAACCTCCAACAGGAGGATTATCCAACCGCACACCATGACCGCGCACCGAATCGATGTATTGATGAGTGGGATCAAGCGCGGCAAGACGATCTCGCAAGCGGCGGATAAGCGCATCCAAAGCCTGATCGGACACCCCGGCCATTTGGTCTTCGCCCCAGACAGTGGCTACAAGATCAGTACGGCTGATGACCTGCCCCTGATTTTCATACAACATCCACAACAATTTAAATTGCTGGGCTGATAAAGGCGGAGCCACCTGCTGTTGGTTGACCCACACCTGCCTGGATTTTTGATCCATCAACAAGCGGCCAGAACGAACACCGCCTTCAGCCAGCGGCATAGTGGCGTCAGATGTCAAAAACAGGAATTGCTGAGCAAGCGCAATACCGAGCACATCACCATCTTGTAACATGACCGGCGTTGCTAATTCAGTCCCGTTATGATTTGTGCCATTTTTACTGCCCAAATCTTCAATCGTCACACCTTCGGGAGTGGGTGTGATGCGCGCATGGAAACGCGATACCTGACGATCTTGAACATTGATTTCACAGGTAGGATCACGCCCAACCATCAATGTTCGACTTAATGCCCAACGTTGTCCTTTGAGCGGGCCATCTTGCGCGACGAGAATAGGGTATTCTTCTTCAAGTTTCATAATTGCCTCGAATAATAATAATAAAGACGCTTATAATATAGCAGAAAAGTGGATTTCTGTGCATACTTCTTTCGTGCGTGAGACTGGCAAAATATTTCACCACAGAGATCGTGAACACTCCAGTTTCCATATTTGAGTTAGACAATCTTAATGCATCAGGTGATACACGCCGAAAACATCACTTGATCAAGATAGATACAGAACACACGTGCAAGACAGCAGGAAAAAAAGGAGAAGAGTTGCCCCAATCGTTAAAGAAAGGGGAGGTATTGCGTAACCGCTATCAGATCCGTGAATTGATCGGGCAGGGCGGCACAGGCAGTATCTATCTTGCAGAAGATACACGTCTGCAAGGTAGATTATGTGCGGTTAAAGAAGTTGAGCACAATCAATCCCTCCCAACACAGTTTTTTGAACAGGCACGCGAACAATTCTTTCGCGAGGCTTCTGTGCTTGCGCGTCTCGATCACCCGAACCTGCCCAAAGTATCAGATTATTTTTCCAACGGGGCGCGTGATTACCTGATCATGGATTATGTGCCCGGCAAGGATTTGCGCGAACGTATGCTGGAGGCGCGTCACGATAAAATTTTTCTTCCTGAAAGTGAAGTTCTGCGCTGGGCTGTACAATTGGCTGACACATTAAGCTATCTGCATCAACAAGACCCGCCCATCATCCATCGCGATATAAAACCCAGCAACCTAAAAATTACACCCAGCGGAGTGATCAAACTGGTTGACTTTGGACTCGTTAAAATCCTCGCCCCCGATGAAGTGACCATTACCATTATTCAAGGACAGGGAACTGCGCTTTACACGCCTTTGGAACAATACGGTGGCGACGATGCCCATACTGACATACGCGCCGATATTTTTTCCTTTGGTGCAACTCTTTATCACCTATTGACGAATGAACCTCCGGCAGAGGCTCGCAAACGATTCCTGGATACCCGAACCCTGACCCTGCCACGAGAAATTAATCCTCACCTCAACGCTCGTGTGGAAAAAGCCATTCTGTGGGCAATGTCTCTGCACCCTGATGACCGCCCCAAGGATGTGATCGAATTCAAAGAAGCCCTGCTCGGAAATCAACAAATTCCCGATCGCGCCGACTTGCAACGGTCAAGTTTTGACATGCCTGCCTTGACTCTTTTTCCGCAGGAAAAAATTGCGGTCTATGCCGCGCTGGGGTTATTTACAATTGGTCTGCTTGCAACAGTGGCAAGATAGAACAGCCCATAGTCCTAGACCGCAGAAGCCGCTTTTTCAATCATTCTGCAAAATGAACAAAAATCAGGCGTAGAAGTAGGCTGTCCGCACTTGGGGCATGGATGCAGTTGCGACTTTCCAACGTTTTTTTCAACAAATAAATTCCCGCTTTTTTTGGCTTCCAGAAAATTCAAGTAAAAGATCAACTTCGCGCCAGGACGCGCGGTTTCAAGTTGATTAAGCGCCTCCTTGTAAAAAATGGACTGCGACCCATCTGCAAAGGGACATTCATCATAGATGTATTCAATGCCGCGCATAATGGAATAGGCGGTCATCTCGCGCTCGTAGAAACGGCAAAGCGGTTTCACCTTGCGCGCCAATCCCTCGGTACCAGGCAAAACGGGGCCCTGACGCAAAAGATATTCGCTGGACCAGTTTAGGGTGTTGCCAAATAAGACGGCAGCTTCATCGTCGAGGTTGTGACCAGTCGCAAGCACATCGTAGCCAAAGTCGCGCGCAATACGATTCATTTCATGGCGTTTGGCAAGTCCGCACACGGCGCAGGGTCTGCCGTGCCCACGATGACTGATCTCTGAAAGCACAGGAATGGATTGACCGTATTCCTTTTCAATATCCACAACATGCAATTTGAGGTTATTTTCGTCCGCGAATTTTTGCGCCAGCCGCTGAGACTCGTGCGAATAGTTGATACCGGCATCAATACCAAGTCCAAGATATAAGCCATCCGCTTGATAGCCAAGCCGCGCGAGAATATCCCATAGTGCAAGCGAATCTTTTCCGCCCGAAACCGCCACAAGGATTTTTTCATCGGGCGTGAACATTGCATATTTTTTGATAAATCGCGCCGTCTGCTCGGGAATCCATTCGAGATAATGTTCCTTACACAAGGCCAGTTTATGCTGGCGCATGTGGATGGATGCTTTTTGATCACATTGGCGGCATTTCATAAATACACTCCAAACCTGTAAAAAAATATGATTGATAATTGGCGGCTGCCAATCATCCACCAGAAATCACGGCGACCAATTTGATCTCATCGCCAGAGCGCAGAATTTCATCGTCTGTAATTATTTCGCCGTCACGAATCGCTATGACTGCCTCAGGCACAATATTACTTTTCTTTAAAGCGTCCAACAGGGTCATACCCGGACGCACTTCATATTCCTTATCTCGCAGAATCAATTTCGCAATCATAGGTCTCCTCATGCGTGGATTTTATCATCCTTCGCCCTTTATCCTTTTGCTTCCTTGACATTCCTTCTCAATAGTCTTAGCATAGTAATATGAAAATCGGAATGATGGTAGATAGTTACAAACCGTATGTCAGCGGCATTACGAATTACATTGAAATCAACAAGCGTCACCTTGAACGGGCGGGGCATGATGTTTTCGTTTTCACATTCGGCGATTTGGAATACAAAGATGACGAACCGCGCGTTATTCATAGCCGAGGCGTTCCCCTATCTGATTCTGGCTTCTATTTATCCACACGCTATTCGCCAGCCGCAAAAAAACTTCTGCAAAGCATGGATATTATTCACGTTCATCATCCATTCTTAAGCGGACGCCTTGCGCTGAGATACAGCCGATCGCCACAAATTCCCGTTGTATTCACAAACCACACGCGTTACGATTTATACGCGCAAGCCTATCTGCCCATGATGCCCGAAGAAATGAGTCAGGGACTCTTGCAAGCCTACATGCCATCTTTTTGCGAAGCCGTAGACCTTGTCATAGCGCCTTCTGCGGGCATGGAGAAAATTCTGCGTCAGCTCAATGTAAAAGGCCGGATAGCGGTTGTGCCAAATGGTGTGGACTTAAAGAGTTTTTACGAAGCCCGTCCATTCCCCCGCGCCGAATTTGGATACAAAGAGGATGACATTTTGCTGGTCTATGCCGGGCGCCTGGCGCCTGAAAAAAACCTGCCCTTTCTTTTGAAATCCTTTGCGGGGGTTGCACAGGCAATTCCAAACACACATCTCCTGTTGATCGGAAGCGGCATCCAGCAATTTGAAGATGAGATACGAAACCTTGTCACTGAATTGGATTTGACTCAGCGCGTCCGCTTAACTGGGCGGATCGCATACGATAAACTGCCTGCGTATTTAGCCATGTGCAATATTTTTGTCACCGCATCCATCACCGAAGTCCATCCGCTTTCAGTGATCGAAGCCATGGGGACAGGACTGCCTGTGATGGGCATACATTCGGTTGGTGTGAGCGATACAGTGCAGGATGGAATCACAGGATTACTTGCAACGCATGACCTGCCCGCCTTCACAGCCAAACTCACCCGCCTCTGCCTTACCCCTAATCTGTGCGCCCAAATGAGTGAATCAGCGCGAAGGGAATCTTCCGTCTACGCCATTGAGCGTACCACCCGCCTGATGCTCGAAAATTATGAAAAACTAAAACGAGAATACAAACCGCGCAAAGATAACTGGGCGATTCGCCTGCAAAGGCTTATGGATAATTTTGACGAATGACAAAGTACAAAAAAGAGATCGGCGCATGGGGCGAAGAAGTTGCCGCTAACTGGCTGGCTGAACGCGGCTATCGGATCATCGCGCGCAATGTGCGCACGCCATACGGGGAAATAGATATCATTGTTCAGCAAGGTGATGTGACAATTTTCGTAGAAGTCAAAACGCTCACATCGAGCGCGAATTTTTTTCCTGAAGCCAATATTACCCGCGCCAAACAACAGCACATGTTTAACTCGGCACAGCAGTACGCCGCAGAACACGAAATAGATCATTGGCAAATTGACGCCATTGCTGTGGAAGGAAAGCCGGGCATGAAGCCCGTCGTCACCCATTTTGAGAATGCAATCTAAACCGAGCGATGCTGAAGCGTGGAAAATGCCCGTCGGACAGAATCCGCTGCCAGTTGGGCAAGGTTCGGCGGGGCTCCGCATCATCCCCACAAAATCTTTACAAAATTACATCACGCCGTTTGGTATAATTTTTATAGACCGATAACAACAAGGAGAATATCATGGCATACGTCATTGGACCTGATGTTAGTTTTTACGAAGACGACCCCGAAACCCCGCAAGGCATTGATTATATAAAAATGCGCGCGTCGGCGGGATATGTTATTGTGCGGGCAGGACAAAATATTTGGGTGGATTCAGATTTCAAGGTCAATTGGCGCGAAGCCAAACTTGCCGGCTTGCCGCGAGGTTCGTATTGGTTCTACGACAGCCGCATAGAGCCAAAAAAGCAGGCAGAATTATGGGTGCAACAACATGACGGCGACTTTGGCGAACTTCCGCTTTTTGCTGATCTTGAAGAAAGTTACAATGGCATATACAAAGGCTGGAAGAACTGGTACACATTCATTGAACGAGTAAAACAACTTGTGGGCGGAAAAGAAATTGCCATTTATACGGCTTATTATTATTGGCGCGACAATGCGCCCAACTCCACAACACAGGCGTCCAACCTCGAATATTTCCATCAATATCCGCTGTGGATTGCGCATTATGAAACAGCCGAGCCGTTGATTCCACTGCCCTGGAAGAAAGGCGAATGGTTATTCTGGCAATACACGGAAGTTGGAGACGGCAGGCTGTATGGCACAGAAAGCAAAGGCGTTGACCTGAACTATTTCAACGGCGATCTCGCCGCACTGCGAGCAAGGTTCAATCTGGCAGATACTCCTCCTCCGCCGCCGGTTGATCCTGAACCGATCCCTGACGGCGACACCCTGACAGGCAAGAAATATCGCGTCACCGCGTCACCCTCTCTAAAAGTCCGCGAGGGACCGGGCGTGGCGTACAATGCAATTGGCTTGCTTTATCCAAATGAAACAGTTGAGGAGATCAACGCAAATTCTGATCGAAGTTGGCTAAAGACTCGAAAATCTGACGGAAGTTTGATCGGCTGGAGTTCCAGCGCATACCTTGAAATTGTTAGCGCTCCCCTCCCGCCAGTTGAAAAAAAGACCTACCGCGTTACTGCCAGACCCTCGCTGAAAGTCCGTGAAGGGCCAGGGTTGAACTACACCTCACTTGGCACAGTTACCTTTAATGAAATCGTGGAAGAAATTGGCGCAAATGCCGGCAGAACCTGGTTGAAAATTAAGAATTCAACGGGGCGTCTGATTGGGTGGAGTTCCAGCGCATATCTAAAACTTATCGTAACAACACCCCCGCCAGTGGTTGACCAAAAGTTATACCGCGTTCTCAGATCATCCATACCAGTGCTTGAACAAGCGGTGTTTACCGCCAAAGTTCTCGGCACGCTTTATTACGCCGAGACCGTGGAACAGATTGGGTTAAGCGCCGATGGAACCTGGATTAATATTCGCAAATTGGATGGCAGCCTGAGCGGTTGGAGTTTAAGCAAAGACCTGTTGAGCGCGTCCATTGACCTGCCCCCTGCGCCCGAAGAACCGCCCATCCCCGTACCCGATGACGACGACAAAAAATGGTACCGCGTAGGCATTGCATCGGTCACCGTACGCGAGACACCCAGCATTATTGGCAAGGTGCTTGGAACAGTTATTTTGGATGATACTCTGCCCGCGCTGGACGATACCAGCAACACGGAATGGGCGCAAATCCGCCGCATGGATGGGCTGACAGGCTGGTGCGAGAAGAAATATCTTGTATTCCTCAGCGCCACCCGTCCGGTTTCGATCAAGCAAAATCTTTTCAAAGGCGTTACATACCTGCAAAAAGACCTAACCACGCCGCGCAAAAACAGAATGTATGTGATGGCAATAGACCTCACTACTGCTGGGCTTGAATTCCTTGTGACACCCTCAAAAAATTCAAGCGGAATTTTATGCACGCGCACAACCACAAAATTCCTTGAAGAATTCAGCATGAACGTTGCCATTAATGGAGATGGATTTTACTATTTGGATGCTTCAGTTAATCCTGTAATTACCTGTCCGAGTGGTGGTGACCCGGTCAAAGCAAATGGCTACGCGGCTTCACGCGGAACGGTGTACTCACCGGTCAAAACCGTCCAACCAACTATTTACATCAGCGCCACCAACCAGGTGACAGTGGATAGCATTCCCAATAAAATATTCAACGCCGTTACCGGAGATCGTGTGGTTGTCAGAAATGGCATCACGGTCAAAAATCTGGCGGCCACAACGCCCAGCCCGCGCACGGCGATTGGAATAAGCAAAAACGGGCGATGGCTGATCTTCATGGTGGTAGACGGTCGTCAGACAGGGTATAGCGAAGGCGTTACCTTCCCCGAACTGGCTGAACTGCTGATCTCGTATGGCGTTTATAGCGGCGCAAACATGGACGGCGGCGGCTCCTCTACAATGGTCATCAAAGGCATCGACGGGAAAGCCCGCGTTTTGAACTCTCCCATTGACGAAAACATCCCCGGCAAACAACGCGAAGTAGCAAATCACTTGGGGTTGTATGTGAAAAAATAATATAACGGGGTTCGTAAAAAATAAAAATATGACAGCCATCTGCTTGGTCAAGGGATGGCTGTCAATCATTTATCAAGGAAATGCCAGAGTTCCGCTCAGAGCCGGTTTTGCCGTTCATGGGCTATAATCGAAAATATGAGCCACAACACCCCTTTGGTCATTGGCATCGCCGGCGGATCAGGCTCCGGCAAGACAACAGTTGCCCAGGCAATCCTCAATCGAGTTGGGGCAGATAGAATTGCATACCTCCAACACGACTCATACTACAAAGATTTGACAGGACTGCCGCCCACGTTACGCAGAGATGTCAACTTTGATCATCCGCATTCCCTCGAAACTGAATTGCTGATCAAACACGTCGAATCGTTGCGAAACCTGCAACCAGTTGAAGTTCCGATCTACGATTTCGCCACCGACAGCCGCACCAGCCAGACCTTTACCGTCGCGCCGCGCGGAGTCATCATTGTAGAGGGAGTATTGATTTTTGTAGAGCCTGAATTACGCAAATTGTTTGATGTAAAACTTTTTGTAGACGCAGACGCTGACGTCCGCTTTATTCGCCGCCTGCGCCGCGACATTGCCGAGCGCAGCCGCAGCACCGAATCAGTCATCAAACAATACGAAGCAACCGTGCGCCCCATGCACCTTGAATTTGTGGAACCATCCAAAAGGTATGCAGATGTGATCATCCCCGAAGGCGGACATAACATCGCCGCTCTGGATATGGTTGTGGCAAGAATCGAATCGTTATTAAAATAAAAGGAGATTTTAGAATGGCAAAACAATGGACGACCCCACCCGCAATGCAGATTGATCCGAAAAAGACTTACAAAGCGCGCATGGAAACCGACAAAGGAACAATGGTGATTGAGTTATTTGCCGGCAAGACCCCGATGACTGTCAATAATTTTGTCTTCCTTTCACGCGAAGGATATTACGATGGCGTCATCTTCCATCGTGTAATTGACAACTTCATGGTGCAAGGCGGCGACCCCACCGGCACCGGACGCGGCGGACCCGGCTATAAATTTGGCGATGAGTTTGATGCCAGTTTGCGACATGACAAGCAGGGCATTCTCTCCATGGCAAATGCGGGACCCGGCACCAACGGCTCGCAATTCTTCATCACCCACGGACCTACGCCCCATTTGAATGGCAAGCACACAGTCTTTGGTCAGGTTGTGGAAGGCTTGGATGTGTTGATGTCCATTCCTGCGCGTGACCCAGGCAACGTTAATGCGCCAGCGGTGAAGATCATCAGTGTCACCATCGAAGAAATCTAAGCGGCAAAAAGCAAAAGCCACAATACAAGAAACAACGCCAACTCAAGATCATAAAAAATCTGGGGTTGGTGTTGTTATTTTACGCATCCTTGCGCTGGCCGCGGTAATCGGAATCACGATCTACATTTACAGCATCCGCGAGCATGTGGATGAGTTTGCGACTTACGGTTATCAGGGCATTTTTCTGGTGATGCTGATGGCGAATGCGACGGTCATCATTCCTGCGCCGGGGGTGGCGGTGGTGTTTGCAATGGGTAACGTTTTCAATCCCATTTTGGTTGCGCTCGCCGCCGGCACAGGCGGCGCCATTGGTGAACTCTCTGGCTATCTGGCAGGTTTCAGCGGACAAGCCATTGTGGAAAACACACAGACGTACAACCGCGTGTATCCATGGGTACGAAAATATGGTGTGTGGGCAATTCTTGTTTTATCTGCCATTCCCAATCCATTTTTTGATCTGGCTGGAATTGCGGCAGGCGTTGCAAAAATTCCCGTCTGGAAATTTTTGCTTTTCTGCTGGGTTGGGCAACTGATCAAGATGGCAATGTTTGCCTACGCAGGCGCGTATTCAATTGATTGGATTGCGGGTTTTTATAAGTAAGGACAATGGGTGACTTTCACCCATGATAAGGAGTGAATATGAGCGACTACAAAAAAATGGATTCGTATCTTGAACAAAACCTCGATCAAAGCCTTGCGGAACTTTCAACATATGTGGCTCAACCAAGTATCAGCGCGCAGAATTTGGGATTGAAAGAATGCGCTCAACTTGTAAAAGGCATGTTGGAGAAACGCGGCTTCAAAGCAGAGATCATGTCCACAGACGGCGCGCCGGTTGTTTTTGCAGAACGAAAAGGCAAAAGCGACAAGACCCTGTTGATCTACAATCATTATGATGTTCAGCCGCCAGAGCCATTGGAGTTATGGGAATCACCGCCCTTTGAACCGGAAATTCGCGGCGACAAAATGTACGGGCGCGGCGTGAGCGATGATAAGAGTCATCTTACTTCACGCTTGTTTGCCATTGACGCAATTCTTGATCAAGACGGCGAACTTCCATGCAACATAAAGTTCATCATCGAAGGCGAAGAGGAAACTGCCAGCGAACACCTGCATGAATTTGTCACACAAAATATGGACAAGTTAAAAGCCGATGCGTGCATTTGGGAATTCGGTGGCGTGGATCACCGCGACATGCCAATGCAGTATCTTGGCTTGCGCGGAATTTGTTATGTCGAACTGTCCGTGGAGTCTCTCGGCACAGACGTTCACTCGGGGTTGGGTGGCAGCATCTTCCCCAACGCGGCGTGGAGACTCACTTGGGCATTGACCAGTTTGAAGGGAGTCGATGAGCGCATCCTCATCCCCGGCTTTTATGATGATGTGATTCCCCCATCAGCCCGTGACCGCGAGTTGATGGACAAACTTCCAGATGTGGCTGATGTTTACAAAAAACAATACGGTGTCAAAGAATTTATCAAGGGCTTGAAAGGCGGAACCGATCTCAAAGTTGAAGAAGTCTTTACGCCCACCTGCACAATTTGCGGCTTGACCAGCGGCTATCAGGGCGTGGGGCAAAAAACTGTTCAGCCAGCGGGCGCGTCTGCCAAAGTAGATTTCCGCCTTGTGCCAAACCAAAAGCCAGATGACATTCTCAAGAAACTCCGCACCCACCTTGATGCGCAGGGATTCGATGATGTGAAAATCCATTACTGGGGAGGCGAACCTGCCGCGCGCACCGATCCTGATGATCCATTTATAAAAATTGTCGTGGATACTTCAACTGAAATTTATGGTGTGCCGATGGAGATTGTCCCAATGGTCGGCGGATCTGGACCCAGTTATCCGTTCGTACACGACCTGGGGCTGCCTGTTGCGACAATGGGACTCGGCTACCCTGAAACAAAAGCCCACGCCCCCAACGAAAATATCCGCCTGGATTTGTATCTCAAGCACGCAAAACACATGGTACGGGTGGTAAAAGAGTTTGCAAAGTAAAAGCATACTTTCTTACTCCAATTTGGTGATTTCTTTTTTGTGAAACCCACGTATAATATGTTCATAACGAGTTTGGTAAACCATTTTTCAACACAATCAATTTGGAGGCAAAATGTTTGTAGGCGAAAGAATGTCCCACCCGGTTATTTCAGTTGCGCCAGAAACGCCAGTTCATGATGCGCTGGCAATGTTCAAAAAAGAACATATCCGTCGCGCACCCGTAGTGAAAGACGGCAAACTGTTAGGCATTGTGACCGAGAACGATCTGCTCAACGCATCCCCCTCACCTGCAACAACATTAAGCGTCTGGGAAATGAATTACCTGATGAGCAAAGTGACTGTAAAACAGGTCATGAGCAAAAAGGTTAAGTCCATTGAAGTAGATACTCCAATTGAAGAGGCGGCGCGCATTATGACCGACGCTTCCATTGGCGGCATGCCCGTTACGCGCGAAGGCAAAATCGTAGGCATGATTACAGAGACAGACTTGTTCAAAGTATTCCTTGAACTGATGGGCGCGCGTGAAAAAGGCGTCCGCGTTAGCGCGCTGGTTGAAGATAAACCTGGTCAACTTGCAAAGGTCTCCAAGACAATTACCGACGCAGGCGGCAATTTCATTTCATTTGGTATGTTTTCAGGTCCAGATGTCAGCGTCAAACTGCTTACGTTCAAAGTGGCGGGGCTGAAAAAAGATGATGTTAAAAAAGTTTTGGACAGCATTGTAAAGAAATTCATAGACATTCGATAAGTTATTCACCGAAATTCAAAGTAAAGAGCGCGAAGAGAGAAATCCTTCGCGCTCTTTTTGTTTTCCATTCCAATTCAAGGCGGGCGAAAGAGAATAGCCGGGGGCATAAAATCGCCCTCCATAACCATCCCATGTTTATGCACAAATTCTGCACAAATGAAAAGTATCTTTGGGTAAACATGAAAAGGAGATACTTATGAAATTGATGAACCTGTCGCTGAAATCCTCAAAAAAATATTTCGGGCTTCTGGTCCTGATTTTGGCTTTTGCCAGTCAGGCTTGCAGTGCCGCTCAAAGCCCGTCGCCAGCCGCAACTGAATCTGCGAGACAAAGTCAGTCGCCCACGGGCGAAACGCCAAACATATTGGATCAGACAGCGGATGCACAAAACGTGTCTTTTGAACAAATCCCAACCCCGACGGTGGATGCCACGCCATCTTCATCTACGCCCGCCGTGACGGTGACCGTGGTCAACGGCGACCTTTCCATCCGCACGGGACCCGACCTGTCATTCGATGCGATTGCAAAATTGCAGGACGGCGAGACCGTCACCGTTTTGGCGCGCAGCATCATGGACGGCTGGGTGCAGATTCAAATCCCATCGCAGGCTGGGGAAACGGGCTGGATTTCAATTCAGACCAATTACTCGATTGTGACTGGCAACCTGCTCGACCTGCCGCGCATTGACAAGGTGGAATGGAACGTCGGTTCGTACCTGAACAACTGCACCACGCACCAAATGATTGTGAAACCTAGCGGCACAATTCTCCAGCCGCAGAACCGCATATGGTTTACACCAGGCACCTATTCGGTTTACGACCTGGATGTGGATGGTCAACCCGTGGTGGCGAACCTGACCGTGCTCGAACACCGCGAGTACAACATCCGCAAAGACGGCAACGGACAGCGGTTTGATTGTCCACAACCCTTACAAAAATAAATAGAGAGTCAACATGCAGAAAAAATTTCTTTCCCTTTTATTGATCGGATTTCTCCT
>JFJP01020390.1_pt1 | contig 26070 bp, 16 predicted proteins | sample 431651 | NCBI WGS metagenome assembly JFJP01 (sample SAMN02602958, study PRJNA72255) | Microbial mat metagenome, whole genome shotgun sequencing project. | biome: fresh water; feature: sink hole; material: water; isolation source: purple microbial (photo- and chemosynthetic) mats found in...
GGAAAGGGGACCTGGACCGGTTTGCCGAGATGGCTGGTCGGGGCGACCGCGAGATAGACCCGCCCGCCGGAGAAGCGCCGGTACCAGTCGAGGGACGCGTCCTGGAAGCAGTTGAACCAGCCATCGCCAGCGAGATAGACGGTACGGTTGCCCAGGGCCGCCGCCGACATCATGGCCTCGATCCGTGCGCTGTCCGGCGGCAGGGTCGGCCGGGGCCAGTCGGCGATGCGCAGACCGCGGTGCTCGGCCCAGCGGTAGGTCATGCCCCGGCGCACGCCGTTCTGGAAGGCCCAGGCGCGGGCGACATCGGCGGCGGTGTTTGATGGCATCACGGCGACGAGATGCGGCGGCTTGGCGAGATAGGCCGCAGCCGCCGCCATGCCGTTGCCGCTGCCGCCGAACATGCCGACCCGGCCCGAGCTCCACGGCTGGGCCGCCGCCCATTCGACGCAGTCGTAGGAGTCCTCGGCCTCGTGCACGATGTCGAGCGGATCGCCGCCCCGCGCCGGCCCACCGCGGATGCAGCGGGTATCCTGCAGCACCACGGCGCAGCCGCGCTGCTGCGCCTCGCGCGCGTAGCGTCCGACTGACAGGCGGCCATAGGGCGTGCGCACCAGCGCGACCGGGAAGCGCCCCTCGCCCGGCGGCAGCAGCACCTCGGTGGGCAGGGCGGTGCCGTCACGCATGGCGAGGTCGAGGTGCTGGTGCCGCGTGCCGGGCGCCAGCAGCTTGAGGATCTCCTGGATCGCGCCGCTGCCGGCTGATTGCCACTCCTTGCCGTCCTCGACGGCGGGCAAGGTGACGGCGAGCAGCAGGAGCAGTGGTAGGCGGTTCATCATTTCTCCGACAGACGCAGGAGATCCAGCTTCAGGTTGGCGACGAGGGCGAGCTGGGTCGCCGCCACATCGTGTTCCTCGCGCGGATCGCTCGCCAGGTCGTAGAGCTGTCCCTGGTTCAGCTTCCATGAACCACGCACGACCGCGACTTTGGGTACAATGAGCAGGGTGCGTTCTGGCAGCTTCTGTTGTTCCGCCAAGGCGGGCAGGGCATCGATCCCGTCCTGCGCGGGCGGCGCTGCGACGCCTGTCGCAGCGCAGGCGGTCGGTAGCCAGTCGACGGCGTGGATGGGCTGGTCGCACGTCGTGCCAGCCGGGATCCGGCCGGGCCACCGTGCGATCAACGGGACGCGTACGCCACCTTCGCTGGCACTGGCCTTCTTGCCGGCGAACGGGGTGATGCCGTCCCCGCCACTCGGTCCGTTGTCGCTGGCGAACACCACCAGGGTGCGTTTGCCGGTTCCGGTGGCGGTCAGCGCAGCCATCACCCGGCCGATGCCCTCATCCATGCGTGCGACCGCAGCTGCGTAGGCGGCCCGCTTCTTCAACTGGGCGAAGCGTTGCTCGTCCTCGGGCCGCGCCTGCACGCCGGCTCCGCTGCCGTAGTGCGGCGCGTTGTAGGCGAGGAAGAGGAAGAAGGGCTTCGTGGCGTTGGAGGTGATGAAGCGTTCAGCCCGCTCGGTGAAGATGTCGGTGCTGTAGCCCGTGGTCGTGGTGTCCGCCGTTGTCCCGTCCCACAGGTCGCGCTTACCGCCCTGGGCGCTGTCGACGTAGGTGAAATAGTCGATCTTGCCGCCGAGATGTCCGAAGAAGGTGGTGAAGCCCATGTCGGTTGGCCGGCATGGCGCATCGTAGCCAAGATGCCATTTGCCGACCAGGGCTGTGCTGTAGCCAGCCCGGCCGAGGGCCGCGGCGACCGTCACCGCCTTGGCGAAGCCCGGGGCGTTGTGCCCCATCAGCGCGCCGCCCATGCCGAAGCGGTGGGCGTAGCGTCCGGTCAGCATGCTGGCCCGGGTCGGGGTGCACACCGGGGCGGCATAGGCGGCGGTGGCGCGCACGCCTTCGGCCGCCAACCGGTCGATCGCCGGGGTCGGGATGGTGCCGCCATAGCAGCCGGGATCGCCGTAGCCGAGGTCGTCGGCGAGGATCCAGAGCACGTTGGGACGCTCGGCGGCGGCGAGGGATGCGGACAGGCAGGCGGCGAGGAGGGGGAGTAGTCGCATGAGTCAGTACATGGTTGGGTCGGAGCAACGGCGCCAGACGCGATCTCCGGGCATCGTCTCCAGCCCTTCGACATGACCGTCGCACATCACCATCTGCACGCGTTTGCCATGGCGGGACGGGCGGGGCGTCGCTCCCATGTTGGACATCCCGAAGCTCCAGGTCGACGAATCGCCGACCAGGGGACGGGTCGAGGTGTTGCGAATGGCGGAAAAGGTGAACTCGCGGAAGGATTCGTTGGTCCCGCTGGGAATCCGGTTGGTGTAACGGTATCCGGTCACGGGCGCCTTGATCGGTTCCAGCAAGGCGAAGTTCATGCCGTAGCCGGTGTTGTAGTAGTCGACCGTCCCGGGTCTCCAAGCTGGACAGCCACGCACGACGGATCGCGTGCTGCTGATCGAGCTCTGAACCGAGTTCTCATTCTTCGTGGCCTCGAGGTAGGGGGCGGTGTAGAATACCCAGTTTACCCGGGGTGAGTCAAGGTCGCTGCGTGCCACGAGACCCTGTTCATCCTCGGCGTAGGCCGCGAAGGCCATGCCGATCTGACGCAGGCTGCTGCCGCACGAGGCCGCCCGGGCCGCATCGCGCACCATGCCGATGGCCGGTAGCAGCATGGCCGCCAGCACGGCGATGATCGACACCACCACCAGGAGTTCGATCAGCGTGAACGCGCGTTTCATGGCGCCCTCCGCACGACGCGGAAGCCGATGAAGGGGCGTATAGCCAACGGATGCTCGTCGACCATGGTGAAGGCTTTCGTCTCGATGGGGTTGGGACTGGCATAGTGGCCGACCCCCAGCGGGCGGCCGAACAGACCGCACGGGCCCGCCTGCCACAGCCACTCGGCGACGTTGCCGTGCATATCTGCCAGGCCATCAACGACTGGACCTGCAGTCACCGGACGGGTGCCGCCGTCGGAACGGGGTGGCCGCCAGTCTCCGTCGCTGGATGTGCCGGCGAAGCGGCTGCGCTCAGCCGCGGTGGGCAGGCGCCAGCCGTCGGCGGCGGCGTCGAGGGTCACACGGTGCGGCCACAGTGTCTTGGTGCCCGGCTCGGGCCGCTGCCAGGTGTCGATCCGCAGGCGCAGCGCGCGGCGCAGGGGTTCGCCATCGGCGGCGCGGTAGGCCGGACGCAGGCCGGACAACTCGCTCAGCGCGTTGCACCACACCAGGGCGTCTTCCCACGCCACCTGGGTGACGGGTTCGAGCGGATCGTGGCAGCGGGCGGGGTCGCCCCAGCCGGCGCTGCCGCAGCGTCCGTCGCGGTCGAAGACGTAGCCGCGCGACTCGGCCCAGGCGCGGACGGCAGACCAGTCGGCCCAGGCCGTTTCCCGTCCGGCCACCAGCAGATCCCCGGCCAGGACGGCGTCGGTCTCGATCCCCTTGAGCGCCTTGCCGTCGTAGCCGGCGCTGGCGCTGGCGGCGGAGGCGATGCCGACGCGCCGTATCGGCGCGAGGCGGTCCGTCACGCGCTGCGCCAGATCACGATCGACGATCGCTGCGGCAGGCGCCAGCACGGCGTCCTTGGCCACGCTCCAGACCGGCGCGTCCACGGTTGTGACTGGACCGCGCACGGGCAGGACCCCGATCAGCGGGCAACCGCGGCCGATCGCCAGCGGCACTGGTCCATCCCAGGATGCCGGTGCGGCGCCGACCCCGCCGGCGGCTGGACGTGGCGCACCGGGTGCGGCCTCAGCCGTGTGCGCCCACACCCAGCGGCCAGCGGTCTGCGCGAGGGCTTCGGCCGGTGTCGGCAGACGCCAGCCCTCCGCGGCCTGGTCGGCGAACACGGGGGGCACGACCGGGTGCTGCGCCGGATCGTCACGTTCGATCACACGACGGAAGGGGACGGTTCTGGCAACATCAGCCCAATAGACCGGACGGTGACCGTCCAGCAGACTGAGCGCATTGCACCAGGCTGCCGCATCCAGCCACGAGACGCAGTGCACGGATTCGGTTCCGCCGGACGCCTGGCCGTCGCGGTCGAAGCTGAAGCCGCGGCCATCGTTCTCGGTATGCTGGTTGGTGACCGCCCAGCGGCGCACCCGCTCCCAGGTGGCGAGGTCGATCGGGGCGGCGGCCGCCACCACGCCGCCGGAGACGACCGTGCGCGGCAGCCAGGCGCAGGCGCCGTCCGGGCGGTCGATGCGCGCATCGACGCTGACCGCGTTCCACTTGAGGGCCAGGGGCTGGTTGGCGAGCAGGCCCCTGGTCACCGTGACCGGCGGCGACAACGCCCGCGACACCGCGAAGCCGACGGCGCGCACGCCGGTGAAACGGCGATCGGCCCAGGCCGCCACCGCGGGGTCGAAGGACAGGTCCTTGTCGGTCGGCTTCCACACCGCCCAGCGAGTACGACCCGGATCGATGGCGTGGGTGCGGCGCGTCGTCGCGTTGCCGCCGCCGTCGGTGCCGGCCATGCCCTCGCCGAAGGCCGCCTCGCTGATCCACAGGCCGGCGGCATCCTGGACCACGAAGCGGCCCCAGTCGAGGCCGCCCCAGTAGCGCGAGATGTGCACGGCGATGCGGCAGCCGGCGTCGAGGCCGACCTGCCAGCGATCGCCGCCACCGAGGAAGCCATCCTTGCGCCACAGCCAGCAGCCGTGCGCGGCCAGCAGCATGCCGGGCGGGAAGCCGGTCTTGTCCGCCCCGGAGACCAGGCCCATGAGGTTGAAGTCGTCGCGCCACTCGTGGTTGGCGTTGGTGTGGCCCTCGGACAAACCCATGCGGTGGTTGGCGATACGGCCGATGGCGCCGCCATGGAATACGGCCGATGGGCCCTGGGCGTCGTAGTCGCCGTCCGGCGGGCTGAAGGGACTCTCCAGGCTGAACGGCCAGCCACCAATGGCGTCGTCGTCGGTGTCGCCATCGCCATCGACATCGACCGCCTCCTTCCACATCGCACCCTGCGTGTTGCGGTACCAGCCGAAGCCGTGGTCGGAACCGTAATCGACCAGGCGGAGTACCGGTGCCTCGCCAGCGCACAGGGCGGAAGCGAGCAGCAGGGGGAGGAGTCTCGTCATGCCCGTATTGCTCCCAGCGGCGGTTTTCTTAGCAGGTGGTTCAAGGCCTCAGGATCCGCGCCCCGAGCAGGACGAGGCCATCCTCAGGGTGGCCGAGGACGATCAGGGAGCGTATCCGCGCCGACCCGACGGGGCCCATCCGCTGCATGCCGGCCAAGGCGAGGCGCTGCTGGTGCTGCCCGGGACGGTCGCACGGCAGGGCCATCTGCAACGATGCCGGTCGGCCCTGGTCCCAGATCTGCAACGCCACGCGGGGGGGGGATTGGGCGTGCCCGGCCTGTTCAAGCCGGTAGCGCAGTTCGAGGATGCCGTCGGCATCGCCACGCAGTTGCAGGTCGTCCGGCAGGTCGATGGCGATGGTGCGGACGTGCGGCGTCTCCTCGCCTTCCGTGCCGCGGCAGGCGGGATGTCCGGCATGGAAGGTGCGCTCGCCGCGCCGGATCGGCGACTGGCCGGCGAGATGTGCCGCCGCATCCCAGACCAGCGTGTAGGGATGCAGACCGGGCGACAGGAGCCATCCGGTCGGACTGCGCTCTGCCCAGGAACCGGCCGGCACCATCAACTCCTCGCCGCCGGCCCTGGCCAGCACGGTCCCTTCGCTCACTTCGAGGCGGGTCGATGCGACGGTGGCCTCCATGGTGAAGCGCGTGCCGGTCACCTCGGCCAGCAGCAAGGGCGTCTCGACGGTGAAACCGCGACCGTGGGGATCGCGCGCCACCGCCACCGCGATGCGTCCGCTTTCGAGTCGCCAGCGCCGGGTGAGCGCATCTTCGACCGCCTCGCAGCGGGCTCCCGGATCGAGGGTGACCTGGTCGGGGCCGGAGGCGATCGTGGTCGGGGTGCCCGCGGTCGTCGGCCAGGCCAGCCAGGCCAGGGCGCCAACAGCGAGGATCAGCGAGGCGGCCAGGGCGAGACGGCGGAAGCGGAGCGGGGCGGCATGGCGCCGGTTGCCGCGGTCCTCGCCCAGGGCCTGGGCCAGCGCAGCCTGCTCGGCGCTGGCTGACCACCAGGCGGCCCGCGCCTGCGGGTCCCGGCGCAGGCTGTCGGCGAGCGCTGTCCAGCCATCGGCATCCAGTTCGCCGGCCAGGGCCGCGGCGATGCGCGGGTCGGCTTCAGGCATGCGCGCCTCCCTGCGCTGCGACGCAACTGCGCAGGCTGCCCAGGGCGCGGGTCAGCGCGACCGATACGGCGTTGACGCTCCAGCCGACCCGGCCGGCGATGTCGCGCGGCGGCAGCCGGTCCACGTGCCGCAGGGCGAGGAGTTCGCGGGCGCGTGGCGACAGCCGGGCCAGGCAGGCGCGCACGGCGTCGAGCTGGCCGTCCAGTTCGGCGGGGGGCGGGGCCTCGTCGGCGAGCAGTTCGACGACATCCTCGGGCAGGCCGAGCGGCCCGCGCCGCCGTGCCCTGGCGGCCTCGCGGGCGAGGTTGCGGGCGATGCCGCGGCACCAGGCCCCGAAGTCGCCATCCGCCCGGAACTCGGCGGCCCGGCGCCGGACGATCAGGAAGCACTCCTGCAGCAGGTCGTCGGCCAGGTGCGCATCTCCGGTCAGGGCCAGGATATAGCCGCGCAGCTGGGGGCTTTCCGTGACGAAGCGCAGTTCGGGAGGTGAGTCCACGCCCTTATTGGATCCAGGCGGGGGATCCTTAGCAACGATTCGTGGGGCCGGGGGTCTCAGCGACGGGTGATGACGATGTCGTCCGGGCCGGGGATGGCATCGTAGCGCAGTACGCCGTCCGTCGTCTGGATGTTCGCGCTGTGCTTCCCCTGCGCGACAGTGCACACATTCCAGCCGCCGGGCACGCGGGTATGCAGCGTCAGTGGCGCGTCGTACAGGACGGGATCCAAGCTGCAGGAGAGCCGGAGGCGGATGGAATCCTGGTTGCTGGGCAGCATGGTGATCGCGGCTGCGTCCCGCTGGGCGGCATACTGCTGGGCCGACACCGTGTCGGTGATCCACAGCTGATCGCGCCGGGATGCCAGCGCGTCAAGCAGGGCGGTGAAATCCGCCAAGGGCGTCGACAGCCAGTCGCCGCCGACCCCGTGGAACATCACCCATTCCAGGCTGCCCTGCTGCACCGCCTGGTCGACGAAACGGATCATCTCCGCCGCGCTCTTGAGATGCATGCCGCCGAAGCGCCCGTCCGCCGGCGGACGCTTGAGCAGGTTGTGCCGGGCGAGGATCGCCGCCTGCTCGGCTTCGCTGAGCTTCCAGGGGACGCCGCCGGGACGGGCGAAGGAGATCAGGCGGGGCTTTCCCAGTTCGGGTCGCAGGTCGACCAGCGCCTTCGCGCATTGCAGGATGTCCGCTTCCGCCTCGGCGGCGTTCTTGGCGCCGGCGTGGGTGCTGGTGTGGTTCGCCACGGCCATCGCCCGCGCCGGGCCGTCCGTGGCCCAGGCTTTGGCGTCGAACCACTTCACCCCGGGGCAGAGGTAGAAGGTCCCGACGATCCCCCGCCGGCTCATCTCCGGGATGGCGTGCGTCAGGTGCGACGGCATCCCGTCGTCGAAGATGAGAGCGAACGCTCCGTCCTTGCCGTCCTTCCAGCGTGCGATGGAGGTGGAGCCGGGGTCGGCCGGACTGACGCAGGCGAGCAGGGTCATGAGCAGGGCGACACGCATGGGACCAGGTTGCGGACGGGCTTTGGCGTGCCAGCCGGAGCGTCGATTCCTGGACGGGACCGTCAGCCCAGCTTGGCGAGGATGGCGTTGAAGGTGGCGCTCGGCCGCATCGCGGCCGACGACTTCGCCTCGTCGGGCAGATAGTAGCCGCCGATGTCCTGCTTGCGCCCCTGGGCGGCGATCAACTCGCCTTCGATGGCCTGGGCCTTGGCGGTCAGCTCGGCCGCGATGGGTGCGAAGCGCGCCTGCAGCGCCTGGTCGTCGGTCTGCTTGGCCAGCTCCTGAGCCCAGTAGCAGCACAACCAGAAGTGGCTGCCGCGGTTGTCGATCGAGCCGACCGAGCGCGAGGGGGACTTGTTCTCGCTCAGGAAGGTGGCGTTGGCGCGGTCGAGCGCGGATGCCAGCACCGCGGCCTGGCGGTTGCCGGTCTTCTGCCCGAGGTCTTCCAGGGAGACCTGCAGGGCGAGGAACTCGCCGAGCGAATCCCAGCGCAGGTAGCCTTCCTCGACGAACTGCTGCACATGCTTGGGGGCCGAGCCGCCGGCCCCGGTCTCGAACAGGCCGCCGCCCGCCAGCAGCGGGACGATCGACAGCATCTTGGCGCTGGTGCCGAGTTCGAGGATGGGGAAGAGGTCGGTGAGGTAGTCGCGCAGCACGTTGCCGGTGACCGAGATGAGGTCCTTGCCGGCCTTGATCGTCTCCAGCGACAGCTGGGTGGCGGCGACGGGGTCGAGGATGCGGATGTCGAGGCCCGTGGTGTCGTGGGCCTTCAGGCAGGACTCGACCTTGGCCTGCACCTGCACGTCGTGGGCGCGCTGCGGGTCGAGCCAGAACACCGCCGGGGTGCCGGAGAGGCGGGCGCGCGTCACCGCCAGCTTGACCCAGTCCTGGATGGCGATGTCGCGGGTCTGGCAGGCGCGCCAGATGTCGCCGGCCTCGACCGCGTGTTCGAACACGATCGTGCCGGCCTGGTCGACCACCCGCACCGTGCCGGCGCGGGGGATCTCGAAGGTCTTGTCGTGCGAGCCGTACTCCTCGGCCTTCTGCGCCATCAGGCCGACGTTGGCGACGCTGCCCATGGTGCGCGGGTCGAAGGCGCCGTGCGCCTTGTGGAAGGCGATGGTCGCGCTGTAGACGCCGGCATAGCAGCGGTCGGGGATCACCGCCTTGGTGTCCTGCAGCTTGCCGGCGGCGTCCCACATCCTGCCCGACTCGCGGATCATCGCCGGCATCGAGGCGTCGACGATGACGTCGCTGGAGACGTGCAGGTTGGTGATGCCCTTGTCCGAGTTGACCATGGCGATGGCGGGACCGCGGGCGATGGCGGCCTTGAGGTCGGCCTCGATCGCGGCTCGTTCGTCGGCCGGCAGGGTCGCGAGCTTGGCGTGCAGATCGCCCAGGCCGAGATCGGGGTCGACGCCGAGGCGGGCGAAGACGGCGGCGTGCTTGGCGAAGACGTCGGCGAAGTAGGTGGCGACGGCGTGGCCGAACATCACCGGGTCGCTGACCTTCATCATCGTCGCCTTGAGATGCAGCGAGAACAGCACGCCCTCTGCCTTGGCGTCGGCGATGGCCGCGGCGTAGAAGGCGCGCAGCTGGCGGGCGCTCATCACCGCGGCGTCGACGATCTCGCCCGGCTTGATCTTCAGGCCCTGCTTCAGCACCGTGACCTGGCCGTCGGCGCCAGCGAGTTCGATGCGCAGTTCGGTGGCGGTGGCGAAGGTGACGCTCTTCTCCGAGCCGTAGAAGTCGCCGGCCGACATGTGCGCGACGTGGGTCTTCGAGTCCTTCGACCAGGCCCCGACCTTGTGCGGATGGCGGCGGGCGCTGGCCTTGACCGAGGCGGCGCAGCGGCGGTCTGAGTTGCCCTCGCGCAGCACCGGGTTGACCGCGCTGCCCAGGACCTTGGCGTAGCGCGCCTTGTCCTCGGCGGAGGCGGTATCGAAGTCGGGCACCTGGTGGCCGCGCGCCTGCAGCTCGGCGATCGCCGCCTTCAGCTGCGGATTGGAGGCGCTGACGTTGGGCAGCTTGATGATGTTGGCCTCGGGGCGCTTGCACAGTTCGCCGAGCTCGCTGAGGACGTCGGGGCCCTTGCCGAAGGCGGCGAGGATGCGCCCGGCCACCGAGATGTCCTTCTCGACCACGCTGATGCCGGCGGCGCGGGCGAAGGCCTGCACGATCGGCAGCAGGGAACGGGTGGCGAGGGCCGGCGCCTCGTCGGTACGGGTCCAGACGATGGTCGGGCTGGGGGTAGCGCTCATGGGCGGGGATCATGGATCGGGACCATCCCTGGCAAGATCGGCTGGCGCATCGTTCTCCAGGCCGCCCTCTGGCGTGCGGTTGCTCTGCGCCATAGTCTGGGGCGTCATGGCATGGTTCGGAGGCAAGAAGGACGACGGGCCGACCCCGGAGCAGCTCGCCGCCCAGCAGGAGGCCGAGCGCCGCGAGGCGGCCGAGGCCGACCTGCGGCGCAAGATCACCGTGGCGTTGGAAAAGGACGCGGCGCACCGCGTCACCACCGTCGATGGGATGAGTTGGATCTGTCCCTACACCTTCACCCTGGTACCGGCGGCGTTCGGGTTCCTCGAACCGGCGCGCGAATACCTGGTCGAGAAGCGTCCGTTCGCCAACGGGGTCAAGGCCAAGCCCGCCGAGGAACTGCGCCGCCAGCGCTGGCGCCTGTTCCTGCGCGAGCAGGGCGAGTACGAGCCGCGCCTGCGCATCACCGGCCCCGACGGCCGCTGGCTCAACCCGTACACCGGCGCCTGGACCAAGCTGCCGCTGCGCCCAGGCCAGCCAGCAGTCGAGGTGATCGAGGCGATCGCCTGCGCCCTCGCCGCCTGTCCCGAGGCGCATGACGGCCGGCAGATGCTCGACGTGACCGCCCTGCGCGAGATCGAGTCACGCGCGGCGCGGACCCAGGCCGAGGGGCCGTCCGAGGCCAAGGTGGTCGGCGCGACCAAGCGGGTGGCGGGGCGCTCGACCGAGGAGATCCAGCCCAGCGCCGGTGCCGACATGGACCGCGCCAAGGGCATCCTCAACAAGATGCTGGCCGAACTGCCGGAGATCCCGGGCTTCGGCCTGGCCGTGCACTACGAGCCTCAGGACGAGGTCGGGGGCGACTTCTTCGCCTGCCTGCCGCTCGGCCCGGACCGCTTCCTCCTGGCGGTGGCGGATGTCGCCGGCCATGGCGTGCAGGGGGCCCTGGTCGTCGTCGCAGCGCTCAAGGGACTGCGCTTCATCATCAAGGAGACGCAGGATCTGACGCAGATCATCGGCCGGCTCAACGAGAGCGTGCGAGCCGATCTGCTGCAGGGCCAGTTCCTCACCTGCTGGATGGGCGTGCTCGAGGCGTCGACCCGCAAGCTGGAGCACGTCTGCGCCGGGCATACGCCGCTGGCCATCGCCAACCCGCGCAGCGAACCGCTCGCCCGCCGCCTTGGCGCCAAGACCCCGGCCCTGGGCATGCTTGCACCACCGCTCTTCAACCGCGCCATCCGCACAGCCACCATCGAACTGCTGCCTGGAGACATGCTCATGCAGTGCACCGATGGCCTGACCGAGGCCAGCAACCCGCACCGTGAGGAATTCGGCGACCTGCGCGCCGTCGGTTCGCTCGTCGGGGTCTGCGACAGGGATTTTTCGGACGCTGTCGACCTCATCGCCGCCGACGCCCGACGCTGGGCGGCGGGCACCTTCCAGGATGACGTCACCGTGCTGGTGCTGCAATGCGATCCGCCCGTGGCGGGAGCCGACAGCTGAGCTGCTAAGGGGCTGCGCGACGTGCATGCTCGTCGGCGGGGAACTTGACCCCCGCCCATCCGGTCCCATCACGTGCGCTGCCCCAACCACCCAACCAACCTAACCCGGAGCTCACCATGTCCCTCATCCAGAAGCAGGCCCCCGACTTCAAGGCCCAGGCCGTCCTCGCCGACGGCTCGTTCAAGGAGATCAAGCTCTCCGACTACAAGGGCAAGTGGGTCGTCCTGTTCTTCTACCCGCTCGACTTCACCTTCGTCTGCCCGACCGAGATCGTCGCCTTCAGCGACAAGATCAAGGAGTTCCAGGCGATCGGCGCCGAGGTCCTGGGCGTGTCGGTGGACAGCCAGTTCACCCACCTGGCCTGGCGCCAGGTCGCGCGCAAGGACGGCGGCCTCGGCGACCTGCAGTACCCGCTGGTGGCCGACCTGAACAAGTCGATCGCCCGCGACTACGGCGTGCTGATCGAGGAGGCCGGCATCGCCCTGCGCGGCACCTTCATCATCGACCCCAAGGGCGTGGTCCGCGCCGCCCACATCCACGACCTGCCGGTCGGCCGCAACATCGATGAGGCCGTGCGCGTCATCAAGGCCTTCCAGTTCGTCGAGAAGCACGGCGAGGTCTGCCCCGCCGGCTGGAGCGAAGGCAAGGCGACGATGAAGGCCGACCCGAAGGGCTCGAAGGCCTACTTCTCGACCGCCAACAAGTAGCCCGGACCGCGGGATCACCGCGCTCTGCGATTGCAACCCCCGGCGCCGCCGGGGGTTGCTGCGTTTCAGTGGATCACTCACGGCTGCCCGCGGCTGGCCGGCGGACGATACCCAGGGGGGATCGCCGGGGAGATTGCGGCAGACATCTCCAGGAGCCGCCCATGTCGAACCAGGATCAGGAAAAGAACATCGCCCAGGGCCTGTCCCAGCTGGGCGAGACCACGACGGCGGCTGAACTGCTGCGGCAGAAGGGCCAGACCAAGAAGCTGCGCGTGATCAGCGAGAAGCAGTTGATGGACTGGATCCTCAAGCTGCTGCAGCAGCACATGGCGGGCAAGGCCGACGCCTTCTCGGACATCGAGAAGACCGAGATGCTGGAGAAGGCGCAGGAGGAGATCCGGCGCCGCATGAAGCGCGAGCAGGAGGCCCAGGCCGAGCGTGACCGCCTGAAGCACGAACTCGAACAGGCGATGTCGGCGGTCGCCGCCGGCAGCTCGGCCCAGAGCCAGGCCGACATCGAGATGGCCCTCGGCGCGCTCAAGGAGAAGCTCGAGCAGGCCGAGCAGATCAATCTCGACCTGCAGCAGGACAACTACGACCTGCAGGACCAGTTGAACGAGAAGATGGCGCTGCTCTCGACGACCATCGCCGAGAAGGACAAGCTGCGCGACACCGTGCGCAACCAGATGATGCGCATGACGGGCCTGTGCGAAGGCGTCCTCGGCATCGACAACGACTACTACGGCTCGCGCCACCAGGAGGAGAACCCGGTCTCCGAGGAAGCCAGCCAGGACGAGCAGTTCTACCACGACTTCGACATCGGCGCCAAGGTCATCACCACCCTGCAGGCCGACCTCGAACGCCTGCGGGGGATCGCCAAGCGCGAAGAGCAGCACGCCGCCGACGAGCAGCCCAAGGCGCTGCTGGAAGCCGATCTCATGCTGCTCGAGCAGCTGAAGCAGGGCAACCTCCACGCCGTCGACGTAGCCGCTCCGGTCGCTGGGCTGCTGGAGGCGATGTCCGGCGCCAGGCTCGAGGCCGAGGCCTTCGAGGCCCAGGTCGCCGAAGCCACCGGCGCCGGCCACAGCCAGGTCTTCACCGAACTGCCCGAGGAGGGCGGTGATCCCGCCGAGGTCCTCGCCGGCGCCACCGCCGTCACGCGCGAGCTCGCCGCCAGCCTGGCGCGCAACCGCAACCGCATCGCCGCGCTCAAAGCCATCGCCGACGAGAGCGACGAGGCGCGCAACAACACCGAGCAGGAGCTCGAGGCGATGCGCGCGGGGCTCGAGCGCGTCTGCACCACGCTGCGTCAGCGCGCCGAATCCGAGCGCCTCGCCGTGCCGCCCGCCCTCGCCGACCGCGAAGCCCCGCCCGAGGATCGCGCCGCCGCCGCCGCCGAGGTGGTCGACCACCTGCAGGCCGCCAGCCCGGTCGACGCCGCCGCGATCGAGCAGCTCGCCCTCACCGACCGCCTGGTCAAGCCGGGCGCTCCGTCGCCCGAGGTGCAGACCACCGACAAGCAGCTGGTCGCCGAGCGCCTGCGCAAGGCTGGCGCCGAGCTCGAGCGCTACACCCTCGACCTGCAGCGCCAGCTCGACGAGGCGATCGCCCGCGAGCGCGCCCTGTCCGAGCAGATCCGTGATCTTGCCCGCCGCGATGGCGAGGAGGTCGCGCCGGTGGTCGCCGAACTCGAGCGCTCGCTCGAGGTCAAGGCGGATCCCCAGCTGCTCGCCATGGTCACCGCCCGTGCACTCGACGAGGTCGCCGGCAAGGGCGGCAAGGCCAGCGGGATCAGTGCCGCCTTCGATGAGGATCGCGCCATCGCCATCGAGCTGATCAAGGCCAGCCACGGCGACGACGGCTTGGCCGAGCGGATCGCCGACCTCGCCATCGCCGCCGAGGACAGCGACGCCAAGACCCAGCCGCAGCTCGGCGCGCAGGTGCGCGAAGCGGTCGCGGCGCTGGGCGCACGCAAGAATGAACTGCAGGCCCGCCTGCTCGAACTCGAACAGCAGGTCGAGCAGGTCCGCGCCGAGCAAGGCCGCGGTTCGGGCGAGGCGCAGCGGCTGCTTGGCGATCTGGAGAAGGCCAAGGGCGACTTGCAGAAGGCGCAGAACGAGATCCTGCGCCTGCGCAGCGGCCGTGATGCGGCCAATGGCGCGATCGACACCATCGCCGCTGAGCTCAAGCAGCGCGTCCCCGACGCCCATCCCGATCTGATGGACCGCGCCAGCGAGCCACAGGTCCGCGCCGCCGCCGCCGCTGCCGCGGTGGCCAAGCTGACCGAGCATCGCGCCGCCGAGAGCGCGGCGATCGACGCCGTCGCCGCCATCGACCGCGCCCTGGCCCGGACCGGTGCCCCGTCCGCCATAGCCTCCGAGCTGAGCGGCGGCGATGAAGCCCAGGTCGCCGCCCGCCTGCGCGAGGCCTCGGCCGCGCTCGAAAGCCGCATCGCAGCCGTCGGTGCCGAGCTGGATGCGGCCCGCTCGCGCGAGCGCGAACTGGCCCGTCAGGTCCGGGACCTGTCGGCAGCCCAGGCCGTGGCCTCGCCTGCCTCGGCGCCGAAGGAGGATCTCGCCCGTCTCGACAAGGCGATGTCCGACAACGCCGGTCCGGTCGAGCTGGCCGAGGCCACCCGCCGGCTGATCGCCGGATTGAAGTCCAAGGCCGGCAAGGCCGAAGCCGACGCCCGCGCCGCCACCGCCCGGGCCATCGGCGGCGAACTGCTGATCGCCGCCCAGGGCGACCAGGAGCTGGCCGAGCAGACCGCCGACCTGGCGATGACCCTGGACAATCCCGACGCCGAGGCGGGCGAGGTCGAATCCCAGACCCGCGGCGCCGTCGCCCGGCTCGCGGCGCGCAAGCGCGCGTTGGAGGTCGAGCGCGCCCGTCTCGCTGGCGAGCTGGCGAAGCACGATCAGCGCAAGTCGGAACGCGCGCTGGAGACCGGCCGCCACGCCAATGAGCTCGGCAGGCTGAGCGCCCAGAATGTCGCTCTGCGCACCGCCATCGACCAGTTGACCGGCGAACTGGCGCAGCGCTCGGCCGCCCTCGGCCGTGAAGTGCCGGCTGCGCTGACCGATCCCGCCGCCGAGCCGGAACTGAAGGCCAGCGCGGCGCTGGCAGCGGTGTCCGGCCTGGCCGACCATCGTCAGATGGAGGATGCCGCCGTCGACCACCTGCAGATGACCGAGCGCCTCCTGGCGTCGACCGACGGACCCAAGTCCGGCCTGTCGGAAGGCCTGAAGCCGGGGGACGAGCAGGCCGTCGCCGAGCGCATCCGCCGCGCCGACTCGGCCATCGACCGCCACGTCCGCGACCTGCACCAGCGGGTCGACGCGGCGCGCAGCCGCGAGCGCGATCTCGCGAAGCAGGTGCGTGAACTGGCCATCGTCCAGTCGGCCGGCGGCTCTCCGGCCGTGCCGCGCGAGGACCTCGCCCGGCTCGAACGTGCCGTGGCCGATCCTGCCAGCGCCGAACTCGGCGATGCGACCCGCAAGGTCATCGCCGCGCTGAAGGCCAACGCCGGCAAGGCCGAGACCGAGGCGCGCGTAGCCGTCGCCCGCGCCCTTGCCGCCGAAGTGGTGAAGGCCGGGGAAGGCGACGCCTCCCTGGCCGACAGCACGGCCGCCTTGGCTGTTTCCCTGGACGGTGATTTCGGGGCGGCCGAGCTCGAGAACGACTTGCGCGATGCGGTGCTGAAGCTGGCGGCGCGCAAGCGCGCAGTCGATGGCGAGCGGACCCGGTTGGTCGCCGACCTCGAATCGGTGCGCGCCGAGCGCATCGCCGCCCTGGCCCGCGCCGACGAGGCCGAGAAGGCAGGTCGCGAGGAGATCGAACGGCTCGCGGGCGAGCTCGCGGGCGTCCGCGAGGCGCTTGATCTGGCTCAGGCCGATGCCAGCGAGTTCCGTGCGCGCAACGAGGCGACCGGCACCCAGTTCAGCGGGGAGATGCTTACCCTGCGCCAGGAGCTGGCCGGACTCCGCGCTCGGCATCAGGAGCAGTCCTCGACGCTCGCCAGCCTGCGCCAGCAGGTGGAGGCGAACGAGGCCCGCCTCAAGCGCCAGCGCGAAGAGCTGACCAAGGGGCTCGAGGAGCGCGACAACCTGATCGCCGAGAAGGACCGTACCATCGACCAGCTGTCGACCCAGCGCATCGATGGCAAGGCCCTGCAGGCCAAGGTCCAGGCCCTGGCCGTCGAGCTCGACTCCGCCAACACCCGCATCCGCGAGCTCGAATCGCGCAGCGGGGACCAGGCGGGCGCCGTGGTGCGCAGCGGCGATCTCGCCGAGCTGCACAAGCGCACCATGTCCGAGCGCGACCAGCTGCGCGAGCAGAAGCGCCATCTCGAAGGCGAGCTGGCCGACGCCCGCGGCAGCACCGAGGAGCTGCGCACCGAGCTCTCCGAATTGCGCAAGGAGCACCTGTCCGAGGCCGAATCCCACGCCCGTGAGATCGCCGAGGAGCGCCAGCGCAACGCCACGCTCAAGGACGCCCTGATCAAGCTCAAGCAGGAGGTCGCCGGCATCAGCGCCAGGCGCAAGCCCGGAGACGCGAAGTGACGGACGAGCAGGAGCTGCGCCGTCGGGTCCTGCAGGCGAACCTCGATCTCGTCCGCCTCGGTCTGGTCATCTTCACCTGGGGCAACGCGTCGGCGGTCGACCGCGAGCGCGGTGTGGTGTGGATCAAACCGAGTGGCGTCGACTACGCGCGCATGACGCCCGAGGATATGGTGCCGGTCCGACTCGAGGACGGCAGCGTGTTGTCGGGCAAGCTGAGGCCTTCCAGCGACACCGCGACCCATCTGGCGCTCTACCGCGCCTGGCCTCGGATCGGCGGCATCGTCCATACCCACAGCGAGTACGCGACCGCCATCGCCCAGGCCGGCGTGCCCATCCCGGCCCAGGGCAGCACGCATGCCGACTACTTCCATGGCGATGTGCCGATCACCCGGAGCCTGACCAGGGCCGAGGTCGAGGGTGAATACGAGGCCAATACCGGCGCCGTCATCCTCGAGCGCTTCGTCCAGGGTCAGCTCGACCCTGTCGCCGTCCCCGGCGTGCTGGTCGACCAGCACGGTCCGTTCAGCTGGGGCGTGACGCTCGAGCAGGCGGTGATGCATGCCGGTACGATGGAGCATCTGGCCAAGATGTTCGTCCACGCCGCCGCCGTGGCGCAGCGCCCGCGCCGCGTGCCGCGCTTCCTGCTCGACAAGCACTACATGCGCAAGCACGGCCCCAAGGCCTATTACGGCCAGAAGTAGCATTTTCCTGCACTGCGGCGTCGGATGCTTCATCCCTTCCGCCTAGGCCACGCATGAACACCGTCATCCGCGTCTGCTCCAGCACCGGCAACGACCGGAACGATGGTCGTGAAGCTCCAGTGGCTTCGCTCTCCCGCGCACGCGAGTTGGTCCGGGCCGCGCCCGAGCGCGGCTGCCAGCCGCTGCTGGTCGAACTGGCCGCCGGCACCTGGGAGCTGGATCGGACCCTGGAACTCGGCGCGGCGGATTCTGGAGCGCCAGGAGCGCCGGTGTGCTGGCGCGCCGCTCCCGGTGCGCGCGTTGCATGGTCAGGTGGACGCCGGTTGACCGGCTGGATCGAAGACCGGATCGGTGCCTTGCGCGTCTGGACCCTGCGTCTGCTCGATCCCTGGCGCTTCAGCCAGTTGTTCGTCGATGGGGTCCGCCGTCCGCGTTCCTCCCTGCCGGACCACCCCGGCCTCGCCGATGGCGTGGCGCGCCTGTCTTCCGAGGACGCCTGGTTCCGCTTCGCCGCGCAGGCCGATAGCCGTCCCGGAGTGGCCGGCTTCGTACCTGGCGACCTGGAGGAACGCTGGATCGAGGACGGCATCGAATTGCTGATCCTCAAGTACTGGTGCGATTTCCGAGTGGATCCGCAGCGCATCGATGCGGGTCGCAACCTCGTATCCTTCCCCATCCCCTCCGGACTCGCGCCGAACGACTGGAATCTCGGGAAACTGGTCGATGAGCACGCCCAGGGCGCGCGCTATCGTGTCGAGAACGTGCGTGCCGGCCTGCGCCACCCCGGCCAGTGGCACCTGTCGCGCGATGGCCTGCTGTCCTATCTGCCGCGTCCCGGCGAAGAGATGGACGCCACCGTGGTCGTGGCGCCACGGCTGGATGTACTCGTCCATCTGCGCGACGCCGCCCACGTGCGGTTCGAGGGGCTGGATCTGGTCCACAGCGAATGGCAGCGTCCGGCCGGCAACCCCGGATCGGCGCAGGCCCAGTTCCACCTGCCCGGCGCGGTCGTGCTCGAACGCGCCGCCGATTGCGCGATCCACGCCTGCCGCCTGCAGCACCTCGCCACCTACGGGATCGAGGTCTGCCGCGGTTCGCAGCGCAACAGCATCACCTGCTGTCGTCTGGCCGACCTCGGTGCCGGGGGGGTGAAGATCAATCACGACGGTCCGCACAATCGCTCGGACAGCACCGGCAGCGGCGCCTTCGACGGCCTGCCCGAGGTCGCGGCGCGCTGGGAAGGAACCACGACCTGCGCTTCGCGCACCCTGGTATCCGATTGCGTGATCAGCGGCTATGGTCGGGTCTATCCCAGCGCCTGCGGCATCTGGATCGGCGACAGCGGCCATAACCGCATCCGTCGAAACCGCATCGAAGACGGCTACTACACCGCCATCTCGGTCGGTTGGACCTGGGGCTACCATGCGACGCGCACGGTCGGCAACCGCATCGAAGGCAACCGTATCGCCATGATCGGCCAGGGCGTGCTGTCCGACATGGGCGGCATCTACCTGCTCGGCCCCGCGCCAGGTACGGTCGTCTCGGGCAATCACGTCAGCGGGGTGCGCTGCCACGGCTACGGCGAGGGCGGCATCTACCCGGACGAAGGCTCTTCGTTCCTGGTCATTGAAGGCAACACCGTGCTCAGCGGCGGCCTGAGCACCCACTTCGGTCGTGACATGCTGGTCAAGGGCAACCTCTTCGTCTCCCAGACGGTCGGGCTCGGGGTCGGCCGGGCAGAGCCGTACCGCGCTTTCCATGCCGAGGGCAACGTGATCGTGGCCGCCGGCGAGGCGGTGCGTCCGGCCGCCTCGCGCTGCACCTTCGCCCGCAATTGCTATGCGCCTGGTCCGGCCAAGACGTTCGCTGGGCGCAGCTTCGCCGCCTGGCAGGCCGAGGGCCGCGATGCTGGCAGCATCCTCGCTGATCCGCTGCTGCAGGATGCCGGTGCCGGGGCGATGACCATGCGAGGCGATTCGCCGGCGCTGGGACTTGGCTTCCGCATGCCGGCCGAGGGAGCGGGTCCGCGCTATGCCGACGGCGTCATCCCCGCAACCAGCGAGGAACTACCGGCGGAAGAGGGGGCGGACCCCCCGATCATCGAAGCGCGCATCGAGGTGGGGGGCGGTGCCGCCTGGCTGGCCCAGGCGGCGAATCCGGATCCCGATCCCGAGGCGGCGAACCGCTATGCCTGGCGCGATGCCGACTCGCTGTCGCCGTTCACCCTGGTCGTGCGCAACCGCGGAGGTGTGCACGCATCCGGTCGCCTGCGGTTGGGCTGGGTCGGGACTCCCGGCACGATCCTCGGGCCGGACACCCTGGGCTACGACCTTGAACCCGGTGCAGCCACCTTCCTTGATTTCCAGGCCCAGGCAGGCGCCACCAGCACCCTGCTGGAGGCCATGCCCCAGGCCGGGATCGGTTGCCTGCCCACCGCGCTGCACTTCATGCGCCGTCCGCGAACGGTCATCCGCCGCCTGCGCGGGGGGCTCCGTCTCGGCGAAGTCATAGCCGCCCTGGCGTCGGCCCGATCCCAGCCATTGGACGGCGTCGATGCAGGACTGGCGCAGTTGCGCATCGGCTGGACCGGTACGCATCTGGCCGTGCATGCCCGCGTGACCGATCCCGATCCGGCGCATTGCTCGCCTCCGTGGGCGGGCAGCGATGTCGAGCTGTTCACCGCCATGCCCGGGAGCAACGGTCGCAGCGACGCCCTGCCTCGACGCGGCAATGCCCAGCTCTTCCTGCTGCCAGCGGTCGGCGGCAACCCGGCTGCGGCCATGGTCTTCGAGCCCCAGCTCCAGCCTGCTCCAGACATCGCCTTGGACAGCCGCCTGGTTCCCGGCGGATACGAGTTGTGGGCGCTGATACCTGCTGCGCGCGCCAGGCTGGAGACCGGGTCCATCGGCACCATCGTCTGCGAGGCGGTGTTGCGGCCTGTCCCCCCCGGTTCCTCGAGGCGACGCCACACCAACCTGTTCGGCGCCGTCGATGGCAACGATAATGGCGCCTGGGCGATGGCGGAGATCCGCGACGACGGGTGACTGCGAACCTCGTCGCCACGGCTTCAGGATTCGTAACAACTCAGGCTGGGGCCCCGTCGCGCAGCGATGGGGCTGCCGCCGAGCGGCGGTGGGCGGATATCATGGGCGAAGCCCATCCGCCCGCGGTTTCGGAACGAAAGGGCCGCAGGGGCGGAGCCCCTGAGCAGTAGCCAGGATTCAACTGATCCGATGAGTCGGCACTGGCCGTCCCGGCGGGAAAGCCCGGATCGAACGGACGCTGCTCTGCACCGGTAGGCCCGACAGGGCCGTTTCCACCAGCCGGCGCAGCTGCATGGGATCCATCACCACCCGGGCATTGATGGTGAGGCGGCCTTCGTCCGCTGGTGCGCCATCGTGGAGGGTGCGCAGCGCGGGCTCCGGCCGGCCGGTGACGCAGTTGGCGGCCAGGACCAGCCCGCCGCTCTCCAGCAGGCACTTGAGATGGGCCGGTGGCAGCCGTGAGCCGATGGTACGCATCAGCTGCAGCAGGACGGATGGCCAGTCCCGGCCGGACAGCATGACCGTGGCGTTGAGCCAGCCGAGGGCGGCCTCGCCGGCGGCGTAGCGGTCGTAGTCCACCGCGATGCGCCGACTCCCCCCGGAGGAGCCGCCTTCGACGGCGTCGAGCCACGCCGCGATGCCGTCTCCGCTGGCCGCCGAGCAGCGCAGGACGCTGGCGGCCGGGTTGCGTGCGGACAGCCGTTCCGTCAAGAGATCCAAGGCGCTAGCGGTGGAGGCCTCGCTCTTGGTGATCAGGAGGATGTCCGCCTCGATCGTCTGCAGGCGGTGGATGTAGGCGGTATCGGACGGCATCAGACCGTCCTCGACCGCCTGCCAGGCCGCCGGATCGACGCAGACGGTGAACGGGGCGATGCGCAGCTCCGAGCGTTCCCGCTCCAGCGGCCGCAGCACGGTGGCGGCGATGTCGACGCAGGAGCCGACCGGCTCGGCCAGAATCACATCGGGCCGGTGGCTCGCGATCAGTTCGTCGGTCCGGGCGGCGAAGTCGTTGAAGGCGCAGCAGAAGCAGGCGCCGGCGACCTCTGCCGTCGGCACGCCGGTCATCCGCACCAGCGCCGTGTCGACCAGGTCCGGGGCCTGGTCGTTGGTCACCACCACGACCCGACGGCCACGTTCCATGAGCCCGCGCGCTGCGGCGGTGATCAGCGTGGTCTTGCCGGCGCCGAGAAAGCCGCCGATGGTCAGGAGGGCGGTCATGCGGTGAAGCCTCCGGCGGTGGCCCGGGCGACGAGCTGTCGTGCTGTCTCGGCGGACGAAGGATGGACGATCAGCGCCAGTCCTGGCGGTCCAGCTTTGCAGCGTAGAACCTGCATCCGGCCCGCCGACCAGTCGAGGAAGTAGCAGCCATCCGCGGCCGGGACGAAGCCCTTGGCCCGCAGCAGGCCCTCTCCGAGCGCCGCCAGTGCCTCCGCCAGGCGGGACACGTCGGTTCCGGGCGGGCAGGGCAGCGACAGCGGCGTGAAGGCTGGATCGGCGCACGGCGCCACCTCGCCGTCGATCCAGGCCGGATCCGCCAGCGCCAGCGGGTCGAGGTCGAGTTCGCCATGGCTGGCGCGCAGCAGGCGGGCCCGCGGCGCGATCGAGCGGACCAGCGCCTCGGTGGCGGCCAACCGGGCCTCGTCATGCAGATCGCATTTGCCGACCACCACCACATGGGCTGCTGCGACCTGCCGTTCCGCCGCCGGCAGGGTGTCGAGGATCTGGGCGAGGGTGCCGGGATCGACCAGCGTCACGGTGCCGGTGAAGCGGTACTGGGCGGAGAGGCCGGACTCGTCGAGCATCGATTGGGCCGCCGATGGATCGGCCATGCCGCTCGCCTCGACCACCACCCCGTCCATGCCGGCGATGCGCCCGCTCAGCGCGCCGAGTTCGCGGATGAAGTCGGTGACCTTGCAACGGCAGAAGATCGAACCGCCGCTGATGCCCGTGACATCGTCCGAGGCCTGCGCCAGCAGCGGCGTGTCGACATCGGTATCGGAGAACTCGTTGACCACGAAGGCGACCCGGCGCGGCGCTATGCGCCGCGCGTAGCGGGTCAGGAAGGTGGTCTTGCCGGCTCCAAGGAAGCCTGCGACCAGGGCGAGGGGGATGGGCATGTCGGCACCATTACCGTGGAATTGAGCCACGGTGCAATATCCGCGTGGCAATCTGGGCTCAAAGCCCCTTCTTCACCATAGCCTCCTTGACCGCAGCCGAGATCGTCGCGCCATCGGGGATGATCGAGGCGAAGCGGACCTGCCCATCGATACAGATGGTCGGGATGTTCTCCACCTTGAGCGCGCACATCATGCCGACGCCGTCGTGCGTCTTGATCTTGTGCTCGATGACGCGCACCTTGCTGCCGAACTGGGCGACCGCTGCGTTGGCCGCGCTCACCATGTACTGGCACGGCGCGCAACCGGCCGAGTCGAGGGTGACGACATCGACGGTCACCACATCCTTCTGGGCCGAGTAGTCGGGCAGGGTCGGGATGGTGACCTCCAGCGTACCCTTGGCGGTGGTGCGGGCGATGTCGCGCTGGTAGGGGTCGAGCATCGGCGCCACCGCTTCGAGGTTGGCGACCGGGGTGTCGTAGGGCAGGTCGCAGCCGGGGGCGAGGATGAAGCCCTTGGCGTCGCCGGCCTCGTCGAGGCAGCGGATCGCGTCGAGCTTCACGTCGCCCGGCTTGCCCAGCAGCATGACCACGGTGAGCTTCATGTTGCCACCGAAGCTCTTGCCCTTGGCCACCGCCAGGTCGCGCAGCTTGGGCAAGGCGATGTTCTCATCGATCGACAGGTTGTCGCAGCTGGTGTCGCACATGTTGGGCAGGTTGCGCGTCGCATCGCCGCAGACGAACAGGCTGCTCTTGCCGCCCTTGGCGCGGATGGCGTCGAACAGGCGGTTGAGGTAGGGGGTTATGAAGGCCTTGAAGTGCTTGGGGCTGACCTGCGAGGTCATCGGGTCGACCACGGCGACGATGTCGGCGCCGGCCGTGAGGTAGGCTTCGGCGCAGGTGATCGCGACCGTGGTGCAGAAATCCAGGATGCCTTCGACGCGCTCGGCGTCATCGAACATCTGGACGAATATCTCGCTGCCGATGAGGTGGCTGGCGAGGGTGAAGGGGCCGCAGATCAGGCCGTAGATCGCGGTGTCGGGCAGGGCCTTGCGCACCGCGGCGGTGGCCTCCAGCGCTTGCGGCATGCGTCCCTTGTCGATGCCGAAGGCGGGCAGGGTCTCGAGGCCGGCGCTGGTCAGCGGATGGCTGACCACCGAGGGCGGCACGTCCTTGGCCCAGTGCAGCTGGCAGCCGAGGATCTCGGCCTCGATCTGCAGGTCGAAGACCACCGGCAGGCCATCGGCTTGGTACTTCTGCTGCGCCATGACCAGGGCCTCGACCACCTTGGCCGGGCTCTTGAGGTACTCCTCGGCCGTCAGCCCGAGCATCTTGCCGCCATGGCAGCCGACGAATGGCACCCACGGGGTGCGCGGCACGGGCTTGCAGGACAAGGCGTCGAGGACGAGTTGGCGACCGGTAGGCATGGGGCGGTTCCTTCAAGGCCATGCTCGGGGTTTTGCCGAAGTAGGCTGGTGATCGGCGTCAGGGGTTGGTAATCGGCGTCAGGCGGCGGCGAGCCGGAGGGCGGCATCTCCACGCCACACCTGACCCCCAATGACCGTAGCTACCGCCCGGCGCAGATGCGCCAGGCCCGTCACGGGCGAGGCCGCGAAGGCGGCGAGGTCAGCCGGTTGGCCGACCGCGATGCGGCCACCGGCGATACCCCAGGCCCGGCGCGGGGCGCTGGTCGCCGCCGCCAGGACGGCGCTGATCGGCAGGCCGGCGTCCACGTAGGCTGCGAGATCATCGTGCAGACCTTCTCCATGCCGGACGCCCAGGCTGCCGGCATCGGAACCGGCGAGGATGACGGTGCCACGACGGTGCGCTTCGGCGAGGTTGGCGCGGTGCTGGTCGAGGATCCTGCCGAGGCCGGCCACGCCGTCGGGGCCGACGCCGCAGGCGGTGGGATGGTCGCGCACCCAGGCCACCGGGATCCAGGTCGGGGTCCAGGCGGTGCCGCCCGCCGCCATCCGGTCGAGCAGTCCGGCATCGAGGAAGAAGCCGTGCTCGATCGAGCCGATGCCGGCGCGCACCGCGAGGTCGATGCCTTCGCGACCGCTGCAGTGCGCCACCGTCGGCTTGCCCAGCTCCTTGGCCGCGGCGGTCATCGCGGCGAGTTCGTCGAACGAGAACTGCGGACCGCCTTTGACCGCGGCTGCGGCGAAGTCGATGATGCCGGTCAGGACGAGCTTGAGATCGTCGCTGTCGGTGCGCGTCCGCACGCAGGCGGCAGCGGTCGCGGCATCGACGACCTCCTCGGCGAAGAACGAGCCGTAGCGCCCCTTGCGCCGCACCGCCACGCCCGCCGAACGGACCTGCGGCAGCGCGGTGCCGCAGGCCTCGGCGCGCAGGGCGTGGTTGATGCCCCACTTGTCGCCGCAGTCCCGCACCAGGGTGACGCCGGCGGCGCGCAGGCGTCCGAGGTTCCTCCGTCCGGTGGCGAGGAAGGCGTCGCGGCCGGCCTCCATGTAGGCCTGTCGTTTCGCCGGGTCGTACTCGTGTCCGTCGAGGAAGAGGTGGGCGTGGCTTTCGACCAGGCCGGGGCTGAGGAAGCCGACATGCAGGGTCTCGGCCCCTGGCACGGCGATCCGCCCGTCATGCACGGCCATGATGGTGGCGACGTCGCTGACCACGGTCACTGGGCGGTGGTGGATGGCGTCGCCGTCGAACCAGGAATCGGCGTGGATGGCCAGCATGATCAGGCTGCCTTGTCGATGGGCTTGGCGAGCTTGTACACCTTTTTCAAGCCGGCGAGGGCGTCGAAACCGTCGTCGCAGGCGATGAACGCGTCGAAGGCGACCAGGGCTGGATGGCCCTCGGGCAGCACGCGGTAGTCGCGGCCGGCGGTGGCCAGGCTCATGTCGAGGCCGAGCGGCACGCAGCGGGTGAGGAAGGCGGTCTCGAAGGCCAGGCCGATCGGCATGCCGTCGATCTGCACCTTGGGCAGCATGATGCCGATGTTCGACAGGCCGACCGACATGCGCACGCCCTGCAGGGCCGGATCGGCGCCGATGCGGCGGATCGACTCGACCGCCGAGCGCAGCAGCTGCTCGGTGTCGGTGGCCATCGGCCCGACCGAGACGTCGAGGATGCAGTCGGAGAGGCGGAGGTCCGCGTGCTCGGCGCGGGCGCGGTCGATCAGGCGGCGGGCGGTGTCGGTGACCTCGTCGGCGTTCTTGTTCGGCGTGGCGACACCGTGTTCCATGCGCTCGGAGGCCATGAACAGCACCTGGGCGCCATGGATGCGGCGGAGCGACAGCAGCTCCCAGCGCGTCTCGGCCACCGAGTTGACGATCGGCGGGTGGCCGCCGGCCCTGGCCGGATCGTAGGCGCGCTGGCCGGCCTCCTGGCTGGCGGGCGCCGGGCTGTCGATCGACAGGGGCACGCCGACCGCCGACTGCACCGTGCGGACCAGCTCGGCGACGAAGGCCGGATCGGTCTCGCCAGCGGTGCCGGCGTTGACGTTCAGCAGCGGCGCG
>JFJP01038847.1_pt1 | contig 26063 bp, 18 predicted proteins | sample 431651 | NCBI WGS metagenome assembly JFJP01 (sample SAMN02602958, study PRJNA72255) | Microbial mat metagenome, whole genome shotgun sequencing project. | biome: fresh water; feature: sink hole; material: water; isolation source: purple microbial (photo- and chemosynthetic) mats found in...
AAGCCACTGAAAGAGATTTGTCATACACTGTTTGGTGGAACAGAAGATAATTGGTATGGCGACTTTAAGACTGTTCCGCTTGCACAATGGGCAGACGTTAATCTGCCTATACAGCCTACTCCGCGCAAGCTGCTACAGTTTGTAGGAACCGAGTTGTTTCGTAACCATGTAAATCCAGACTTCTGGCTGCATGTAGCACATAGGTACATCGCTGACATAGCAGAAGAAACTGGCGCGAATGTGATTATCGTAGACGACGTACGCTTTGACAACGAGGCGTCATTTCTACACATGCATTACGATGCAGTAATCGTCAAGCTAACTAGGCATGATGCTGGTTATAAGTCAGACAACGACGCACACGTTTCTGAGAAGGGCATTTCTTCTAACCTAGTTGACTTCGTGTACTCATTCGACGACTACGACAACCATCTGTCGTATGCTACAGACTTACTGCGTAACCGCATGGGGCTTATCAAGTGAAGCACATTGACGCAGTCTCATTATTAAATGAGTTCGGCGTCCCATTTCTACGCCGTGACAGTGGTTGGCTAACAATCACCTGTCCGTTCCATAACGACTCAGAGGATCTAAAGGAAGCTGTAGGCGGTATCAAAGAAGATACTGGCGCGTTTAATTGTTTCTCATGCAATCAGTCGGGTAACGTACTAACAGTAATCTCAAAGCGATTCGGTGTTCCAACAGAAGCTATCCAGGCGCATCACGATAACATCTTCGGTACTAACAACAAGATCGGTGCTAACGATGAAGCGTTGATCGAGCTATGCCACAGGAACCTCTGTGAATCGCAAGAGTACCTGACAAAGATCAACAACAAGCATGGCATCACACTAGATACCGTTAAGCAGTTTAACCTAGGTCTGTATCCTGCTACGAAGCGCGTCATCATTCCGATCAAAGCTCCAGATGGTACTATTGGTGATATACGTCAGTATAAGTACGACAAGCTAGAGAGTGGTGAAGGCAAGATTATATCGAAGTCCAAAGCTAGGACGCTTCTATTCACTACGTGCGATCCTACTAAAGAGGACACGCTGTACCTAGCTGAAGGTGAGTTCAAAGCCATGCTGCTATGGCAGTACGGCTTTCCTGCTATGTCTGTTACACATGGTGCTACGTCATGGCGCGATGAGTTTGATCGTGTGTTCCGTGATAAGAATGTTGTAATTATCTACGACGTAGATAAGCCAGGACGTAAGAACGCAGAGAAGCGTGCTATCGGACTCGCGCTGGTAGCTAAGAGCGTTAAGAACGTCTATCTACAGGACGTTGAAGATATTGACAATGGCGACATAACAGACTTCTTCGTTAAGAAGGGTCTGTCTGCGGATCATCTGAAAGAGGTTGTCGCTAAGACTCCTATTTACAAGCCGTATGAACCGCCTGAGCTTACAGAAGATGACTCGCCGCCTATAGCTGTTACGCTAGCTGGCTCCGCTAAAGCTGAGCATAATGGTAAGCTAGTAACAACTACCGCAGTAATCTCTGCTAAGGATACGGCTCCGTACATCATCCCTGGTAAGGTAGAGGTTATTTGTCCGCGCAGTAAAGACTACTGCATTAACTGTCCTGCGTTTGAAGTTAAGGACGAGGATCTATACACAATCACTATCAAGAGTGATAGCGCAACGGTACTTGATCTGATCGCTGCTAAAGGTAGCGAGAAGTTAGAGGCTCCGTTGTTCAAGCAACTAGGCAGGATTCCTAACGCTTGTAAATCGTGCTCGTTCCGTACCAAAGAGTCGATGAACGTAGAAGAAATCCGTGTCATTCCGCAGCTTGCTGCTGGGCATGCCACAGATGAACAGGTTACACGTAGAGTGTTCTATGTGGGCAGCGGTATTAATACTAACGCTTCCTACGCTATGTCTGCGCGTGTAACTTCTATGCCTGGGGATGGGCATGCTACGTTGGTTGTTTATAACGCTGAAGCCACTGTAGACAACATCGACAACTTCAAGGCCACGGAGGATCTATCACTATTCAAACCAACAGAATGGACAGTGAAAGCTATAGAGGATAAACTGAATGAGATATACACCGATTACGAGTCTAACGTTACCAGGATTAAACAGCGCCGAGACTTACACCTTGTATATGACTTGGCCTTCCACTCAGTATTATATGTACCATACGAAGGGCGAAATATTAAAGGATGGGCAGATATTCTTGTTATCGGTGACTCAGGACAAGGAAAATCAGAAGCTAGTAGTCGCATGTCGATCCACTACAAGGCCGGTGAAAGAGTTGACAGTAAGCGCGCAAGTGTCGCTGGTATCGTTGGAGGACTTCAAGAGACTAGTAACAGATGGTTTATTACATGGGGGTCTATTCCTCTCAATGATCGACGCCTTGTTATCCTCGAAGAAGTCAAAGGTATGGGAGTCGGAGAGCTTACTAAGCTCACTGATATGCGCTCATCAGGGTTCGCTGAAATACACAAGATAGAAAGGGCTAAAACACATGCGCGTACTCGCCTTATTTGGATCTCTAATCCTCGCTCTGACAATAAAATCTCTGCTTATAATTATGGGGTGGACGCTGTTCGTGAGCTTATCGGTTCCCTTGAAGATATTAGAAGGTTTGATTTGGTGTGCGCAGTTGCCAGTGGCGAAGTTGATATATCTGTTATTAACGCTCAGCACACATCTACAGTACCGCATAGATTCACTACTGAAAAGTGCGCAGAGCTTGTCCAATGGGCCTGGAGTCGTAAAGAGCGAGACATACAAGTGGGGCCAGACACAATCGCCGCTGCCCTTGCAGCCTCTACAAGACTGAGCCAAACGTATTCATCAGCTATTCCTATTGTAGAGCCAAGCGATCAGCGTCTTAAAATGTTACGTCTAGCGACGGCGCTAGCTGCACGCACATACTCAACAGAAGATGGTGAGAATCTAGTAGTACGTCCTTGCCATGTAGAAGTGGTAGAAGCACTAATGAATCGCCTGTATAAGTCGAAGGCGCTAGGCTACTACGACTTCAGTAAGGCAAGCAAAGGTGAAGATACTATAACAGATATTGTAACAGTTAAAGCGCACATAGACAGTATGCCGCACGCTGTAGAAGCGGCTAAGTGCTTGCTTGAAGCTGACAACATTCGTATAGAGGATCTGCAAAACTTCACCGACTGGCCGCTAGAGAAGTGTAACGAAATGATTGGTAACTTTGTGCGTACTGGATGCTTGAAGCGGTCGAAGCGTGGTGGTTATCGTAAGACTGTTGGCTTCATCGACCAGCTTAAAGAGTCTATTCAAAGCGGCATGTTGTCGAACGAATCATTCAAGGAGAAACTACAGAAAGGTAGTGAGCTATGATTATCCGCGAAGTAGACAACCTACGTGCGACGTTGGCGATGTACGATCCGGCACAGCGTACATATATCGACACGGAGACTACTTCGTTCGATGATGAACAGGAAGCGTTTAGACCGTATCATGGTCATCGTATGACACTGTGGATCATGAAGCAAAAAGGTAGGGATATTATCACCGTTCCATTGCGGCATCGTGACGATGTTAGAGCTACGGTAGATGACATAGATGGTTGTAAGGAGGTACTGCGTGATTGGTGTAAGGATGTAAAGATCCTAGCCAACGCTAACGTAAAGTTCGATATGCACTTCATGGGCGTAGACGGGATCGAGTTCCCTAACGCTACTATTGAAGATACGTTAGTGTTAGCTAGGCTTGTTTACAATGAGCATATGAGCTATAGCCTAGCTAACCTGTGTAAGCACTACGAGGTACAGGCTAAAGCAGATGAGTATATCAAAGAGTGGAAGAAAACCGCTACGACTAAAGATTACGGTCGCATACCAATGCACATATTGGTTCCATATGGTGAAGGTGACGTTATATCGAATGAGGAGTTGCATGAGCTTCTATTAACCATGCTGGCAGAGGAAAGTTATCCATCATGGGAGATTGAGAAGGCTGTTACACCAGTACTGTTTGAAGCTGAACGTACTGGTATTATGATTGATAAGAATTTTATAATGCGCCAGAAGTTGAAGCTGGTAAGCAGCATGCTTGATAAGGCTAAAAAGATTCAAGAGCTATCTGGTATTGGTAACCCATCTAGCTCTGCTCAGATAGGTGCATACTTTGAGGGAATGAATATATTTAGTAATAAGTTGACTCGTCCTACAGAGAAGAATCCTAAAGGTAATCCATCGTGGGATAAGGACGTACTAGATTGGGTAGCGTCACTTGGTACAGGCACACCTAACAAAGTAGCAGACCTTCTATACGACTTTGGTACAGAGGAATTGGCAGAAGCTACGTTCTGTACTGGATGGTTGAAGCATGTCGATCCTAATGGACTTATTCATAGTAACGTAAAGCAGTCTGGTACATGCAGTGGACGTACATCATCAGAGCAGCCTAACACACAGAACGTACCGAAGTGGCTGTGGGAAGGTATATTGATACCTAAAGGTCATGTAGGAGTAGCATGGGACTTGTCACAGATTGAGTATCGTTTGTTCGCACACTATGCTAATGATCCATCTGTACTAGAGAAGTATGCGCTTAATCCTAAGACAGACTACCACCAGATTCTAGCAGATAAGCTAGGTATTCCGCGTAACCCTACTAAGCGTATCAACTTCGGTATTCTATACGGTATGGGTAAAGGTAAGACCACTACCACTCTCAGGCGCGAGATTATAGAGAATGATACTATTGTACTTCGTACCCATTTGTACGCTACATATTATGACCCGTTTGCAGAAGTGCCGCCTATTACCGAGCCTATACCACAGCTTGTACTTGTTACGATGGCTGAGAATATTCTAAAAGAGTACCACGTACAGAACCCTAAGATCAAACAGATGCAGGGTCAGATTAAGCAGCTACTTGGCCAGCGTGGATATGTTAAAGGCTACTTTGGTAGGCATGCGTACCTAGGTATGGACCGTGCGTATGTAGGGCTGAACCGCGTGATTCAAGGATCTGCCGCTGACCTATTCAAACAGAAGATGGGTATTCTATTTAGTAGAGAGAATATTGCTAAGCATGGCGCTAAGCTAGCACTACAGGTACATGACGCTGTGTATGTGCATGTACCACTAGAGAACGCTAACATCTATAAAGAGATAGCGCACGCTGTTGTTAGCGATTGCCCGTTCCGTGTACCTGTACTTATGGACTTTGAGCTAGCGTTGTATAACTGGAAGAACAAAATCAAGATTAACTATGAGACTGACATTATGTCAGAGGTAGGTAAACTATGTTTTTCAAAATAATATCAGCACACTACTGCCTAGCGATAAGGCTAGATAAGATAGATGTTGTAAAGTTAGAATATAATAATGAGGATCTTGGCGACATAGCGAGGCACACGTTGCAAATGTACCAAGCTAACCAAGATGCGCCTGTAGCTGAATACGACGTAACGAAGCTCACGCTAGATCAGCGCCACGAATTATATACAAGACTTGTGGATGCGCTGTCTGGTACTGGTACGATTTATCATTTCGATTGCCGCTAAAAATGAACACCCCGCGTAAGTAAACCTACGCGGGGTGTTTCATTCATATAACCGCAACAATTACTTGATACTTAGTGCGTAAGGCGCAGCGAAGTAGACTTCACCGCCAGTAGCTACGAAGCGAACGAACGCAAAGTAGTCGCCAGGACCATAAGTAAGCTCGCTGTCGTCGATAGCCAAAGTAGCTAGACCGGCGGTAGGAGTTGTTAGGGTGTCGTTAACGTGTGTAGCGATAGGAGCGTTTGCACGATCCGAACGATCATACACTAGGACTGAAACTGCACCGCCTGTTAGGTCGGTAGGTTCGCCATTGCCGGCCACGATAAGAATAGTAGCTGAATGATTAGCGCCCTTAGACCACTCTAGCGGAGCGTAAGAACCATTGATTAGTGCGCGCATTGTGTGTTCCTTATCCGATTACTAGCTTAAGGTGGTTGACGCTGATGCTAACAACAGTACCAGACGTAATTACATGCTTAACGAAAGCGTAGTAAGTGCCTGGACCAAAGTCCATGGTAGCGACAGCAGGCGTGAGGCTTAGATGACCAGCGGTAGCAGCTACTACTGTAAGTGCTAGCGACTTAACTGCCGCAGCCTTACGATCTACAGCAGCGTATACCTCTAGTGTTGCAGTTGCACCAGTCATGTCAACTGGTGTGCCATCAGCGTTTACTAGACGCACATTGATGGCATTATGATCTGCCGCTTTGAATAGCTTTGCGCTGGCGTTATCGCCAAAGCTGCCATCGAAAATGAAACGCATGAATATCTCCTTGGTAGGTTGGTAGTATAATGAAACTAACTAAAGAGCAAGATGTTTATTTAGTGTACTGTACAGCTATAGCTTTTATGGAGCAAGCGGACGTACCTGTACCCTGTACCTTTATGCGCATGTCCTGACTATTACGGTCTGTTAATGCTAGTACTGTAGTATACAGTTTATACGGCGCTGTATACGGTACCAACGATCCACGATCTACTAGTGTAGCTGCGTCGTAGTTTGTACCACCATTATTACTTATTGATAGCACGAATGTACTATTTAATGTAAGTGTGTCAATGTTCGCTACTATAGCGATTACAGCTTTCGCTGGTTCATCTGGTAGTGTGTGAGTAATGCTAGTCAATATAGGGTTAGTTACGGATACATATGTCGTATCGAACATCTGTATTTCGAATATTGTACTGCTCGTCTGTGAACCAGACCTAGACGATACATATATTCTGAAATATCTAAACGCTGTAGTAGACGCCGGTACGAACTCAAAATCTACGTATGAGTTGTGGGTATCTGGCATTACTCCAGTATACACAGGTGTCCATGTAGTTGCGTCAGGGCTACCCTGTATAGAAAAATCCTTTATAGAATTGTTGCTATCATAGTATTGATTAATGCGTACCTTACTTATTATCTTTGTTACACCAACTCCGAAGTCAAAGCGCCACCACACAGGTACAGAGGCGGCTATCTGATCGTAGTCACCAGTATTACCGTTGGTAATAGCGGTAGTTGTTGTACCTGTAGACCTAGTAGCTGTAAGACCGCTAACAACGTTAGTGCTACCAGTAGGACCGAACGCTTTGGCCTTAAATTCGTTAGCCATTGATATGAACGTAGTGGCTGGATCGGCCACTAATCCTGTCAAATCGACCCCTACCAGAACATCGCCTCGTAGCAACTGCTGCGTACGCGCAGCTTGCTGTAGGTTAGCTACGGCTACATCTAGTGCAAGATCATCTACGTTAGCTGTAGAACTTACACCAGCAACCTCAGGCTGCCCTATGAAAGCTATACCATATATGGAATGTGCAGCAGCGCCACCAGCTATCTTAATACGGCAAGCCTGCGTGCCGCGATCTATAGGTGTTATAGTGGCGACATATACGTTAGCACCGCTACCGTATGGTGCTGCACCAACGGCTACTAGTGTAGCCGCCTCGTAGTTAGTACCTCCATTACTACTATAGCTAGCAACAAAATCTGTGTTAAGTGTTAATGTTGATATATTTGCTACAACTACAATTGTAACTTTAACTGGCCTGTATGGCATCGACCTAGATACAGACTCATATATAGGTGACGATATATTTAGCGTCTCGTATATCTTAAAGTCGTTCCATGAGGCTGGACTGCCTGTGAACGTACCACTCACACGCCAGTACCTATACGAGCCACTTGGAGTGAACGCTAATGTTACCGATGTGTTATCAACAGGCCCGCCCGCTAATGCAGAGTGCGTATACTCTGGTGTCCAAGACGAACCATCGCTACTACTCTCTACCACTGGCGTCCACCCGCCATCATACAAAGAGCGTTTGATTACAATGCTTGTAATCAATTTAGTATTTCCAGCGCCAAAATCTATCTTAAACCAACTCGCACCTGCTGAGGCAGCAGACCAACGCGTAGTGTCAGAGCTGTCTACGGCTTTAGCTGCATCATCGCTGTACACAGAGCTAGCCGATGCTGTACCAGATGATCTAACTTCTGTTGGTGCGCTGTTGTTTGTGTAAGCGCCATTCAGTATGCTGTATGTTGTAGTACCAGCAGCTAAGTCGGTGTCTAAACAGCCATCCGCAAATCCATCGTATAGTAATTGTGGTGTATTGGCTATACCTACTCTAGCTACTGCTATAGCTACAGTACCTAGTGTCTCAGGTGTTGACACGGCACCTCCACTTCCACCGCTACCAGCCGTGCTAACATCTACCCATACCGCAGCGCCAGTAGATACGTCTGTGGCTACGAACACCGTATCTGTTGTTGTGTTTATCCACAACTGTCCTACCGCGTACCCATCTACGTTATCATCACCGACAACAGGATCTATTGTATCTGTGTGTGGTGTAATACCTCCACCAGCTCCGCCAGCAGATACGTCAAGCCACACAGCAGCACCAGTGGATACGTCCGTAGCTACGAATACACTATCTGTATTTGTGTTGATCCATAGCTGTCCTACAACATAACCGTCACCAGTGTCATCATTAACAGTAGGATCTGTCGATGCTATGTGAGGATCAATACCACCGCCTGCGCCACCACCCGCTGTAGTAGAAATCCATATCGCGGCACTAGGAGCGTTGTTTATGCAAACGAATTCTTCTTCGTTGCCTGCGTCTGTACGCAGCCAGCGACTACCGAATACATAACCTTTGTTACGGTCATCGGACACAGTTGGTGATGACGTAGCTATGTTATAGAAGCCTCTATAGACTGATGAGCGTAGTGCGATTTCTTGCTGTGTTAGTGTTGGCATGTTACCCCACGCTTATGTCAGATACAGGTCGTAGTGATACGGTTATTACAATACTCACGCGCTTAATCTTAATGTACTCTGTTACTGTACCTTTGTTCCAGTCTGGTCGCTCTGACTGACAATATGGTACATCGAATACAAGTTCTATAGCTTTAGTAGTTTGCCCCTCAGGTGCGCTAAATATGCAAGGATTTACAAACAGTAGTGCGAATACAGCGTTGCCTTCGTTAAACTGCTTGCATTTCTCGCTATAAATTACACACGAATCCGGTGTAGTTTTACCTGGGTAGTTTATCTCTACTAGTATAGGGCAGCCTGCGTCGTTCATGTCGAATCTATAAATCTCGAATACTAACGGCTCTAGGTTACCTATAACAGTATCTGTCATCGCTTCATAGTACACATTAGGATCACCAACGCAGCCTACAGGCCAATCGTCGTCAGGGCATCCTTGTGGATTATCGCACGTACCAACACAAAGTACCGTTACAGTAGGATCGGAGATTATATCTCCTGTAACAGTAGTAGAGTTACAGCATGGATCTGCTGTAGTGATAGAAGATGACTTAACCTCTCCCGGCAGTATTATCACGTTCTGTAACGACGTGCCTGGAGGACACCTATAACCTTGTCCTGGGTAGCCACCTGATCCATGGCTGTTCTCACCCTCTGACGCATCCTCTGTGTTCTCCTCGTCTGTATTTAGTACCTCTACACGCTCAGCTACAGGTTTAATATTAGACGTTGTATTGACCTGCATCTGTTTGAACGTCAACTGTACTGGTACGCCTTCGCCACTAAAGTTAAACGCGATACGATCTACTATACCAATGCCAGGTATTAGTGAGTATGGTGTGTCTTGCGTATACTTAACGTATGGCCCATATATGCCTAGTGTATACACTGGATTAGCTGATGATGCGTCACTGTAGACAGGTAGCGGATCGCCAGCCCTTGTTATATGCCTAAAGTCTACCAATCGTATAGTGTCTAATACTTGGAATGGAAGATATGTGAATGGTAGACCAACATCCACAACTCGCATTGATTCAGGTATGTTAGCCGCATGACCCATACGCTGCATCTGTTGCGCCGCAGCTACCGCTGTAGCGGTATCTACAATATGCTTGAATGAGTATTGAATCTTACGGTCATTAGACTTAGCTGCGCGTGTAGACTGTAGTGTGCGGCGCTTTTGCCCGTTGAAGTTAGAGTACACGAAATCGTAAGTGTAGTGAACGCGTACGAACTCGCGGCCCGCAGCGTCAATAGACGTAAACATACGTCCAAGATTCATCTTATATGTACCATCTACTACGTCAGAGAATAATATAACGCCATCTGTGCTGACATACTGGAATGTCTGTGTAGTATCTGCTACGTTGTTAAACGTGTATGGTATTGACTTAGTAAACGACGCACGCGCTGTATAGAAGCCATACATTGTGTCTATCTGTAGCCCAGATTCAAACACAACAGAGTCTAACAGGTCTGACCATGTCTCGTCTGTTATAGTCACACCTAGCGGATTACCTAGTGTAGCAGTACCAGCGATCAGCGTACTACTACGTAACGATGTAGACACTCCGGCTTCATCTAGTATGAAAGCGATTACTTCGCTTCCATGCATAGGAGGGTACGTGTCAACATACAACATGTTAGGATCGAACGCCTCATTGATACTTACAAGTGCGCGCTTCAACTTAATACGGCACAGCCCAGGAAGTCCGAAGTCGCCACAGTCATATGCTATGCTGTCTATATCAGAGTTGTTAATAAGTACGAGACTTGTACCGTTGCTGGCGTACACCGCAAACTGTCCGCTAGCTGATTCAGCTATTGATGTTGGGCCTGCTAGCTTGATGTAGTAGTTATGTTCGACAGACATACCTGTGTTCATATACTTGGTTACAAGTATTTCCCACGGCATGCCGGACTTCTGTAGGTCTGCTAGTACGTATGTCTTATCTGTGAAGTATATACCATATGTACCCTTATCTAGCCACTTAGCATAGTTAAGGTGTAGCAGGTCTAGGTCTGAGAAGTTGAACGATGAAACTGCCGCATCGAACTCTACAGATATGCCGCCAAACTTCCACGCTGGGTTTGCTGGATCTTTAAGCGGCTCACATCCAAGCTCTTTGTTAGCCTCGTCTTTCATACCAGCTAACTTACAGAATAGAGGACCGGCTGTAGTTACTACGCCTCCACTGTACAGCTCTACCACACCGTTTGTCTTTACGTACATAGACAACGATGGTATCTTATCTAGCTTAGTGCTGCCCGGTACTTCTTCTATGGAGTATAGACCTAGTGTGTACAGCGACGTTTTAGTAGCTGCGCCGAACCGCGATGTTACGTACACACGATAGTAGCGATACTTGGTTAGTGCTGGTGGTGTGAATGTGAAGTATTGGTCTACTTGGTCGCCAGCATTGCATGTGCTTGAGTATACTACATCCCATGCAGAGTCGTCATTGCTACCTTGTAGCTGGAAGTTAGTCAACGATGTATCGTCAAGAATCTGTCCAGCACGTAGCAGCAACTTACCTACCATAGTTTCGTTGCCAGCACCTAGATCAATCTTAAACCATACAGGTAGTGCGCTCGTTACAACCGTCTGACTACCCTGCGCACCATCGTTTATCTGTGACGCACTTCCTGTGTTACATGTAGCTGTACCAGACCTAGCAACGTCTGTAGCTCCAGGCTCAGTCAAACCACCGTCTAAGAATATAGACGATAGATCAGCTCCGCCGTCACCGCTAGTAAGTGGGTTACCTACACCATTCCATCCGCGATTGAAGCACTTGATAGTATCCCACGGTAGATTCAACGATATACCTGATGTATCTAGCCCGTAGTTACCAGTACCTAGATCGCGTATTACACCTTCTACGATACAACCATTACCGAACTTAACCTTAGTAGATACGTTAACGAACTGTGCTAACGATGGCGATTTACCAAGTTGGATAGAGGTACCGGATAGCTCTGACGATGTTACTATACCGGCTACCACAGCCAGTACAGAATCTTTATATGTGTCGAAGCCGCTTAGTGTAGCTACTGTGCGTCCATACGCAGGCACTTGACTCTTATAGCCTAGATACGCAGGCTCTTGTAGAATACGCTGCCACTCTGAGCCTTGTAGCAATTCTTCTGCTGCTTCTGTATTAGTAGCGTAGCGTCCGGTTAGGTTTGTAAGACGATCTACTAGATGAATCTCTGTAGTAAGTGACGACTCATCCCAGCCAATACCAGCATCTAAGTCGAAGTAGCCTAGGAATAACGCTACGTCACGTATGTTCTGTAGCGAACTCTTAAAGTCCATTACCCATACGCTAAAGTAGAAGTTATCGGTGTTAACGCCAGCAGAATACAATCCTGCTGCGAATGGTGCTGTTGTAAATGGTCCACTATTGCGAATAGTGAACGATGCTTCTCTGCGATGTAAGCCAGAGCCTAATCCAGATGGACGCACTTCGCTATACTGTAGATTCTCTATCTGTAGAATGAGCGGTATAGTATAGCCGTCTAGTTTAATGCTATCTGTATCTAAGGTACCTATACCATAGTTTGAAAAGGCAAACGCTGGTACGTTAGTAGCTTTATTGTGTACAAGTACTACGCAAAACGGCTGTGATAAGTCGGATGGTAGTAGAGGAAGGCGCATTACAGCTTGATCCTACGAACTGCTACGTTTACGTTACCAGCAGCCTTAGCTACCGTTAGATTCATAGCTTGTGTAGCACCAGCACTAGTAAGTGTTACGCCTACTGTTATGTCGCCTGGATCTGTGCCAGTAGTCACGATAGTTTCGACTAGCGGTGTACCGATTGACGTAGCATCCGCAGCCGTAGAACCATTATGCGTAGCATGCACGAACACTGTCTTAGAGTATGCTACTCCATCGCTCAGACTTACTAACCATGACACATGCTTAACAGCATCTACTAGCACGCTCTCTACAACTTTAGTACCATCAGCAGGTACTACTGGTGTGTACGTTAGTGGATTGTGCGGATGGTTATAATCCGCTAGATGTATTGCTAGTTGTGTAGGCACAGCGGTTTGTCCCGAGTCAGCTACGTTATTGGTAACATCTATTAGGTCAAGTGTAAAATCATAGAGTGTTGATTCGTTCTCTCCGAACTTTGTCTCGCCCTTGTTTGTAGCATCTACAGTGTTCTTGTAGATGCGTACAATAAACTCGTCACCCTTATAGTCGATGTACTTAATCTTGTTAGCACCCCATGTTACGTACTCAAAGAATACGATCATAGCGGCGAACTCTGCCTGTGGTACTTGCTCAAACGACAGATTAAGCATGTCGCTCATGTTGGTACCCATGTCATAGACAATGACGTTACCATTCTTAAGGCGCGCGAATGTTTGGTTACGTCCCTTTATACGCCTATCTCCACGCTCAGGAGCTTTGAGTGTGACGTATGCATCTGCTGTAGCAAGTGTAGCCGTGTGCGGATACACTAGCGATACTTCATAGGGATGCTTGTCGAATGTAACGGTCATAGTGATGGTGCTCCATTATAGGTAGGCATAGGTACGACGTTACTATCACTATCGTAATCCACCCCCTTGGGATTGAGGTTATTACCGTATTCTTTCTTCTTAATCATATCGTTAGCAAGGCGTGTGAACTCAGTCTTTACTGTGTCTACTACCGCGTCGCGCAGCGCACCAATAGGAATGTTAGCATCAACATTGACTGTTGTAGTAGCTACTAGCTCGCCATTCATAGTGATACCATGCTTGGCAGCAGTAGCAGCCATTTCTTGTACGATACGTGTAGCCTGCTTAATAGCTTCCTGTGCTATTGGATTCTCTAGTACAGCATTGTCTAGTGAACTCTTTGCATTACGTGTCTTACGATCAATACTTTCTTTAGACTGTGCATCAAACTTACGGCCACCTTCCCTACCTATACGCTTTATTTCTTCTAGCATAGTCCTTTGATCACGCGCTGCACGTTCTGGCGCATCACCAGTAGACACCATCTTATCTAACAACTCTCTAGCCATACGTAGTAGTGCTGTGGCCTCCTCTTGTGACTTAGCGTTAGACGCCTTCTTTATTGTATCTTCGGCCTCGTCCTTTAGCTGCCTACGTGCGGCACCTGGGCGCTCTTTAGCGTACAAGTCTCGTAGAGTATCTTCTACCTTTTTAGCTTCTTCTTGACGCGCTCTCTTAGCATCGTCAAAACGCTTCTGCTCCTTCTCTATAAGATTCATCTTTAAGTTGTACAACTTCAACTCTTGGTCATACTGCTCTTTGTACGACTTCATCTTAGCTTTATGCGCGTCCTCCTCGGCTTTCTTTAGCTTGCCTTCTGATGACGCGATCTTTTCTTCTGCATAAGCCTTGTCTATCTCAGATAGCTCATTCTTATGTTGCTCATATGCATTACGAAGATCGGCCAGCTCTTGCTTGGCTTTTGCTACAGCTTCTTCGCCAGTAAGCTGCTTCATTGACGTAGTAGTATATGTACCAGTACCACTTCCACGGTCTGTACCACCGAACGCGTATCCAGTGAACGTGTCTGTTACTGCTACCTTATCCTTGTTAGCTATAGTAGCCTCTATAGCCTTCAGCTTCGCCTCAAACTCATTCCTAAACGACGCACTCTTACCTGTAGCAGTAGCATCTTCTAATGCGCCGCCTATGGCAGACGCTTGTAGTCCTGCTGCTTTAGCTGTAGCAGAGGACATAGAGCCTTGGTTAGCCATTATGTAGTCTAAGAACGAATCATATTTCTCGCGTAGCTCGGCAAGTGTCTCATCATACGCCGCTACAGCGTCATCGGAGCCTTTCTTAGCGCCTTTCTGTAGCTGCTCTAGTTTAACTAGCATCCCCATCATGTCTGACGCGTCGCTTTGTATGCGCGCGTCTACCTCTGGCGATGTTACAGTTGCACCTTTTCCTCGTACTATTGGTGCTACATCGAACCCTGCCGCCTTTAATGCCTCGTCTAGTCTACGCTTACGCTCCTCGTCTAGCTCCTTCATTTCTTTGGCGTACAGTTCGTCACGTATACGCTTCTTCTCTTTTACGAACGCCTCAGCGTTGACCTTCCACTCCTGTAATGCGCGCTTATGTGCCTCATCGTCTGTAGTAGCTATGATGGAGTCTGCGCGAGCGATCTCATTGCGCATAGCCGTTTCTTCATCGCCTGCGCTACGAGGACCAGGCTTTTTAGCGTGTTGCCAGTACGTAGTGTTGAAGTCATTTATAAATGCATTTTCCTTAGCCTTTGCTGCAAGCTCAGACTGCTTAGCTGCTAGATCCTCTAGTGCAGTAGTAGCCTTCTTAACCATTGCCTCATAGGCTTTGGTAATATCCTCAGTCATGCTTACCGCAGTAGTAGTGGCGGCAGCTTTAAGCTCGTCCATCACACTGGTTGTAGTAGTCGCCGCCACTGTAACAGAGTTTAGTACATTCTTATTTATCTGCGAATATACACCTTCCCATGCTACACCTACTCCGCGTGCTGCTGTAACAAATGTAGTGCCTATGTCTTTAACACCTTGCATGATGTTAGAGTTCATTACCTGCACAGCATCCCAAGCACCAGAGAAGTCTAAGCGCAATGCCTTGTCTATAACTTTACCAGCGTCAACAAACGCCATTACCATCGTCTGCACGCCTTGTATTACACCGATTACTATACCAGTCAATGCGACTAGGCCGCCACCGACAAGTAGTGTGAATGTAGCAAATACGTTACCCCATTCAAACGTAGTATCGCGCCCCTTATTGAGCTGATTAAGTACGTTAAGAATACCCTCACCTAGCTGCTGTACAGCATTTATGGTAGGTAGGAATGTTTTGTATAGCGCCTGTCCAAACGTGTCCATAGCTCTAGCAGCCGCTTCAGCAGCAGTACCAGTCTTTTCCATCTCTACACGGTTGGCTTGGAATAGTGCTGGGTTAGCGGCTAGACCGATTGCACCACGACGACCGCGTTCCTCACCAAATAACTCACCATATAGGTCTGCGTTACTACCTACCTTACGTTTAATCTCCTCTACTACGGCTAGTAACGACTTGCCTTTGAGTGCGGCAGACCCGTACGCTATTCCAAGCGAATCAAATGCCTTCTTGGCTTTATCAGATGGGTTTACAATAGACACGATCATCTGGTTCAACGATGTGATAGCTTGCGACGTACTCATACCTACGCGGTTTAGCGTAGCTAGTGCAGCCATCATATCTTTAAAGCTAACACCGGCTTCTGCGGCTGTAACTGCCACGCGACCTACGTTAGCGTTTAGCTGTTGTACATTAAACTTACCTACGTTAATGGCGTTGAACAGTACGTCAGCATAGCCAACAGTATCCTGCACAGTACCAGCGAACGCGTCTTTGAACGTAGTAAGAATAGAGATTGCTTCTTCAAACGAAGAACCTAGTCCCTTTGATAGATCGAGTGCTACCATACCAAATGTGCGAAGCTCATCTGCATTGATACCAGTAGATAGCGCCGTCTTGAATCCATTGACTACTGTTACCATGTCTACACCAAATGCTTTCGACAGCACAGCAGCAGACACACTAGCGTCACCAATCATATTAGCAAATTCGTGTCCTTTAACAGACGTATCTGCTAATAGTGTAGACATATTTGCTAGTGCTGTATCCAATTTACGTCCGGCAAACGCAGTACCTATCGCTGCTGCTACTACGCCAGCTACAGCGCCTAGTGACATAAGTTTGCTGCCAAACTTAGCGATAGAAGCCTCTGCTCCTTCACCAGTCATCTTGACAAGACCTAGTTTCTCAGCGAACACACCAAGCTGTGTACCACCTATCTTAGTGGCGAAGCTCATGCGCTCCATCATGTAGAACATAGCGCCTAGGTTATTAGCGCCTAGTAGGAATGAGGCGCTAGCAGCGCCAGTAAATGCGGCACCAGTACGTCCGCCTAACACAGTAGCGCCTAGCGAGTATCCATGCGACTTCTTAGCAGCTTCAGCTTCAGCAGCAATGCGTCTACGTACAGTATCTAACCGTTTATTCTCATCAGCTAGAAGCGCACGCCTATTCTGCATTTCTACACTAGTAGCATTACGCTCTGCTGTATCTAACAGCGTGCGACCACGCATCTGTTTATCAAATATGGTATCTATATCTGTACGACGCTTAGCTTCAGACTCCATCAACCTACGTTGATGGCGTGCTTCCTCGTCATTTGCTTGACGATCCCTCGCACGTTGCTCACGGCGTGCTGTAGCTAATGCACCTTGATTTTGTTCTGCGTTAAGTGCGTTACTAGCCCCCATATCTGCCATACGTCGCAGATGTGCCTTTAGATCCGCGTACTCTTTATCTTTAGCGGCCTTCATAGCCGCAGCTTCTTCTAACGCCTTCTGTGCGCGAAGTTTAGCCATCTGTTGTTCGTTAGAGGCATTGATAGCATCTAACGCTTCAAGCTGCTTGTAGTGCGCCTTTAGGTCAGCATACTCTTTATCTTTAGCTGCCTTCTGTTTAGCAGCCTCATCCATAGCTACTTGTGCGCGAAGTTTAGCTATCTGCTGCTCATTAGACGCATTGGTAGCGGCTATACCGCCCATACCCTGTGCAGTTATGTCATTCCTAGCCGCAGTTTGTTTAGCTAAGAAATCAGATACACCTGTGGTACCTCTAGTTGCGGATAGAGCTGCAAGTCTACGACGCTCCTTTATAAGTTCGTTTGTACGAATAAACTCGCTATGCAGTACGCGCTCTTTAGCAATAGCGTCATCTATTCCAGCTATAAACGCTTTATTGTCTGCTATAAGATTTATAGGATCTTTTGCCTCAGCTTGTAGCCTAGACAGACCTATATTAGCTTCAGCAATCTTACTGTTATACTTGTCTATGTTTAAGACAAGCTCTACAATCTCAGAATAAATCGCTTTAGAAGCCACGAGTTGCTCCGATGGTTAATGAAACTTGAAGAAGGTGCGCATCTTCAAGCTCACGTATCTGGTTGTACGCAAGCAACTTTGTTTGCGTCGTTTTATCTTGGGCGTAAAACCAGTCTAACGAGGCAGACAACCGCTCGCAACATCTATATATTTGATATTCGATGGTGCGAGCGTTTGGCAGCTTTGGCAACTCGCTTTTAGTAGAACTCTCGCCAACGACTTGTACGCCCTCGTCGTCAGCGAGATTTACTAAAAATCGCTCTTAACCTTCTCAATTTCTTCTTGAGATAGGTTGGATGCCTTTAGTGCTTCCTTTAGGATAACAATAATGTCACCCTCAGAAAGACCGCTATCCTTAACCTCGTCAGCTAGCTTACGCAGGCTGTCTTTGTCTGTGGGCTTATTGTCGAACGTAACATTAGCGTCCAACTCAAGCACACGGTATAGAAGATAGATGTTCATTAGTGCGCCGCGCTCATCTAGCTCATTAATGAACTTCTCATCGCGCCAATCTTCCTTCTCATCACGCCCGTTCTTACCCTGTGTAACAATCATAGGTACGCGAGGCTTCGGCCATAGGCAATCGAAATCCCTACGAACACCGACAGTAATAGAAGCTACAGTAAAGCGAATAGGATCGCCGTTTGAACGGGGAATCTCTAATGCGCGAGTTTCACGACTGATCTTATTGCCGTTGTACTTCATGGTGGTTTCTCCTAGAAGTGGTGGAACCCTACGTCACCGGCAAAGATGACGTAGGGCTTTTGTGATTAAAACAGCTTACCGAGTATGTACCCTGCTATTAGCCCTAGCACACCGAGTAACATTGCCCACGGGTTAAACATACCGTGCAGCAATGTTACTTTGACGTACTCTGATATGTCACCCATATCAGGTTTCCCAAGTGCGTGTCGGCTCGAACGCAAGAGCCTTACCACTTACGCTAACAGTGTCGAACTCAGAACCTTCCTTGAAGTTAAGAGACTCAACATTGAACGACGGGAACACAAGCTGCTCGCTCTCAGTGTTGTCGCAAGGATTCTCAAGCTGGAACACTAGATCAATGCTGTAAGGACCGCAGCTAGGACCAGTCGATAGCCATGTTGCTGCGCCACCCTTCTTAGTGAGAGCATCGACAGGGCTTACACCAGTAGAAGCGCCGCTGGCGTATGACCACTGTTCAAACTTGAAGCTGAACTTGATGTCAATTTCGACTTCATCGCCTGTGCGCTTGTGGTCGATCTTACCGCGATTCTTTACGGTGAAAGTCGGGTAGTTGATGGTGAAGTCAAGATCACCGTCAGAAATCGGAATGATTAGCTCATTCACGGTAGGAGTGGTGCCGTCACGGATGATTAGCTTACCATGACGAAGGTTACGAGTTGAGGCCATATTTTAATCCTTGATAGTTGAGCTTATTAGCCCTTGGTTGAGTATAACAACAGACTGTGTATGCAGCGGCGGAAGTTGATTAAGCATCTCTTTAGCAAAATCGCCAGTACTGCGGAGGTCCAACGGGACTATTCTATTCTCTTTGAACTGGATGCAAGTATTTTTTATTACGTGATCTTTTCTGTGGAAAAGCGAACCATACTTGTCTAGTAATCTATATATGGCATCAAATTTCTTATCTGACCTGTGCTCTGCGTGCAGGGAGTATAGTGTTATCTGTGTATCTATGTACATTTCTACAGTATTGCGTCGAGCTGGTCCGTTAATCATACTCAAAATATCGAAACATATCCATTCATCTTTACCATCTATAGTAGGTAGAGGCATCCCACGAACCACCATAGGTAGTGTAGTATCTACATTTCTTACTAACTTAAGTAGTCCTAGGTATATATCAGAGTGTGTAATCATAGTTATGCTTTCGATAGGTACCGTATACGTTCACGCATATGCTGTACCGCTGTCTCCAAGAAGTTTGCGTCAGTACGGTGTGTATAGTTTACAATCTTAAGATACGGCTCCCACATAGGATTGATAATCGCCCAATGGTCTGGATGATTGCTGTATGGTTGCCAGCCAGTATCTCCACGCTCATTACCTATGTTCATACCATAACCAGGGTGTGATTTATATATCACAACGCCAGTAGCCATACCGGCACCAGCACCAGTATCCTTGGGAGTTAACTTACGTAGCTCATCTATAGTAGCTTCTATCTGCGAGTCTATTAAGTCGCGCAACCGCATCTGATGCCGTTTAGCTGCTTTACGTAGCTCGGCAGCTAGCCTGGATCTACGAAGCTCATTAGACGAGTTTGGTAGAATTGCTGGCATTACTTGAACCTTCTAGCGCCTATACGTATACGTGTATCTAGGGTAGAATGGTCTACGCCTATAACTTTATACCGTATGTTTGTTACTGTATCCTCTATAAAATCACCGCTACGTATATCGCCATCTATATCTGTACGCCGTGGAAGCTCGATAATAGTGTCTATAGTAGACAGATCGTCGTTCTGTACCGCCTGCATGAACAACCTAAGCTGCTTAACAGCGCGATTATCACGATTACTAAGTTGACGCGTAAGACCAACGCCGTATATGTAGCTACGTTCTGGATGTAGTACCTCACCATTATCGAAGTTGACGTTACCATCGCCGACAAAGCGAATTACACGCATTTCATGTGCGCCATCAACAAGTGCTATATCCTCGCGGATACCGTCTAGCACATCGTCGTCAAGTGTACGGTCGCCGGATTTAACCAGTGTCTCAGGTGTGTATAGTTTAAGTGCCACTGGAGTATCCTGTATAATCGTAGGTGGTAGTGGCGCAGAGCTTCTACCGCCCTGTAGAATACGCCAAAACCAGTTTAAGATCATGTTATGCTGGGTCCATACTCTGTATAGCGTCGCGTGCTGCGGTAGTTAGTGTAGCGGTCCATGCAACTGTGGTATCGTCTTCAGCGTAGATAGTTACTGTAGTACCTACAATCTCTACCCTGTTACGCTGCGCTCTGAGAGCATCGCGTACTGTACGACCACCATAACTACCGCTAGCTATATTACGTAGTAGTACAGCATCTGCTATCTGTTCTACTGTTGGTGCTACTACACCGCCTGTAGATACGTAGCGTAGTTCAATCTCAGGAAAGTCAATATCAATGTCTACTGCTACTGTAGGAGATAAAGGTGTGCGGTCAAAGCAGTCGCGCCCAGCAAATCCATCGTCCGTAAATGTGTCGCGCACTACCTTAAGTGTGTGACTAGTATTGTACGGTACAATACGTGTACCATACAGTAGCTGTATATACCTAGGTGTAGCACTAGTACCAACGATCTTCTCTACGTTACCACCCGCTACTACTATAGGGCGAAACTTACGATGGTTCTCGTCAGTACGTCTTAGTGAGCGTAATTCTTTATAAACATCCAACGTATCTATCGTAGCTCCCACAGTAGAGGCAGCCAGATAGATACGTTTGTTCGGATAGTCTACAGATGAGACTATCGGCATGTTTATGCGTTTGTGTCAGCAGGTGGCGCACACGTTACAGGTATAGCAGTAGAGCGTGTCATAGTGAAGTAGGTTATAGCTTGTGCTGCGCCTCCATCACCTTCTACAATCACTACCATTGCCTTGTCTACACCGGCAGCCAGTCCAGCTTGTGTGTTAGTATCGTACGAGAACGCGCGTGATATTTTACCTGCTACTTGGTCAGCAGCCACGTTACCCTTCATAGCGGCAGCAGATGCGTCTAGTACAGTAACAGCATCAGTAGTATCGAAATCAGCAGCGGCAGCACCATCTACAAAGAATACATGCCACCATGCGTTAGCGTCTGCAATAGCTGCTGCACTTACAGTGATCTGTAGCTCAGGGAAGAATGGGTACGTCTTTGTAGCCGCGGCGTCATCGGTCATTACGACGTTCTGCTTCTCGGCTGTACTTAGACCTTCGATGAACAGACCCTCACCACCAATAGATGCAGTAACGATCTTACCAGACGCGTTACGGCTATACCACACACGCCCCTTCTTACCATTGTAAGAACCAGCACCATCGTCTACGTCTGAATCTTGTAGAGTTACTGCATCAAGGTATGCTGCACATTGTTGTGCTGTACCACCAGCAGTATTATTTAATACCCAACGGAAGTTGCCATTAGATTCATTGAATCCAGTCTCTACCTGTGGGGACGCTAGCCGCTCAAGACTCATGCCGGTCCACGGTGCGGTCTTAGCTCCACCATATACGTCAGATAGTGTATATGTATTTGACGGGTTGTTTGTTTCACCTACACCATAACCAGCGGAGAACCCACCTAGCTCGGATAGACCGGACGCTACTGAAGTAGTTTCACCTGGGTTATATTGCCAACTACGAACGCGCACTACCAGTGTACGTGCAGTATAATCAAAGTCACCTGCACCAGTGTCACCGTTAGCTGTTGTGCCGTACACCTGTACAGCTTCGTCAATAGCGCCAGCACGTACAAAGTTAGCCCACGTAGCAGCTTGAAGTGTAGCATTGTCAGTAGCTGTTACTAGCGACCAATATGGTGTAGTAGTGGCTTGAATGTCTACGAGTGAGCGAACACCGTGGTAGATACGATCCTTAGTTGTCTGTCCATCACCTAGATCGGCAAACTCTTGCCAGCCAGAACCACGTAGTTTGTTGCGATCTGTACCATCTAACTTTACACCATTTACGAAGTTAAACGCACCAGCGAATCGGTAGTCACCATCCGTGCCGCGCTTATACTTACGTAGCGTCTCATCTACACGCCTACGCGCGTTCTCGAAGTTATACAACGCACGCATTGTAATACCATCGAAGTTAGTAAGCGGATTTGCTACAGGACCACTACCGAAATCGACTGTAGGCAGCTCATCTACACCTATAAGCTGAATCTCATTGTTATTAACATCAAAATATACGTTACCATTAGGCGTAGCGCCACGAGCAGTAGTAGACTGCTTCAATGTGGTGGTGTAGTTAAGATGGGTGATAAGTGTCATGTCTCAGCCTCTATAATATCTTGACGTTGATTGATGTAAGAGCCTACAGGTAGTTGTGGAAGTACCCAGTCCTGGGCAAACGCTTTTATTAAAGCGGCTACAGCAGCACCACTTGCTGTGACACTAATACCAGTTATCGGATCTGCAACTGTTTTAGTTTTAGTTGCAAAACTAGCTAACGATGCATTAGTGTTTATAACTTGGTCTATTGTCTGCGTGGTTTTATACTGACTATCTTTAATGCACCGCTGCCACGCCACCCACACCCACACGGGAGCTGTCTCAGTGGGTAGATCTATGACGATCTGCTGGGCTCTGAGCTTCTTCATGCGTTGCTATCCGCCTGTAAGGTCGCAGTCAGCGTGGCTACGCTAGCCGTCAGCGTGTACGGCTGCCCGTACTCCACGTAGCCATCTTTGAGGATCTGTATCCACACGTCGTTAGGCGCAGACCCGTAGTTATATGCAAAGGTGCTGCTGGGGTTGCTTTCTACACCCGTCAGCTCGGTGCCGAAGCTACCTGCGGGAATGTTGTCCATATCGTAGATGCGTATTTCAGCCCCGGCTAACGACACGTTGGAGTTAATCGTCAGGGTGTAGTCGAGGGGCAGTGGATACTGGATCTGCTGACTGGTCGCGTCAGATACGGTATTGACAGTAATGTACGTCAGGGCGTTCGTACCATTTGCTGTTATCACAGTAGCACGAACCTTGAGAGATACGCCAGTTATCTTTCCAGGTGTGCAGTATTTCGTTCGTGCCAAGTGAGTTTATAAAGTTGGCGCTGAGGGTAATGGTATTACCGACAACGTTTGTCACCGTAGTACCAGCGGGTACCTTATCCGTAACAGTGGACGATATATAGTCGCCAATCTGCGGCATGTCGTCTGGCTTTGCAGTCATGACGAAGTTGTTAGTACCAGCGGTGCCGTTAAACGCTCTTTTAACCACAGTTACAAATCGCTTCCAGGAGCTGAAAGTACCGTTCGTTGAAATCTGGTAGTCATACTTGTGGTTATCGGTGTTCGTGCCAGTAAGGCCAAACGGCGATATGATGGCAGATGGGCAGAATCCTGTATGTCCAAGCGCGGCATACGGCATCGTCCACACCACGCTGTCGGCCAGTGTACCCATCGACAACGAACCAGCCGATGTATACCCTGAGCTATCGGCAGCGGTCAATACGGCTTGACTAGCCGTTGATGTCAGAGGCTCGTTACAAGCAATAAGGATACGACCAGTCGTTGCTGATGTGAAAGCGTCTTCCCAGTGGCGACCATACACGGACGACTGACCAGTAGTGAGGTTGGTCCAACGTGCGCCTTGAATCAAACACTCAATCGCCTGCACAGACTGAGTGTCGGCATAGTCAGCCAGCACGTTCACGAATAAAGCGTTTTGTATGGTATTGGCAAGGGCTAGAACTTGAGTTGTTAGCCTCGTATTGGTGACATAGACTCTACGCAGTATGACGTTAAGGCAGACTGATGCGGTCAAGATACCGCCACAGGCGTTTGCCGTACCCATGTTATACGGAGCAGCGGGTGTACCGATATTACGGAGTTCAACCGTACTGGCCGAAGATCCTATGAACAGCAGCTGGTTATAGGGATGCACGTTGGCGAGGTCTGCAAATGGCGCAAGACCGTCTATCATTATTGCCGAAGATGTATCGGCTATTTCAACTGCGTAGCTTGGGTTGGTTGCAGTGGTGGCTCCACCAATCAAGTCTGCATGGCGTACGTCAGTTACGGTTGCACGTGTAACCTGACTAAATTTCAACTTACCACCGACCAACAAGGGGCGAGTTATGGTAGCGTCAAAGCAACGGGTTAAAGCAAGATTACCACCAGAGCTAGTGCCTCTAGTTACGTCTGTGGTAGAGCCGAATGTCTCCGACTGTACGTCCTCTAAGATGATATTGGCGCAGTCGTTCAAGGTGACCGACGTGGTGTTCGAGCCGTCAAGGTGTCTAACGGCACGCACACGGCGCATGGTAACGCCCGTGAACTGGTTGGACATCGTTATCGAGTTGCCAGAGTTGCCTCTGGATATACCTACAGCGCCGTCTTCAATGATTGCTATCGTAGCAGTGTTCGTGTGTGAGTGTACGAACGTGCTAGTATTGGTGATGTTAACCGAGTAGGCCGCTGACGTACCGCAAAAGTGCGCCGCGTTCGACAGTTTATCAATTTGGATAGCTCCACCTGCCGTAGTGGTAAGATCCCAACGATCACCGCCTACACCTTCGGAGATTTGACCCCGCCACAAGTTACTGTCGTTAGGACCAGCAGTCGTAGTACCGACGATAATGTTCGGTATGCGAATCTTACAGCCGCTTGGTGGCTTCAGACCACAGGTGTATGTACCCCTATTGGCGAGTTGTATCGTCACAGGACAAGTTGCGATGGATCTAGCTGTACCAGTAGCGTTGCTGTTGGTGCTGACCGTTATGCGAGTACCACTGACTATACTGGAGATATAGAGGTTATCTAAGTCTGCGAAACCTGCTGATAACGCTACAGGCGCACCAACGACCATACCTGTGGTGTCGGCAACGTCTACGTTCGCCGTGCCTGTGGTGGTAGCTGCGTCGGTCCTACGTATAATCTGACCAAAGTATTTACCTCTAGCGTCATTGGGAATGAACGAAACAGCCGCCGTATGACCAGTCTGCCACCGATCACCAGCGTTCAGCCACCACTCATATACGTTGCTGCCAGGGGCCGTCTCTATCTGGATAGCTGGCAAGTATTCAATGAATGGTAGAGGTATTGCTTGGTTATCAGTACCATCGGTATCATTGAGGTAATACCAATCGCCAAAGACTTCAAGCTTACCAAGACGCGGAATGTTTACTGTGGTAGTTCTCGCGCCGACAATCTGCAACCATGAACGCTTGCCACCAGTAGCCGAGTTGACCGTTACTGTAGCGCCGCCGGGCAATGTAATAACTTCGTTATCTTCAAAGGTGCCGGTCTTCGTTCTCAGCTTTATGTAACCACTGGTTGGCATTGCACCACCAGCGGCCCTTGGAACAAGCTCGCCGGCAGCCCATACGCGTAGCAGTTCCCCAGTAGCTCCAGACGAGCCACCAGTAACGCCGTTGCTACCTAGGACAGCTAGCGTCGGAACGTTACCTGTAGATGCATCAAAGTTAATTTCCCATATGTCGCGGCCATCGAACAGTACCTTGCCGCCCAATGTAGGGGAAACGGTAATAGGCCCCATGACAGCAGCGTTCTGACCCCAGCGGACATCGCTGTTGACGGTCAACGTAGGTCCATTGATGGTGACCGTGTTACCATTGTCAAACGCAGCTATCTTCGCCAACGGGTCGTCAAAGTTGCGGTTTCCGTCTGCGACGTCTAGTGAGAAGTTGGCCATTTAC
>JFJP01027318.1_pt1 | contig 26059 bp, 18 predicted proteins | sample 431651 | NCBI WGS metagenome assembly JFJP01 (sample SAMN02602958, study PRJNA72255) | Microbial mat metagenome, whole genome shotgun sequencing project. | biome: fresh water; feature: sink hole; material: water; isolation source: purple microbial (photo- and chemosynthetic) mats found in...
TCGTAACATTAATCAAATACATACGATATAAACGACCTATAAAATTATTTTGAAGGATTCCCAATACAGATTTTAACACCTATTTTATCGTTAATCTTATAGATAATAAAAGAAAAATAAGTACTGATAACGGTAAATCACCCATTCCCATTTGATTGAAATCAATGATGAAGTTCCAATTCTCGATTTGACCTGGTAGCATTAAATTTTCGATCACATAGATGAGAAAATAAGTCATTGCCTCCATGATTTCTTCTACATTGACCTTTATATTTAAATTATATATCAATATAAATTGAGAAGAAATTAAAGGGAAATTAACCAGTTTTATGTCGATTAGAGAAGCTTGTAATATTATTATAGGTCTAAATCGATTATCTCTTCCATGCAAATAGACGATTCCATTATTCTTTAAAAAATATCATTTTTTAACAAAACGTAATATTGAAGAAAAATTGCTATGTATAATAGTAAAATAATTACGATGAAGTTTTTAAAGCAATTCGAAGTGATTTTCGGTGGTATATTCGCCTTTCTCCAATCCAAATGAGCCATCATATGTTTATAAACCTTGGAATGCTTCATTTGATAAGCATAAAGGAATCTGATAATAATATTATCAGTCCACCTATAAATATATATATATAAATAAATAAGTATATTTTTCAAATTTAATACCAATCAGAGAGATTTAGCTTTTTCTTTAAGATATAATCTTTAAATTCCTTTATGCTCTTTTGCTCATTATCATCAAGTTCGATTTGTCCATCGAAGAAAATTCTTTGGAAAGATTTATTTATGATTCTTTTGATTTCCTCACCTTAGATTTTAATTGGAAGTATGAGAAAAAGTTAGAGGAAAACCTTGAGGAAAATAAAGAAAAGCTTCCTTAGGCAATTTGGGAACAGGAAAATCATTGATTTTCATCATAATTTTGAAAGATTTTTCAAATATAACTAAATGAAAGATAAAAATAATTTAATTTATTTATCGAAAAACTGAAAATTTTCATTTTTTTTTTAATTTTGCACGAAATTTATCTGTTTATTATATAAATTAATACAATATGTCAAATTTTTCTTCTATTTGCTAAGATAAAAAGAAATTATTTCTTGTAAAAACGTCTGATCTTCACTAAATTCTTTTGATAAATCCTCAATAATCCTTGAAATAAACGTGTTTAGCTTCTTTTTTTCAGAAGGACTCAGGAATTTTGGCACCATTAATTGAAAATCCTTTAGTTCTGATAGTACTTTTAAAGGAAATTACTTTAAAATATAAGAGAAAATTTTGGAACATTTCAAGAAATTTAAAATATAAATGAACTCATTGGTGTCTTTCTTTAGAAAGAGCTCCTCTTTATAGAGAAAATCAAGAATTTCAATGATTTTTATGAAATATTCCACGTCGAAATCAAGGGTAAATATCTTTTTTAAATCGTCTTTTGTCTGAAATTTCAATAAACTAATGAATAAATATTGATTAAATTGATTAAAATTATTGAAGAAGTACACAAAATAGCTATAAAAATTAAATTTACATGTATATTTTCTGAGCAATTTCTAAGGTAATTTCTTTCTGATAAATCTCATCAAATTTTTTCCTAAATTCCTTGAAATTCTTACAATTCATTTCTCTGGTTAAATTCAAGCTATCAATCAATTCCTTCACTGTATCTTTCTCGTTTTCGTTTACATTCTTATTGAAACTTGTGAGCATTGGGTTATAAATAGCTTCGATTACAAAATAAAAACAATGACTTTATTATAATTAAAAACCATTCTTTTTATTGAATTGAGACATTATTTCTTTAAATTCCTTTGATTTTATAGGGAAAATATTCGCTCCTAAGACCATTTGGCGAAAACCATCATAATCCATACCTTTTTAAAAGGATTTTTCAAGATGGATTAGGATTTAATGGGATTAATGAGAAGAAAACCTTGGAGAACTGCTCGTTTTTTGGCGGAATCTACATTGCTTCGTTTATTTTCATAGTTTATTGTGTCGGAAAGCTCTTGTTTTGTGCTTTCACAGCTGAGAATTAGATCAGAAGTCCTTATTTTTTGTTTCGGGATCATTTTTTTATGAAATTTCTTAAATTTAAATTTTTTTTTTTAATATTTTTTTTAATTTTATTAAACGTTTTTCTAATGAAATTAGCAAGAGATAAGAGGTATTTGAAAAGATTTTCTTTGAGATTTCATTTAAAAATAAGTGATAAACCGATAGATCTCAAGGAAATACAGGTACTTGTTCATAAATTAATTTCCCTTTGATCTTTAAATCAGAAACAAAGAAAAACTCTTAAAATAACCTCTAAAAAACTAATTTTCTGCGAAAAAATGATAAAAATCCTCGAGAAATTCAAAGTCAAAACCCCTGAAATTTCACAAAAAACACAGCAATTATCCAATCTTAAAGTTTTTCTTTGAAAAAAAATCCCTTTTTTAAAAAAAATATAGGAAAAACTGGATTATTTCACAAAAAATTGTTCTTTAAAATCCACTAAAAAATTACTTTCAAGGTTCTTATTATTCACACTTTATCTCATTTTTCTAAAGAAGAAAAGCCTGGGACCAATATATAGTCGATTTCCCTTCCGAATTCATCTTACAAGACATCGATTTTCTCTTACCAAAACCCCAATCCTATGAATTTTCCTTAAGAAACTCTGCAAAGTGGGGTTCTTTTGAAGAGAATTCAATAAAAAAATAAATTAAAAATAAAGAAAAACTGATTTTCGCATTTTTTAACATAAATTATATACAAATATCACATCCAATTTTTAATGATACCTTGTATAACATTTCTATTCAGCGGTTTAAAGAATATATCCTTCATACCTGCTTCCAAACACTTCAAAACCTCGTTTTTCGCTGTAAAAGCAGTACATCCTATCACAGGAATTTCGTTGATTTCACCTATTTTTATCATTTTTTTAATTTCTTTTGTGCTTTCTACCCCGTCTAAAACAGGCATTTGATAATCCATTAAAATAAGCCTTATTCCTTTGCATTTCTCATGGCATTTCTTGAAATTCTTCAGAACTTCTATCGCTTCTTGTCCGTTTGAAGCCTTTTTACAAGTGAAATTAAGGCTTTTTAGCATGATTTCTAAAGAAAACAGGTTAAAAGGATCGTCATCTACGATAAGGATTTCTTCGCAAAGGCATTTTATATTCTGAGAAAATGTAACAAATTTGGATTTTGTGAATATATCCGTTTTTTTCCCCGTTTCTATCTGTGAAATCGATTCGAAATTCAAATGATCCAAAGTTCCTCCTCCTTTATCCTTACGCAGCAATTTTTTTTTTAGCTCAAGATGTTGAAAAGAACCCAGTTTCTTATTGATTAAAAAGCCTTTATCCTTACAATGAATCTTATCTTCGAAATCATAAATCTTTATTCTGTCAGTCAACGATATTTCTTCAGTTTCTGATGATAAAATGAAAGAAGCACTCTTCTTAGAAGAATCTGAAGAAAAACTAAGAATTTCCTTACTAATTTCATAGGAAAATCTCTTTGAGGAAAGAATCACTGAATTTGAACGCTTTTTCTCCTGTTTTTTAATGTTCCTTGTTGTAAATTGAATTGAATCCCGATTGAAATCATTCGAATTTATCTGAATAACGGGATTAGCTGAATTTCTCTTGGTTTTTGCGAAATTAGAGAATTTATCGTTTTTTTTCAGTTTTTTCTCAGATTCTTCCTCGAGATTCGATTTTCTCATAGAGTCGAAAATCCGTGAATTCTCATAAATCATGTTATTTCTCTCCTGTTTTTTCTTCATAATCATCATATTTTCTTCTAAAATCTCTTGTTTCTTCAGGTCAAAAGCCTTAAAAACCTCATAATTTTTCTGATCAACCACAAAAAACCTAACAGTAGTCCCTTCATTCTCCACGGAATCGATTTCTAAGCCATATTTCCCCAATAAACTCGCGATATTATTACCAATAATTAAACCCAAACAACTACCAGTAGAATTTAAAGGAATTTCTTCATTATATAACAATTTTTCTTGTAATAATCGAAGTTTTTCTGATGAAATACCGATTCCCGTATCACGAATTCGTATTTCTATTGACAAAGGCTCTGATGAAACCTTCACAATTCTCAGAGAAATACTACCTTTATAGGTGAATTGTATCGCATTGAGGAAAATATTCAATAGAATTTGCCTTAAACGGATATAATCAGTATAAATCTGCACTTTTTCCAGAGAATTCTCAAGATTGATATCTAGAATCAAGCCTTTTAACTCGATTTGCTCCTTTATTATAGAGAAAACCTCGGTTAAAAGCTCATTTAATTCAATTCCCCCAAGATTTATAAGGAATTGCTCAGATAAAATCAAGGAATAATCCAATATATTGTTCAGGGAGTTTTCAAGGAGCTTTAAACAGCTTAAAGCTTTTCTTAAATAGGCTATTTTATCAGGTTTTTCAAGGACTTCTGATAATAAAGGAATAGAACTGTTTAAAGGAGTCTTTAATTCATGCGAAAAAGTGCTCAAAAGCCTGGTTTTTATCTCATTCTTCTCCTTTAAATCCTCGATCGAGTCGATTTTGCGAAAAAACAGGAAAAAAAAGCTTTTTTCATAAAGAAAAGCCTTTTTTATCGTTAGTTTCAAATTTGAGGAAAAAGGCAATGGAGTCTCCCTCTTCATCAAGCGCAAAAAATGAAAAGCTTCATTTCCTCGATTTTTTGCCTCATAAAACAAAAGAATTTCTGATAAATTCGAGAAAGACAATGAGTCTTTCATGTTTTTTTCCTGATTTTTAGATAAAAAACCGTGCGATTGTCCTATTTCCTTTGTGCATTTGATCTTTTCAAAACGAAAAAAATGCATTTTTTCATTTAAAACTGGGAAATTCATTGGAGAAATCTCATTGAAATCCAATAGATTTAGGACTTTTTCATTAAAAAGCTTGATTTTATAAACGGAGTTTATCTTTTGTAAAATAATAACGCCTTCATTGAAAAAACTGAAGGTTTTTAGCAAAAGTGATTCTTTTAAGTGTTTTTCCAGTTTTTTCCTCTTGAAACAGAAAAGCGCAAAGAAAAACAAAATGATTTCAAAGGTTAAAGAAAGTATTTCTAAGTAATTTTCTATGCCAATTTTGAAAGAAAAATTGATAATTAAAGCTAAAAGCAAGAGAAAACTCAGGTTTTCTTGGGATTTCGAAGTGATTTTGGGGGAAAATAGCACAAAAATACTGAGAAAACGGAAAATAGAGAGTAATTGTAAAGTTTTATTGAGTTTATAAACAGGAATTTCTAAATTTATGTAGAAAATCGCCTCAAAAAACCAAGAATAAGCACTTATTTTCAATAAAAAATGCGATTTTCTCGAGAAAACGATTAAAAGAAGCAAAAACAATGATGCAATAATCCTGAATATTAGGAGAAAAATTGAGTGTTCTGAAGGGTTTATCAGCGAATAATTGAGGATATAAGAGGAAAAAGCCATCAATAAAGCACTTGGGATCAATTTGAATCGATGAACCCCTGAAGAAATCATTGTGATTATAATTTAATGATTTGTGTTTTATAACGAGATTTTAAGAATTTTTCGCATTTTTATGAATAAATTTTTTTTCTTATTATTGTATGAAAGGTAAAAATTGTTATAATTTTTAAAGTTTTTTATCAGAAAAAAGCTTAAATTGGAAGTTTTTAAAGAAAATTCATTTAAATTATAAAACTGATTTAGTTTAATTTTAAAAAGAAATTTAACAGGGATTTTTCAACAAATAGTCTTAATTAAAAAAATCGAATTTTAAAAAAAAAAAATAGAAAAGAATCTCATGTTCCAAGCTGATGAAAACTTTGTGTCCGACGACCCCGAATCTCAGACTAAGCCTCCCAATCTAAATATCCTTAAAGCCAATAATTTCCAAACGAAATTCCTACCAATACATCCCCATCCTTCCCATTCAAGCTCAATTTCTTCTTTAGTAGAAGACTCCAGCTCATGTAAAATTTAAAAACTCCTATTTTTGAAGAAAAAACTCCATTTTTTCATCATATTTTTCATAAAAAAAACCCCATTTTTTTTTCTTGAAAAAAAACTTAAAAACTAATTTTTCGTTAAAAAGCAAACAAAGAAAGATTGATTGAAAGTAAAAAAAGCCAAAGTTTTTCGACAAATCAAGAGAAACTCCTGTTGCTTGAGGTTACAAAGAACAAAACCTCTAAATCTAATAGAACCGACCTGGATTATCTGCCAATTTACAATAAATCTATCGAAACCAAGGATTTCAATGAATTTAAAGAAAAAATCTCCGAAGAAAAACTCGAAAAAAAACAACAGAAAATCGTTAATACTGATAAAATAATGAATAAATTCAGAAAGATTTTACGAGAAACGAGGAAAAGGCTTATAATGAGAGAATATCAGAAGACAAAGACGAGAAATACCCAGTTTATTAACGATATTACTATGGAAATCGCCTCTGAGAAAAGGATTAGAAAGCCGATATTTAATATGATAATACTCACAATTTCAAAGCTTTCTAAAAGATTATACGATATTTTGTCAGGAGGACTGATATTTTGGCGAATTTTCTATATATTTTTTGTGGTATTTATCAGTTTTTTCCTTACAATAGAGTATTTCTTTCAAGGGAATACGATACTTACCGATCGTTTTTATTGGATTATCGCCTTATGGGCTTTATTATTCAATAGTGCTTTTAGTCATATAATAGGGAAAAATCAAATAAAAGTCTCATATAAGAAAATGTGTTACGATTATATAAAATCATGGTTTTTTCTCGATTTTGCCTGTTTTATCGTCATTATTATGAACATTTCGATGGTTTTATCAGCAAAAAAGCTCTGGTCTTTGATTTATTTATCGCAATTCTACAATTATCAATCTATGAAATTCTTGATATTGCGAAAGGTCTTTCTTCATAAAAAAAGCCAAAATTTCATTATGCTGATACTTATAGTGATAAAAACGATAATTTTAGCACATTTTCTCGCATGTTTCGCATATTATCTTGAAAATGATATACAATCAGTGGTTTTCGAATGGGATTCGCAGTATTTATCAGCTTTTCATGATAAACTTTCGCTGTTATTTCTCATTAATAGCCAAAATATTCAATTCTCTAATGAAAAAACTAAAGGATTTTCATGTTTTGCGATCCTTGTATCAGGATTCTGGTTTTTGTATGTTTTGAGGTTTTTTTTGAAATCCTTTGAAAAAAAAAAGAGAATCAATGAAAATTTAGACGAAAAACATTATAAAAATTTTCTCAATTGCATGCAAAAATTCCATATGCGAAAGGATTTAATAATTAAAATAAAGGACTATTTAGAAGGAGAGAATAAAAAACATAAAAATACCTTGATTTCTTTAACAGAAAACCAAGCTTTCAACCTGTTATCGGCGAATTTAAAAGAAGATTTCCTGGCAGCCACTCAGATTAAAATCTTTGGAGCTTTGCCGATACTCAATAAGAATTTTTCGGAAGGTTTTTTGAGGAAATTATTGCCGAAAATGAGTTTAACTCAGTATAATCCAGAAAATATCATATATAATGTATATTTTATTTGTTTTTTTGAGTTTTTTGAGTTTTTTCATTTAGAAATCGGATTTTAGTGATAAATTTCTATTTATTATCGCATTTGGCCAAGTAGAACTATATGTGAATCTCGGAAGAAAACAGAATATTCAGCATACATTGAAGCTCGTCCTTGTAATTATTTATTTTTATGAATAAAAAAGAGAAAATTCAATAGACAGGAGAAGTTTTTGGAGAATTTTCGTTTTTTGTTGATACTCCGAAGACGCATTTCGCAAAAGCTTTAACTCCTGTTGCTTTGTATAAAATTGCAAGGAATGATTTCCTTGAACTTTTGAAAAAATTTCCTGATGATTATGTAAGAAATTCAATATATAAATTATTTCAACAATAAAATTATGGAATTTTTGATATATTTTACAAAAATTCCTAAAAAACCCATTTTTTTTACAGGAAAAATATTGTTTGATAAAGGATTCGCTCACATTATACAGTGATTTCAAAGTATTGCAGACCATTTGCAAATGTTGTCAAGCCTATGATCACGATATCGAGCACTGTCCTTTACTAACGATCCAGCTGGATCGCCAGCAAGTCATAAACCGACACATTTTTTCTCGCAGTCAAGACCGTCTTCTCTATAAAAGAAAATTCAAAAAACGCGTAAATTCCCTTTATAATTGCAAAGAAATTGAGAGTAAAGCGTTAAAAATTGAGATTCCGGCTAATTTCAGCAGTTCTTATGAAAAAAGCGAGAATAATTCTGAAGATAATCTCCCTTTCCAACTAAAAACCCCTTCAATGAATGCTAAAGACATACCTAAAACTGATAATCCTATTATAAAAGAGAGTTCTGTGAAATGTTATGATACAGTCGAAGATTTAGGCATACCGGTATATTCAGGCTCTTCTCGCAAAGCCTCCTATTTAGGTGATTCTAAGTCGAGAATTGAGAAAAAAGAGGATTCTTGGAGGTCTATCGATGTAGAACCTTTAAACTCGAAATTCTGTTCATTAGAGATATTATTAGAAGAGAAAAATCGAAGAAAACTCTATGAACCTTCGAAAGGCTCATCAGATGATTTGAATCCCTCGTTTATAAAGGCTATAATTGAAGAGGAAAAAGATGATACAGGGACTGCGAAAACACCTTCAAAGAGCTTTGTCAATAAAAAAAAAAGCGTTTTTAATAAGGCTTCTAATGAAGAAGTGAATAAAAAAGGCTCTTATGGGTCGTTTTCGATGGATTCTTTGCAAAATTTGAATATTTTCAAAGAAGATCACTTTTTTCAAACCGATGAAATTTTGGGAGGGACGACGAAAACGACTTATGCAACGATACAGGAGTTTCTTTTGAAGAATTTTGAAATTTTGGGGAATTATAAGATTTATTTCCCACATAATAATTTTGAAAATGTCCTCAAATGGTGCAGAATTCTGCAAAAAGGAAGAAAAACTATATATAAATCAGGGAAAATGGGGAAATTTTGAAGGGTTTGATATAAATTTCGTTTGTAAAGCCTAAAAAAATATTTTTTTTTATGTAAAATCAAATGATTTTTCATATATTTTTCTTTCTGAAAATTGGAATTTTTAAAGTTTAAACTACTAATATTTTCTGTATTACTTTAAAAAAAAATAAAGACCAAAAAAAAACGATTTTTTTTAATTTTAAATCAAATGAACTATTTTTCCTTTAAAAGCAAAATAATTTGAAAATATTAAGATTATTGAATATATTTTCTTAAAAATCATCATTAATTTATTTTTCTACACACAACTCATCAATGAATAAAAAGACTTCCTCAGGCGACGGTGTCCATCAAAAAAAAGAGGCACCTGTTGACAAATATCGTAAAGAAATAGGTAAACATCAAGAAGAAATTGAAAAACCAACCAGCGTAAAGAAAAGACATGAACATTTAGAAAAGACTAGAGGGGAAAATCAAACAGAAGCACCACAGGATTTGCAAACAGGAGTAAAGAAAACTTTATCTATGGTTGTTATATGGGCGGTTTTGATTGGAGGGGCCTATCTTTTGATCACATATTTAATGAAACCCCCACAGAATCCATTTATTGGTCAATGATTGAAGAAGATCAGTTATGAAATATTATTTAATTAAAAGAAAAAATTGGAAAGGCATAGAAATTTTTGTTTTTTAAAGAGAAAAACATTAATATAGGATTTGAAAAATTTAATGTTTTTTTTTTTTTTTTAATAAATTAATTTTTTTTAAAAACTGGTTTTTTTTTTAAATTTTTTTTTTTTTATTTGAAACAAAAAATTTACTGCCCCAGAAAAAATAATTAAAACTAAAAATGATTCTTATAAAAGTTTTAAAACCAAACTGTGGTATTGAAAACTCCTGTTTGAGCTGACATAATACTAGTGAGTATTGTGGTCGGTCTCATATTCGGCACAACATTCAAAACCTCTTCAAACATCCTTATTCCATTAATCCCTTCTCTTCCTATTTCTCTCATTTTTTCTTCAGCAGGAATTCTGCGATAATCGTTTGCAGGATCTGGCAAATTTCTATCATAATTGGTCTGTACAATGAACCATTGATCAGGCTCATTGACTATTTGACTGACATTAGCAACCCCAGTCCTATCCCTTGTAATGACCACACCTTCGCCTTTATTAACCCCAGACACAATCAAATAGCAAGGTGCTCCGAACTCTTCTGTGCTGAACATTTTCACTGCAGTTTCGTAATCTTCGGCATTTTCAAGCACATTTCTGATGAAATAAGGAATAGAAAAGGTTCTTTTAACCAAAACCTCATATAGAGTGTCCCAAGAACCCCCACGATCTCTTTCATTGAGAGTAACTCCAAAGCCATTATGTTTTAGCCCAGTTACTAGTCCTAAAAAGCCTGCATCTCCATCTCCTTCATAAAGCAAATTGCCATTCTTATAGAATTTAAATCGAACAGTCAAATTAGCTAAAACGTTTCTGAAATCATAATCAAGGTTTCTACCATGGATTATATTCCCTTCAGAATCAATACTGATGATCGAAGTGCAGGAAGCAAGAATTTCATAGATAAAATTCACCAAAAACACCTCACCAAAGGTCAAACCTGAATATTTGGCGATTCCTAAAAGCTCCTCATAACAGATTTCATGGGAATAAACCATTTGCTCCCATAAACCTAAGGCTTTTATGAGATATTGCGATACATTGACTTCTTTTAATAAAGCGTCCTTCAAAGCTATGATCCCTTCTTTTTTATCTAAAACCACTTGTTTGAAACGCTCGGAAGGAGGAAGATCCAGGTCTATGTGGTAAACTTCTGGAGCTCTAGGGGTGAAAGCATTGAGAAGGAGGGGAACGAAAAAAATTGAGAAAAAAAGGAACATTTAAGGATTTTTGTTATTTTTATGAAAATATTGAACCTTTTTTTGAAAGTTGTCAAAAAAGAAATCAAATCGCTTAATTTAAAAAAAAGGAGCTAAAACTTAATTTAATGATATCTTACGAATATTTTTTAAAAAACGTCTTAAAAAGGACGTCGCCTTATATAATTAGAGAAAAAATTACAAAATCAAATTCATTTATTAAAATCAACAAAAATATGTTGCAAATATTTAAAACTTTTCGACAATTTCAAACTCACGCTCTTTTAACAAGAGGTCTTCTTTCTGCTAATTTTGCCATCAGTAAACCAAAGAACACACTCTTCGATCGATTGGGGGGTGAATCTACATTAGCACGAGCTTCTGATGTATTCGACACCAAAGTGTCTTTAAATCCAAATTTGACTACTTATTTCAAAGATTTCTCTGATAAATTCAAAGAACATCAAAGAAAAACCTTAAGAATTGCCTTTGGGGATCCAACTGGCTATACTACGAGAGATATAAAATCTTTTCATTCAGTATCGCATATCAATGAGAAGGATTGGGACACTTATATCAGTCTTTTAAAAGAGACTTTGAGTCAATTGGTGTCCAATCCGCAAGATGTTGCTGAAGCGGTGGCATTGGTGGACAAATATCGCAAATCTGTGGTTGAAAAGACGATATTTGAAAAATTGAATAAAAATGGAGAATTGGTTAGAGAAATAGTAAGCACTTTGTTCGATAAAATTTTGACTGATCCTGAGACGCGAGACTTTTTTTTGACTTTTAACGTGAGTAAGATTAAAATCCATGTGACAGACTTCATGGTGAATTTAATAGGAGGGTCTAATCCAAAGAGCTATAAAGACATAAGAATCGCTCATAGACCGATGGATCTACATGATAGACACTTCTACATTTTCAAGAAACATCTCAATGACGCTCTGAGGTTCCATGGCATTGAAAGCGAAATCATTGATGAGGTGTTATTCCTGGTAGAAACACATAGAAACGATATTTTAGATAGAAAAACTCCTTATGAAGTCGTAGGAAAAGAGTTCGGGGTAAGCAAAATCATTGATAGAATGTATGAAATGGTTCCAGAACAACCACTTTTAAAAAGATTCTTTGAAGAAGTTGATATCGAGAAGGTGAAGAACGGACAAAGTAAATTCTTCTCGGCGATATTAGGAGGCCCGAAATACGTGGGAAAAGATATGAAGAGCATCCATGGGAAAATGAACCTTGCTGATTCACATTTCGATGCTTTCAAACTATGTTTTGAGAACACTTTAAAGGAAATGCACTTGAAACCAGAAGATATTAGAGATTGCACATATCAATTAGAGAAATATCGTAGAGTTGTGTGCTCAATCAGTTTATTTGAACTTCTAGGAGGAGAGCCTCATGTACTGAGAATTGTGAAAACTATGGCGATGAAAATGAGAAATAATGATGTTTTGAAGGGATTCTATGAGAATGCTGATGATGATGAAATGAAAGCCGTGTTAAGAGCTGAACTCATGCATGCATTGGGAGGACCTTTGAGCTTTAGGGAAAGAGATTTGAAAGCCGCACATAAAGGATTATTTATCACCAAAGAACACTTTAGAGAATATAAACATCTCCTATTCGAATCGATGAAGGAGAACGGAGTGGTGGATAACTTGATAGTTCAAGTTTTGAGGATTTTTGAGAATAAGGCGTTTTTAGTCATTTCGAAAGAAACGAAAGAGGATCTGAAAAAACAAGCAGTCATTTAACTTTTCTTGTTTTTTGATTAAAAAAAAATAAAAAAGAAGGGAAAAAAATTAGGAAAAAAAAAAAATGTCTTTTGTTTTTTTTGTCGTTTTAAAATGTTTTAATTTTGTTTTTCGTTTAAAAATGGATTTTTTTAATTTGAATCGTGTTTTTTGTTGTTTAATAAATTTAAACAAGTTTTCTTAAAAACTTTTATAAACTAAAACTCAAATAAAACTTCTAAAACATTAAAAACAAAAAAATTATAGGAATTTTCTTTTATATCGCATTTCTTTTCATAAGTACTCCTATGCAATCAGGATTATAAACCTGCGACCTGTAAATATCTTCTAACAGTAGTTCTGGCCTTTTCTTGAAATCAAAATCATGGTTTTTATAATCAACGAGCTCTAAATCAAAAAACAATACGATATATTGTAAGAAAGGCAATAATTCATTGAATTCCTGAATGAATTTCGAAACGAATTCCATAAATAATTTTCCAAATAGACTCCTTTGTATTTTCTCAATTTCTTCGGGAATATCTAATTTATTCGCGATTTCTTCTAATCTCCATACTGAATAATTTTTTCCCAATAGCATGAAAATCACTGCGATAGCAATGCCTTTCATATCATAGTTCTGAGTTTCGGGGTCTAACATCAAACAGTCGAAGATTTCAAAGCTTTCTTGATAGATTTTATTCTTTCCTTCATTAAACTGGATGATTTTCGTGTTAGAACTGGCATTTTTTTGATTTTCTTCCAAAATCTCTAGACTTTTCATTTCATTGAATTCAATGAAATTATCCCATTGCAGCATGTAATAATCAGCCCAATGTGGTAAAATCGGTGGATTTACCTTAAATTTCAATGTTTTCAGCAGATGAATTTCAAATAAAATGATCTCTTCGAATTCAACGCCTTCAATTGATTTAAAAAAATGGCATTTTTGATTAACTTCTTCCATTTTGCAAGCCGTTAATAAAGCAGAAAGTCCTAATAATTGGAATTTATTCTTTGCAATTCCCTTTGTAAATTCAAGGTATCTATCGATGTGATTTATTGCTGAATAAACCGTCGTTCTCTTCAAATAGATTTTACTGCTTAAAGACAATAACCAATCTATAAGATTCGCTCGATCAAGCCAATTGATTTCTAGCCTATTTTCTAATAGATTTGTGAGATTCGGCTTGTATTTAGCCTCGATTTCTATCAAATAATTCAAATTATCCTCGATTAAATTCTTGAAATCGAGCTCCTGTTGATTAAATGGTAAACCTTGTGAGAAACTCTCGTCGCATAGAAGAGATTCTATTGGTTTATTCTCAGGTTTTGCATGAAAACCCGTTCTTTTTCGATATTTCAACCTTGTTTTCAACAGTTTTTTTGAGAAATTCAAAGAGGATTTTGCTTTGGGTTTGTAAGAAAGATGGGGTTTTTTTGAGAAAGGACGGATGTAAGAATTCGGTGAGATTGTGGAGGCATGAGAGTTTGTGGAAGATTCCATAGAAAAATTACAAGTTTCTAGCATAGAAAACATTAGAAAGTTGGATTCTTTGAAGAATTGTTTATAATGATTTTTTTTTTGGGATTAAAATAAATTTAAATATTTGAAAAAAATTACTATTGAGATAAATTTGAAGGTTTATTTGTAAAGGATTTCAAGGTATTTTAAATGAATATTTGTGTGAAAAAAATAATTAGGAATAAAGTAATGAGAGTTTTTTTTCTTTTTTCACAAAATTAAAATTTTTTAAAAAATAATTAAATTTATAACTAATTCAATTTTTCTAAAAAAAATTTAATGTTCATTGAAATTTTTTTTTTAAAAATCCCTTCAAATTTTTTTTTTTTAAAATTCATTTCATGAATTTCACAAATAATCGTGTTTTCTTTCTATTAACGCAAAATTTATCAATAAAAAACGCGATTTTTAAATGAAAATCTTTTTTTTGTTTTATTTTTTTAGTGTTATACAATCTCTTTCAATCTACATACAAAACCAAACGAATTGCCTTCCCTTTTTACAAAACGGATCCTTCAGCAATCCTTTTTGTTCTCTTATAAACGGTTTTCTCCTCGGCGAAAACTTTTCAATTGAATCAAATCAAACCGAAATTAACTACATTCTCCTTAGCAATTCCTATGAAATCAACGATGAAGATCTCATTACAAACCAAAGCATTTTCTCTAAAAGCTCGAATAAATCGATAAACATCTCTTCATTACAAGATTCCATAATTATAATTAACACTTTTAAGATAAAATTCACGATTTCTGCTAATTTATCAATAAAATCGATTATATTCAAAGGAGGTTCCCAATTTGTCCCAAATAAAAGCCGAAATACTTATATTTTGAATGGAAATACTCATGTTTTTTACAGTTTATTTGAGTTTCTCGAATCGAAAACGATGAAGAATTTATTGATGATAAACAGTGGTTTCCACCAGATGAATCTCGTTAAAAATGGCTTTTTCTCAACTATTATAAAAATCAACGATTATTTCTCATCAGTTTCGTTTATGAATTGTTCTTTTAAAGATATGTTTTTATCGCATAATATCATTTATTTATCACAAAAGATGAAATTTCTCAGCATTAATCCAATTGCGATCGAGATCATGAATTCCTCTTTTTTGAACTATAATCCTTTAGATAATATAATAATTTTCAAGAATTTCATTGAAAATGATAACACTTTGAACTATAAATACATTTTTTCTTTTATAGAGGAGAAAACAACGATAAATTGCCTTAATATCCTCATCAGAAACCTCTCATTCTTCTCAATTCACAACAAATCTGTGATAGTTCTCCGTAATTTCATCATAAAAAACAGTGTTTCCGCTTTAGAACCGTTGCTTTTTTCTCTGAATTCATCAGTTATGAGCATCTATTCATGCTATTTCAATTACTCAAATCCTTTGGTTTATCTCAATCAAAATAGCGTTTTAATAATTAAGTACTTTTTTATCCAAAATTCCTTCCAAATCTGCAATTTTATCTCAATGAATAGTTACGATACATTGAACTTAGAGTATTTATTCTTTGATAATAGCATAACAGATAGCTCATTTACCAGCAAAAGTTTCATCAAGATTTTGTCGAATTGCTCTGTGTTCATCAATAACACAATGTTCACAAATGTTATGTTTTTTTTACCTTTAATGAGTTTTATACAAGAAAACAACGTTTCGATCTATAATCTATATTTGTTCAATTATATCACAAAAAACGGAAAACCGGTGTTTTATTTCAAATACGCGAATAATCTACTGATGAAATCAATTTTTCTGGAGAAAATACAGGTAAAATCCTTTATTTATGCCTATTTTTTCACAAATCCTTTGAGTATTTCATTGCTGAATCTCACGAATTATGATGGAAAAATCGATTTTTTCATTGAATGCGAAAAAAAATTTTCATTGTTAATGGATGCGATTTTCAACAATATAACAATAAATTCAGTGGTTTTTTCCTCATTTTTCACTCATTTGCTGTTTTCGAACGTTACCATTAATAATTCACAATTTATTGATCTTTATTTCGATTTCGGATTCCTTGAGATGAATTCTTCAATTTTAGTGATAAATAACAGTAAGTTTTTCAATATTCAAAATGGGATCAGCAATTCCAAGCAATTATCTAGTGATTTCACTGGCTGGTTCTTCAAACTATCACATAACTCAACATTAAATCTACTATCAACGCTTTTTTTCAGTTTTACCACAGATACAAAACTCGCGAAATACTCTGTTTTCATAAAAATGCAGCAAAACAACAAGCTTTTTATCACAAATATGACTTGGGTAAAAATATCCCAATATACCACATTTCTTTTTGCTTCTACCGAGAATTTCATTTATATTGATAATATTTTCATAGAAGGAATCTGGGTGAATTTTTCTCGTAGTTTATTCCAATTAGAGACTTCTAACGTTATTTATATCGCTTATAGCACGTTCTTTTCAATAAAAAGCCTCGCAAATGGTGTTTTTATGTATATGGATCGTAAAAACGACCTTTGGATAAAGAATTCTACGATAAAAGGCGTTATTTCCGAAGTAGAAGGCAAAGGAAACAATGAAGGAAAAGGCGGTTGTTTCAGTCTAAAGAACGAAAATCGCCTGCAAATTTTCTATAGTAATCTATCGAATATGGCCTCTATTTATGGAGCTTTAGGGTATTTTCTCTATAGGAATAAGATCTTGATTTATTCATCGAATTTCGATGATTTTTTTGCGAGTAAAAACGCTGGTGGGTTCTTTTTAACAGAAAAGAACTATTTAATGATAAATTCCTCGAATTTTTCGAATTTTAAAGCAAATCATGATTCTGGGATGATTTTCCTTACATTGAACAATAATGTCTATATTCAGGATATTCTTCTAAAGGATTCTTTCTCCAGTTTATGTGGGGGTTCGATCTATGGATTAACAGACAATATTGTGAATATTTCCTCGAGTTCGTTTGTGAACTCTATGGCAGTTTTATCAGGAGGATTGTTCTATTTCGCCAGTTCTAATATTATATTTTTAGAGAGAAATATCGTGAAAAATTGCTCGTCACTTAGGTTCTCTTATGCAATAGATTTGAACAGATTTAATCATTTTAACGCAAATACGATCATTTGGCAGAAAAGCGGAGGGATTTACAATGGGTATATGGGGGTTGTAATGGGCTCTGGTTGGGATTTGGACTATAAAGACTGGAATTACACTAAAATAGAGGAGTGGGAAGAAAAAAAGGAAGATTTCAATATTTTTATCGGTTTTTATTGTCTTTTTTCAATCAGTCAAATTACGATAAAAAACTACGAGAAATCCAAGGTTTTCTTCACAGATTTTTGTAATATAACGTTATTTAACATGAAAATCATGAATAATTCCCTTAGAGAAGGCCAATCTCTTTTCGATTTTCGCAATGGGGAGGTCAATATCAGCCATTTGAGTTTCTCGAACATGACTGGTGATATTTTCTCTATTTCTCACTGCAAACTGCAACTAATAGTCTCAAAATTCATTGGATTAGGCTATAGGTTTTTTTCAGCAATTGAAAGTAATATCCAGATTTATGGCTCTTCCTTCATATATCACCATAATGCATTGAAATGGATTTCTAATAAAAACGGTGGTTTTTTCGAGATTTTTCAATGTGACTTTAAGATGAAGAATTCGTTAATAGTAGGGGGTTTTGCTTTAAACGGAGGGGCTTTCAGTCTTATTGATACGAAACTGTACTTTTCGAATAATATATGCCTATTGAACAAAGCGGTTTCTGATGGCGGCTGCATGTATATTACAAATAACCAAGGAGAAATCCATAGTGATGCTTCGAAGATATATCAATTAAAACAAAAGAAAAACCTATATATCGCAAATATGGCAAATTCGGGAGGAGCGCTCTTTTTAAAGGGAAATTCCAAAAAGAATTTTCTCGATAAATTGACTTATAAGTTATTATCGGATAAAGAGATTTTTCGCGGAAATACTGCAAATAACGGAGGAGCTATCTATAAGGATGAAATGTCTGAGTTTCTAGCCAGTGATCTCCGTTTTATCGACAATCGAGCAATAAACTTCAACAATTCCTATGGAAAAGGTGGTGCTTTCTATGCTAATTGCTTTGTTCAATGCTTTCGTGACAATGAATTCTTTTTTAATTTTCTCTTTAAAGGCAATAAAGCCTCATTTGGAGGAGCGATTTATCTCAAACAGAACCCTACAAGCAGTTTTACAAGCACAAATATCCTTAGGGATAAAATCAATTTCCTCAATAATAAAGCCTTGTTTTATGGTAATGATGTAGCGACAATTCCTGCTAAAATCACTCTAATAACAAGAGATTCCTTTATAAATGAGCAAAGAAAAGCCTTTACAAACCTGATCAGCGGGAAGAAATATCAATGTCTTTTCTATGTGATTGCTATTGATTATTTCGTGAATATCGTCACTAAACAAGAGAATCTGTTAGACTTGGAGATACACGAGAAGAACAATAACTCCCTCCATCAATTACTGTTAGAGCCTGATTACAACAACTTATTATGTGCAAAAAACACTCTTATTTCAAATCCAAGGCCAAATCTCAATTTAATCTACGAAATCTATTATATTCCTCAATTCCAAGCAGAATCCAAATTTACAAAACTAACGATAAATTTCGTATTCCGACCTTGTGAAATGGGAGAACGACAGACTGATGATTTCCGATGCGAAAGCTGCCTTCCGGGCTTTTATTCCTTTCATAAAAACAGCAGTGAGAAATGCTTGCCTTGTGAACAAAACAGCCATTTTTACTGTTTAGGGTCTTCATATGTCGGTCCTAAAGAAGGCTATTGGCGAATGGACTATTTTTCTGATAATTTTATCAGATGTCCGAATCCCGCGAGTTGTCTTGGTTATTATGTATCAGACCCTGCCTATTTCGAGAAAGATTATTCTACAGGGCTTTGTCGAACAGGGTATTCTGGCGTTTTATGTGCAGAATGTGCTGAAGGTTATGGTATTACTCATGGATATTACTGTACTTCCTGTAGTTCTTTCTGGTATTATTTCAACCTGATTTTCTTCTTTGTATTTCGACTATTTGTGATCATATATTCACTACATAGTGCGGTGGCTATGTGCACTAGTGCAGCTGCTGGACTTTTGAAGACAAAAGAGATCGTATCAGCAACTATTATGAAGATTCTGATGAACCATTTCCAAATGCTCAGCATTATCGTCTCTTTTCCTTTTGAATGGAAACAAAGCATCTTCGATATTCTCAGCGTGGGAATGGCAGTGTCGCCAAGTATCAGCGAATCCTATTCAGTTCAATGCCTTTTTCAAGGATTTCATATTCATATCTCCACACATTTCGTGAAAATCGTGAATATTTGGCTTTCTATACTGTTTTTAATGGCAGTTTGCTATGCGTATCATAGGTTTTACCTTACGAAAAAGATCAAATTCTACTTGAAATTCATTAAAAAAACAGAAAACGATGTACTAGAATCTACGTATTTCATCATTCTTTTCATCGTTTATCTCGATATCGTCTCAGTTTGTTTAGAAACCTTCAGTTGTCGTAACATAGGATATGGCAATATTCAAGAATATCGCCTAATCAAAGATTATTCAGTCAAATGTTTCAATGAAAACCATAAAGGATGGGCTTATGGTCTCGTAGTGCCGTTTTTCGTGCTTTTTGGCTTAGGATTCCCGATATCGATTTTCTATACGTTGATTCAAAAGAAAACGAAGAAAAAACTGAATAGACCGGAATCAATGCTAAGATATGGCTATTTCTATTTAAGCTATGAAAGAGAATATTTCTATTGGGATTTCGTGATTTTGATCAGGAAAATCCTATTAACCTCAGTAAATATCTTCATATTAGGCCTTTATACAGGGGTTTTCTCGTATATTGTGACGATAATGCTAATGATTCTATTGTTTTTCTTGTATGTTCAAATCGAATGTCAGCCTTATTTGAAAAAAGAGCTGAAATCAGTGAATAATCTAGAGAAATATAGTCTGATTTCACTATCAGGAACCATGTTTCTAGCGATATTTGGCTATGATCAAGCCTTTTCTGGAACCATTTCACTGGTTTTATTCATTGTAGCCCTTTGTTTAAATGTGATTTTCTTCATGTTTTGGTTTATTCTGTATTATGAATCAGATTTCCGAAAAACCCTAAAGACTATTTGGTATTTCTCCACACTTTGCCTGACATTCCTCTATAATAAAATCAGCAATTCCTGCAGAAATCGCAATTTACAAGTGAATTTCTTCAAAAGAAGAAGAGGGATTTTGAAAGATGAAAAAAAGATAATTTTCTTTGATTTAGAACGATATTTTGAAGAAATGAAAGAAATTGAAGTTGAGGATCAAATAAAAAAACTGATTCCTCCAAAAAATTTTCATTTACAGCTGGATTTCGAGTTTTTTTCCCTTGAAAACAGTGGAGTTTTGTGTTTGAAAAATAAAAAAACGGTGAGGTTTAAACCCTTGCATTCAAATATTTCACATATGGAGATAACTTCTTCCGAATCGATTGAGTTTAATAAAAATAATAGAGACTCGAAATTCTTCACGATTGATGCGGGTTCTGAAAATACTATGAATAATCAAACGATTATAAAAAAAACAGAATTAGAGGTAATTTTGTGAATATATATATATAAATATTCATTGATGAATAGAAATAATGAATATTTTCGTTAAAAATGATAAAATAACACCTTTTTACATTAAAAAGAGGAGAATTTTCAATTGAATTTTTACTTATTAATAAAAAATTAAATGATTTTTTTAATTAAATTAGAATATGAAGATGGAAAATAGGATTTTAAGCGATAATCTAAAGAAATCTAAGAAAGAAATCTACGATTTAAAGTATTTATTGATCGTGAATCAGGAGTTCTCAGCGATTGAAGGAAAGGAGCTAATGGTAAAAGAATTGAAAGAAACCCAGTTTTTCCTTCAGGAAATCTTGATTGATTATGAGAATTTCCTCAAAAGATTGGAAGGAAATTCAGATAAAGTCTTTATTCAGAATGAAGGAGTCTTGTTTAAAGATGAAAGAATACAAATAGAATTTAAGAATTCGCTGAATAAAATCAATAATAACAATCCTATAGTTTCAGTTAAACTTAAAATCTCGAATATTTCGTATATTTTCATACAAAATTTGAAAATTTCTTTTGGAAGTAAATTTTTTTGTTTTTTGGGAAAATTCAAGTTTTTTAAAAAAGATGTGGAGATTATGCAGGTCTTCCCCGAGATTCAGGATGTCACACTGCTGCAAAATCAGCATGTTAATCAAAATATATCATTGCCATATAAGATCAGTCTGTTTGCTCCTTTGAACTTCACCATCTTTTACCAGTTTACTTTATTAGATTTTAATTTCTTATCAACAAAATTAAATAAATTTATGTCCTTTTTTTTCATAATTTTTCCAAATTTTTCATAATTTTTCAAAATGTTTCATAATTTTTCATAATTTTTCATGAATTTTACAATTTATTTTTCAATAATATGAATAAATTCCATTATTTTTTCTCATTTTATAAATTTTCTAACGAAGAGTCAAAAGCGTAGAGACTCAATGCAATCTTATTCTACCAATCTCCATCTGGACTCTTCTGAAATTAATCTCCACAAACCAATCTTATTTCAAATCTTTCTGGAAAAATACTGAATCTCTGAAAGTGGTCTATAAAGCAACCAACAACATCGATATTCAGAAAATTATTCAGCTTTTTCAAGAAGCTGAATTATTTAACAATTGTTTGATAAAATTTATCAATGATTCTGATGATTTTCGTAAGGAGATTTCTTATAAATTTGGATTAATGTTCAAAAGCTGGTATGATGAGAAAATTTATATGTTGAAATTCATTTTCAAGAGAGAAGTTATGTGTATTGTGTCGAAAATACAGAAAAATGACGTGGATTCTTTCAGATTTTTGGAAGCAATAATTGACACTATTCTTGTGGCTTTAAGATGAAACTTTTATTTTATGTGTAAATTAATAAAAAATAAAGAGAAAACTTATAAACTTAAGATGATTTCCGAAATAAAAACAAAAAAGTTTTAATTAAAACTTAAAAAAGTTTAAAAAATTATGTCTCCGACAAAAAAATTTAAAAAAACATAAATTTCATTTTAAAGTGATAGTGATCCGTTCGTTTCTTATTCATGGATTCTTTCTCAAACAGCTATAAAGCGCAAAAACAGAAAGTTTTAAAACAATAAATAAGAAATTAATTTTGTGAAAAATAAAAGTTTTTATGAATTTTTTTAGTTGAATTAAGTTTGTTTACAATGATTTATTGAAAAATCAGCTGAAATAAATCAAAATTTCCCAAAAAAATCTTTTCTTTAATTCCAAAACCCTTATAATGAATAGTAAAAAAAGATTCCTTTAATTCATTAAAAAACATTATAAAAAGTGATATCATAAAAAAACCCATTTACAGCCACTGCTTAATAATCCCCTGCATAACATTTCTATTGAGCGGTTTAAAGAAAATATCCTTCATTCCCGACTCCAAACACTTCAAAACCTCATTTTTAGCTGTAAAAGCCGTGCATCCGATCACAGGAATCTCTTCAATTTCTCCTTTCAAAATCATTCTTTGAATTTCTTTTGTGCTTTCAACTCCGTCTAGAACCGGCATTTGAAAATCCATTAAAACCAGCCTTATTCCTTTGCATTTTTCATGACATTTCTTGAAATTTTTCAGGATTTCTATCGCTTCCTGACCATTTGTAGCCTTTTTACAAGAAAAATTAAGGCCTTTTAACATGATTTCTAAAGAAAATAGGTTAAAAACATCATCATCTACTATAAGGATATCTTCGCAAATACATGATTTAATGGCAATTGCCGATATTTCTTTCTTAGTATTTATTTGAACTAATGACTCCAAATTCAAATAATTCAAGGTGCCTCTTTGAAAGAGCTTTAATTTTCCATTGGTTTTTAAATCTAGTTCAGAATTTGAATCAGAATCAGAATCTTTATCAGAGGATAACCTAGTATTTATTTCTAATTGTGTTTTTAGCTTGACTAGATGATCGAAATTATAAGCCTGAACCTTCTCTTCCATGGATATTTGATGTGAAACTTCTGTTTTCTTTGAAAAAAAAATGCTTTTTCGAGGATTTATCAAAGAATTTGATTGAATTTTAAACAGTGAATTTATAGCACTTCCACTGAATTTTATATCTACTGATCTCTTCGAGAGACTCCAGAAATTCCTTTGGTTTTCAGAGATAGATTCCGACATTTTTGATTCAATAGATTGATTGAATTTTCGCATTGAATTAAAGATTCTTGAATCTTTTAAAATCTTTTTATTTCGATTTTTCAACGTTTTTAATGTCTTCGTATTGAATTTTTTTTTCGAATTTTCATCTAAATTCTCTTTCAAAGTCCCATTCAAATTAGAATTCTCATTCAAACACCCATTCGAAATGTCATTTACTTTCATAACGAATTTCTCTTCTTCTAGTTCCTTTAATTTATCATTAGCTTTTTCAACGAGATTTTCAGCATTAAACGCTTTAAAATCATCATATTTGCTTTGATCAACCACGAAAAATCTCACAGTAGTCCCTTCGTTTTCTTTTGAATCTATCATAAGTCCATATTTCCCCAAAAGACTTGCTATATTATTACTTATTATCAATCCTAAACAACTTCCTGTTGAATTCAAAGTTATTTCATCATTGGTTAATAGTTTCTCCTTTAATTTCAGAAGCTTTTCTTCAGGAATTCCAATGCCAGTATCAGAAATTTTAATTTCTAAAGCTAAAGGTTCTAAAGAAAAAACGGATATTTTCAAAGAAATTTTTCCTTTGCTCTTTGTGAATTGTATCGCATTTAACAGAATATTCAAAAATAATTGTCGCAAACGTATATAATCACTATAAATCATGAGATTTTCCTCAATAGAATCATCTTTTTCTATGCTAAATTCAAGTCCTTTCAGCTCAACATGCTCCTTTATAATATAAAAAACCTCATGTAAAAGCTCATATATATTGACAAATCCCAGATTTATTAGGAATTGTTCTGATAAAATTAATGAATAATCTAATATATTATCCAAAGAATTCTCCAAAAGCTTCAAACAGCTCAAAGCCTTTGCAATATAGTCCTTATTATTATTTGGGTTTTGTGTTTGTAAAACCTCTGATAATAAAGGAATTGAACTATTCAAAGGGGTCTTTAATTCATGCGAAAAAGAACTCAATAAACGAGTATTTATCTCGTTTTTTTCTTTTAGATTTTCTAATGAATCGATCTTTCGTATTGAAAAGAAATAAAAAGTTTTTTCTTGAATTAACACCTTTTTTAAAATTAAATGCAGATTCTGTGAAAAAGAGTCTTTTTTCGAAAGTCGTGAAAAATAAAAAGATTCATTTTGTTTGTTTTTTTGCTGAAAGAAAACAATAATTTCAGATAAATTCGGAAAAATTCTGGGTTGTTCTTTTAAGCTTTTATCGACACTTTCAAAAAGAGATTCTTTTGGATTGTTGATTTTTTTAGGAATTTTTGAATTTTCAAAACGAAAACCATGCATTTTTTCATTCAAAAAAGCGAAATCAATTTCCGATTTTGTTTCATTTATTCCGAGGAATTTATATGCTTTTTGATTAAAAAGCTTTATTTCATAAAGAAAAGTCTTTTTTTCTTCTAATATTATTAACCCTTCTTTGGAAGAATTCAAAGCATTAAGAAAAAGATTGTTTTCTTGTTGTTTTTGAGCTTGTTTTCTTGTGAAAAAGCGAATAGATAGCAAAAACAAAGAGATTTCAAAAGCTAAAAAAAAAATTTCATAGTATTTTTCTATATTTATCACAAAACAAAGGTTAAAAATAATTAGCAAAAGCAAGAAAAAATTGATTTTTCTTTGTTTTTCAGAATTTCTTTTCAGAGAAAACAACAATAAAATGCTCAAAAATCGAAAAATTGACAATAAATGCAATGTTTTATTCAATTTATAGGTTGGAATTTCGAGATTTATAAAGAAAACCGACTCTAAAAACCAATAAAAAGTGCTGATTTTCATGAGTGAATGTGATTTCTTCGATATTGCCATAAGAAGAAACATCAAAATATAGGTAATTATTCTGAATATAAACAGAAAAAACAATTGCTCTGAATGATTTATTAGAGAAAAATTGATGAGAAAAGAGAATGAACCCAAAAAAATAGGGTTGATTGAGAAGAATGAACAGAATTTCGAACAATTATTCATTTAATTTTTTATTTTGAATCTAAGATTTTCCAAACTTTTTTTTGTAATTAATTCAACTACCAAGTTAGAAAAGAATCATTATGATTTTTTTAATTTTTCACTCTTTCATATATTAAGGAATAGAGAAAAAAATAATGAAATCAATATTCGATATTTACGGAAAAACAAATCAATAGGCTGGGCTTTCTTTTAACTATTTATTTAACATCAGAAATAAAATTAATTAATTTGAACAACAATTTTTTATTAGATTTCGATAAAATGAATTTTCAGATGTGTTTGCAAAAAACAAAATATAAGATTTGGAAAAAAATCTAAAGCATTGAAAATAAAAATAAAAAATTAAATATTTTCAAAATAATTTTTTTATGACAAAATTCAAAATTTATTTGAAATATTTTTTTGTTAAATTTTTTTTTTTATGCAAAATGTCTATTCCACTTATATTAAATCCCTAAATGAACCAAATTTTTTTTTTAAATAGAAAAAAATTATTTATATATTGAAATTGTTTGAAAGTATTCATAAAACCCAATTTTTTAAGAATTTTTTCTTTTTGATAAAAACTATTTGCTATTATGTTTATTGAGAAGCAGGGGTGAGAATTTTACAAGCCTCATTGATTTTTTTCTCAAATTCTGAAATAACTTTTTTGGTTT